>Ga0208692_1000995_pt1 | contig 17587 bp, 16 predicted proteins | sample June2015DPH_20_1_3_FD_184721 | JGI IMG/M metagenome (GOLD analysis project Ga0208692, IMG submission 184721) | Peatland microbial communities from SPRUCE experiment site at the Marcell Experimental Forest, Minnesota, USA - June2015DPH_20_100... | ecosystem: Environmental > Terrestrial > Soil >...
AGCTGCAGGTAGTGCTCGTAAACCATGGCGAGAAGAGGAAGACGGAGAACCTGGCGTACGCCATCCAGAGAATCTACAGGGTACCCGCCCTTCATCCTGCAGTTCAGGAAGCAATCAGGGTCTACTAAGGACAATCCTGTCACTAATATAGCGAGAAGCAGTATGGGTTTACGTTGGACCCGCTCTCCGACTACCTGAACGCGCTGAGATCAGACTACACCAGAGAGACCTACAAATCGAGCATCAAACTTCTCGTGGGAGACGGGAACAAGTTTCTGAGCCTCGCGAAGAGTAACCGCAAATCGGCCGAGGACAAGCTAATCGAATACATCATCTCTTCAAGGAAAAGAATCAAGGGTAGCACCTTTTCCACAAGGCTCGCCGAGCTCAAGAGCTTCCTGGATTTCAACGAAGTTCAACTGAACTGGAAGCGCGTGAAGTCCGCCGCCCCGCCTTCCCATATGGTCTCCAACGATAGGCCGCCCACGGTCGAAGAGATTCGGACTCTGCTGAAGTTCGCAGACGTCCGGGACAGGGCGATTATCCTCTGCATGGCCTCTTCAGGGGTCAGGGTCGGCGCCCTTCCGGGACTCAACGTCGAAGACTTGGCTGTAAGGCCCACTGAAATCGGGGTTCTGACGGTTTACCGTGGCGAGCCTGAACAGTATTCGGCCATTGTCTCTGCCGAGGCAGTTCAGGCGGTCAGTGACTACTTGGACGCCAGGAGACGGGTAGGGGAGAAGGTGACTAGCGTCTCGCCTCTCTTCAGGGACTGCTGGGACTATCAGAAGACGCAGGAGGGAAGAACCGTGACGAGACAGTCTGTCGCTCCCGACATAGCGAGAAGACTGAAGGTCGATGGGCTGAAGCGGATCATCGACAGGGATTGGGTCAGCAGTGGCCTGAGGGTGCGTCACAAGAAATCTGAGTTCAAAACCTGCCATGGCTTCCGGAAGTTCTTCAAGACTCAGGGAGGACGCGCCGGGATGAACCCCGACGACGTGGAGGTCCTCCTCGGCCACTTCCTTCCCTACCACAAGCCCAGTCTAGAAAGCCTAGAAACGGCGTACATCTCAAAGGCCCAACACCTTCTGATGATTGACGAAAGGTTCAGTCTGAGGACAGAGCTGGAGTCGACGGCAGAGACACACGAGAGCGAGTGGACTAAGGCTCGTCTCGAGAATCTCGAGATGAGGGAACAGCTTCGCCAGCAGGGAGATACAATCAAGCAACTTTCAGGCATCCTATCGGAGATCAAGGCCGAGCGGCTAAAGGAGCTTGGCGCACGAGAGAGTTGACCCTACCACTGCGGATGGCACTCTACCCTTAAGTCGATGACCGGACACGCAAGGTGACAGGGGAACGGTTGCCGGTCCGTCAAAACGCCAAAGAAATCAGCTTCGAGGACAAACTCTGGAAAGCGGCCGACAAGCTGAGGAACAACGTCGACGCGGCCGAGTACAAGCATGTCGTCCTGGGCCTCTTGTTCCTGAAGTACATCTCGGACTCTTTCGACGAGGTCTACCAGGAGCTGAAGAAGGACCCCGAATCTAACACGGAAGATAGAGACGAGTACACGTCCAGGAGGATCTTCTGGGTCCCGAAGGAGGCCCGATGGGAGTACCTGTCCAGCAATGCGAAGAAGCCAGAGATAGGCGAGATAATCGACAGTGCGATGGATGCCGTAGAGCGGGACAACAGGTCCCTCAGGGGGGTCCTGGTCAAGAACTACGCGAGGCCGAACCTGAGCAAAGCCAAGCTCGGAGAGCTGATTGATCTTGTCGGGACCATCGGGCTGGGGGATAGGGAGAACAGGAGCAAGGACGTCCTCGGCAGGGTCTACGAGTACTTCCTGGGCCGATTTGCAGACGCGGAGGGCAAATCAGGTGGACAGTTCTACACACCCCGCTGCATAGTCAAACTCCTCGTCGAAATGCTCGAGCCATACCAGGGGAGGATTCTGGACCCGTGTTGCGGTAGCGGCGGTATGTTCGTCCAGAGTGAGAAGTTCATCGAGGCCCACGGTGGGCAAACGACTGACGCCACCATCTATGGGCAGGAGAGCAACCAGACGACCTGGCGTCTCTGCAAGATGAACCTGGCGATAAGGGGAATAGAATCTGGACAGGTGAAGTGGAATGAGCAGGGGAGCTTCCTCAACGACGAACACAAAGACTTGAAGGCTGACTTTGTCCTCGCAAACCCCCCATTCAACGACAGCGACTGGAGTGGTGAGCTCCTAAGGGATGATGTAAGGTGGAAGTACGGCGTTCCCCCTGTCGGGAACGCGAACTTCGCCTGGGTGCAACACTTCGTCCACCACCTATCCCCGACGGGCGTTGCAGGGTTTGTACTCGCCAATGGCTCGATGTCTTCCAACACATCTGGAGAGGGAGAGATCCGCATGAGAATCGTAGAGGCAGACTTGGTTGATTGTATGGTGGCGCTCCCGTCACAGTTGTTCTACAACACGATGATTCCGGCCTGCTTGTGGTTCATCGCCCGGGACAAACGAAACAACAGGTTCAGGGATAGACGGGGGCAGGTCCTCTTCATCGATGCGCGGAAGATGGGAGCAATGATTGATCGAAGGCACAGGGAACTCACTGAGAAGGACATCACGAAGATCTCCGACACGTACCACGCCTGGAGAGGAGAGGCTAACGGGCGCTACGAAAACGTTCCAGGATTATGCAAGTCGACAACCCTTGACGAGATAAGGAAGCAACAATGGATCCTAACACCCGGAAGGTACGCAGGATCAGAGGAAGAGGAGGAGGATATTGAGGCATTCGAGGAGAAGATGAAGCGCCTCACTGTCGAGCTCTCTGAGCAAATGAGACAGAGCCAGAAATTGGACGGCGAGACTAGGAGAAACTTGAAGATGATAGGGTATGATGTATGAACGCGGAAACCAAATCAAAGCAAACTGAAATTGGGGTAATTCCGAAGGATTGGGATGTAGTCCCTCTAAATGCCGAAGCCGACATTCTGACAGGCTTTCCGTTTGAAGGCAAGAAATACTCCAGACAAGGAGTCAAAGTCTTGAGAGGGGAGAATGTCTCACGAGGTTTTCTGCGATGGGATACAGAGAAACGATGGAGTCATGCTGTTGACGGATTAGACAGGTACTTTCTAGCGGAGTCTGATATTGTCGTTGGCATGGATGGTTCGAGACTGGGACAGAATCGAGCGAAGATTCGTAAGTCAGACCTGCCGCTGTTACTGGCCCAACGAGTAGCAAGGATAAGAGCTGGTCCACGACTAGATCAAGAATTTCTATATTACAACATCCTCGGTGACAGGTTCTTTAGACACATTGAAGCGTTCAGAACCGGGACCTCGATTCCGCACATCAGCTCACAGCAGATAGGAGAACTTAGAATACCACTGCCCCCGTTGAAGGAACAGAGACAGATCTCTACAATTCTGTCAGCCGTTGATTCGAAAATCAAACTCAACCAGCAGATGAACAAGACTCTCGAATCAATCTCCAAGGCAATCTTCAAGCACTGGTTCATCGACTTTGAATTTCCAAACGAGGGGGGAAAACCCTACAAATCATCGGGAGGAGAGATGTTGTACCGCGACCGGATAGGTGGCGAGATTCCATGGGATTGGGAGGTGAAGGCTTTCTCTGACGTGATTGCCGTCAACCCTTTACGAGAACTGAAGAGAGGACAAGATAGCAAGAAAGTGGGAATGGCCGATTTGAAGCCCTGGCAGGCCGATATTGAGGGTTGGACGATTGAAGGGTACAAGTCCGGACCACGCTTCAGAAACGGCGACACGTTGTTCGCCAGGATTACTCCGAGTTTAGAACATGGCAAGACGGCCTTCGTCTCTGTTCTGGAAGACGGCGAGGTTGGATTCGGGTCTACGGAGTTCATAGTGATGGGAAAAAAGATGATCACCTCAGACTTGTTCGTCTTCCACCTCGCGAGGTCTCAAAGAGTCAGGGATGCCGCGATTGGGGCGATGACGGGAACGTCCGGAAGGCAGAGAGTCCCGGACAATATCTTTGGCAATCTCTATGTGACCGTCCCTCCCGTTTCATTGGTTGAAAGGTTCGACTCCATTGTCTCTCCAATGTTCACGCATATAGCGACCAATGGGATGGAAAGTAAGACGTTATCCAGAATCCGAGATTCCCTTCTCCCGAATCTGATGTCGGGAAGAATCAGGATTCCCTGCGAGGCCACATAAAGTGCCGAAAGCCCTACATGAATCAGACGTTGAAGAGAATATCCTCTCCACGCTCAAAGGCCTCCACTATGATGTAGTCAAGGGTGATCAGGAAGAATACCTCCCGGGAGGACGCTCGGCGCTCCGGATGGACTTCAGCGATGTCATCCTGGTCGGAAGGATGCGACAAGCTCTCGCCTCGATAAACTCCTCCATAGGCGAGGAGGCAAGAGAGCAGGCGCTGAAGCAGGTTCTGAGAAGCGAGAGCCAGAAGCTGGTCGCGGATAACGAAAGCTTCCACAGGATGCTGGTCGATGGGGTGGACGTCCCATACCAATCAGGCGGGGAGGAAAGGTACCAGAAGGTCTGGCTCTTCGATTTCGAGAATCCAGAGAACAACGACTTCCTCGCGACCAACCAGTTCACAGTCGTGGAGAACGGGGTGGAGAGGAGGATGGACGTCGTCCTGTTCGTAAACGGAATCCCTCTCGCGGTATTCGAGCTGAAGAACCTCGCCGACGAAGACGCGACGATCTGGACTGCCTACAAGCAGTTCCAGACATACGAGCATGACCTTCGGTATCTCTTCAGGTACAACGAGATACTGGTGATCAGCGATGGCATTGAGGCAAGAGCCGGGACGATCACCTCAGAACAGGAGAGGTTCATGCGATGGAAGACCATCGACGGGAGGGAGCCCGCGAAGACCCTCACTGAGGTCGAGACACTTGTCAGGGGCATGTTCGACAAGAAGAGGCTCCTCGACATCGTAAGGAACTTCATAGTCTTCGAGAAGGAGAAGGAGACGAAGAAGAAACTCGCCGCCTACCATCAATACTGGGCGGCCAACGAGGCCCTCGAATCGACGAAAGCGGCCAGAAGGGGAAGCAGGAAGGCCGGGATCGTCTGGCACACCCAAGGGTCAGGGAAGTCTCTCACCATGATCTTCTACACGGGGAAACTGGTTAGGGAGCTCGACAACCCCACTGTAGTAGTCCTCACCGACAGGAACGACCTGGACGGACAGCTCTTCGGGACCTTCGCCCGGTGCAAAGATGTCCTCAGACAGGAACCCGTTCAGGCAGAGTCGAGGAAGGACCTTCGCAAGCTTCTCTCGGTCCCCTCGGGAGGTATTGTGTTTACCACCATCCAGAAGTTCTTCCCGGACGAGGACAGGGAGAGTCACCCACTCCTTTCTAAGAGAGACAACATCGTCGTTATCGCGGACGAGGCCCACAGGAGCCAGTATGGCTTCTCTGCGAAGATCCTAACCAGGGAGGACAAGGCGCTAATCACCTACGGGTATGCCAAGTATCTGCGGGACGCCCTCCCCAACGCTTCGTTCATCGGGTTCACCGGGACCCCGATAGAGCTCGCGGATAGGTCAACCCCGGCCGTATTCGGGAAGTATGTGCACACTTACGACATTGAGCAGGCAGTCGATGACAAAGCGACCGTGAGGATCTACTACGAGAGCAGACTCGCGAAGCTGGAACTCAAGCCGGAAGAAAGACCGAAGATCGACAGGGAGTTCGAGGAAGTCACCGAGGGGGAGGAGGTCGAGGGAAAGGAGAAGCTGAAAAGCAAATGGTCGAGGGAGGAGAAGGTAGCTGGCTCCCCCAAGAGGGTAGGGAGGATAGCCCAGGACATCGTGGCCCACTTCGAAGAGAGGACGTCGGTTATCCCCGGCAAGGGGATGATCGTCTGCATGTCCCGGAGGATCTGCGTCGAACTTTACGATGAGATCGTTCGGTTGAGGCCTGCCTGGGGTTCCCAGGCGGATGATCATGGTTTCCTGAAGGTGGTGATGACTGGCTCCGCCTCTGACCCGAAGGAGTGGCAACAGCACATCCGGAACAAGGCGAGGAGGTGGCGCATTGGGGAGAACTTCAAGGACGAAGAGCACGAGCTGAGACTGATGATCGTCAGGGACATGTTCCTCACCGGGTTCGACGCCCCGAGCCTACACACCATGTACATCGACAAGCCGATCAAAGGTCACACCCTGATGCAGGCCATCGCCCGGGTCAACCGGGTCTTCCCGGGGAAGGAGGGGGGCCTCATAGTGGACTACATGGGGATCGGAGCCCTGCTGAAGGAGGCTCTGATGAACTACACGACCTCAGGCGGCAAGGGGAGGCCGACCGTAGACCAGGACCAGGCTGTCGCCCTGATGCTCGAGGAGTACGAGGTGGTGAAGGACATGTTCCACGGCTTCAACTACAGGCGTTTCTTCGACCTCCAACCTGCGGAGAGGGTTCCATTCATCCCACAAGCGATGGAGCACATCCTCGCGGAGCAGGGCAGGAAGGAGAGGTACCTGAGGGAGACGACCGGCCTTCTGAAGGCGTTCTCCCTAGCCGTCCCCGACGCGAGGGCGATGAAGATCAAAGAGGAGGTCGGGCTCTTCCAGGCCATCAAGTCTGCGATCACAAAGACGACTGGCACAGGGGCTGACTCGGAGGAGAGGTTCGACCTCGCGATTAACCAGATACTCTCCCGGGCCGTCATATCCGATCGGATAATAGACATCTTCGAGGCCGTCGGCATCCAGAAGCCAGAGCTCTCCGTCTTCTCTGAGGGGTTCCTCGCGGAAGTGAAGGACATGCCCCAGAAGAACCTCGCCTTTGAAGCCCTGAAGAAGCTCCTCAACGACGAAATCAGGCTCATCTCCAGAAAGAACCTCGTCCAGGGGAAGTCGTTCATGGAGATGCTCGAGAAGACGATCAGGAGGTACACCAACAGGAGCGTCGAGGCCGCCCAGGTTGTCGAGGAGCTGATAGAGCTCGCCAGGAAGGTGAGGGAGGAGAAGGAGAGGGGGAATGTCCAGGGAATGTCCGAGGACGAGCTTGCCTTCTACGACGCCCTAGAGGTAAACGACAGTGCGGTGAAGGTTCTTGGGGACGAGACCCTCAAGAAGATAGCCTTCGAGCTGACCCGAATGATTCACGAGAGCGTCACCATCGACTGGACTCAGAAAGAGAGCGTGCAGGCTGGAATCAGACTCAGAGTCAAGAAGATCCTCAGAAGGCATGGATACCCTCCCGACAAGCAGGAACGGGCCATCCAGACGGTCCTAGCTCAGGCGGAACTAATCGCTCGCGACTGGGCACCTGTTAGCTCTGCGAAGGTTTCTGGAACCCAGTCACTTGGCCCCTAGACTCTCAGACTGATTCTATTCAACCAACGATGACTCCGGCAGTTCGGACCAACTGGCCGTTGTTTGGCAGGGGACCTTTTTCAGCGCGCGTGGTTCTTGTCCCTGGAGTTCAGCCGCTCCAGAGTCATTCGAATCAATTCCCGTTGATCGTCAGAACCAGAGGTATCACTATCACTGATCCTTCTAGGCGGGCAACAGCTCTTTTTCGACTTGGTTCTGCATGACGCCGGTTATGGCGCCACTGATGACATCGGCGACATAACAACCGGAAGCGCCATGGTGCCGCAATCGCCTCCCGACTGCGCTCTGCGGCGTGTGAAGCAATCACCGAATCTTCTGAGTAATCTATGTGGTCGAGTTGCAGAGCCGCGTGATCGGTTGCGAGACACTTGAAACACTCGATTTTTCTTCCGTAGAAATCGGCGACCACTCTGAGGGCCTTTCGGTGCAGTTGAATCCTCCTCAAAGCGAAGTAGGTTCGGCGGTCGCGTCTCAATGGTGCGCCCATTGGGGCTACCTCAAAAGATGCTACCACGTTACTCTCATGTGCATTTGTTGAATGAATTGCGGAAGCTTCCTGGGGGACCGCCAATGGGCGCACATCCACTTGAATGTCAGGGGATGTGAGAGACAAGGGTTGACTCTCACTGCTTCTTGACGATGAGGGCTCTTCCGAGGTCAATGCGGCTCCATCAGCGTCTTGAGCTCCTGCGCGATCCTGGAAGGAAGGTCTTGCAAGGTCTTGGCCATGCCCGCGTCTGCAACGATCATCGTCGTGAACTCCTGCACTACCTCTGGGGGCCCCTGGCCCCTGGCGTGGACCTCGAGCTCGTAGTCTCCGAGGCTCTTGTCGAATGACACCGTGGCCGTGAACCCCTTCATCTCAACCCTGACCTTGCAGGAAGCGTACTTCGGTACATCCCCGGATACGTGATAACCCACCTCGATGGCAGTCTCGTACTTCGCAGTTCCCAAGAACGTGGCGTCCAGATCAAGGCCCAGGTCTTCGTTGCAATACCTAGCGAACTCCTCTAGCGCCTGGACAAGCTGGTCGGGATCCTTGATCCATAGCCTCAGCCGGCCCCCTGGCGAGACCTGATGGGTACTGTGCTTGAGCTTGGTTCCGTAGCGGTTGTTCCCGTCGCCTTTCTTTCCCTTGTTAGCGGCATCTCGCAGTACCCTGGTCCGCTGGGGGTCGAGGGTGCCCAAGAGATAGAGAATGACGTTATGGAGTCGACCGGGGGGATGTACCTGTAGATCTCTTAGGTACACCGGGGCTGTCAATTGGGTGCCAATCGGGTGAGCCGGGGGTGTGGACAGGGGTGTGGTCGTACGGGGTGTCGTAATGCATTGCGTGGTCGACGCTGTGTCTTTCATGGACCCCACTCGCGTGATGGTAGTAGTAGTGGTGACAGACTGATCTGCCACGGACTTCCTGACGAAGTCCTTGTAGAGCCCGAACTTCCATTTCCCGTAGGTGTTGGCCTGTGGCCGAATGACATACCCTATCCCATGCTCGTGTAGTTCACTCATGGCCTGCAGAACTTCGTCATAACCCAATCCCAACCTCGTCCCATACTCGAGCGGATCGTCGTACAGCCGAAAGAGGCGGCCCTTTCCTGTTTGCTTAGTTTCCTGATAGTGCCTTACGAGGTCGCTTAACACCCGTTCGGCCTCGGATGGAATCGAAACCGTCAGGCACCCTCTCTCTCTGGGAGGACCTTTTTGATTACGGACTCGGCTTCGAGAATCAGTTGAAGGATTCTGTCCTCTTTGACGTCGTCCGTCACCTAGTCTCTCCTCTCTCCTACCCATCGTTCAGAGCCTCTTAACGAAGGATTACCTAACACTTTTACCCCGCTTTTGTCGCAGGTATGGACACTGAGAGCTAGGCGGGTTCAGGAGATCGAGATTTGACTAAAGGCATTTGCCCGAAGTGCGGCAACCCAGGGAGCCTGCATCTCAAAATGATTAGAAACAAAGTTGGGAGGAGCTACCGATACTACTACTTCTCCCACTACAACCGCTGGAAGGGCAAGAACGAATGGCACTACATCGGCAAGTTGGAAAAGGTCCGTCATCTACTGACTGCGCAGGTCTCAAATCCGAAGCGGTTCAAGTGTCTAATCTGCGGCCGTTGGCGGTTCAAGACTTGGCAAGGCATTCATAGACACATGAAGGTTCACGGGATAAGCAGATGGGAAGACGTGCGTGCTAACATCATCGAGATTGAGTGGTGACCTAATGCGAATATCGACACCCAGGAACGAATAAGACATGTGCAGTGATCATCCTAAGACCGTCGCCTAACCGAACTCAATTAGCCGCGGGGGGTTACATGGCGCGGCTAGCCAGGAGGGAGGGGAGAGTCCGCCGACTTAAATCCGCGAGAACCGCTTCGATTGGGGTTGAAGTACGTAGATTTCCAAACCGGAATTTGTGAATTTGAAAAAGAGAACTGGTTCGGGGAGGTTGTTTACTTCGCGGCCTTGGAACGCCTGCGGCCATTCGGGAGCGGCTCGGCGAAACTGAAACAGCAAGATGTGATGGGAGTCATCAGGATGTTCCTCATCCAATGGGGTCAGATGGCCCGAGCGGTGAATCGAGAAGGGACCGATTGGAATTTGCTATGGTCCCGACTCAATGGCATCTCGCCAGTCCTCGAACAGCTGAGGTGCGAAAGGATTCTTGATGTGAAGCTAGAATCGAAACGGGAACTCATTTCAGAGGCGTACGAGAGTCTTGAATCAAGGAACATCGGCGCGACATCAGTCTCCAAGATTCTTCACCTCATTAATCCTGAACTCTTCGTCATGTGGGATGATAACATTAGAATCAACGAAAGCAACAAGTTGGGGTTCAAGCTGAATGGTGAAAGACGCCTAAGCTTTGCAGAAGGCCTGGGAGGCTATCTGAAGTACTTGCGAGCGTGTCAGGCAGAAGTCAAGACGGCGTTAGAGGATGGGAAAAGTGTGCAATCTGAGACCCTAGGCGACGTTCTACAGAGACTGCTTGCGGAGAGGCCAGAAGTCGAGCCCAGCAAGCTGGGTCCAGAGTACATGAGCAAGACGCTCGCCAAGCTGATGGACGAGTACAACTGGTGGGCCGCGAACAGGTAACTCAGCGAGGAGATGTTTTGAGACGAATCGCGTCATCCAGTCATCGCTACGGCGGAGCGTAGAAGGTGGTGCTTGTCAGAACCGAGGTTGTTACCGCTATGCTCGACGTCCCGCTCGTGAAGACCGAGACTTGTGTCGTCGTCGGCTGTCGGGGGTCGAATTGAATGTACTGTGCGAGGTCTTTCTTCAATTGCTTCAGCGGAGTGTCAAAGAAGAAGCCGCTATCCACGGCCTCGAGTTTGTCAAGGAAGTCCTTTGTGATTCTAAGAAGGTCGTTTACAATAGATACCGTCTGACTCACATTGAACTTCTCTGAAGGAGTGCTCGTTCGGTCTATTCCCAGATGCTGAATCTGAGCGCTCGCCCTCTTCAGGAAATCGGCCGTGATGTCTTGTGTATACGCGGGCTTGGTGAAGGGGGGGACGTACATGTTGGCTCGAGGATTGCTTGTCTCGTTGTAGTTATTCGGATTCGTATCGATGAGGTAATAGAACTCGTAGAGGCCTCTGGCATGCAGTATTGTATGCTCGATGTTCATGTTGATGAATAGCTGTTCGTAATCAGGTGCGCGAGGCATCTTCCAAAGCGCCTTGCAATTGCATAGCTCGATGACTTCGTAGACAAAATGATCGTTGATGATTTTCTTGAGCTTATTCCGGTCTGGCTGGGGCATGAAATTGTCGTTGGTCAGGTCTCTTAAAGGAGTTCTCGCTCAATGACTCTGTTGCGTTTGTTGCGCATCAAATCTTCAGCCTCTTTCCTGCCCTCAAATCTTCGTCAACGGTTAGCTCATCTGTTACGAAGCGAGAATCAAACACCACAACCGATTCGCTTACTGCGACGTAGGCACCTAGTTTAATCAGAAAGCGTCTAATGACGATTTCAGGTTCGACGAGCCTAATCTCAGCTTCACCACCAGCGAAGAAGACACGACAACCTGAGAGATTCATGTTTCTGAGATACTCGGGCTTCTCGAAGGGTGGAAGTATTTCGTTCCACCCGCCTTCCAATCTCAACTCGATGAAATTCATGAAGACTAGACCCATCTACTTCTTCAACCTCTTTTTGATTCGCTGTTCCCATTCTTCCTGAGTATTACACCCTTCTCTTCGAGTAGCGCGCGCTTTCGAAGCTGAAGGACTAGTCGAGTCCCGAGGATGCCGTAACCGGGTGAGAAAGAGGCAACGCCAGTTCCGCTGAGGTCTCTCCCTCCGTTACTCGTCAGGTCCAGCCTGAGCCTTCAAATTCGCTGGGCGGTCCCGAGACTCAATGGCTCAGCCTCCGAACTACCAAGAGACCGTCGCAGTCCACGACCTGTTCTGCTACCTGTGCCTGAATTACAGGGGCGAGAGATGCGAGAAGTATCAGATCCCTGTGATTCACCACTACTCCTGCGACGATTGGAAGCGGAATTGGGAGGCCCCAGGACACCCCTAGATCCTTGGCTCTGATGTGTGCAAATCGACTCAGACTCCGTCAATCTTAAATCCGTTGTACGTCGAATTGTAAACGTGACTTAGATGGGCTTCAACAGCAGAGACAAAGAGATGATCGCCAGAGGAAGAAATCAGAATAATCTGTTAGGAGGAGTCACCTGTGCCAGATGCGGGCGATCCTTCCCCATGGACATAATGGAAGTCGATCACATACACCCAGAATCCAAAGGCGGTTCAAACAGACCGAGCAACTTACGCTTGCTTTGCCCCGCTTGCAACCGTAAGAAGGGTGCAAAGATAGAACGGGAAAAGCAAGGAAACGGTCTGTCTTGGGATATTCCTTCCTGGTGAGTCCCACCTTGGAAGGTCGCGCGTGCTCAGGTAGAATGGGCACCGACTTCCTTCAGGGTCACACCCACTACTCATGCCACGCACTCTGGAACACTTAAGCCGAACACAGGGCTTATGCTCTCCCGAATTGGTGGCAGGCGGATCCGCTCAACACCGACGACTGGCTCAGAGTCTATTGTCTGAACTGCCTCGCGCCTCACTGATCTCACTGTGCGAATCAAGAGGACTTTCCGTGTCTGGTTCGAAGTCTGATCTTGAAGCCCGGGCCATGGAGGCCTACGACTGGGACGATCTACTCTCTTCCATTTTCAAATTTCTAGAATGGTGGCAACTAATGTTCCTGTGTCCCTTGCTTCGACGGGGCTGTAGCAAGAAGGACATCCGAAAGGACGAGACTCGAAGTCTCACCGACATCGTCTAAGTCGAGGGTAATATCTACTCTATGGTATTCCTTTACCTGTCAGCAGAGAAGCAGTTTTCATCGCAGTACAGCCTGCGCCGATTCCTTCAATTCATTTTCCATGTGGGCAGGAGGCGGTCAGGAAACGAAGGGGAACCTGTATGACAGCGAGCCCCGCGCTTATCTAACACACGATGATTTTGACCGGGCCATTCTTGTCGGATCCAAGGAACGGCGACCAATGCATACAGTGCATTAGTCCATACCCATAGCTAATCTTAGAACATCAGTGAGGAGATCGTATTCCTGCCGTGCATCACGCTCCCCCCTGAAGAACGCCTTGCAGGCATCTATTCTCGCTGGCTGAAGTATGTCTTCAATGCGTGGACAACATTGGGGCATTATGAGATTCTTCTCACGCAGGGTCATTTCCATTGTCTTTGACAGGAAAGCACTCTGGAGAGAGTCCGCTCTAATACTCTCAAACTTCCGAATGATTACTGTTCGCTTCTCTGGGGGTATGTCGGGGCCCAGAGTTCCACCTGGGGACAAACTCAATTCGCCTTCTTCCGTTATGATTGAAGAAGCTGTTGGCGCGCGTAACTGGTATCTCTCCTGATGGAGAGTCCTCAGGCTTTGCACATATTCTCCTCTGAAGCTTTCTTGGGACGTCACATCGGTTATCGATTCATTTGAGAAGTATACACACATCCTCTTCCGTTTCGCTCGGGGCAAGATTTCATTCATGTCAGCTAGGTAACGCATTTCTTTCTTCATCCCTCCATGAATTTCGTGGGCCTGTGTTGACCACGGCTCTATCACAACTATCCCGTCAGATAGCCAAACAAGCTGATGGTCTCGATTCGCTATTTGCTTGACGATGCCAACTTCGATTCCTGCGAAGACACCGTCATAGTACTCTTGGACACCATTAAGGCGCGATTGTGTTTTGACTACGTCTCCTCCTTGGACAGAGACAGACATGGGCGAGAAGAGCATTGTCCGATCGATGTCGCCTTGAATTATCCCTTGTCGACCTAAATCTCTCATCACTCCATCTGGTATTGGCCAGCGTCTCTTCAGCCTCGATGTAAAGTGGCCATCTCGCTTCTCAAATCGCAGTTCATCCACTCCAGTGGGCACAACCAGCTTGAGACCTGCGGCGGCAAAACTCGTCTGCATCGAATTAATGGTGGCGACTATGGGCGGCCATCTTCCGTCCTCTTCCTGTCTTCTGGGTTCAGAGATCGGGTGAGAAAGATAATAGATGGAATCCTGTTCTCTTAGCCAGGCCAGCAGGACACCAAGATCCTGTTTCAGGCCCCACACCATGAATCTGGCATCGAGGCTATTCGCAATGCCTTGGGCAATGACCATCTCTTGGGCTCTCCAACTCAGAAGAGACAAGATGCAGTCTCCGATCCAGGACAAGTAAAGCCGCTTACTCTCAAGTTCCCTTTGGGCTTCTGCAACTTCGCGACTTCCGTGTTCTGCAACAAAGTAGGAGAGAGCCGAGTCGCCAAACAATTCATTTTGTGCAGTAAGATCAGCCTGCATGTCGGGAATGTCGTCAACTATCTGAACTACGTGCGAGAAATCGAGCTCTCGGTTCTTCAACACCCGGCTGTCCACCGGAGAAAAGAACTCTCGGGTGACGCTCTTGTAGTACACAGAGTTGTCCAACAAGATGACGAAATCCTCTTCTCGGCCCGTTGGAAGTTGATCGGTTGCTGCGGCAATGGATCTTATCGCCTTCCTCCATTTCTGGGCAATCGCATCCCGAGGGAACTCGTTTATTATCTCAAGAATGTGTTTTCCTTCGCCCTCATTTCTGCGAAGGGTATCGCCTATGTCGAACACACGGTTCGGTTCGATTACGTTTTTAAGATGAGCGGCAAGTTTTGACCTGAGCCCAGGGGGAACGAGAATCAGAACTGCCCTGGTCAACTAGGCCGTCCTCGGCCGTGACATGTCCCGAAACGGGATTAACGTCGAGACATTACCTTCCGGGGCCGGGTTCCAGGCTTTGTTTGTTCGGAGAAGAATCCGTCCATGGCTCTTCTGATGTTCCCTGAACCGGTCACTACATCCCCCTTGTATCTCATCATGGGCAGAGGCGACTTGGAGTCATCGAAAAAGCTGTAGGAGACTCTGCGCTTATCCATCACAGGAAGCCATTTGCTAAGCTCTTGCTTGGCGTCCCACTTCGTCCGGTCGGCGTACAACCGAACGCGGAACGTATCTTGGTCCACTGATCGTTTAGCAGTTGTGGCGCGTCTTGGCTTCGGCGATCGCTTTGTCGATACTGGATACACAGGGGGCAAGTATGAAGAGGCCGTATTTAGTTTTCCCCCAGGACAGGCGTTTCCGAAACTATTCTTCTAGAGATAGTTGTGAACATCCAAACACTTTGAAGCAATACCCTCAAACCCTGTTGAACCGCCGATTTAAGCCCTCGCGGTGAAATTACGACGGTTCTGGGAAGTCCTCGGTTGCTCGGCCAAAATCGTTTCCCTGTGTAATGTCGGTTGCTGGGGGGGCGTCGTGAGTGGCCCCACCCACTTTGGAAATTCTATGGCTGATTTCTGTCGGTCAACTTGTCGGGATTTTCATGTTCATGTGCGTCATCTTCCTTCTTGACCGAAGGCGTCGTTATGGGTTTGCGGGAGGCGAGGATGATAAGAGTCGTCACAAAAGAAATCGCAACCAGAATCTCATTCGAGTAGAAGCCCAAGCCAAGATTCACAGTATTGAGGATGTATGTCAGACTGACTTCGAACCCAAGAAAGACCGTGAACATGAGAACAAATGTCATCCGATAGACTCTTTCCTCGCCTTTCTCGGTCAAGTCAAACGACAGAGCCAAGAAATTGACTACAACCGTCACCCCAGACAGCCCCGACACGAAAGTGAGCATGAAAGCGAGAGTCTGAAGGTAGTCTATTCCTCCCTCTCCGGACTTGGTCAAGGGGACAAGTATGAAAGAGGGATTGCTCAAAATGAGAACGAGGCCAGCGAATGTCATCGCACCCATGAAGCCTATGACAACGATGGACTGTTCGTGGTGTTTGCGAATGCGCTCGCTTTTCGCCTTTTGTTGGTCGGTCTCGGCCACAGTTCCTTCCGTTTGGCAGATTCTTCCTTAACTCTTTGTTCGGCACGCGTTCTGAATCAGAGTCAGCCACTTATCCTCGCCCTCTACCGTAATTTCCGCTTTCTCGGCTGGGGTGGCGCCGTCCAGAGACTCATGGGGCCTTACGAAGTTGTTGTAGATTTGGAGGCCCTTGAAGATGGGCGAGTCAGTCCGTTTGATTCCGCGCATGACCTTCTCTCTGTCTCGAACCTCTCCGTTCATTCGCTCCATCTTGTTGTTGTGAACCGTCCCATCGAGCCTGATTTCTTTGACGTGCTGGGAGTAGCGGTTCGTGGTTCCGAACTCCCGCTTGAAGGGCTGGTTGAAGTGCCTCCCTCCGTCCGTAGTGAGGACGAGGGGAACCTCTCCCGTCGCTTCCTTGGCTTGGCCCAAGAGGGGCCTCACATCCGCGTTGAATTTGCTGTCTGCTATCTGCTGGGCAATCCAGAAGCGGGGCTCGTCGTCCATCATGGCGAACAGATACTTCATGTCTCCCTTGACCTTGACGAACAACTCGTCCGCTCGCGCGCGCGGCGCTAGAACAGGAGCGGAAGGTCAGGAGATAGCGACCATTCCCGAGGTCGTGAGGATAATCGTAAGCGACTATCTCAAAGTGAAAGGAACGACCTGAGAGCGTCAGTTTCTCTGCTTCTGATGGTGGGGAGTGTTGTCTCTCTCATTCTTGCTGGGACTGTGGGTGACGCCTCAACCACCGGCGCGTCCGCCCCGGTGATTCTGTGGGCGGTGGCGAGTGCTTCGGCGGGGATTGCGGGGGCGCTGATTGCGCCGACTCCTTCGATTTCGGACAATCAGGCTCAGGCGGCAGGAGAATCGCCTCAAGAACCGGCTGGAGGAGAATGACGCTGAACGCCCCTATTATGATTGTAATCCTTGCGATGTATCGGGTGGAGTCGATTCCGAGAGTGGCGGAGGCGTCCGAAATCTTAACCACCGTCTCGGAAGCCAGCGCCTTTGGATATCCGGGTATGTGCACCGGTGCAGGAGGAACAATGAGGATGTTGGCGGGGTTTGTGCGATTGGCGGGGATTGTGAGGGAGATGTTTTGATTTCCGGGTTGGACGAACCTGATGTCAGCACTTCCAATGTACGAGCCGTTGTGATAGTCTGTCAGGTTAATTCGGTCATCGAAGATTGTCGCCGAGTGACTACCTATTCCGTGAATAGGCGGAATATTGACGGCATTAGTAATGGTCGCACAGGGGTAGTAGTTCAAGAAATTGGGGTCGCTCGGTTGGGTGAGCGTCACTTTGACATGAACTGGATTGCCTACGCTGAACGCCCCATTCGTAGTGAGCAAGACATTCATGTAGTAGGTCACATTCGGGAGCGTCCCAATGACCGTGCCACCATAGACGCTCACAGGAATCTCAAGCTCGGGCGGTGTGTAGATGAATTTTCCGGGCAGAAAGAACGCAATCAGCATGACCACAAGGAACGAGACAATCACAGCCTTCCCGATTCGACTCTTGGTGTTGAGGTGCTTCCAGAATTTGAGGTCTCCCCGGCTGACGCCTTTCAATCGCTTCGTGGTTCGGCCGAAACTCCGTATAGACTTATGCCCCCAGCAACCGACTTTACACAGGGAGACAATTTTGTCCCAGCAACCGAGGACTTCCCAGAACCGGTTTCAGACATTTACCGAGGTCAAAAACGTCAGCAATCAGGGTCTACTAGTTGCAGCATTGTCATTGACATAACCAGCTTCCCCTGGGAAGGACGCTCTGAACCAGACACAAGACAGCGTGGATGTCAGGCGATTCTGCCGCGGCTCCTGCATGCTTC
>Ga0208692_1001006_pt1 | contig 17405 bp, 15 predicted proteins | sample June2015DPH_20_1_3_FD_184721 | JGI IMG/M metagenome (GOLD analysis project Ga0208692, IMG submission 184721) | Peatland microbial communities from SPRUCE experiment site at the Marcell Experimental Forest, Minnesota, USA - June2015DPH_20_100... | ecosystem: Environmental > Terrestrial > Soil >...
GAGCTTCCCGACCCAGCTATTCGCCTTTTCGGTCAGGGCCATTTCTTCCATAACCTCAAGGGTCGAACGTGGATAGCGATAGAAGCTGGCGAAAAGCTCCAGTGTTTCCCGCACCGTGAGCTTCTCGGCGAGACGAGTCTCCTGTAGCGAGATGCCTAACACCTCGCGCAGTTCCCGGCTGTGGGCGTTCCAGGTCCTTCCTAGAATCTCGACTTCGCCGGACGTTTGCGGGAGCAGTCCCTCCAGTATCTCGATGGTGGTAGTCTTGCCGGCGCCGTTCGGGCCCAGCAGCCCGAAGCATTCGCCGGTCAGAATCTCCAAATCGAGTCCCCGAACGGCCTCGACCTTGCCGTCATAGGTCTTGCGCAAGTTACGACATCGTACCGCCGCGTCCATGGTCTGTATCATACCGAATGACGCGGCTCTTGGGAATCAAACAGCGGTTGGCGCTAATCTGAGTTTACTGCCCTCGGTCGCGGCGGCGACAGAGGGTGCCCCGATCTGATCGGGACGGGTGCGGGGGTCACCTCCGAACGAATTGGGTTTCCTGAACACCCCTTATATGAACAGTATTGGCCTTGCCCTGCTCTCGCCGTGGGCTAAAATATGTCGCCCCTGTCGGGGCTTGTGATGGGGTAAATGGTGGTGTAGGCGTTCCCTCACCCACGGCCGAGGCCGTGGACTAAGTTATGCCGCCCCTGCTGGGGGTTTCTGGGGTTGGAGACCCGGCCTCTCTCCTTGATGACCGGGTCCCTTTGGATTCGCTTAGCGCCCTCCCTGCGAACGCGCCGTAACTTCCTTGGCGCTCTTCGGGGTGCTGAGGTAACCCTTCACCTGATCTAGTTTTACTTCATTTACAACCAATTCGTAAGCCCTTTTTGAACCGCTTACGTAGAAGAAGATCGGCTCATTGATGGTCCGGTCTCTCTTTTCCACCTGGACGTCATCGGCCAGCAAATCCAGATTGAACCGGTGCCGCTTCACGTTCGTCTTCGTTAGGGTCAGGCTGACTCCCCCCACGCGCACAGGGTTCTTGCGCGCCGCGGTGAACTCGAAGTAGTCGCGTTCACCCAGCTTGCGGAGTTGCTCGATGTCATCATGGTTGCGGGCGATCAGGGTACCCATTTCGCTGCGGGCCATGCCAAGATCGGAGCGGACAGAGTCGAGTGCCGTCTTGGTCTTATCGAGGTCGGTGCGCTGCGCGGAAACGTCCTGGTTCAGCGCGCCCACTTGCTGTTGGTCGGCCTTCTGGGCCAGTTCTGCTTGAAGTTGTTCGGACTGTTGGCGCTGCTCGTTCTGAAGTTGCGCTACCATGGCGCGGGCGTGCTTCAGCTCGCCCCCCGTCGCGCCCATGCGCTTCGACGCCGCATCCAATTCGTCTTTGAGCGCATCCATTTGCTGCGCATTAGTGCGTTCGATCGCGCTCAAGCGGCCGGTGAGTTGATCCTGGAACTCCGCGCGCAGTTGTTTGCTTGTCTGGGTTTGCTGCGCTTCCAGCGCGCCGCGCATCGAGTTGATTTTGGAGATTGTGTAGATTTCACCCACGACCAGCGCCGCGAGCACCAGGAAAACCAGCAGAAACTTGCCCTGCGAGGCGGAACTTTCCGGCTCCATGTTGAGGACTTCCTTTTCTGGAACTTGGTCAATCGCCATTTTGTTTTCTCCTTCTGGGGCCGTCATCGCGCCATCGGCCCAACATGTTCATTTCGATCCCTGCTGATGAACAGCACGTCCTATGCCAATCCTGGATTTGCCTATCCTAATGAAACTACGTTGCTTATACAGAGGTTCATATTGAACGGCTTCCCTCCGGGCAGAAAGTCTTACACTGCGAGTGCAAAAAGTGCCAGGTGAGCCGTGAAGGTCAGTAGGTGGTAGGTCGTAGGTGATAGGTGGGGAAAACACTGCCGACGGCCTTCTGACTTCTGACTCCTGACTTCTGCTCGTCACACCTCACTGCCCTTATATCTCTTGCCGTCCTTCCATAACCAGTGTATACAGGTCTGGGAAGCGGAATCATGGGCGGGAAGGCTTGATACGATTGATCTCTGATCGCGCCCATGGCATGGACGCGATGTCAATGCATGCCGCATAAACAAAGGGGGCCATCATGGCTACGACTGAAAACAATCTCAAGGAAGCGTTCGCGGGCGAGAGCCAGGCGAACCGGAAGTACTTGGCGTTTGCAAAGAAGGCTGAGCAAGAGGGTTTCAGCAATGTGGCACGACTGTTCCGAACGGCGGCTGAAGCTGAGACCATCCACGCCCTGGGGCACTTGGCCGCCATGGACGGCGTCGGTGCGACTTTGGACAACGTGCGCGCGGCGATGGCGGGGGAAACCTATGAGTACACTGAAATGTACCCGCCGATGGTGGAGCAGGCGACAACGGATAATCCCCGAGCCAGGCGGATGTTCTCCTATGCCTTGAAGGCAGAGGCTGTTCACGCCAAGCTTTACCAGTTGGCTCTCCAAGCCCTTCAGCAGGGGAACGACCTGACTGAGGTGGACTTCTACTTGTGTCCGGTCTGCGGCAATATCGAGATCGGTAAGGCCCCCGACGCTTGTCCGATCTGCGGGGCAAAGGGGGAGAAATTCATAAAGATGTAAGGGCGAACTACCTCTTCGGTTTGCCTACGCCCGTCCTAAGAACCCAGACTAGCCTTCTTGCTTTCTTGGTTTGACGTTGGTTCGAGACCGCGAGGCAGAGGATTCTGCTCGGGGCATTTGAAGGTGTGGAATAATCCGAATGCGGATAGGTTTCCCCCGCCGCATCGCCCTTGGAATAAAGCACTGAAGAGTGAATTCATTCATGGGAGGAACTGTCGTGCAAAGACGAAGTTTTCTGGCTTCATCAATCGCTGCATCGGCTCTCGCTGTCAACGCGTCAACCCCCAACCCCCTCGGCAGCCAGGGGGCCGGGGCGGGAGAGAGTCGCGAGTACTACGAACTTCGGCGTTATCACCTGCTCACGGGACCCCAAGTTAAGCTCGCCCACGACTTCTTTCGGGAGGCACTGGGGCCGGCGCTGAACCGTCTGGGGATCAGCCGCGTGGGAGTCTTTAATGTCGAAATCGGTCCTGATAGTCCGTCGTTTTACGTTCTGATCCCAAGCGCCTCGCTCGAGACTCTCCTCACCGTTGAGTCCCGCCTTAATCGAGACGCTGACTATCTCAAAGCTGGGGCGGCCTTCCTGAATGCACCCGCCCAACAGCCTGCCTATGTACGCATGGAAAGTTCACTGATGGTGGCTTTTGAGGGGATGCCCCGGCTCAAGGTCCCGCCTGCGACGGCCGAGCACCGCTCGCGGATGTTTGAGCTTCGGACTTACGAAAGTCCCACCCATCAGGACCACCTGCGGAAGGTCGAGATGTTCCACAACGGGGAATTCGACGTTTTCGAAAAGGCCGGATTCTGGCAGGTCTTCTACGGCGACACGCTCATCGGGCCACGATTGCCCAACCTGACCTACATGCTCGGCTTTGAAGACCTCGCGGACCGAAACAAGAAGTGGGAGGCTTTCCGGTCAGCCCCGGAATGGAAAAAGCTCTCCAGTTTGCCCAGGTACACCTTTGAGGAAATCGTCTCCAACATTACGAACGTTATCCTGAAGCCGGCGCCCTACTCACAGATATAGGCGAGACGCCCGCTTGGCGCGATAAGGCCGCTGAAACACGGTCAAGCTGAGGGGCCGCCCGCTGCGGGAGGGGGCTGGAGATTGGCCAATGTTAGCGAGTCCCCTCCTCGGCGGAGGAGAGGAGTGGAGTAGTGGGACACCCCCGCGACGAGGGCAGTGGGACTCCCCTCCCGCCGCGGCGGGAGGGGGCTGGAGATTGCCGAATCTAAGCGACTCCCCTCCTCGGCGGAGGAGGGGGTAGGGGGTGGTGGCGACCCAGGTCATCTTCTGATCGTCGCAATTGCAGCGTCAATTATGAACGGGGCCACTTGTCGCAGCGCGCGCACCCCTTGCAGCGCGTGGCCATTTCGGTTAAAGATTGGCTACGATGCTTACGGACCGTCCCCCACGCAATGCAGCGCTCCTGGCACAGTTCCTCGATAGCGACCGGCTCGGTATCCTCGAAGTGCCGCAGGATGCCCGCTTGCGCGCGCTGGCGGAGTCCATCGACTGGGCAATGAGAACCGGGAAGAGCGCAGCCGTCCGGGAGGCATGCGCCGAGTTTCTCACCCTGGCATCCGACTTCTACAGGGTACGCAAGCCCCTGGTCCGCGTCCTTGCGGCCCGCCCGGTCCGAGTCCGCGAGGGCCGCTGGGCCACCGAGCTTTTTGGGGACTACGCTCCGGAAAAGACGCTGATCCGCGTCTGGATGCGCACGGCGGTCCGCAAGCAAGTCACTTCGTTCGGCACGTTTCTGAGCACCCTCTGCCACGAATTCTGCCACCACCTCGACTCTCAGCGCTTCGGGTTTCGCGACTCTCCGCACACGCGTGGCTTCTTCGCGCGCACTGCCGCGCTTTATCACCACGCGCGCGGAACGCCAATGAAGCCGTTATTCTGGGTCGGAGTGCGAGGCGCGCGTTGGCGGATCGATTGGCCGCGAACCAATCGCGGCATCTGACATCACCACCAGTAGGCAGTCGGCAGTAAGCAGGCGTAGCGCAGGTCCCGCTCTCCGGACCTGCGGCGCTTCAAAAGCAGAAGGCAGAAAGCAGAAAGCAGAAGGCAGAAAGTAGAAAGCGGAAGGCAGAAGGCGAAGGTAGAAAGCAGAAGGCAGAAGGTAGAAAGCAGAAGGCGGAAGGTAGAAGGCAGGCGCTCTTCATTCTGACTCCTGAATCCTGACTCCTGCTCTTCCCCACCTACCACCTAACCCCCTGTCTTTTCAACAACATTCCCGCTTCCGACGCGTAAGTCCCTTTGTTTTCTATAACATTCCCGCTTTGTGACCGCCGGTGGAAAGCCGGTCCTTTGTTTTCATAGATATCCCCGCTTTGCTCGTTCACTTTTTAAAGTTACTAGCGTTCTGAGTCAGAAGTTAGCTGACAGAGTCTTTCCCTTTCGGGTGGTCGTTCCACAGCCCCGGCAGGGGCGTAATCCCGCGGACGCGGGACCAGGGCGCCAGCCCTGGGGGAATGAGCCCTCACCCCGTCCGCCGCGGCGGACACCCCTCTCCCGCGCGGGCGGGAGAGGGGACGGGGGAGAGGGAGGGTTCTGCTGCCCACGGCTGACGCCGTGGGCTACCCTCTTTCGCCCCGACAAGTCGGGGCTGACTTCATCAACGAACTTCTGACTCAGGACACTAGCTTTTCCTTTCCCTGCCGGCGGTGACATCTTGTCGTAGACCGCGGAACGGGTCAAGAGTCCCGCCAACTCGAACTCCCCTCAATTGCAGAAGGCAGTCGGCAGTAAGTAGAAAGCAGAAAGCAGAACGCAGAAGGCAGACGCTCTTCATTCCGACTCCTGACTCCTGAATCCTAATACACTAGGCTACAATACTTCAGGCCTCGTGTCAAGAGCAAGAACGCCAGATTCACAAGAGAGCGGGAGTGTAGAGGCAGGCGCAATCCCGAACTCCCCTCAATTGCAGTAGGCAGTAACCAGAAGGCAGAAAGCAGAAAGCAGAAGGCGGAAGGCAGAAGGTAGAAGGTAGAAAGCAGAAGGCAGAGGGGTGAAGGCGGAAGCCAGATGCTCTTCATTCTGACACCTGACACCTGAAACCTGCTCTTCTCCTCCCGAATCCTGTGCTTCCCTCAGCCTCAAGCGGAATCAGCACGTCGCAGACCCGCCGCGGCCTACGGTCCGCCGATCTTAATGGTGGGCGGCTCTGCGGCACCCCCGAAAAGACATTGCACTCGAAACGTGGCTGGAACGTTGCATACTGAGGCTGTCAGGCGTAAATTATTGGTTGGCCGCGAAGTCGAAAGCGAAACTGTTGTTTTAACGCTTTTTCTGATTCGGACTTGGCAGTGCCCAACGCCCTACCCACCAAACCCGTTACTCCATTCGATGCTGACAGAATCCACGCGCAGTTGGGCAAATGGCAAGAACGCCTTCTCGATCTCAAGAGATCCAATCCTCTCCTTGGCTTAAACCGATCGCGGGTGAGCAAGCTTAGAGTGAGCGAGCCTCGGGCCGCAGAACTCTTCGAGAGGATTGTTCTACATGAGTCCGAGCTGCGTATGCCGTTTGTCCGCAGAGAGCCCAGCGGTCACGGTTACAAGCTTCTATTTGACGACGCCAATGACGATTTGGAGAACCGAGTGGAAGAGGGCGACCTGAAATTTGACGGTCCGGCGGCGGACTTAATGCGTCGTCTCCGACGCATCCACGACAATGCCCGCACGTCGGTTGAGGAACGCGGTGTCACGACCCTTTTTCTGACTTTTGGAGCCTTACACTGGCGAGACGATTGGCTGGGCGAGTCAATCACTCCGCTCTGGATGGTCCCCTGTCAATTCGTCAGCAAGGGACCAAATGTTGCTCTACGCCTCAGCATGGCGGATGAAGAAATGCAACTCAATCCCGCACTACAGTTGTACATCCGCGAGCGCCACAAGATAGAGCTCCCGCAGATTCTCGATGAACCGGACGAGAGCTCACTTTCACCGTTCCTAGAAGCCGCACGTGACCGTGTGAGAGAGCAGAGGTGGGATGTAACTGAGGAAATCTGGCTCAGCACGTTTTCCTTCGAGTCGCTGGTCATTTATCAAGACCTTGAGAAGATGGCTGACATCGCCACGACGAACCGCATTGTGGCAGCTCTTGCGCGAGCCCGCTCCGTCGCAGAACAATCCGAGCGACTTGGAGAAGACCTGGATGGCTTGCCAACGCCAGAAGTTGTTCCGGTGCCCGTGTTTCCTACCGACTCAAGCCAGATGGAGGCCCTCGCCTGCGCAGCGGCGGGCCGCAATCTCGTGGCTCATGGTCCACCTGGGACCGGAAAGAGCCAAACCATCAGCAATCTCATCGCAGACGCTCTTGGGCGCAACAAGAAAGTGCTCTTTGTAAGCGCGAAGATGGCAGCACTTAATGTCGTTTACGAGCGCTTGGCAAACAAGGGTTTGGGCCGCTTCTGCCTGGAGGCGCACAGCACGAAGGCGGGAAAAGCCAAGATCATCGACGGACTGCGTCACACGTTGGAGGCAGAGGGCAGCGGCGGTGGCGGGCGGTTTGCCGAGGAGCTCGAAGGGCTACTCAAAATCCGTCAGCGTCTGAACGGTTATGTCCGGGACCTGCATCGGAAACTCGAGCCCCTGGACCTCAGCCCCTACCAGTTGATCGGTAAGGCCGCCAAGCTACACGATTTTCCAGATGTCCGAGCACCCTTGCCTTGGGGGGATCCCCTGAAGGTCTCGCGGAATGAGCTCGAGACCAGATTGGATGCCCTTGACGAACTGGGCGCCCTCGCCGACGTATTCAACGCGAGAGAAAAGCATCCTTGGCGCGGGTTTAGACCTACTGGGGTTGTCCGACAAGATACAATTGAAGCAATCGAATCAGACTTGCGCGAGATTTCTCGGACCACACAAAGCATGTCGGACCACCTCGCTGTCATGGCTTCTGTGATCGCGCGGCACGACACTCTCTCGGTAAAGGAAATTGAACTTTTTGCGCCCGCCTTTGAAGGTTTATCGCAGGTAGAACGCTTGCCGGAGGACTGGTGGAATTCATCCGCGACTGAACTGAAAGACAAGGCAGACCTTTTCGAGACGACCGCCAACAGCGCCGCGGAGTTTCAGCAGAAGGAGGCGGAGTATCGGAAGTATCTATGCCTACCTTTCCACGACGCCGTCGAACTCCTAGCCCCCGTTGAGACCCAATTCGCAGTCTGGTATCGACGCATGCTGCCGCCGTGTTGGCGTTGGCGCTCGTCCGTGCGCCTTAGGCTCAAGCCCGGCGCGAGGGCTAATTTCGTTTCTCTACGGTATTACTACCCGCTCGCTCAGCGTCTTGTTCAACTTGAAAACTGGCTGCGTGAGCATTACGAAGAACTCGCTGCAGAGGTCGGCCCGGCGGGTGTACGTAATCCCGAGACGCTTCGGCGCACTGCGCTTGAATTTCGAGTAGCTGCCTCGCTGCAACAAGCGTTAGCAGCGGTAGGAAGAAAGCCCAAAGAGGCGCTTACGAGCGTGTCCGCGGCGGTCCGCCACTCGGCGAAGGAGCTACCTGCTGTGCTTCCCTCGCGCCGGAACCAGTCCAGGGACGCAATCAAGCGTGTCGACGCCGTATGGCCGGATGGCTTTGTTGACGGTGTTACAGTTGAGCAGGCTCCTCTTCCCATGTTGCGCGCACGCGCCGCGGAGGTTCTGGGGGCCACGGCGAAAATACATGAATGGCTCCGCCTGCTGCGAGTCCTGAACAGATGCAAAGAACTGGGCCTCAGCCCCTTTATCGAGCACTTGGGCGAAATCAACAAAGGCCTGCCCCGTGCGACTTTCGAGAAGCGCTTCTATCGCCTGTGCGCGGATGCGGCAATTCAAAATTCCGAAAGCCTGGCGGACTTCAGCGGACCGCAACGGCAGGAGCTCATTGAGAAGTTTCACTCATTGGATGAAAAACTCCGTGACCTCGCCGTCAAGCGCATTCAGGCTGTCGCCTCCGACGCTGCCAATCAGGTCAAGAGTGCCGCGAACTTAGGCGATATTGGGGGTGAAATCGGCATCCTTCGACGCGAACTGCAGAAACAAAAGAGATTCAAACCGCTTCGAAAGCTCTTTGCTGAGATTCCGCACGCACTCCAGGCACTGAAGCCCTGCATGTTGATGAGTCCCATCTCTGTTTCCACATTTCTTAAACCTGGGAGCTGTGAATTTGATTTAGTGGTTTTTGACGAGGCGTCGCAACTTCCAACCGCAGAGACTGTCCCGTCCATACTTCGAGCCAAACAGGTCGTTGTGGCAGGAGATTCAAACCAACTGCCGCCGACGTCGTTTTTCGAAACCTCGATATTCGATGAGAGCGAGGAGGTCGAGGAGGATGTAAATGCGGCACCAGAGCCTCTTCCCTCCCTGCTCGATGACTGCAAGGCGATCGTCCCCGTCTTTCAAGAGTCACACCTCAGATGGCATTATCGTAGCCGCGACGAGCGTCTGATCAAGTTCTCCAATCACTACTTCTACCTCAACGGACTCATCACATTTCCCTCTGCATCGACCGACAGGACTGGTCGCGGGGTTCATCTCGAGTACGTTCCAGATGGGGTCTGGGACCGGGGTCGAAGCAGGACTAACCGTGCCGAAGCTTTGAGAGTTGCGCGCCTGGTCGTCGAGCATTTGGACGCCTGGCCGGAGAGATCTTTGGGCGTCGTGGCAATGAACAGATCTCAAAAGGAATCCATCGAAGATCTCCTTGCCGAAGATCTCCGAGATCGTCCCGATGTGGCCGCGTTGCTGAATAAGAACTCGAAAGAAGCTTTCTTCGTGAAGTCGCTGGAAAACGTTCAGGGTGATGAACGGGATACCATGATCATTAGCGTCGGCTACGGGAAGGATGCTGATGGTCACCTGACCCTGAACTTCGGCCCGCTCAACATGGAAGGCGGATGGCGGCGATTGAATGTGCTGGTCACGCGCGCTAAATGGCAGACGATACTCGTTACATGCTTGAGGTCTACGGAACTTACCGGGATCAATCCGCAAAACCGTGGCGCGCTCGCCCTAAAGAATTTCATAGAATACGCAGAGCATGAGGGTGAGTTGCCCCACCCGCCTCCCACTCTAACCCAGGCCGAAACCAACGACTTCGAGGATGCCGTGCGTGAAGCCTTGGTTCAACTGGGGCTAGCGGTAGACGCGCAGGTGGGAGCGAGCAAGTTCCGAATTGACTTGGCCATTCGTGACCGGCGTGACCCCCGTCGCTATGTATTGGCTGTGGAGTGTGACGGGGCGAGCTATCACAGTTCGCGCACGGCGCGTGATCGCGATCTCTTGCGAGAGCAAATCCTTCGCCGCATGGGCTGGCGTATCCACCGCGTCTGGTCGACAGAATGGTTCCATGACCCGGACGGAGCGATCCTGTCGATTCTAGAAAGTCTTCAACAAGCCGAGGCGACGCCTCCGGAAGAACTGCTTGAGGTGCCCGTCGCTGAAACTCGCGATAACACGGACGAAAGAGAACCTCAACAACCACAGGGGGACAGTCGACCAGATCGAGGCCAGGCACCGGCGGCGCGTAGGTATTCAACTGGCGAGCCGTACCAGAAGTTCCGAGCGGAAAGTCAGTGGCGCGACCCCAGCTTGTTGCTTAGGCCGGCGAACGTACCTAAACTGGCGGAGTTGGTTACCGCGATTGCGAATGTCGAAGGTCCAATTCACGAGCGCTTGATCGTGGACCGCCTGAAGGAAATATTTGGAATCGATCGTATTTCCCACGATTCAACCACCGCTGTCAACATCACCAGAGCTATCAACTTAGCGGTGTCAGACAATCGCCTGCGACAAGGGCGAAACGGTTGGTTTCTGTCCAAAGCAGGAGTCCCGCTTGCACACTTTCGGTTGCCGAATGATGGAGTAGAAAGGGACGTCGATCAGATCGCGGCAGAGGAAATTGAACTCGCTGTCCTACATCTCGTGGAAGACCAGTTCGGAGTGCAGCGGGAGAGACTTCCTCGCGCCGTGGCAAAGTTGCTGGGATTCAGGCAACTCCGTGCCGACGGAGCCAAGCTCATACACGAGGTTATAGATGACTTGGTAGAACGCGGTCTCCTACGCACGAGTGGCTTCCAGGTTTTCGTCACCCCTACAAGGTGAACTAATTCACCATTCACCGCCTCAAACAGGTTCTACTGCATTGCGAGAGTGCCCCAAGCGAGGGGGGCTGGTGCTGCGCCTCCGGGAGTGCCGGGAACGCGTATTCATAGATGCTCGACCTCTTCCAATCTTCAGGCCGCTTGACCAGTCCCCGCCGCAGTGGATCCTACTGAGTAGGGAATGGGGAACAGGGAACAGGGAATAGGGAACGGGGAACGGGGAACGGGGAACAGGGAATGAAAAGCCCAAAGGTTACGGAGGCGTTAAGAAATCGATTGCATTAACCACGGAGACACGGCGCGACAGGCGCTTATTACTGCGGCACCACCAACAAGGTGATCGACTGCGCAGGAAAAGTGGTGCTGATTGTGCTTGCCGTTCCGCCCCCGGAGGGTGGCGTCACCGTCAGGGGGGATTGCGCCACGATTGCGCCCAGGTTGGCGTTGCTATAGAGGAAAACCTGCGTCGAGCCGTTCGGCGTCAGGTTGTCCAGCGAGAGGGTCGCGGTCAGATCGCCGTAAGTCTTGTTGATCACCACCACGGTCACCGCCTGGTCTGTGGACCGCAGCGCGCCGTACACTGAGAGCTGGCTTTGGGCCGTGCTGGTCGAAGCCAGAGCCTCGTCCCCGAACTGCGAGCCTGCCCCGTCGTAATTGCGGTAGATCTCGAAGGCCATCAGGCCGGGGACCTGCGATGCGTCCGGAGCACCCCAGAGAGTACCCAAGTCGAGGCCGTATTCTCCGAAGATGCCAAGAATATCCGCCTGCGTCACTGCGCCGTTGATGTGCTCTTGCCCGCCCCAGTTGTACTCTGTGATCGCCGTCTTGGTGCCGGGGTAATCTTTCGCAACCCACGTCTGCATCATGGGAATCAGTTGCGGGGCTTGCGCCGGGGGCGAGCAGCTTGTCGCGTAGTTCGGATCGGTGATGTAGTTCGGTTGCGGGTAATTGGGATCGGTATACGTCGGGTCCCAGAACACGCGCGTCGAGTTCAGCCGCGCCTCTTGCTCTCCGGTGTCTCCCGCGGTGGTGAAGGCGACGGAGGAGCCGTTATAGTCGGCGGCAAAATAGGTGTGCAGGTCCAGGTAGTCCAGCAGGCGGATGGCGTTGGCGTTTTCGTACGCTGCGAACTGCTGGAGATAGTACTCGATGAATGGATTGCCTCCGTGTGCCTTCCGGTCGACCGGATTGCTCCACGGCTCATAGCACGGTCCCGTACTCCATCCGGACTCGACATCCTTCTTGGAATAGAAGTAATCCCACCAATAATCCATCACCGGACCGCTCACTTGGGCGGTCGGATCGGCAGTCTTGATGGCCAGGGCGGTTTGAATGCCGTTGTTCGTTACCTCGTCATAGGTGAAGGGCAGCGGATGCACGTCGCGATGCACTGCGTCCCACCAACTGGGCTCGTTGTCCAGGTCGTAGATGGCTACGCCGCCATTCGCCCCCGTGCCGAACGTGTTCACCAGGTAAGTTACCCAATTGCCAGCCCACGAGGGGCCCTCTGCCTGGCTGGTGACATCAGGATTGTTGCCGGTTATGTCGCACCCAGCAGAGTTCGTACAGCCATTGACCCCCTCCGGGTATACCCCATTGCCGCACTCACGGGTGGCGTCCACAGATTGCTGATTGGGGTACGTCGACACCGGGAAGCTGCAGGACGTGGCGGTGTTGTTCGCCACCCAGCCCAGCACGGGCACCGTGCCCAGGGTGATGGCCCCGATGGATTGATCGAGACTTACCAAGTCGTTGAACTCGCCCGCCTCCGGCGTGCCGGGCATGCCGGCGACGCTGGACTGGTTTTCGAAGTAGTAGTCGCTGGCGGAGTTGGTATAGCCATTCTGATAGTTGTAGCGGGAGGTGTTGTCTCCGCCCCAGCGAAGGACCGTGACGTTGGCAGGTCCGTCCACCGATTGGACAAAGCCGTACGCATCCATGCCATAGACGTAAGGACTAATGGCATGGGTCGGGTTGAGCACCTCCACCGTCAGCGCCGGGCCGGCTGCCGTCGCCGGAGGCTGGAGCGTCACCGTCGCGCTGCCGCTCTTGGTCGTGTCCTGGGTACTGGTGGCCGTAACAGTTACGGTAGCCGGCGCCGGGTAGGGCGTCTCATAGAGCCCGCTGCTGCTGATGGAGCCGATGCTGCCTGTCCAGGTGGAAGGCCCCGTCACCGACCAGGTCACCGTGTTGGCGAAGCTGCCCGTTCCCGCCACCGTGGCATTGAACTGCTCCTGGGTTCCAATGGTTGCGGTTGCGGGATTCGGCGCCACCGTCACCGAGGTGATCCCCGATTGGGTGTAGTTGGCCGTGACGGTGGTGTTGCTGCTCATCGTCATGGTGCAGGTATTGATGCTGACGACCTGGCATCCTCCGCTCCACGAGGAGAAGGGATTCCCGCTCGCCGTGGCCGGCGCCGACAGAGTCACCGTGGCCCCGGAGTCATACGTGCGCGTGAAGCTGGTCGTACCGTTTCCGTCGTTGTTGACGTCGTTGGGAGAAACCGAGATCGCCACGCCGCTCGAAGGGTTGGTCGAGTTTACCGTCAGCACGTAGGTGACTGGAGAGAGGGTTAGGTGGTTGCCACCGCCACCGCCACCCCCACCGCAAGCCGACAGCAACACGCTCAGCCCTATCCAAACTGCCGCCTTGCACCCCAAAGCCTTCATGTTACCCTCCCCTACGCTCAAATCTCAGGCTTCTGGCGGGGCGTCTTCCCCGGCGGACGCCCCATCAAGCGAGTCTCCGAACCTGCCCCCTTTTACATCCAGTACTCTGGCGGTGTCAACTCTTATATTACTCATCCAAACGTCGGGGAACTCGTTCCGGCGCTGGAGGGGCCGGACCTTCGTAGGGTCAACCGCGTCGGGGTTGGGCGACCGGGGGGGCTTTGCTATCCGCAGGTTCAAACCTGCGGCTACTCACGGTGGGCCCCTGCCGGGGCCTGCCACGGCCCCATCAATCCTCCCTTTCAGTACCCGTTTCTGACATCACAGATAGCCGCTTTCGGCTATCCACGCTCAGAATGACAGGCTGTGGCGTTTTCCTCAACGAGCGGGCCCAGGGTTTCCCCCGGCGAGATCATCGGCCCGTTTCCCAAGGCTTACCTGGCCATCCAACCACCATCGACCGTGAGGATGGAACCGTGGACGTAATTCGAGGCAGAGGAGGCAAGGAATACGACGGCTCCCTTGAGGTCCTCGGGTTCGCCCCAGCGCCCGGCGGGGATTCGAGCCAAGATGGCCGAGGCGCGCTGCGGGTCGTTTCGCAGTGCCTCCGTGTTATCGGTGTTGATATAACCGGGCGCGATGGCGTTGACGTTGACGCCTTTCCCCGCCCATTCGTTCGCCAGGGCCTTGGCAAGTTGGCCCACACCGCCCTTGCTGGCCGCATAGCCCGGAATCAGGATGCCGCCCTGAAACGCCAAAAGGGAAGCAGTGAAGATGATCTTACCCTGGCCTCTCTCCACCATCCGTTTTCCGATCTCCCGGCTCAGAATAAACTGCGCGTTGAGGTTGACTTCAATCAACTTATCCCAGTATTCGTCGGGGTATTCGACGGCAGGTTTGCGCAAAACGGTCCCGGCATTGTTCACCAGGATATCAATGGTTGGAAAATCGGCCTGCACCTGTTTGATGAACGCATAAAGAGCCTTGCGGTTGCTGAAATCGCAGGCATAACCACGGAAGTCTCTGCCCAGCGCCTGAACCTCCCGTTCCACCTGGCTGCCGGTTTTCTCCAGCGAGGCGCTGACCCCGATAATATCTGCTCCGGCCTCTGCCAGAGCCAAAGCCATGGCCCTCCCGATTCCGCGCCTGCAACCTGTCACCAGGGCGATTTTGCCCTGGAGTTTGAACTGGTCAAGAATATGCATTTCGCTTTGCTACCTCCTCTCCAGGCTTAACAGCCTGCGGAAAAAACGCTTCGCTGCTGTCATCCTGAGGACTTCGCTGTCATTCTGAGTCCTTCGCTGTCATTCTGAGCGAAGCGAAGAATCTCGCTCTGCCCGCTCAGGATAAACTGCGTGAAGAATCCCCGCATTTGACACCGCAATCAGTGCGAAAAATAATGCCGCGATGCTTCGTCCGCCGCGGCGGACTCAGCATGACAGACCCGAAGGGAGTATAAGAATAGGCCAGAGTGCGCGTTGACACCAGAACCAGTTGGAAGTTGCCGGCAAGCGAGGCTTCACATAAACTCGCGTTTCGGAGTTGAAGGGCACTTACCCCATGCCTGCGGCAGCGGCGACGGCGGCGACGAGCAGAACGACCATGACAGCAAAAGGCGGCGCCTACGCTTTAATCCTTTTCTGTTCCCAAGAAGGGCCGGTCCAAATAGGGAAGCTCGGCCCATTGCAGCTTCGACGAGGTTTCTACGTTTACGTAGGCAGCGCGGTCGGGCCGGGAGGTGTCCGAGCCCGCGTGGCGCACCATCAGAAGTTGTCGCCGCGACCTCACTGGCACATCGATTACCTGCGACCCCATACCTGTCTCGACCGGATCTGGTATTCTCACGACCGGGTTTGTCGCGAGCATCAATGGGCTCGCGTTATCCGCGTGCTGCGGGGAGCCCCCGTTCCCATTGCGGGGTTCGGCTCGTCGGATTGCAGGTGCAAGACGCACCTTTTCTTCTTCAGGAGGCGGCCATCGTTCAAGGAGTTTCGGCAGAGAGCGCAAGGGAGCGTCAGGTCAAACGTCAAAAGTCAAAAGGCAAATGGCAAATGTGAAATCCGATGGAATTTTGCCATTTGACCTTTGCGATTTGCATTTTGACTTGCCCTTCGATGCCAGCAAGCTTCGCCAAGGAGGCTGTGCCCTCTACACGCAACACTACGAGGCGGCGAAGCGGGCAGGTCAAAAGTCAAAGGTCAAAAGGCAAATGGCAAATGTGAAATCCGATGCAGTTTTGCCATTTGACCTTTGCGATTTGCATTTTGACTAGTCTTTCCCCCTCTGACACACTAACAGGTGAATGCCTCTGCCGGCGCCCCCGGATGAGCTTGCGGATTCTGTTATCTTTCGATTCTGAATCCAATTTTAATGGTGACTTGGAATTCCGCCACCACACCGTCTACGATCCTACCCCGTTCCTCCACAACCTCGAACCAAGCCATGTTCCGCAGCGTTTTTGCCGCTTCCGCAACCGCTGCTTTTGTAGCTTCGGCAAAACTCGTGGGTGAGGTTCCCACCAGCTCTGTGATTTTGTATGTTCCCGGCATGGTGCTTCTCCTTGGTCAATTTGCTTTGCCTGTAGCGATGCATTCTAACTCCAAAAGGCCGCCTAGAGAGAGCTGAATTGTAAGCACGGCGTATGCTTGACAGTTTGCACTGTGCCTCATAAAATTGAATTGGTCTAGCTCATTTGGCGGCAAACAAGGTTGGACATGGACAAGAAGAAAGTCGAATACTACAAGAAGCGCCTGGTCACGACGCAAGATGAGTTATTGCGACTGGTGACGAAGTCCGAGCGCGACGGGCGTGAGGCGGACGAAGAAGCCACTCAGGATATCGCCGACAAGGCCGCCAACTCCTACACCAAAGAGTTCCTTTTCCACCAAAGCGACGAGAACCGGCGTCTCCTGCAGATGGTCAACGAAGCCTTGGAACGCGTCAAAGACGGCACGTACGGCCTCTGTGTGTCCTGCCAAGGGGAAGTCCAGGTAAAACGCCTGGAGGCGGTGCCTTGGGCACGCCATTGCATCGAGTGCCAGGAAAAGCAGGACGAGGGTCTCCTCTAGGGCGCTGAAGCAGCGTCGAAAGCGAGGTTCGTCTTCGATCTCGCCCGCAATTCCAAAGTGCCCACGCCCTCCATTCTTAGGGGACTAGTCGGCAGTTTGCTTGCTGTAGTTTCCCCCACCGATTGCCTGTTGTGTCAGCAGGAACTCACGGAACCGGGCGGCGCATCCATATGTCGGGCGTGCTGGGAAAACCTTCAACCCTGGCGCGGCCCTGCCTGTGAACGTTGTGGTCTCCCTTTCGCCTCATTACAGGCAGCGCACTCTGTAGACTCGCTTTGCGGCTCGTGCCGGCAAGGCGAACTGGAATTCGACGTGGCGCGAAGCTATGGGCTCTACACCGGAAACTTGCGCAAGGCTATCCTTCATTTGAAATTTCACGGGCGGGAATATCTGGGCCACCGCCTTGGCGCACTTTTGGCGCGGGCATGGGAGGCGCTGCCCGAGCCTGAATCAGCCATTGTGGCGCCGGTACCGTTGCACCCTTCCCGAAGGCGCGAAAGAGGGTTCAACCAAGCTGAAGTGCTGGCGAGAGGTCTGGTAAGAAGTCTCCGAAAAGAAAAGAGCGGATTGCGATTAGTGGCGGGTTCCCTGCGACGCATCCGCGCCACTGTTCCGCAAGTGGGCCTGAGCGTGAGGGCGCGGCGCGAGAATGTTAGCGGCGTCTTTTCCGTGGGCCGGCCTGAAGATGTGCGTAACCGTACAGTTGTGGTGGTCGATGACGTGATGACGACCGGGGCGACTCTTTCCGCTTGCGCCGCCGCCCTCAAGCGGGCGGGCGCCGCGCGCGTCCTGGCCTTGTCGCTGGCTCGCGCGACGCCGCAATTCCCGGACGTGGGCGCCCTCGATCTGACCTCGCCTATTGACGAATTTAGGCATAACTGAACATAATGAACACGGGGCGGCAAGTAATAGTGCCTCAGCGGGATGAATGTTATGTCGGAGGATGACCACCAACGGTCGCTGCAAG
>Ga0208692_1001011_pt1 | contig 17339 bp, 16 predicted proteins | sample June2015DPH_20_1_3_FD_184721 | JGI IMG/M metagenome (GOLD analysis project Ga0208692, IMG submission 184721) | Peatland microbial communities from SPRUCE experiment site at the Marcell Experimental Forest, Minnesota, USA - June2015DPH_20_100... | ecosystem: Environmental > Terrestrial > Soil >...
GGTCGCGGGCGCGGTCGACATCGGCGACTTCCGAGAGGCTTCGAGCGCGGTCCTCGAGGGCCCCTACGACCTCTCCCTGGTCGAGGGGTCGGTGACGACGGCGCACGACGCGCAGCGGATCAAGGAGATCCGGGCGCAGTCGAAGGCTCTCGTGACGATTGGCGCGTGCGCGACGTCGGGAGGGATCCAGGCGCTGAAGAACTTCGCCGACGTGGAGGAGTACCGCCGCGTCGTCTACGCGCGGCCCGAATACATCTCGAGCCTCGCGACGTCCACGGGGATCGCCGACCACGTCCCCGTCGACTTCGAGCTCCGGGGATGCCCGATCAGCAAGGTCCAGCTCCTCGAGGCCCTGAGCGCGTTCCTCCAGGGCCGCGCGCCGAACCTCCCGAACGAGAGCGTCTGCATCGAGTGCAAGCGGCGCGGCACCGTCTGCGTCATGGTCTCCCACGGAACGCCGTGCCTGGGCCCGATCACGCAGGCCGGCTGCGGGGCGATCTGCCCCGCGTTCAACCGGGGCTGCTACGGGTGCTTCGGGCCGCAGGGAACCCCGAACACGAACTCGCTCGTGGCCGAGCTCAAGACCCTCGGTATGGCTCCGCCGGCCATTCAGCGCCTCCTGCGGACGTTCAACGCGAACGCCCCCGCCTTCAAGGCGGCGAGCGAGGCGGTCATCGCGGAGGCGAAGGCCCCATGACCGAGCGGACGATCACCGTGGACTACCTCGCCCGTGTGGAAGGCGAGGGAGCCCTCAAGGTCCGCATCCAAGACGACCGCGTCGAGGACGTTCAGCTCAAGATCTTCGAGCCGCCGCGCTTCTTCGAGGCGTTCCTGCGCGGGCGTTCCTACCTCGAGGCTCCGGACATCACCGCCCGCATCTGCGGGATCTGCCCGGTCGCCTACCAGATGAGCTCCTGCCACGCGATGGAGCGGGCGCTCGGGATGAAGGTCGACGGCCAGATCCGGGAGCTCCGTCGTCTTCTGTACTGCGGGGAGTGGATCGAGAGCCACCCCCTGCACATCTACCTCCTTCATGCCCCCGATTTCCTCGGGTACCCGGACGCCATCCACATGGCGAAGGACTACCCCGACGCAGTGAAGCAAGGCCTGGCGCTCAAGAAGGTCGGGAACTCGTTGATGACCCTGCTCGGGGGCCGCGAGATCCATCCGATCAACGTCCGCGTCGGCGGCTTCTATCGGGCCCCGACCGTCGCGGAGCTGCGGGCGTTCCGCCCCGAGCTCGAGGGAGCGATGAAGCTCGCCGAGGCCACGGTGCACTTCGCGGCCGACCTCGACTTTCCCAGCATCGAGGAAGATTACGAGTTCGTCTCCCTGCGCCACGAGCACGACTATCCGTTCAACGAGGGCGACCTGGTCTCGAGCCGTGGCATCAAGGTCCGCAACGACCAGTGGGAGGACGTCTTCGAGGAGGTCCACGCCCCGTACTCGAACGCCCTTCAGTCGGTCCGCAAAGGAGGCGGCTCCTCCTACCACGTCGGTCCGCTCGCGCGCTACGCGCTCAACCGCGACCACCTGACCCCTCGCGCCGACCAGCTGGCCCGCGCAGTCGGTCTGGAGAACGTCGTCCGGAACCCGTACCGTAGCATCATCGTACGGGCGGTCGAGGTCGTCTGCGCAATCGAGGAGGCGTTGCGCATCATCGACCAGTACAAGCGCCCCGAGCCGTCGTGGGTGGAGCCGCCCCCCGTCACGCAGGCCTGCTCGGGAGGCGCCATCACGGAAGCGCCGCGCGGGATACTCTACCATCACTACCGCCTCGCGCCGGGAGGCCTCATCGAGGACGCGAAGATCGTCGCTCCGACCTCCCAGAACCAGAAGCGGATCGAGGACGACCTGCGGCACCTGGTCGAACGGTCGCTCGCGCTCGACGAGCCGGCGCTCACCGAGGCCTGCGAGCACGCGATCCGGAACTACGACCCCTGCATCTCCTGCGCGACGCACTTCCTGAAGCTCGAACTCGAACGGCACTGAGACCCGGAGGATGAGCGAACCCACCCCCTCGAACCGCGCGCGTCCGGGGCCGCTCCCCCTCGTGATCGGGCTCGGGAACGACCACCGGGGCGACGACCGCTCGGGGCTCGAGGTGGCTCGGGCGCTCCGTCCCCGCCTCGCGGGGAAGGCGCGGGTCGAGGAGTGTGCGTCCGAAGGGATCGCTCTCCTCGAGCTGTGGGGCGGCTCGGACCGGGTCCTCGTCGTCGATGCGGTGCGCTCGGGAGCGGCGCCGGGAACGGTCCACCGCCTCGAGCCGGGCGATGGCTTCATGCCCGGGTTCCGGACGACCACGTCGACTCACGGGCTCTCGCTCTCCGAGGCGGTGGCGCTCGCGCAGGGGTTGGGATGCTTGCCGCGCCACCTCGTAGTCTACGGCATCGAAGCGGACGACCTCGGGATGGGGGTCGAACTCACCCCTCCGGTCGCGCGCGGCGTGCAGGAAGCGACCGACCGCATCCTCGCCGAGCTGGAGACGGACCCGGCCACGGCCCCGGCCGTCCGGAGGTCCCCCGATGCATGAGGAGGCGATGCTGAAGGACGTCGTGCGCAAGGCCGAGGAGGTCGCCCGGCGGGAGAGGGCGACCCGAGTGACCCGGGTCCGCCTCTGGGTCGGGGCCCGCTCGCATCTCGCCGGCCCCGAGCTTAGGGACCGTTGGACCCACGCCGTGACGGGGACGGTTCTGTCGGGAGCCGAGGTCGAGATCGAGACCTCCCGCGACCGGGGCGACCCGAACGCGGAGAACGTGATGCTCCGAAGCCTCGACGTGGATTCGAGGGAGGAACGACCATGAACGAAGTACGATACGGGACCTGGGAAGCGGGCGACGGCGCGAAGACGAGCGACTCCAGCCGACCCATGAGGTTGAAGAGGGCGGCCCCCATCCCCGCCTCCGAGGAGGGATTTCCATGTGTCTGACGACCCCGGGACATATCGTGCGGATCGACTCCCCGACCCCCGACGTGCGGCTCGCGGAGGTCGACTTCGGGGTCGCGGTCCGGTCCGTGAACCTCGTGTTCACGCCCGAGGCCGAGGTCGGTGACTACGTGATCGTTCACTCGGGGTTCGCGACCCGCACGCTTCCCGAGGAGGAGGCGCGCGAAGCGCTCGCCTACGCCCGCGAGCTCGCACTCTCGGCCGCCGGGTCACCCGAGACCGCCTCGGTGGGAGGGTCGCCATGAGCGCGCGGGGTTCCTGGGTCGGGCCGGGCGTCCTGCTCGTGCTCGCCACCGCGTTCATCAGCGGGGTCTCGACGTTCGTCAACGCCTATGCGGTCCACGGGACGAGCTCGGACGCCTTCGTCACGATCCGCAACGTGTTCGTGGCCGCCGCGTTCCTCCCGGTCGCCTTCTTCGCCACCCGGTCGCTCCGGGCCCCCGCGCTGCGCGCGGTCGACTGGGGCCGCCTCGTCCTGATCGGCCTCATCGGCGGTGCGATCCCGTTCCTGCTCTTCTTCTACGGCCTCCAGATCGCCACCGCGGCCGGCGGCGCCGCCACCGCCTCGTTCGGCTACCGGTCGCTGTTCCTGTGGGCGACCGTGTTCGGGATCGTCATCCTGCACGAGAAGTTCCACTGGCGCGTCGCCCTGGGCGCCTCGCTCCTCTTGGCCGGGAGCGTCCTCATGCTCTCCCTTACGTCCCCGATCTGGACGAACGGGACCGCCTACGTGCTCGCGGCGACGGTCCTCTGGGCCGCCGAGTACACCGTCTCGAAGAGGACGCTTAGGGACCTCCCGTCGGCCACCGTGGTGCTCGGCCGGATGGGGTTCGGCGCGATCTTCCTCGTCGGCTACCTTTCGTTCACGACGCAGTGGGCCACGGTCGTCGGCTTCTCCGGCTCGCAGTGGGAGTGGGTCGGCATCAGCGCGGCGCTCCTGGGTGCGTTCGTCGCGAGCTTCTACCCGGGCCTGAAGCGGGTTGACCTCGGAGTGGCGAGCTCGGCGCTCGTCCTCGGGTTCCCGGTCACCTGGGTCCTCGCGGTACTCGTCCAGGGAAGCTCGTTCACGCTCGCCCAGGCCGCCGGCGTTCTCGCCGTCGTGGCCGGGGTCGGGGTCGTGGTCGGTCTCGCCCAGCTGCGGGAGGCGTGGTCGTTCCTGAGCCGCCTCGGTCGGCCGCAACCCGACCTCCTCTGAGATAGATGGACGGCGTCGCCCTCTGCGCAAGGTTCAGCATCGCGACCAACCGCCTCCAGTACTGCGGCCCGCGGGACGCCGAGCCCGTGCTCTACCGGGCGATCACCGAGAATGCGGAGCTCGACCGCGCACGGGACGCGCTGCGCCGCTTCGAGGCCCTGAACCCGTACCTCGAGGCGATCGCCGCGAAGCACGGCCGCGACCCGTACGACCGTGCGGTCGTGGAAGCGTACTGGGTCGGGAACGACCTTCTGGAGGCGTTCGGCCGAGAGGATTTCCGCCTCCTGCTCGAGGGGCTCGTCCGACGAGGCCTTCCTCGGTCGACCGCGGAACGCCTCGCCCGCCTGCTCCCCGAGCATCCAATCCCCCACCACGCCTTCCACGTCGCGTTCGTCGGCGTGGGCGAGGTCACGGGCCACGTCGAGACGAACCTCGCGAACATGGAGGCCTGCCGGCCGGCGTGGGCCCGGGTCACGGCGCTCGAAGGCACCTCGGTCCGCGTGCGCGGGCCGGTGCTCGGAGTGTCGGAGGGACGCCTGACGCTCGACCACGAAACCGAACGGACCCTTTCGTTCGACCCGGCGATCCTTCCCGGGCTCGCGGTGGGCGACACCCTCGCGGTCCACTGGAACCACGCCGCGCTCTCCCTCACACCGGCCCAGACGGACGCGCTCGCGACGTACACCCGCCGCTCGCTGGACGCGGCGAACGAGGCGTTGCCGAAGCTGCGCGCCCTCGCCTGACCGGGGACGCTCCGGCGTCCTCCGCTCGCTCCCGAGCGAAAACCCCTTTACGGGGAACGGGAGTGGGCCTCTCGTGGTCGACATCCAGGAGACCCCGGCGGTCCCGCCGCTGGACCCGGGAGGCGACGAACGGGTCGGTTACTTCCTGGCAGGGGGGGTCCTGATCGCCGTCGGCTGGGGGCTCGCCGTCGTGGTCAACCTCCTCCTTCACTACCTTGCGGGGAGCGGCGGGATGACGGTCGCCGGCCACGAGTTCACCTCGTCCCTCGGGTCGTACGCTTGGGCCACGTTCGCCTTCGGGCTGTTCGCGGGCGGGTTCGGGGTGGTCCTGGTCGCGCTCGGTCGCGCCTCCCCGAAGGGACCGCTCGTCCTGCCGGGATACGACTACTGAATCCGACCCGGACGCGGAGGTCCCCGGTGGATCCGACGCGACGGCGGCGGTCGGGTCTCGACCGGGCTCTTCGCGCGCTTCTGGGCATCGAGACAGTCCGAACAGGTCCGCTCGTCCGAGTCGAGACAATCCCGGCAGAAGGTCCGGCCGCACACGGTGCATCCCAACGTGGCGGGCGTTCCGCATCGAGCGCACTGTCCGACGAGCAACTTCGGTTCCTCCCGGCGGGAACGGTCAGTCGAGGATGCCGCTCGCTTTAAGCCCTTCGACGAACCCGGCCGCGAATTCGGCCCTCGTCACGTATCGGGCGGCGTGCCGTGCCCGCCGGCTCGCGGAGGCGAAGCTCACGCCGAACCCGGCGGCCCGGAGCATCGCGACGTCGTTGTCGCCGTCCCCCAGGACGACGCAATCGGCGGGGATCCGTCCGAGATAGGAAAGGGCGCGGACGAGCCCCGGGAGCTTGCCTCCGCCCGTCTCCATCAGGTGGAGGGCGTAGCCCGTGGACTCGACGTCAACCCCGTTTCGGCCGAGCACCCGCTTCACGGCGGAAACGGAGACCGTCGGCTCGAGGGCGACCTCGCTCTCCCGCCAGCGGTCCGTGAACAGCCGCCGAACGGGAAGTCCGGCCGCCCGGAGGGTTCGGAACGCCGCGAGCGCGACCCGCCGGTCGGTCAGCCGCTCGACCACGTCCCGTCCACGGTCGTCCCGGTGGTAGACCATCCCTCCGTTCTCCGCGACGATCGGCCCCGTCAGGCCGAGCGAACGGTAGAGCCCGAGCGCGATCGGAAGGACGTTCCCGGTCGCGAGAGCGACCGGGATGCCTCGGCGCTCGAGGTCGCGAACCACCTTGACGGCCTGCGGGTCGAGCCGACGGTCGGCGTCGGTGAGCGTCCCGTCGACGTCCGTGACGACGACGCGAAGGGTCGCTCGTCTCGAAGGCCGGTGACTCGAAGAGCGCGTCATCGTGACCCGTCCCGGCGACCTACGGACCCGAGCGAGCCCGCACGAGAGCGATCTCCGCATGGAGGGCGTCCGAGACCTCGCGACCGTCCCGCCGCCCCCGCACTTCCCGCATCACGTCCCCCATGAGCGGCGAGAACGCGGCCTCGCCGCGGGTCCGGATCATCTCGGCGTTCGCTTCGACGACCGTGCGGATGAGGACGACCAGGTCGTCCTTCGAGAACCCGGAAAGGCCGGCGCGTTCGATCGCGACCTCCACGCTCGGGGCGCCCGCCGCGAGCGCCGCGAGGACCGTGGGGACGCCTTCCTTCGCGATCCGCCCGGCTTCGGCGGCCGCGAGCACGGCGCCCAGGGACTCGAGGGACGGCTCGAAGGGGGGTGCCCCCGCGCCGCCGGCCGGCACGGAGGGCAGGTCCTGGGTAAGGAGGCGAGCGACGAGGCCGGCGGGGTGGCCCTCACGGGCGAGCGACTCGAACCGCTCGACAAGGTCGCCGTAGACGAGCTGCCGGACGACCTCGGAGGGCAGGCCGTGCGACCGGGCGAGCCGCGCCTCGAGCTCCTCGGGCCGTTCGGGAAGGTGGGAGCGCAGCCGTTCGCGGCGTTCGGCGGTGATCGGGATCGGGGGGATGTCGGTCTCGGGGTACATCCGGTCCCGACCGGGGAGCGGCCGGGAGAACCGGGTCCGCCCGTCGGGAAGCGGGTCCCGCGTCTCCCCGGGAACCCCGTCGAGCGCGACGCGCGCGCGCTCGACGACGCGCTTCAGCGCCAGCGACGCGCGCTCGTGCGAGCGGTCGGTCACCAGGACGAACGCGTCCGCCTCCGCGAGACCCGCGCGTTCTCGCACGGCCGCGACGACCACCTCGGAAACCCCGTACGCGGGGAGCTCGTCGGAGTGGACGAGGCCCCGGAGGCCGACCGATCGGGCGTGGTCGGCGAGCTCCCGGCCGAGGCGTTCTTCGCTCCCCGGGGGGGAGCGGAGGAGCCCGGCGAACCCCGTCAGTCCGACCGCGAGGACGACCTGGCCTCCTCGACCGGCCCCCGAGAACGGACCCGACGCCACTTCCCGGAAGAGGTCCGTGACGTCGAGCGGAGGGTCCGCCGGGACGCCGGCGTGCCGGCGTCCCAGTTCGTCCCGCAGCTCGAGCAGGAACTTCTGGCGAGCGACCTCGCGATCCACGTACTCCTCGATCAGGCGGAGCTCTTGGACGCCCTTGACCTCGATGCGGTGGCCGCCCTCGATCGAGACGTTAACGTCCTCCCGAATCGTCCCGATGCCGCGTCGGACCCGTCGGGTCGCCCGAAGGAGGGCGCCGATCTCCTCCGCCACCTCACGGGCCTCCGCGCCCGAAACGATCTCGGGACCGGTTGCGATCTCGATGAGCGGGATCCCTAGGCGGTCGAGACGGTACGTCACCTCGCCGGGGGACTCCCGGACCTTCCTCGCGGCGTCCTCCTCGAGACAGATGGTGGGAATCGAGTAGCGCCGACCGCGTACCTCGAGCTCTCCGTCGACGGCCACGAGCGCGGTCCGCTGGAAGCCGGTGGTGTTCGACCCATCGACTACGATCTTCCGCATCACCTCGATCTCGTCGACCGGGCGGGCGCGGAGCAGGAGGGCCAGGGTCAGGGCGGTGTCGAGCGCCGCCTCGTTCAAGGGATGGGGCGGTTCCTCGTCCATCTCCACGAGACAGGAGGACGGGCCCGCTTCGTACCGGTAGACGAGACCGCGAGAGGCCTGGAGGGCCGCGGCCACATCCACCGCACGGCTCTCGCCTCCCGCCGCCCGGAGGGTTCGCGTGAACGCGTCGGTGACCTCCTCGGTGAGGTCGGCGGGGCACCCGCAGAACAGCTTCCCCACCGCGAGCTGCTGGTGGACCTCGAGCCCGGCCTTCACGCCGTCTCCCTCGGGTCATGCCGGTCGTGGAACTCGCCCGCCCGGTCCCGAGCCAGGAGCTGGGCCACCTCCGCCGGCTCCGAAGAGTGACCGAGCGCCCACACCATCTTCGCGTACGCGGTCTCGGGGAGCAGGTCGCCGAGGTAGAGGACGCCGGCCCGGAGGAGGTCGCGTCCGGTCGAGTACACGTACGGCTCCACGTTGCCCTCGAGGCATTGCGTCGTCATCGCCACGACGACGCCCCGTTCGGTCGCCGCGCGGATCCAGGGGAGATGGTCCGAGCCCACGTGCCCGAGTCCGGTCCCTGCGAGGACCACGCCTCGGCACCCCTCGGCGAAACGAGCCGCGCGTTCGGGAGTGAGGCCCGGGTAGAACCAGAGCAGCGCCGCGCGCGTGTCGATCGGTCCGTCCACTCGCGGGGGCCCACGGGCCGGTGGTCTCACGGGTTGATGGAGTTCGACCTTCCCGCCCTCAACGACCCCGAGCGGGGGACCGTTCCGACTACGGAACGCGTCCCGTCGGCTCGAATGCATCTTCCGTACCCAGGTCCCGCGGTGGATGGCGAATCGGTCATCGGACGGCGCCGCGTGCATCACGACCACGACCTCTCCGAGGCGGGGGTCGTGGGCGACCTCGACCGCCGCCCGGAGGTTGGACGCTCCGTCGGACGAGGGCCGGTCGGGGGACCGCTGGGCCCCGACGAGGACCACCGGTCCGGGAAGGTCGACCAGCAGGAAGCTGAGCGCCGCGGCGGTGAACCCGAGGGTGTCGGTCCCGTGGGCAACGACGATCCCCCGCGCCCCGGCGGCGAAGGTGGCGACCACCTTCTCGGCGAGCACCCGCCAGTCGTCCGGCACGAGGTCCTCGCTCAGTCGGTCGAACACGGGGACGATTCGAACGCGTCCCGACGCTTCGAGCTCGGGGAAGAAGTCGAGGATCTCGCGCTCCTCTTTCACCGGCCGTACCCCTCCGGTCTCGTAGTCCACTCGGGACGCGATCGTCCCGCCGGTCGTCAGAAGGGCAATCCATGGGCCTGCGTCCGCTGCGCGGGAGGGGGAGGAGGGCTTCGAGGACGAGGCGACAGCCGGCGGGCCGGCCTCAAGGAGTCGAAAGTGGAACGTCGGCTCGATACGGACCCCGATGTTGTAGCCGCTATCGAGCTTGAGCTGAAGGACACGGTCTCCCGAGAAGTCGTGACGGGGGACCACCGTGCCGCTCCAGGTGTGGCCCTGAACGTCGGTGAGTTCGACCCGTTGGCCCGTCGGCAAGGCGCTCAGGTCTTTCCAGACATCGTGGTGAGAGGGCTCGCTCATCCGCACTGAACCGGGTTCGGCAGACCCGGGAGCGGCGCCCGGTATAAGATGTCGTTCCGAGAGGAGACCCCGCGACCCCGGGCTTTTATAGACGCCCCCCCCTCGCCGCGCCGGGACCGATAGAGAACCGAGATGCCCGTGTGGGGTAGCTACGGGGCGGGGGCACGAACCCCCTCCCGCTGCAATGGATTATCCTAGAGGCCTGCGGAGCCTCAGACCTGGGTTCGAATCCCAGCACGGGCGCATTCCCCCGGCGGGTGTTCCCATTCCGTCCGTTCGATAGTAGGCCGCGAGGTGCGCACGGGGGGACCGGCCCAGCGGTTGAGTTGCCCCGGGACGGGGGCTCGGCTATGACTTTCAGTCCACGGTCTACTGTTCGGGAGGCGGTGGTGGCGGAGAAGCGGCGGATGGAGGTCGTCGACGGCCTTGCTGGACAACGATGGCCACTACGCCCACTACTATTGCCGCAATCACGATCACAATCACCATGGAGTCCCAATCAGGTATCCCAGCACCTGAGGCGGGGCCGAACCATACCGTGCAGGGTGATGGGGCGGCTCCTCTCACCGCTACGTAGCCCGACGACGGGGTCGCCGCATATCCGATCACCGATCCGATCGAGTACGCAAACGTTCCGTTCGGCTCAGGGAACGTGATCGCTGACGTGGACGAATTCAGCGTCCTCCCGTTCAGAGTCACCGACCAATAAGTCCCCAACGGGAGTCCTGTCTCTGTGAAAGTGACGTCATAGGGCCCAGGAATCAGGACGGAGACGTTGTTGGACCAAAGGTTCGCCACGTACACCGACCCAGTCAGGTTGTCGCAGGCAAGGGCATCCGGTCCGAGGCCGACCGGCAGCGTATCGACCACGCGATTGGTCGAGTCGTTCACCAACGATACGTTGGAGTTAACGAAATTCGCCGACAGGATCTCTTGCGTCTGCGCGGACCATGCGAGAGCGTATGGATACTTCCCCACCCCTGTGGCCGAAGTGGACCATCCTACGGTCGCGTTCAGACCGATGATGCTCCCCCCGATCGTCGATTGGCTATAGTTGTAGCTCTCGACCCCCGCATAGACCGTAGCCGTCGCTCCAACGAATGCGAGCGAAAGGACCGAGTCCGATGGCCCGATACCGGGCGCGCTCGTGATGGTGAGGGCGGGATAGTTGACCCAACCCACGTACCCAGACGCGGTCCCAAACCATACGGCCCCGTTAACGGGGTCAAACGTCAGTGAATCCACATCATAGTCGTAAGAGCCGCCCACGGCGACCGTCGCCGTGATCTCGTGGGTGGCGCCCGAGATCAGATAGATCGTGCCGGCACCAGAAAAGGAGTTGGACGCCGACACGTATACCTGAGCCGTCACCGGGTCGTACACTGCGGCGACGTAGCCTTCCCCCTGGGGGATGGTCTGATTTGGTAGAGTGAACTCGTCGATAATCGTCCAGTTTCTATCATTGAGAATGGCCACGGTCCCTTCCTGTCCAACTACGTACACCTCGGAGGTCACGGGATCGTAGAGGACCGCGGTGGCTTCGGGGATTCCGTCCACCGTGGCGACAATTCGCTGACTCTCGGTCGAGACCACGGTCACGTTGTTCGCTAGGGAGTTGGCCACGACAAGGTCTCCAGTCCTGGAATCGTAGGCGACCCCCGCTGGACCTCCTCCACCCACGATGACTTGGCTCAGCTGACCGGCCTCCGGGGAGAGAATCTGCAACTCATCGCCACACTCGTCCGGGATGTAAACTCCGCCCGTTTGCGTGTCCGCTGAAATCCCCGCTCCGCAGGTAGTGATCAGCGGGTAGTGCGCCACCACGGTGTTGTTGGCCGTAGCGACGGCGTAGATCACTCCGGCCGAGTCGAGCTCGTAGAGACGCTGGGCCGGCTGGTCCATTGCCATGGAAACGATCGACGTCTCGTTGTTCGGGGTAATGACGCTGGTAACGTTGTGAGTGGCTCCTGAGATAACTGAAAGCTCATCCGGCCAGGTACATGGGCAGTAAGCCGGCGGTCCACCCACGATGTAGACCGTGTCTGTTTGGGGGTCAAACGTGGAGACCCCCCCGCCACCAGACTCTGTCCCGCCCACCGTCGGTAACGCCAGCTCGAACCACTGAATTCCCGCGTACCCGCTGAACCCGGCGGTTCCAGTCAGGTACACCACCTGGCGTACGGTGTCGATCGTCATCGACCCGGCGAACCAGCCGGGAAACATACCAAAGTCGACGACGTTCTTGAGGTTCGTGAGAAGAGGGTACTCCGGGTTCGTTCCGTCCAGTTCAAGGATGTTGCCCCCGACCCAGAAGGTGCCATTGCCTTCGTTGTTGATTTGCTGGACCAGCAACAGCAACCGCCCATTCGCGCTGTCGAAGCTCATCGCCTCCGCCGGGTTCGGGAGCGGGAAAGTTCCCACTAGTTGGTGGTCGAAGGGATCAATCGCGAACAGGTCTATCGATGACGGTCCGCTTGCGAGCACCTCGTGCGTGAAGTTGTCGTACGCGAGCTGGGAGACTTCGTAACCGAGGTTGAACCTCGCAACTACTCCGCCGGTGGCCGCCGAAGTGACCACCAGGTACGACGGATGTACTGCGGAATAAACCTCGTCCGTTTGATTGACGAAGAGTGCGTCCGTCGGGTAGCCGCCCGTCGGTCCGAGGGTGATGTTCGATTCAATCCAATCTGGCACCCCAGAACTGGATGGAACCGTGGAAAGCGTACCCGCCTCACGGGAGATATCGCGCGACACCGTTGCCTGAGAGGAGCCCGGAGGGTTCGTCCCAAGGGGACCTTGGTTCCCAGTGACGAATCCGGAGCCGGCCAGGATCGTAAGCAACAAGGCCACGCTGAGACCAATCGTGATGGCGGTGGTGGACCGCTGAAGTGTGGACATGCTGGAGCAATGACCCAAAGCTCGAGACTCTGTATGTACCTTGGGCGTCGAGCTCGAGGGAGACCAAAGAGCGTCTCGAACCTGGCCGATGCGATTGCTACCACCGCCCGCGCCGTCCTCCCGAGGCCCCGGAATTGACTACCGACGAATCGACAGTAAACGGAACCATAAGGGTTCGAATCCCAGCACGGGCGTTCTCCCCTTCGGACAGACCGACCATCCCCCTTGGATTCTCTCCTGCCGCCCGCACGCGACCCATGGTTCACTGCGCGGTAGAGGATGGTCAGGAGATCGAGTCGTGAGAATCCGTGACCCTGCCTCTCACCATTGCCAGTAAGCGGACTCTGGGGGCTTACGGCGAGGATTTTGCGGCCTTTGGTTTAAGTGGCTGCAAGTCCTCCCGAGTGTCGTGTATCCTCCACTGCACGTTCATCTCGCAGCCAGGCCCACCTATCCTTTGCGGGAGACGGGGTACGCCTTCGTAGCCCTGGGGATCATTCTCCCAATCGTTGGCGTACTTTCGCTTGGGAACTGCAGCTACCTCCCGTTCGGGTGCATCGAGATACTTCCCGTGGCCGCTGTCCTTAGCCCGTTCCTCATCATCGGTGGCTTCCTACTCACGCGGTACCACCGGCCGCCAGACCCGACGCAGATATCGGGTCAGCCGGAGGTGCAGGTTTGTCCCGTTTGCGGCACGATGAACAAGCGGCTGGCGTCGGGGTTCTGTTTTCACTGCGGGACGCCTCTACCCCCTCTGTGCTGAACAAGAAACGACCCGTTGATGGAGACCGCGCGCGTTCGATGATGACATGCTGAAGGCTCCTCGCCCCAGTGAGGAACGGGGGCATGAGGATGTACGCCGGAGTGGACGTCCACCGCGGATTCTGCCAGACCACCGTGATGGACGAGCAGGGAGCGATCGTCGAACGCGCCAAGATCCCGACCGACACCGAGCACCTCGCCGCGTTCTTCGAACGCTATCGGGATGCTCACGCGGTCATCGAGTCCAACACGATCGGGGAGTTCGTCTACGAGACGCTTGACCGCCTCGGTGTCGACGTCTGTCTCGCGAGCCCGGCCCAGGTCAAGGCGATCGCCCAGGCCCGCGTGAAGACCGACACCGTAGATGCTACTACCCTCGCCCATTTGCTCCGAACGAACCTCATCCCGGAGGCCTGGGTGGGCGACGAGGAGGTGCGCGAGCTGCGCAAGGATGTCCGCGCCCGACGGGGCCTGCGTGACATCTCGACCGAGCTCAAGAACCAGATCTACGCCGAGATGATCCGCAAGGGGATCGCCTACGAGGACGGAGTGCTGCGCTCGAAGAAGGGTCGCGCGTGGGTCCGTGACCAGTTCGTCGACAACCCTCGCGTGATCGCCCGCCTCGACCTCATGGAGCAAACCGAGACGACAATCGATGAATACAACAAGACGGTCCTCCTCCCGAAGTTCACCGAGGAGTCGCAGGCGCCGCTCCTCGCCACCATCCCCGGGGTGGGCTACTACACCGCCCTCACCGTCGTCGCGCTCATTGGTGATGTAACGCGATTCCCCGACAGCGATCACCTGGTCTCCTACGCCGGACTGGCCCCGCGGGTCCACCAGTCCGCTAACGTCCTTCACCTCGGACCCATCACCAAAGAAGGGCCCCGCGAGCTCCGCTGGGTGCTGGTCGAGGCGGTCCACAGTCACCTCAAGCATTGCGACGCGAAGGACGTGTGCGGGCTCTGTCGGTTCTACCGACGGCTCAGCCGCCGCCGTGGGAAGATGAAGGCGACCGTGGCCACGGCCGCGAAACTGCTGCGAGTGATGTATTGGATGCTGAAGATGAACCAACCGTATCGACCCCAAGGACTCGACCCCGAGGTCGGTCATGCGGGTAAACCGCCATTCGATGATTGAGGCGTGGTCCTTGGGCGACAGGGCGTAGAAGAGCCATCGTGGGAGAGAACCCCGAATCGGGTGATTGCCCGTCGGTACGGCGAGAGGTCAACGGTCAAGAGGAACGACGATGTAGCGGAAACCGCAGCGAGGAGCCTTCAGCATAGGTGACCGACCGCAATCATCGCGCGGGACGAGACGAGCTCGACCCCCAGGCCGTGCCTTACGCCGAACCCCCCGTTACAAAACCCCTCGCTTAGAGAAAGGTCCGAGCGGTCAGCCGAGGCTCTTCTATTACGGAACGGGCCCGTTGCCAATGCGGTGGTTCTCCGGTTGAGATCGGAAGAGAAGGGTCTATGGGCGGCCGATGAACCTACGGATCTTCTGAGGGGCGAACTCCTCGATTCCCTCCAGCCGCGATCCGTCGGGGCGTACGAGGAGGGGCAGCACGTCGTTCGGACCCACCCACCGATCGACGGCGTCTTGGTGGACGCTCGCCCGGTTTACGTCCACGACGGTCACCCTTCTCTGCTCGCGGCGGGCGATCTTGAGCACCATCTCCGCGCACTGTACCTGTTGAGGTGGAAGGTGCCACGGACGATTGTCGGTCAGCGGGGGTTGGGCCTCGCCCATAGCGGGCGGGATGTCTCCAGGGGGATGCGCTGAGAGAGAGATGGGAGTGCGCGCCCCGAACGGGAAGAAAGCCTCCACGACACGGCCGAACGTGCCATCTTTCGACTTCACCATCGACTTCCCCAACGAATCGACGCCCGTTTCCGGCTCTCCCGCGACGAAGAGGAAGATTTCGTCTTCACCGGCTGAGGACATTGTTTCCGAATCGGCCCGCGGGCCTTAAGCCTCGCGGCGGAACGTCTTCCCGCCGTACCGGGGGCATCCGAAACCGATCACCGGTTCCATCTCGGACCGGAACGTGGGCTCCGGAAATGGACCCCTTTAGCGCCGCCTACCTCAAGAGGTCCGAGGCCGGGATGGAACTACTCTTCCTTTAGAACGTATTCGAGGTCGGGCCGGCGCATCTCTGACCTGACGTACGCCACGCGCTCGCGGAGTATCTCCTCCGTTCCGAACCGGTGGGCGATCTCCACGACCCGTCTCATCCGTCCGGCACCGACTCCACCGAGAAGGTCCTGGAGGATCTTGTCGGAATAATGCCGCCACCGAGGTATCATAAGGCGGGTGTACCACACAGCGGCCGGTGTCGCGTACCTGATTCCGTCCCGCTCGGTTGATTCTTCTTCGACAAGGAAGATGAAGAACTTCCCGCCCCCCCGGGGCAGGGTGAACTTCGCGGTATCGATCACGTCGAGGAACTCGCCACCCACCAATCGCATCGCGAATCGAGCGACGCCCTGGTCTTCCCATTGGAACTCTAGGTCCTCGTCGGACTGGAGGGCCGCGATCGTATCGGCATAATCGGCGGCGGTCACCATTACGTCGACGTCGCCGGTGGCGCGGATTGTCTTTCCGATGGCCTGCCCCCCAACGACGACATACTGGACCTCGTGACGGCGGAGGATGATGTCGGCCGCCTCGACCTCGGGCTCGGTCATCGGACTTCCGAGGTCGCTGGCACGTTCCTATCGGCCCAGTCGAGCTCGTCCTTCGGGAACGGTTCGCCGACCTTCGGAAGGCCGGGAACGAACTCCTGGAGCCTCACCTTCGTGGCGCGCTCCTCCATTCCCTCGTTCCGAACCCGGCGGTAGAGCTCGTTCGGGTCGAACTTCCCGGCGTTCCGCCGCGCCAGCTCGCGAGCGGCGAGCATGTCGACCTTGAGAAGGAACGTCAGCACCTCTTCGAAGCCGGGCGACCGGAGGGCGTCCCGATCCCGGACGAGCACTCGGCTGTACGCCGAAGAGGAGACCTTGCCAGCCAATCCCTCCCACACGAAGAGCAGCGGCCGAAAGTGCTCCGGGTATCCGTGCGCTGTCACCCACTCGGGTGTCAGGAGGAAGAGGGGGAGGCCATGCCGACGTGCCGCCTCCACGTCCTTTTCGGTGTCTGCTCGAAGGCGATAAAGTGTGGGGGGCCGGCCCCGGTGCCTGACATCGACCGGAACGAAGACCCTCGGCAGGCTGTTCGCCTCGCCCGACCGGACGAGCCCCGATACCATCCTCATCGAACGAGAGACAGTGTGGCAAGTATTTATATTAACCCGCCCCTTGTCCCGCGCTCCGAAGGGGCCGGACCGTTCCTAAAGGGACCCCTTTCCGACCGCAGGGATTGATTCCGCGCAGCGAGGGAACGGTCGCCCGCGTTCGATGACCGACCGCGAGGAGCGCGGGGGACGGTGAGAAGACCCGTTCAGGGTCTGCGACCGCACTCGTTCAGGACCCGGGCGAGTCGCTCCCTCCAACCCACACCGAAGCTCGAAGCGATTTCGACCTGGTCGGCCAGTTCGGGCCGGTCGTGCATCCTGAGCCAGGCAGACAATGCTGCAAGCGTGGCCGGGTGTCGAGCGACCTGATCCGCGAATGCAAGAGGCAACTCTCCCGCGACAGCTCGCGCCGCCGAGGCCTCCCGGAGAAGCTCGGGAAGGTGCTGCGATTTGAGGAAGTCATCGAGGGCGGTCGTAGTCTCCGGGAGTAAGGGTACGTAGCCGGGGACTTAACTATCGTGGGGCGCGGTATTGCGTGGCCGAGCGAACTTCAAGAAGGGACGCGCGCGGCCGATGACCTACCGCGAGGAGCGGGCGAGGTCGCGTTCCTTGCTACTCGGGCAGGCCTTGGGCTTTCCAAGCAGGATAGCGAGTGAGTTTGCCCTCCGCGACGTTTCCGATGTACCGGCCGTGAACCGAGAACTGCATGATCCGCTCGCCTTGGCTGGCCCGTTTCGCCCAGGTGGAAGCCTTCTCGGGATTCTGCTCGATGCCTTCGATCCTGTTATCTCCATACTGGAAATAGACCATCTTCAATCCCCGGTTTCGGCTTTGAGTCACGGAGTAGGTGCCGTCCGGGAGTTCAACGCTGCCCTTCCCCTCCGAGAGTGCCTGGCGCCATACGTCGATGAGGAGCTCGCCGAGCGTTGAGGTTGGCACAGCGTCCCGCCAAGGCCGTGCGGGATTTATGAACGGCGACCGCGTTCGATGATGACATGCTG
>Ga0208692_1001024_pt1 | contig 17183 bp, 28 predicted proteins | sample June2015DPH_20_1_3_FD_184721 | JGI IMG/M metagenome (GOLD analysis project Ga0208692, IMG submission 184721) | Peatland microbial communities from SPRUCE experiment site at the Marcell Experimental Forest, Minnesota, USA - June2015DPH_20_100... | ecosystem: Environmental > Terrestrial > Soil >...
GCCCTGAAACGACCCGACGGGTCGACGAAGCGGCGGACCCCCAGAACGCCGGGAATTGAGATCTTGGCGCTGTGCTCCGAGAGCTTTACCGGGTAGCGCCACCCGCCGTCGGGGTTGCAGATGGCGGTGAGCTTGTAGATCGCCCCCAGGGCCGGCTGGTCGTAGCAGGTGTCCAGCCTGGTCCCGACGCCCCAGATGTCGATCCGAGCGCCCTGCTCGCGAAGCGAGGCGATGGTGTACTCGTCCAGGTCGTTGGAGGCGACGATCTTCGTCTCGATGAACCCGGCTGCATCGAGCATTCGTCGAGCTTCCACCGAAAGGTAAGCCAGGTCCCCAGAGTCGAGACGGATTCCGGCCAGTCTGCCCCCCCGCGCTTCGAGGCGGCGGCCGGTCTCGATGGCATGCGCCACGCCGGCCAGCGAGTCGTAGGTGTCGACCAGGAGTGTGACGTTGTCCGGTTGCGCGTCGGCGTAGACATCGAAGGCCCGCTGCTCGTCGTCGAAGACCTGGACCCACGAATGGGCGTGAGTGCCGCGGACGGGTATGCCGTAGAGACGTCCTGCCAGAACGTTGGACGTGGCAGCCACGCCCCCGATAAACGCGGCCCTCGCGGCCGAGAGCGCCCCGTCGGGCCCTTGAGCACGCCGCAGCCCAAACTCCAGGACCGGGCCGCCGGCCGCTTCCACGACGCGGGCCGCCTTGGTGGCTACGAGCGTCTGGAAGCCGACGACGTTGAGCAGCACGCTCTCGACGAGCTGGGCCTGCAAAAGCGGCCCTCGCACGCGCACAAGCGGTTCGTTGGCGAAGACGACCGTGCCTTCGGGTATCGCATCGACGTCGCAGGTGAACTTGAGCGCCGCCAGGCGATCGAGGAAGGCAGAACGGAAGAGCGGCGAATCCCCGGCACCACGCAGGCCCCGCAGGTAGTCGATGTCGACCGCGTCGAAGCGTAGGCTCTCGAGAATGGCCAGGGCGTCGTCCAGCCCGGCCGCGACAGCGTAGCCGCCGCCGAATGGGAGGGTCCTGAAGTGGAGGGCGAACACGGTCTCGCGGTCCGCCACGCCCGCGGCTTCGTAGCCGGCGCCCATGGTCAACTCATAGAGGTCAGTAAGCGTGGCCAGGCTCGGGCGATAGAGCTCAGATACGCTGGACATCGGGCCCTCGCTGCGGTTCTGCCGACCTGCCTCTGGGCAGACGGCCTCGTTCGATCAGCATAGCGGGGCTGGGCCAAGAAGCGGTGGAAGTTCCCCGCCGCCGGGTGCCGGAGCCGTATCAGAGAGAAAAGTCGATGGTTTGGAGGCGGCTGCCCTACGATGGCAGCACCGCACGGTTCACCAGACGGACGTGTGGCCCGGCCAACTCTGCAATAGGAGACAGGATGATCAGCAAGCGAGTGGGTGAGCTTCTCGTGGCGCAGGTGGCCGCCGAGCTCGGAGCCCACCAGGCATACCTCGGAATCTCGCTTTACTTCGAACGCCAGAGCCTCGGCAAGTGGGCGAAACTATTCCGCGATCAGTCGGTCGAGGAGGCCGGGCACGCGTCGAAGATCATGGCCTTCCTGGTCGACAATGAACTCGACTTCGACCTCCCGGGGCTTCCGGCCGCCACGACCCACTACAAGACCGCTACCGAGGCGGTTCAGACTGCCCTGGCGAGTGAGATCAAGGTCACGGGCCAGTTCGATGCGATGGCTACGGCCGCCGTGGAAGCTGCAGACCATCGGGGCCTACAATTCCTGCAGTGGTTCATCGACGAACAGGTCGAAGAGGAGCGCACCATGCGTGCCCTGCTCGATCTTCTCGCGAGCGGCATCAATCTCTTCCAGGCCCAGGGGTTACTGGCCGAGATCGTCGAGGAGTAGTCCCGGCGCGCGACTCTGTCAGGCATTTCGACGGGGTGGCGGGTCAGCTTCCGCTGACCCGCCGATCACTCGGGATTCAGGCGGCGAGGCAGATAGCAACTGCCCCTGCGAGTGAGCGGTCGACCGGAGGCCCGCGCGAGCGACTGATGTGGTCTAGGTCTCCGCAGCGTTCCTGTCCGCGAAACTGGCCGCGAAATCCACGAAGCGCTGCACGTCCGCGAAAGTCGTGACCAAGCCGAGCGAAACTCGGACCGCTCCCGTGCTCTTGTCGTCGATGCAGCGCCGAAACTCATCGAGAGCCAGCCGGTCAGGCGCGCGAACGAAGCACGACGACAGCTCCTCCGCGGACAGACCGAGGGCCACCTCGCCGCCGCCGGGGTTGCAGAAGCAGCCCGTGCGCAGCGAAATGCCCGCATCGTTGGCGCGCCGCTCCACGACGCGGTGGTCGATGAAATGCCCGCGGGCGTCGTACAGGTTCAAAGCCACCGTTCCGCCACGGGCGGTTGAGTCGAGGGGGCCATAGACGCGAACGACCGGCTCGCCATTCTCATGGCGGAGCGAGGCCAGGGCCCGGAGCAGCCAATCGGTCAGGCAGTGCACTCGGGTGTGGATCAGGTCGAGCCCTACGCCGTGGATGTGGCGGAGGCCGATCTCGACCGCCGGCAGCGAGAGGTAGTCGAGCGTTCCGTCTTCGAACGCCTCTGCGCCCTCCTGCATGTAGTAGCGATCGCCCCCGACCGAAGCGACGGTGATCGTTCCACCGGCGAACCAGGGACGATGCAGCTTCCCCAGGGCGGGCTTCCGGGCGATCAAGGCTCCAACTCCCGTCGGGTAGCCGAAGATCTTGTAGAACGAGATCGGTACGAAGTCGGGATGCCAGCGGCTGAGATCCAGCCGATTGGTCGGCACGAACGCGGCGGCATCGAGCAGGACGTCCCAACCTCGCTCCTGTGCCCGCTCGATCCATGCGAGCGAGTGCTGCACCCCAGAGAAGTTGGATTGGGCTGGGTAGGCGAGCAGGCTGCACGAACCCGTCCCGACGTCTTCGAGGCAGGTCGCCAGTCGATCGTCGTCGATCCGCATGTCCGGCGGGATCACAGGCGCGTAGGTTACCCGTGCGCCCTTTGCCCGTGCGAACTCGCGGATGCCGTTGACGGAGTTGTGGTTGTCGAATGTCAGGACGTAATGCCCGTCGGGGGAGAAGGGATATGCCTCGCCCACGAGCCTGAGCGCGCCGCTCGCGTTCTGGGTGAAGCACACGACGTACTCGTCCGGAGATGCGCGGAAGTACTCGAGCACGCTGGCGCGAGCGCGCTCGACCAACTCCGTCATGGCCAGCGATGCCCGATTGGTCGAATGAGGGTTGCCGAACACCGCGCCCATCAGCAGGTCGGCATGCGCGCGAACCTGGGAGTCGGCGTACACCCCGCCGGCCGTGTAGTCAAGGAAGACATCGCCGCCGCGATCCAGGCGCGCGTAGTCTGTGGCCCGCAATTCGTCGAGTCGGCAGGTCGCCTCGAACTCAGGATAGGCGCGGATGAACTCGGCTTGGGCCTGGGCCAACGAAGCGAGGGGCTGTGCCTGCATCTCCCGGTGAGCTTGGCGTGCCGAAGCGACGACGTCAAACGCCGGCGAACTCCGTCCACCCGTAGGCTTCTTGGCTCACCCCTGATGCCGCCGGGCCGCACCAACGATCTGTGCGCCTTTGCCGCATCGCCGACTCGGACAGCCAACGGCCCTTGAATCGTCGAGCCGCCGGCAGCAGCATCAACTCGAGTCGGGGTGTCCCTTGGCCTTCCGCGTGGAGCGGACGATCGAGCTTGAGTGGCGCAGTCGTTCCCGAGCGCGACGAGATCCAGGACGCGATCGGAACGGTCCTCGCGGGCCGAATGACCCGCCGTGCGTTCCTGGCGCGAGCCGCGGCCCTGGGCCTCTCCGCCTCGGCGGCTAGCGTCGCGGGGGAAGTCGACCGAGACTGAGGCGCTGACCCGAAGTAGGGAAGGCCGTCAGCCCCACCCTTGCTCGGGAACTCGCGCCCGCAGCAAACCAGCGCGGGCCGCAGATCCGATCGTATCCTTGACGGCGGCACGGCTCGTAGATCGGAGACGGCGTGAATCTCAACCACCTCTACCTCCTGGTCCGAGACCTTGAGCGATCTCGCACGTTCTACGAGCGCTACCTGGGCTTCAACGGGCCCTCCGAGTGGCAGCAGGAGACGTTCGTCGTACGGAATGCGGACGGGTTCTCGCTTGCCCTGACGCCGGACCCGGATCCGCCGGTCTGGCCGCGGAGCCTGCACTTCGGGTTTCTGCTTGGCGACGACGTCGACGCCGTCCGCGAACTCCACGCGAGGCTTCAGGCCGATGGCGTTCTCATCGTCGAGTCGATCTTCCAGGCGCGGTTCGCGGTCTTCAAGTTCCTGGATCCGGACGGCTACCTCATCGAACTTGAGGCCGGCGTTCCGACCTTCGGCTAGCCGGCGAGCCTGGCAGGTGGCGCCGACACGATCAGCGCGCGCTGATCCGGCGAATCGAGGGCCGGTGGACCGACTTCCCCTTCAGCCTCGGTCTGTGGCGCTGGATGTTGCCTGGGTACGTCTACGACGAAGCGAAGGATCGGGTGGCCGTGGTGACCGTCCAGGACGCGCGTTCCGCTGTCGCCGCGCCGTCGGCTCCGTAGCGGGTGACGGGTAGCATCGGGACGCGGGAGCGCCGCCTGCCGGCGCATTGCAGTGGGCTGCGGGACAGGCGTCGCCGAAGAGCGCAAGATGGTTGTCCGATTTCGGCTGAGATGCCGGGTATCCCAGACGAGGACCAGATGACGAAGCGGTCAAGACACGAACGCGAGCAGCGCGCGGCAGAGAATATTCGGGTCAAGCAGATCACAGCCGACTGGGAGCGCGCCATTCCGCCCGAGCGCGCAGCAGCCTTCGCGCTGGAGGTAGAAGCGGCCCGCGCTCGTGGGCCGCGGCCCCCCCAGCCGGACATGGCTCCCGGGACGGCTCCGCATCCGCCGCGCCCCGGCTACGAACCCCGCCCACCCAAGAAGGAAGAGACGCGCCGCACGAGGTACTAGGCGGCTGGTCTAATGAGCGGCAGGCTGCCGATGAACCGCGCGTCTGCGCGCCTGCCACCGCAATCTCGTTCTTGCGTCGTCTCGGCCCGGCTGAGTCGGGGAGGGAGGGCGGGCACGCTGCACGCCAACCAGCCTATAGCGCTGGCCTGAGGTCGCCTAGCATGCTAGGCTAACAGCCAATGAAGCGCGGTCAAATGCTCCGGAGAATAGCCAGGGCGGCGCGCGAAACGGGAGTCGTCTGGGAGCTCGAACAGCAAGGGGCCAATCACGAGATCTGGCGGTGCGGGTCCATCCGCGTGCCGGTGCCGCGGCATGTCGAGATAGATGATCGGCTGGCATCGACGATCTTCGAGGAGCTCGAAGCCGAGCTTGGGAAGGAATGGTGGAGACGGTGAAGCCAAGCTATCGGGCAAACGCCAGGCGCGAGGGGCGGTGGTGGTTCGTTCAGGTCCTCAGTGAGCAAGGGCTCTACACGCAGGTCCGCCGGCTCGATCAGGCCGAGGCGATGATCCGCGAAGTGATCTCGTTGGTCCGGCACGTGCCTGAAGACTCGTTCGACGTCCTCGTGGAGCCGGACCTGGACTCGCTTGGCGGAGTCCGGGAGGCCGTCGAGGCCGCTCTCCGCGAGCGAGAGCGTGCCAATGCCGCCCAGGAGGCGGCATCCGCTGCCATGCGGCACGCAGTCTCTGAGATCCGAGCCTCAGGCTACACGTCCCGCGACGCGGGCCTGCTTCTAGGCGTGAGCAACCAACGTGTCAGCCAGATCGAGCAGCAATCCGCGGACCGTCCCGCGAGGCGGCGAGCGAAGTAGGCCTCAAGCTTGCAACGGCAGGTCTTCTCGGGCCCAACCTTCATCCTGTTGCGTGTAACGGACATAACCTCTCTTATCGGAAGTAGCACCGGGACGGCCCGGCCCCGCGGCTCTAGCACCAAGGGGCTAGAGCATGCCGAACCTAGACCTCCGATACCTGGAGCCGCGTCCTGTCCCCCAACCCGATTACAACATCCTGGAGGAGCCCGAGCGCTTCGAGCGCTCGTTCCAGGACCCTGAGGGACCGCGAGCGCTCGTCTCTGACAACGTCGCCGGCCAGCTGCCCGACGGCCAGTTCGTAACCATCATCGACCCGCGCGAGGCCCTGGCCCTGGTCAAGGCCCACGCTGAGAAGCGCGCGTGAAGCTCGGCCTACGCTGGTGGGACCGAAAGGTCCGCCAGCTGCTCGAGCCCGAGACGCGCTGCGACTGCCGCACGCGCCACTCCCCTCCTCCTAACCTACGAACACGCGTTACTCCAGCCGTCCTGGCCTACTGGCGCCGGCTCGGCTGGACGGTCCACGCGGTAGGGCGGGCGATCTACGCCCACGACCCAGCCGACCGCTTTCACCTCCTCGTGGGCTGCTGGCCCAGGCGCGGCCCCGAACCTGCCTGGGCCAGCCGGCTCGGCTTCGTATCTGCCGGCTGGGAACGCCGCCTCGATCGGCTCCGACGCGAGCAGCGATGGCGCCGGGAGGCTCGCGACGCCCACGGCCGCTTCCTCGCCCTCCTGCCCTGGTGGCGATGGCCCCAACCGATCCCCTACTCCTGGGAGGTCTGACCGTGAGTCAACACGTCTACACCGAAGCCGTCTGCGACCGCTGCAGTGCGATGGCTCGGATCGAAGGAAACGCGGAGGCCCCCCAGGACTGGGGCCATATCCTCACCAGGGGGCCTGAAGGCGCCGAGTTCCTCCTCTGCCCGCAGTGCTTTGGCTCGTTCGGCGTGTTTATCCGCACCAGCGTCGAGGCCCATGCCCGGCGTGCCGCTCTGAGAAGCTCGCCCCTCCACGCACGCAGGAGCGAAATAGGCAAGACCGCCGTGCGCGGTCGCCCGCGAGACGCGCATGGGCGGCTCCTGCCTCGCATCCCCGGTGGCCCCCCCGCCATCCTCGACCTGCTCCGGACTGGCCCGGCTAGCAGCACCGATCTTGCGAAGGCGACCGGGATGCCATCCCGGACGGTCCTTCGCTATCTGTCAAAACTGTTCGACGGAGGCCAGGTCGGTTACGACCCGGGCCACGGCTGGATGCTCTCGGGCCAGCATCTTCCCGAGGCGGCCCCGGCCCCCGAGCCTGCCCTAGAGCCCATTCCGGCTCCATTCTGGACTCGGCCACAGGCGCCGCCCCCGGCTGAAGTTCCGGCCCCGTCCCGCCTCTGCGCGAGTAAGCGATACCAGAGTGGGATCGCGCTCTTCGCGCGCTGCGCGCGCCCGGCTGGTCATGCCGGCCGGCATCGACATCTGCGCGTAATCCTGGCCTCCGACGCGTGATCGGCCTCCTGGCTGGCTTCGTCCTGGCCACTCGCCTGCTCATGTTCGGGCCCCCCTCCCCGACCGTCGAGCAGGCGAGGGCCTGGGCCCGCGAGACGCTCGGGCGGGGCGAGTACGCCTGCCTGAATGCTCTCGCGGAGGCTGAGAGCCGCTGGGACCCCACGGCCGCTAACCCCTCCGGCGCCTACGGCATCCCTCAGGCGAAGCCCGCCGACCGCATGGCGATAGTCGCTGACGACTATCTGACCAACCCCGTCACCCAGGTCCGCTGGATGGTCCTGTACTCGCGCGACCGCTACGGCTCGGTCTGTGGCGCGGCCGCCTTCGAGCTTGGCTGGTACGACCGCGAGGGCCGGCTGCACCCCGGTCACGGCTGGTACTGATGGCCGCCCGGCAGTGCGCGGTCTGTTGCCAGTCTTATGAGCCCGGCCGCTACGTCGCCCACGTCAGCCGATCGGCGACCCACAGGTCGCTGGTGGCACGAGCCTATGCCCAAACGCACCCGCGCAAGAAGCCCGCGCGGCCGCGAAAGGCTCGGCCCCGATGATCGCTCCGGGGCTTCCCGCGCCTTTACTTGATACAAGGGAACAATTCGACATTGATCGACGCCACCGGGGCGAAAGACCCCTCGGAGACGCCCCGTCGGACCGACGCTGGATCGAGGACCTAGGCCGCACGAAGAGGGCTGATGAGGCCAAGGTCGCTCTCTCTCGCTATCTCAGGCAGGCCGCGCTCGAGTACTGGGAGGAGGGTCTGCCTGGGGACTCGCTTCTGCTCGACGACTGGGCCCTGGCCCTCCTGGCTTGCCGGACTGGCCACCCCGTCCTGGATAGAAAGTGTGGTCGTTATGCATTCGTGGCCTGCAGCTGCGACGTTCGCCTCTGCCCCGACTGCGAGCGGGCTCGGAGCGCCCGTCTGGTCGCCCGCTATGACGAGGTCGGCTCGGCCATGGCCAATCCCCGCTTCTGGACCCTGACGCTCCCCAACGTGCCTCCCGGGCGCCTCCACGAGGGTATTGGCGTCCTGCTCGACGCTCTAGCCCACCTTCGCCGACGCTCCATCTTCGTCGGCGGTCCCTGTGGGAATGAACACAGGGCCGTCGCCTACGTCGACGGCGACACGGGCGAGATCCACCGATCATCCGATGATCTGAATCGCTGCTCTCACCCTCACCACCAAAAGCTGCTGGCCGAGAACGGTACCTGCCGTTGCGCGCGCTGCCTCGAGGTAGTGGTCGAGCGGGCCGGCTATCGCGTCACCGCGAACGGTTGCCCTCGCTGCACACATGATGCCGTCGTCGGAGGCATCTACTCGGTCGAGACCACTTGGAGCTCGGCGCAGTCCGACTGGCACCCCCACGCCCATCTCCTCATGGACGCTCCCTGGATAGTCTGGAGCGAGATGCGCGATGCCTGGCGGGCGGTCACCTGTGACGCGATCCGTCGGGCCGAACGGGCGGACAAGACTCCCCTCCCCCGCTGCCCTCACCTCGCCGATGAACGCGGTATCGCGACGTCCGGATGTCGTGGCGCCTCGATTGTCTGGGTCTCTCCGGTGGAGGGGGCGCCAGGGACCCCCGAACGCAAGGCGGCCGTCCGAGAGACGCTCAAGTACGTGTCCAAGGGGCTGCTCGACAATCAGGGCCAGCTGCTTCCGGGCGCTGGCTCACATGAGCTAGCAGAGCTGCTCCTGGCCATCCGCCGCCGGCGCCTGGTGGCCGGCTGGGGCACCTTCCGGAACGTACACGACGACGAGGACGAGCCTGGTGCCGACACCGTCCCGGTCTACACGGGTGAGTTCGACCGCTTCGATCGGCCCGTGACCTTCTACATGGCCAAGACCTGCCCGTTCTGTGGCCAGGAGGCGGACTGGGAGGCGTCGTCAGCCCTAGTGCCCAGGATCGAGTGCCGTAGGACGGCTGCTGGGGTTCTCACCTGGGGGCCTCCGGGGGGCTCGGCATGAGCGGCGACTGGTGGGAGCATTCGCTTCCCCGCGTCCCGACGCTAGTCGAAGCTGAGGATGCCGCGGCTAACGCGCTCGCCAGGTTGCTCTTTGAGGGTATGGAGGCGCGCGTGCCCACGGATCTGATCCGCCCCGGGGGCACGCCCTGGCGTGAATACCGTGGCCCGGGCCGCGTGGCCTTGATCGATGTCTGCCGTGAGTTATTGCGCGGCACGCTCGAGGAGCTGGACGATCCAAATGGACGACGCCACGGCGGCTACTGCATGCGCCGACCGACCGACCCGCGGCTGGTGCTGATGGGCACCCTGGGCGCCAGGCTCGTGGAGCTCAGCTACGTACGGGCAGACCGACCTGTTGAGGCGTGGGACGAAGCGATGCATCTGATCATGAAGGCGATCGCCAAGGCGGGAGTCGGCCCCTACGGGGCTCACGCGTCGGACGCCGCCCGCGCTGCCCAGGACGCTCGCGCTGAGGCGCCTGATGTCTGAGGTCCGCGACCTCCTCCGCTCATATCTGCTCGACCTCGCCCCGACGCTCGGTAACTGCCCCGACTGCTGGGGCCTCGGCGTGACCCACCGGGCCCTCTCGCGCACGACAGCCGAGGAACGCCGCGGCCATGACCAGATCTACCAGCCGATGGTCTGCGCCACCTGCTCGGGCAGCACCTGGGTCCGCCTCGCGCGGCCGCGCTTTCGCGCCTGCCTGGGCTGTGGCCGGATCTTCCAACCAGTGGCGGGGCTGGGCCGGGACTGGATGGACTGGTGTACATATTGCCGCCGCGATGGTCTCGCTGGCCGTTCGTTTGCCCTACCGCCCCACTCGGCGCCTCCCTACGGTGACCACGAGGCCCAGCCGAAAGCTGGCCGGCGTGGGACGTTAGCCGACGGCAACGCCACCAGTGGGCTGGGCCTCGTACCAGGAGGCAGCAGTGGAGCCAGCGTCCAAGGCGAAGTCCGAACGCCGCGTCCAGCAGGGCAGGGCCGCAGTGGCGTACCGAACCAGGGGGCCCGACGGCCGTCTCCAGCCAAAGGTCCAACCAGCCAACGAGGCACCTTCACCGTCAGCCATCCCGCCCAGCACGACTTCCGTGTCCTTGGTGGCTCCGGATCAGGCAAGCACCAGCGAGACCAGCGAAGCTAGGGGAGACGCTCCGGCGTCGGTCCCTTTTGGAAACGTGCTGGCGCGCCTCCGCGCACGCCTGCAGTAATCCACGTCGTCACGGCCGACCAGCCGCCCCCTGGGGAGGGGGCCCCACCCGAGGGTGAGGCTGGCTGGGAAGACTCGGCTGCACTGGACGAGGCCCTGGCACCCGAGTGGGCCGACAAACTAGCCGAGCGCCTGGCCACCGTCGTCAAGGCGGGCTTCGACGTGGCGAGCCTGGCCCTCGGGGACGTCTGGCGCCTGAGCGACCGCGAGACCCTGGTGGTCAAAGACGGCATCCGCACCTGGGCGCCATCGGTCCCGCGCCTCCCCTGGCTTGAGTTCCTCGTGGACCACTCTGTCCCGATCGCCACAGCCGTCGACCTCGGCGGCATCATCGCGCCCCGCATCGCCAAGACGCACTGGAGGACCCCGTTCAATGGACTCCGAGACCGCCTATCCGGTAGATCACGCCCTGATAAAGACCGACTTGGACCGGATCGCCTCAGCCCTCTCCCCGCTGATCGTGTCCCTGCTGGAGTCGATGCTGGAGGAAGGGATAGCCCAAATGGAGGCGTCGCCAATGGAGGTCGGAATCGGTCCGCTCAAGATGAGGGCAGGCCCGCTGATCGCCCGCTGGCTCCGGTCCCAGGCCCCGGGCTGGCGCCCGTCGCCGGAGTTGGTAGCAGCGCAGCTGTCCAGCGTTTTGCAGGAAGCTTTGACCCTTCCGGACCCCGTTATGGCAGCCCTCTGTGAAGCCGGCGCCACCGAGCTAGGCGCCTGGGTAGGCCAGGCGGACCCGGTCCCCGACGCGACCTGGTGGCAGCTGGAGGGGATGCTCGCGGGCATGTTCGACCGTGTCGCCCCCGACTGACATCTGGCTCAAGCCCGGCCAGATTCTCCTGATCCTCGGCCAAACGCAGAGCGGTAAATCGGTGCTCGCGACCTCGGCCGCAGCCTCCGTCGAATCAGGGACATTGGTGATTGTGGACCCCAAGGGGGACCCGGGAGCCCTTGTCCCCAACTGCGCGGTCACCACCTCCGCACTCGAGGTCGTCCGCCGCCTGCCGGGCCGGATCTGCTGGACTCCGGACCAGGAGGACCTGGGCGATCTTCCGGCGGCCTGGGACCGTATCTGCAGGCGCCTCCTGGCGCTCGCCAAATCCGGCTATTCGAGTGTGCTCGTCGTCCACGAGCTGGGAGACCTCTGCACCGAGGCCCGGATCGGGCGAGCCTTCCGCCAGCTGGTTCAACAGGGCGCCCAGATCGCCGGAGGCGCCGAGGCCGGCGGGGGCCACATCACCCAAATCTATGTCAGCCAGCGGCCGCGCCACATCTGGGGGGACGTCAAGAGCAACGCCCGCCACATCGTCTGCATGACCTTGACCAACGCGGACGATCGCGAAGAGGCGGCTCGGTTGATGAACGACATCTATGAGCCCGAGAAGGCGCGACGCCTCATCGTGCCGTTTGCCCTACCGCTGGACCACTCCTGGTGGTACCTATCACCTGAATACCGGCTAACGCTCCACACCCCGGTCGAGCTTCCGCACTGACGGCAGAAGCGCCGAGCCCACAGCGGGGCTCGAAGAAGGGACCCGGAGCTAGCCGATGAAGCTCAACGTCAAGGGCCTGGACAACCTCGCGCTCGGCACCGCCTACATCGGCGTCTCGGCCGTCGTCGCGATCGTGATCCTCTCGTATGCCCTCAACTCCCGCCTGGTCCAGGGCCTGTCCGGCGTCCCCGTCGTGGGGACCGGCATCACGGCTCTCCAGGCTGCCTTCGGCCAAGTCGCTCGAAGCTGACAGGAGAGACCGTGGCCACCGCCGCCCCAGTGACAACCCCGCAGATCGCGCTGCTCTTCCAGCGGCCGACCCGCAAGATGCTCGACGCCCAGGCCTTCGTGCCGGGCGGGAACGACCTCCGCTTCGAGCTAGACCAGAACGGCTACCTGGACATGCTCCGGGTCAACCTGACCGGCTCCTACGCGGCAGCCAACACCATCACGATCACCAAGCAGCAGCTTGTCCACGCGATCGTGAAGAAGTTCCTCCTCGACGTCCCCAACCGCGAGACCCCGATCAACATCAGCGGCTCCGCGATGCGGGTGTTCAACCTCCGCAACAACGACTTCGGGACCTTCCCGGCGGACCCGGTCCCGCCCAACCGGACCGGCGCAGAGGCAAACGCCCTCTACGCGACCAAGGAAGACGTCTTCCCGATCACCGAGAACGTCACCAACGACTTCTCGCTCAACTGGATCATCCCGTTCCACCGGAGCGTGGTCGACCACAAGGGCGCCCTACCGGTAGGCGGGCTGCCCAAGCTCTACTTCACCGTCACTCCCTGCAACAGCCTGGCGGACTTCCTGGTCACCACCAATGGCGTGGCCACGGACCTCTCCGACTTCGCCGCGGTCATGACGGTCGAGCAGGTCTCCTACTCAGCACCGCCGGCCGACGCGAACGTCATCCCGGGCACCGAGGGTGCCGGCTACGTCGTCAAGTACGACGAGCAGATCGACGTCATCGAGGCCGCGGGAGTCGCGCAGCGCGTCAACATCGACCCGACGGACATCATCCTCGCGATCGAGCACCAGGTCACGATCGACGGCGTCCTGGACGGCGTCGACGTCGACCGGCTCTACTTCAAGGTGGCTGAGAGCTACTTCACCGACCCGAACGGCATCCCGTCCTGGCAGAAGACGATGGACGACGCGGCCGAGCACGGCGCCCCGTTCCCCGAGGGCACCTTCATGTGGGACGGCGACCTGCCCTCAACGGGCGCGGCCGGCTGGATTCACACCGACGGCATCAACAAGATCGAGGCGGGGATCACCGTCAAGACCGGCACGACCCTGGGCTCGATCGCCAACATCCGCACCGCGGTCTGCCGGCTGATCGACCTGACTGCGGGGGCCTAAGCCATGCCCGCGTCAGTTCGAAACGCCGCGTACCAGTCAACAAGCGGGGCCGCTGCCGCGCGGGGAGCCGCGAGCGGCCTCAACATCTCGCTCCCGACCGGATTCAGCCTGCCGACGGGGCTCTCCCCGCTCGCGATCGGGCTGATCCTCCTCTGCCTCCTACTGGTCTATTGGGACCGGCGGGTGCTTAGGTGATCCTCACCCCTCGCGCCGAGAGCGCCCTGCTCCGCTGGGCCAAGGTCATGATCCTGAGCGCCGCCTTCCTTCTGGCGGACGGCGCCGTGACCTTCCTGTCCGGCAACGCGCTCGGCCTCGCCCCGGTCTACCAGTCGCTCGTCATGGCCCTGGTGGTCCCGATGCTCGTCGGGGCCGAAAAGTGGGCCAGCTGGGAAAAGACGCAACCCTGATGGACGACGTTGGCCTGACGCTTCTGGCCGCGGCCCTGGTCGTCATGACCGGAGTCGCCGCGTGGTCCTTCCGTATGGTCTGGAGGGCCGCCGCGGTCGTGGGAACCAACGAGACACTCCAGGCCACGGTGAAGACCCAGGCAGGGACCATCCGGGCTCTCAAGGGCGAGATAGCTGCCCTGACCCGGACGGTCTCTGACCAGGCCGACCGCATCGCAGCCCTCGAGCGCAACCTCGCCGACCGCCTCCTCGCGGAGGAAGTCCGGCGAAAGCGCACGAGCCGGATCGGGGACGCCCCATGAACGACAACGCGCTCGGGGGCCTGCTCTTGATCACCATCGGCGTCGGCATCGCCTGGCTGTGGTATCGCGGGTACTTCAACACGATCATCGGGAAGGCGACCGGCGGCCTATCGAGCATGCCGACCTCCAAGCCATTCGCACCGAAACTCGGCCAGTAAGGAGCCGCGATGAGCGCAACCAGCCACCTCAAGAACGCCGCCAACGTGACTAAGGCGCCCGGGTACTACACGTCGAGCGGCCGTCGCAATTGGGAGCCCGCCCTCCTCTGGACCGTCATCGCCTGCGTGGCGATCGTCACCGTCCGGACCGGCAAGCTGCCCGACGGCCCGCAGGCCATCACCTGGGTAGTCCTGGCCGCCTTCGTGGTCGGCGCCGGCGCCCTGGCGCCCGTCCCCATCACCCTTGCGTTGGTCGCCTTGCTGCTCGCGGGAGCGCTCAACGTGAACAACAAGCTGACGTCTGCAATCGACGCCTTCACCGGCAAAATCTCGGCACTCGGCATCGTTCAGACCGTGGGCTAGGAGCCGAAATGGAACGGACCCTCAACAAGTTCATCGTCTACACCATCGCCGCCCTGGTGGTCGCGGACATCCTCAGCCACGGCGCCGTGAGCGAGGCCCTGGCCAACATCTTCTTCGGCACGACGGGCTTCTTCCAGACCTTGAGCCGGCTCATCGCCGGGCAGACGGTCCAGGGCAGCACGACCACGCCGCAGAGCCAGTAACCATGAAGGGCCTCCGGGCACTGGCGGATCAGGCTCGCTGGATCGCGGCCGTGATCCTGCTGGTTGCCTTCGTCTGCGACCTCCTGGCCGCCGCCTACGACCAGGGCTGGGACGACGGCTGGGATGCCGACGACCCCGAGCCGCCGACCACGGCTGAAAGCGAGAGCACCGAATGACCATTCAGCGGGGCCAGATGGCCCGCACCTCAGTCATGGGCCCGGTCGAGGGCCTGGCGGTCCCGAGCGCCCGCCGTGGACTCGCCCCGCCGTCCATCCAGGCGGCCTCGCCCGTCTACTGGCCCTCGCAGCCGGCTGGGTCAATCGCCACGCCCTCCACCTCGGCCTTGACGCCGCCCCTGAGCGGCCTGAACGGAGGCTCCTGCAGTGGCTGAGAACGCGCTCAAGGAGTACTACTCGAACCACCGCTGGTACGTCATCGGCGGCCTGGCCGCCGCCTTCGCTGCGGTCGCCGCGTTCTTTCAACTGACCAAGAAGACCCCGGTGGTGACTGTCGCCGCACCGGCCGCAGCCGCGACCGGCGGCATGCAGGCGAGCGACGTGCTCGCCGCCTACGGCGCCGGCGCCGCAGCCACCCAGCAGGCCGCGCAGCAGAGCTTCGCTGTCGCCCAGGGCGGCCTCGACCTCGCCGCTGTCGCGGCCCAGCAGGGAGCCGCCCTCGGCCAGGGAGGCATGCAGCTGGCGGCCACCGCCGTCAACGATGAGGCAGCCACCACGCAGGCCCTCGCCGGTAGCCAGGTCCAGATGGGCGGGACGCTTGCCGGCACGGTGAGCAGCCTCACGAGCTTGATCGGCAGCCTGGCCAAGCAGCCCGCGGCCGCGGCCGCGGCCCCGGTGACCCAAGTGACTCAGCCGGCCCCGGTCTACAACGCCCCGGTCTACAACCCGCCGGTCTATCCGGCCCCGGTAGTCGCGCAACCGGTGGCGCAAGCGACCCCGGTCACGATCACGCCGACACCGGTGCAGGTCACGGCCCCGGTCGTCACCAAGGTCGTCCAGCAGCCCGTCGTCACGGCGGTCCCGCCAGCCACCACGGTGGTGTCGCTCGCGAAGTCGGCCACCAAGACTCAAGCGGTCGCAACCGCGACCGAGGCGGCCGGCCGGACGCCGATCCCCGGCAAAGTCACGAAGATCATGGAGTAGGCGATGAACACGCCTAACTATCCGCGCCTCGCGGTCCCGGTAACGGGGCCGGGAACCGTCACCCCTCCTCACATCATCTACGGGCCGATCCCCGCTCCCGGGAGCGGCACGACCGCGCCGGCACCACACCAGCACCAGACCCGGACGCCGGCCGGCGTCGCGAGCCGAATCAAGCACCCGCTGGCACCAGGCCTTCACTGGCAGCCGCGGCCGTGGGTGTAGCCCGATGACCACCGCCGCCGACTTCCTCGCGTCTGCCCAGGCCATCGCCTCCAAGGCGAAGGGCTACGGCGAGGAAGCCCTGAACCACCTCCCTCAGCGTGGGCCCGACTACTACGACTGCATCGGCTTCGTGCGGGCCTGCCTCCTCGCGGACGCGGGCTGGTTTTGGCCCTCGGAGCGTGGTGGGCAGGACAGCTGGACGGTCCCCAACTTCCTCGAGTGGTGGAACGCACTTCGGCTCGGGCCCGACGTCCACATGGACCTCTACCCGAGCTCCACTCCCCTAGCGGCCGACCTGCTCATCTTCGGGAACGCTTCCCACATCGGCATCGCGGTCGACGCGGCCGACTGTCTGTCTGCGCTGAACCCGGCCCTCGGCATTCGAACGGTCCCGATCGCGAAGATCGCCCTGCCCCTGACCCACATCCTGCGCACGGGGCTGGCGCAGGCCGCCGTAGCGCCGAAGACGCCGGCCCCGGCGCACACCTACACGGTGGTTCCCGGAGACACCCTGAGCGCCATCGCCAACCGGCACGGAATCACCTGGCTCGCGCTCTATGCGCTCAACGCGGCCCTGATCGGGCCGAGCCCGAACCTGATCCGACCCGGCCAGGTCCTGGTGCTGCCGTGAGGCTCATCTGCCGGGAACGCCACCACACCAGCAGGGACATCTTCCGAATGGAAGCAGCCCTCGAAAGGTTAGAGAAAATGACCGCCGATCTCACCAAGCTCACAGCCGACCTGGCCACGCTCGCGACCGATGTCACGGCCGCGGCCGATCGCGTCGCAGCCGCCGAGACGGGCGGGGTGACGCAAGCCGAGGTCGACGCCCTCGACCAGACCGTCACCGGCATCGACGCCGCCGTCGTGGCCATCGCCCCGGCGCCGGCAAGCCCGCCCACCGCAGTCACCGTCACCCCGTAAGTAGAGCCGCCGAAAGGCGAGCAGAGGCACGCACGGCGTGAACCCCTAAGGAGGACCCGATGGCCCGAAGACACCGGCTCCCGAAGCGCAACAGCAAGGGACGCTTCGTCAAGACCAGCCACCGCCGCCATCGCCGGCGCCGGTAGGAGGCCCTGATGGGCTGCCGAACAACCCCACTCCT
>Ga0208692_1001039_pt1 | contig 16936 bp, 10 predicted proteins | sample June2015DPH_20_1_3_FD_184721 | JGI IMG/M metagenome (GOLD analysis project Ga0208692, IMG submission 184721) | Peatland microbial communities from SPRUCE experiment site at the Marcell Experimental Forest, Minnesota, USA - June2015DPH_20_100... | ecosystem: Environmental > Terrestrial > Soil >...
AGAATCGGCGCATTAAGTGGCCTGCCCTCTCGACCGAAGACACTGTTCACTATCCGCAAAACGGTATCATCGTAGGTTATCAATCTATCTCGATGTCCCTGCAATACCCATCCCGATTCGTTCTTCAGCGGTGGTATTGGTTTCTCGCCTGTCGAGTCTTGGTAGGACTGATCAATCACGCATGGATGAAGCACCGACGATATGCAGTCAAATCTTACATTTGCTCCACCAGCGCTTCTGAAGATCGCGACCGCGAATTGCCCGGCGTGGCCGAGAGCTGTCTCTGGAAAATGGTTCAGTTGGTTTATGAAACGAGCGCAGAAAACAAGGCGGGCAAGCAACCAATCGCGAAACCGTTGTGCATCTGCCTCGTCATATATGCCGGTGTCGTGTAGGAGGCCGACAATGCCGCTTGGACGTGCCAGGTTAACTCCTTGTTCCATAAAACATTTATAGAGATTGGTTCTTGTCGAACTCGCGAGCGGATAATGATTAGAGCTAATAAATGTTCTTTCGGCTTCCACAGCGGTGCTATGGCGGAGAATAGCTTGGGCAACGGGTTTGTTTCCTCGGATTGTCGCAGAGACTGCGACATCTATTTCTTTCGGCGTGTGCGACCTTATCGCTACTTTTGGATCATATTCGGCCAGAACGTCCTGTGGTTGTAATAGTATTCTTATCCATGGTGGGTTGCCTAGTACTAGGTCAAACCCACCATATTCATCAAAAACCTGAGCAAATTCGAGTTCCCAGTGCAAGAACCCGTGTTGGACGGCCAACTCGCGGACTTGCTTGAAACGAGGTAACTTCTCGCATAGTTCGTCCAGGTTCACCGAGCCCAGTTCCTCGGCTAGGTCCAGCTGTTTCTGCTCGGCCTTGCCAGTCCTAAAAAGCGCCTGCTGTTCAGCGCCCAACAATGGGGAGAGTTCATGTGAGGTTCCCTCCAAAAGGGCCGACAACTCAAGCAGAAACTCATCGCGAGACGGTAGGAGCTTCGATTGGTCGACCGGCCAGAACCACAACGAGCACCAGTAGTCCATGGCCAGTTTTAGCCGCTGATAGGCACTGGCTTGTCCGCCGCCCGGAGTAATTACCTGTTGAAAGATTTCATCCCGCTCGCTGGTGGTGAGTCGTTGCCCGCGCTCAGCGAATTCGGGGTTCGACTCCTGGCCAAATACAGGGAAAATGTGTTCAGTATCCCGTCGTACCTGGCGTAGGTCCTGGCAGTGCCTCTTCCATAGGCGGTCGACCGCAAGCGAAAGTCTCTCTAGGGCTTTCGTATCACTCGACGTGAAACGCCGCGTGAACTCCCTTCGCCACTCACGGATCCGTTTCATCTCGGCGGGGAGCATCTCTTTCACGGCTTTGTCCGCGTAGGCCGCCATGCCTTTGTCGGGCACCAAGAAATGCCAGATTTGCCCGGCAGCGCGCTTCTTGCCCATTGGCACACGCTCGGGAATCGAATCGAGCCATTCGCGATTCTGGCTTTCAAGCTGTTTATCGGTGAACGCTTGCCGACGTGCGCCTATAAGGCTGTTCCCGGCCACCAGCTGGCCGCCGAACCAAGGGATGGTGTGCCGTTCGTAGATGGTGTTGAGCCAGAGCGAGACTTCCGCGAGTTCGATGGCTACGGGGTTGCGATCCACGCCGTATACCCGGTTGTTGGCGAGATAGGCCTTCACCTTCTGCTTTTCGAGCAGGTATTCGTCGTGTCCGATCACCCGACCCGTCTCGCGCTGCTTGCGCTCCAAATAAGCATCGGCAAGTTGATTCACCGCTTCATTCAAGAAAGCCCCGCTGCCGAGTGCGGGCTCGCAGATGTTCAGGCGCAGAATGTCGTCGCCGGATTTTTCCTTGAGAAGCTCCTTGAGCGCGTACTTTACGACGCATCGAGTTAGAACCTCAGGCGTGTAGTATGAAGCCGACTTCTCGCGATTTCGCCCCGCGAGACGATAGACAAAGCTGCCCTGTGGATGGTGAACTAGACGGCCACGATCGTCGAAAACCTTCTCTTCTTCCTTGTACTCTGGGAGCGCGGTTTTGGGAACAAAATAAGCTTGTTTAAGGGGGTCAGGTGGCTCCCCCTCCGGTTTGACCTCGTACAGCCCATCCTGCTCTTCCACGAAGAACCCTGTGTAGGAAAGGAGTCCTTCATACACAGCGCCGAGCTGGTTGATGCCAAGCTGTGAATAGCTGATGCGCCCGCGGCGCCCAGTGCCTTCGCGAGATAGGGAGAGCAACTCGATAACCCGCTGAAGGACGTGGTTGCGCAGCCGGACGCGGCTCAGTAAGGGAGTGCGCTCCGGATCGAAAAGGTCGCAGCGCAGTGGTTCCATGCGAAAGTTGCAATCGCCCAACCGATCAGGCGGCAATTCATGGTGCCAGCCTTCGAAGATGAGCCTGAACAGGGTCTGGAGCGAATGATGCAGAAAGAAACCGTTGCGGTCCTCTTCCGTGGAAAGCTCGGCTTCGGCAGCGTCACGAAGACTCTCCAGGCTATATCCGGTCCGGTACTCCTCGCTCTTCATGGGCGCGTAGCCAAGTTCTTCGCTGCGCGCCTCCACATAAAAGAGGAAGAGCAGGCGGTAGAGGTAACGGAGGCATTCCCGCGTAAGCCGCTCAGCCAAGTCTTTGCCGTATATGCCTTCTCTTAGGACTTCGCGGAGATACCAGACGGCCTCATTGCCCAGAAGTTCGACGGCTTCCCGAGCACTGTATTTCAGGTCTTCCGAAACCGCGAAGGCGTGCTTGTGGGAGTTCTCATCCAACTTGTCGAGGAGGCTGATTTGGTCGGGCGGGCAAACCGAATCGTGGTGCAGCAACGCCGCTGTGGCATGGAGTGTGGAGGACTCACGACGGCCAAGGATCTGCTCAAAGTCAAAGCGAAGCAGCCTTTTAGATGGCCACTTGGTGCGGTCTAGCAGTAGGAGTTGCGTGCCACCATAGAGGATGACCCACCGCGGTGGCTCCGTGGCGGCAAATACCTTTTTGGTTAGGAGATCTTCCTGGGAAACTAATGGGTCCTCCTCATCACCACCATTGAGCGCTTCCAACACCCATAGTTCCGGCCTGCCGTCGGAGCGAGTGATCTGTCCGGCCAACGAAAGCATGAACCCGTCTTCCAATTCAACGGTATCGGGAGTTAGAGAATAGCCGAGGACGGTTAACAGATCGTGGAACCAAGCGCGTTGCAGGGCTAGCCGATCGTCGGGATCCGAAGTGGCCGTCAGCTCTTTGCGCATCGCCTGAAACGGCCCAGCCAGGCGCCGGAGGCCGTCCCAAGGTGGGCGTTCCATCTGCGCCCAAGTCTCGAACAGCGACTTCAGGTCGCCCTCCAGAATGGCAGCCAGGTAATGGTGCGTGTAGAACTCGTTCTCGTTATTGATCCCGATGAGATCGATAGCCATAGTGTTTTACCCGAGGAAAACTGCGGCAACGCGAAGGAATGGGCTGTCCTCGGTTGTTAGCGTATCCTCCACCCAGCGGCGGTGGTCGGCGAAGATTTCACCAATATGGCGCTTGCGCTCAAGCTTCTTGTTCCGGCGTGCGCCAATCAGAGTCTGGTCCTCCGGGTATTCCAACTCGAGAAATGAAAGCTGGCGATCCTGCAGGCCAGCGAGATTCCGGATTACTTCCTGCAGGCGGGCCTGCAAATCATCTTCAAAGGCGCGCCGGCGGGCGGACATGTAGCGACGAGCCCCAGCGACTGCATCCGGGAGAAGACTATGGATTGCGACGGAGATCTCAAACTCGCCGGGGTTGGGGTAGGCCCGAGTGCCTAACTGAGTTCGCCTGAGAATATCCTCAAGGGGAAGGACTCCGGCGTAACGCTGGCCTTCGAAGTGAACGGCGAACCACTCATGAATTACAGGCTGACCCTTACGGTTGGGAATCTCGCCCTGAATGAGGAATAGGGATTCCCCAGGGCTGAGCGCGCCGGCCAGACGAATGGCGGGGGCCTGTTTACGTCCGAAGGCGACCATCAGTTTGAAGTTGAGCCATTCCATTACCGGATGAAGGTCCCAAAGCAAATGAACATTGGGCCAGTTGCTATCCTCAGCCCGCGAGTCCTTTATGGCTTTCTTCACTCGTTCCCGGTTTGTTGTGAGGTGAAGCCGGCCGTCCTCAGGGATTGCCTCTCCGGGGAGAGCACGGAAGGTACGCCGGAGGTCATCATTGACGGTGACGGTTACAAGCTGGCGCTCTGGATCAAAATCCGCTTGTAAGTCCACGGCAGGGTTAAGAGCGGACAGACCCTCGCGGAAGTACGTCAGATCATCAGCGAAAAGACTCGGGAAAGTGCGGCAGTGGCTTCGGGCTGTCTGGCCAGATGGAGCAGGGGCGTCGCCAAGCAGGATTGAGAGCAGATCGTCTTCAGCGGCCTTCTCCATGCGCTGGTTGAACTCAATGGGCGCAAGCCTTTCTTCGATGGCCTTGCCCGTCATTTTCTCTTCCTCGTTAGCGTCGAAAACGCCAAGGAAAACCGAAGGGTCACCGATGTTCTTCGCCGCTTGCTCGTCCTTTTGCATGAGGAGTTCGAGGATACGTACGTCGCCCCGGACTTCGGGATGGTGAGGCTCCGTGTAGAGGTAGGCAATGTGCGGCTGCCGCTCCTGGCCGTAACGATCGATCCGGCCGTTACGCTGCTGGAAGACCATCAGGGACCAGGGAATGTCAAAGTGGATCAGCTTATGGCACAGGAAATGAAGGTTCAGACCTTCGCTTGCTATATCGGAGGCGAGTAGGAGGCGGACCGGTGCACGGTCGCGCCCGAAGTCTGCAACCACCTGCTGTAGGTCCACGTCCTCAATGCCCGATCCGTGAATTACAGCGACCTGTTCGGGTCTTAGATGAAGGTCGCGAATAAGATTGTGTTTCAGGAATTGCAATGTCTCAATGCGCTCAGTGAATAGGACAATGCGGTCGTTGGGGTTAGCAGGATCCCACTTCATGTCGCCCCCCGGGCGGAGAATCTCCACGAGCCGTTGGTACTTAAGGAAATTAGCCGGGCCGATACGCTCCAGGGTTTCGGTGATTTGAGCCAGGGTTTGGCGGTCACTCTCCGCATCTGAGCCGGGTTCCGTTTCGATCTTACGCAGACGCTGGCGAATCGTCGAAAGGCAGGCGGCTGGCGAAGAGAAGAGGGACTTTTCCAGGACAGTCTTGAATAGAAGTTGGCCGGTGCGGCGGGTACGGTCGAAGGAAAGAAACTGGGCGTCGGCCAGGCAGTCGTAGACGGCTTCCTCCTCGGGAGAGGCAGGTACGATATGCCTCCTAACTTGGCGATCCAGGAACGAACCAGCGATCTGCGCCTGGACGTCTTTCTTGTAGCGTCGGAGAAAAAGGCCCTTGATGTCGTCGGGCCCGTAGTCTTCCGGGTTGGCGATGGCAGTCGGGTTCAGCATGTTCATCAGGCTTGCGAAGGATGCCGCTTTGCCATCGTGGGGCGTCGCTGAGGCCATAATGAGCGTGTCGGACCGCCGCGAGAGTAGGTCGGCGAGCCTAGCACGTAAAGAGAGTTTAGAACCACGGAAGGCAACGTTGTGGGCTTCGTCGATTACGATGATGTCCCAGTAGCTTTTATCTGCCCAAGCCCGGAACTCGGCGTTCTGCTTGAGTGTGTCGATGGAAATTATGGCCTTGTCGTAGTGGTGGAAGGGGTTTGCATTTGTCGGGATACGGCTGCGGACCCGCTCCAACCCGAAGGAGTCGAGACGGACGAGCGGAATCGTAAACCGCGACCAAAGCTCCTTCTGGAATTGGGCCATCATGCTCTTGGTGGTGACCACCAGAATCCGCTTGCCTTTGCCGCGGTCGATCAGCTCGCTGAGCAGGATGCCAACCTCAATGGTCTTCCCAAGCCCAACTGAGTCGGCGATGAGAATGCGTTGACGGGACTGCTCGAGCGCCAGCAGGGCGGGTTCGAGCTGGAAAGGCAGGTCGTCGATCGCTGCGCGGTGGCCAATCCACAAGTCGGTGCCGGTGGGTGGCGACTGGCGCAGCAGACTCTCCAAATAAAGTCGGCTGTTGCGAAACTGCGGAGAGGAATCCGGTACCAGCTCGGTTTCGGCCGGATCAAGGATTGTGATGCTTTTGCCTTCTATTTCGGAGAGAAAACGGGCTTCTTTATGCCGGACGATCTCCGAGACACCAATGGCCTGAATGGACTGGCCACCAGTCCCCGTGCGATCCACTCGCTTGACGATCCATTCGGCATCCCGGATGAGGACCCTCGCTCCGGGGGCGATGGCGCTGGCTGCCACTGTAAAGACCCTCCCCTATCAAGCTAGCGCGGGACGTTTTGGCATGGAGCATTGACTGCGGACATAGGCGCAGGTCCCAACCAGGGCGTTTCCCCCGTGTCCCGACAGCACCGCTGTTGCTTCCACGACCAGACAGTTACTGCAACGGCCAATCGCTACACAAAACTCGCCGCACGCTCTGGTCATGCGGGGCGTCGCGCCCCCCCCCTGGCCCACTCCAGATGGTAGAAGGTTGCGCCGCAAATGTCGCGGAGAGTAACTGACGGGAAACTATCCTGGATTTGCTCCACTTGGCGAAGTGCAGCCGAGCGTGCTCCGAGTCTATATCTTCACATTTCGTTTCTGGAGATCCTCCCGAGTCATAACCTTAATGTGATCCATGTGTTTGAGCGCAAAAATATGTACCGTGTACTCCTCGCCCTGAAACACGAATTTGTAAGGTTTCTTCGTACTGTCGATCTTGGCTTTCCGGCCACCAGTCGGCACATCCCAGCAAATGACTTTCGGATACTGAGGGGGCGTGTGTCCGTGGACCTTGTAATTGTAGAAGTTCCTTTCGACCTCTACCACTGTTGCTGGGTAGGGTGCGCTAGCTTTGTCCTCCTGAAAATTTACGAGGAGATCAGGCCCTTTCGCAGCACCGATGTAAGCGAGTGTCTTGAATCTCTCAAAAGGCAAGGCATCCAAAGCTTCCAATTTCCATAGTAGGGCATTAACTTCCATCTCGTTCTGTGGCTCTCGAATCAACACCAGCAAGTCATCACCGTCTTTCTGAAGCACCACCCAGGTTTGCTCGGGGAGCTGAATCTTCTGCTGCTCTTCGTCAATTATGCCGCCCTGTGCTTGTTTCTTCTCTTCCTCTGGCAGTCGCCTGAACGCCAAATACGGCGCGGATGTTTCAACGCGCCGGAAGAGTTCCCCAGCAACCTTCTTCAGCTCATCGGTCTTCGCAGAGTCGACGAGATCGCTCCGGGAAATGTTCATCTGATCCTGGATGGCGTCGCACTCTAGAACCAGGCAAGTCCGCTCCCTACCGGGTCGAGCGTGGGGAATGCTCGTCGCACCGTACTTGGCTAAATCAACTTCAAAATACGGAATTCCTTTGACGGAGAGAATGGCGCCAGTGTTTTGGTTCTTTTCAGACAAGTCGTAATGCGACGGATCCCAGGTCAGGAGACCTTTGAGTCGAACCCGCATTGCACTCGAGCTCTTAGGCTCAACGTTAATAAATAGTGTTCGGCGCTGCTCATCGAACGCGACTCCCCCGGACTTGGCAACCTCATCGAAATCGATCTCTCGGAATTCCGGAAACCCGAAGGTGAGTTCCTCAACCCTCCCGAGCACAGAGAGTGTAATTTTGGGTGGGTGCGACCGCTTCCGCGTAAAGCCTGCGAACGTCCTATGAAGGAGATATGCCTGGATATCCTCGAAGCTGAATGGCTCGCTCTTTGAATGTGGTGGGTGACCAGTCACGCGAATCCGGGTTCCCTTCTCTTGTGGCGGATGCTCGGCAATTCTGGCCTTAGGAATGTCCTTCCGGTTAAGCGTCTGCCACGGTTCGTTGATTTTTACGTCATACATGCCATTCGGAGGCTGGCATGTCTCGATGTCGACGCGACGTGATTGGTACGCAAGCTTAGAGCCGAGGCCCTTCCAAGAGAACTCGTCAGAATCGATCCCGCTGATAGCAGAGAGCCCTAGGCCCAGAAACTTATCAAGACGTCCCGGCAAGACAGGATTGCCAGTGTGGAACATTCCGCAGCCATCATCCGAGATCTCAAAGATGTGGCCTTCCTTGTCTCTCGTGTAGCTTATCTCTATCCTGGTCGCGCCAACCTCTTGGGCTCCTGCGTTGGATAGGAGTTCCCGGACCAAGTCGAGCGGGTGCTTCCGCTCGTTGATCAAGTTTAGAAATATGCCGATCTCTTTTACAATAGGATCGACCTCTTTCGATTTCTTCGCCTGAATCGCTTCACCTATTGTTGACATCGCAGTCCTTCCTCCTACGTCGGCGGTAAGCCATTGAAGGCCAGGATTTCCATTTTTGGCCTGCCAACACTTCGGAGTATACACCCTTCCGTCTCCAATGAAATCCTCTGCAGCCGAGACCAAGTGGCAGGGTTGGAGGGTGTCGCAGGAGTGGGAAAGACGACTTCCCTCCAGGTCGTCGTTCAGTACGGATGTGAAGGGCAAGGTGTTTCCACCTAGCCATCCTCTAGGTGCAAGGTGGGAACTCGTCGAAATAACTCCCCACAGCAGGTACTGACAACGAAAGCGGAGTGGGCCAGGCCCCGATGCTCCATCATTGGTCGCGTCGGGGCCTTGTGCATCTATGCACCGGCCTCGACCGCCCGGCAGAACACGTTCACAAGCTGCATTTGTTCTAGGGTTGAGCAGCTGGTTCTGGCCAACGCCGGGTTGCCAACGACGATGGCCAGAGTTTGCGTACGTGAAATGGCGACGTTTAAGCGGTTCTTGCTGAATAGGAACTCAATACCGCGGGGAGAAGCGTCTCCGGAGCTGGCACACATTGAGTAGATAACTACAGCAGCCTCCTGGCCTTGGAATTTGTCGACCGTACCGACCCGGATCCCAGGTAGCATCTCGGTCAGCTTTCTGACCTGTAAATTGTAGGGCGTGACGACAAGAATGTCGTCGCGAGTTATCGGACGCTCGGGCTGATTTGTGTCGGTGAGAAACTGGGCCAGCAGCTCCCCAACAATTTCCGCAACCACTGCAGCCTCTTCATCACTTTCGTAAGCGTTGTCCTCGTGCTGCACTGGGACAAAGATGACCCCAGCATTCTTGTGGATGTAGGTTCTCGGGCAGTTGAAGAATCGGATTGTCCGAGCCGCGGTCAACGGCTTTGGCATTAGCCGGCCCTCGTAAACAGCCCCTGATATAAAGCCGCATACTTCCGGATGCATTCGCCATGTTTCAGGGAGAAATATGCCGAAGTCGTTCGGAATAGTAGCTCGGCCTTGAAGGAGGTAGTCGAGCGTCGAGGTCCCGCTTTCCCCTGGATGGGAGCCCTTTATCGGTTGACTCAGTTGCATCTGGTCGCCGACCAGGACGATATTGGTGGCGCTGGGCGCCATTCCAAGGAGATTAGCCATCGAAACCTGGCCAGCCTCGTCGACAAATAAGTAATCGAGAGTGCCTTCGGCTTCTCGCCGGCTGAAGGCCCACGCGGTGCCACCAATCAGTGGCGGAAGCGCAGCAACATTGAAGAGGTCAGAAGACGACTTGACCTGCGTGAACCAACTGTGGAGATTCTTATTATCTTCCTCGTCCCCGCCGATTTTCGCGCCTCGGAAGGAGTGATTGGCTGCCTCAGCCACTCGTGCGGTTTCATTCAGGAGTAGGCAGATGGCTCGGTGGCTGTTCGATGTGACGCCCACTCGCTTACCGAGTCGGAGAAGCACCACAATCATGTGCGCCGCTGTATATGTCTTACCAGAACCGGGTGGGCCCTGGATGCAAAGAGTGCTGTGATCGAGGCCGATGGCCGCATTGATGGAGCCGTCCACAATATCAGCACCCGGAGGGACTATGGGGCCTCCCGCAGGACGATTTCTCAGCCGCGGTGGACGGCGGCATAGGAAATCGGCAATGGCCGATGGCAACAGTTGGCCGGTCTTACGATATTGCTCGACGGTGCGGGTGATGGATTGCACGATCGGCTCTGGACTGACCCATTCGTCTGGAATGAGGCTCAGCACTTGCGGTGGCGCGCCAGCTGCCGATTTGATTGTGAGTTTGCCCTGAGAGCCGTCGAAGGTATGGATGGTCGCCTTGCCCCTAAGATCGTGGGCAAAGATGCACTTGCTCCCGTCGCGGAGCTTTGTCTCCTGGTCGGGATCGAACCGATACTCATAAACGAATGATCGCTTGGCCTTTTCTGGAGGCCGGCGGGTCCTGACAAGGCCGCCGAGACAATCGGGGTCGTCGATCAACTCCTGCTCGGTCATGGCGTGACGTTCGTACATGGCCCACCAGATGGGCTTGTCCTCACGCCGATGGAACTCAAGGAACCACGATAACAACTCATGGACACGCCAACGCTCCAGGTCCCCGCTGCGGTCAGCGGGGATTTCTGCCCGCATTTCCTGGGCATACTGTGCCTGCGCTGAGATTTGTCTCAGCGTGTCAGATTCCTGGGCAGCCTCTTTGGGGATGTAGGGGATATCCGCCTGTTTCTGTACCTCTCGTAGCCAGCAGGCAAGCCCCCAGGTAGATTCGCAGTCCTCGCGGTTGTACTCGCGAATCGCACGAAGCGTGGGTGATGTCTTCCAATCGCCACCATCGTTGTTTTCGAGCCATTTCTGGTAGAAGGCAAGCGAGTCGCCGCTGGTCGTGACGTCACCGGTACGTCGATATCGGTACAGCTTCTCAATGTTCTTCAGGGAATATGCAGGTTCTCCAACCAGCAGACCTTGGCGGACGACAGAATAGAGGTCCACAAATGCCTCAGCTCGGAGTAGCTGATCGACTTCCTCCTCACAGATGGCGTAGCGGCCCATTAGCCGGCGCAGCGCAGTGACCTCGTAGGCGGCATAATGGTAGATGTGCATCGATGGGTCTTGCCGCCAGCGCTCATGCGCCCATGACGCAAAGCCCTGGGATGCATTCTTTTCCTGCTCGCGGCTGTGTGCCCACCAATCCCGAAAAGTAAGGTCGCCATTGTCGAAGTAGGTTATTCCAAAGAGGTACTCCAAGCCATCCTCAAAGAATGGGAATCCCTCGATATCGAAGAAAATGTCGGACGGCGAAGCTGGCGGAAGGGTCGCAAGACCCAGCCGCGGATTGAGAGGGTTTGGTTGAAGAATTTCGTACCTCGGTTGCGGCTGGCCACGGGACGCAATTTGCAGTCTTGCTTGCCTCCGCAGTCTGTCGAATGCGGGGGGAGTGATGCCAGGCACCCCCTCCCGAGACGTATCCGCAAGCGAGCGGGTTGCGAAGATTCCGGTGTTGCGAAGCTTTCGGACCTGAGTCGAGCGAATGCCGGCGATTAGAGTCAAGTCATCACGCGCCTCGAGGATTTTCGTCGCGTGCTCGGACCACCGCCCAAGATTATTCGGGCCTGGGATTTCGGGCGGGGTCTTTGGGTCGAATCGCTCCTGCTGTTCAAGGAACGCGAGCTTTAGTTGGCGGTAGTAATAGAAGTAGTCCTCGGTTCGGAATCGTCGCCGCTCCCTGGTGCCGAGGACGACCTGAAACTCTTCCGGCAGCCGCTGCTGCATTTCTGCAAGCATTTCGCTGTAACAGCAAAGCTGGATAATGAAGTATGGTTTGGGTTTGCGTGCGAGCTTAGTATCCCAAGCCTCATACTGGTAATTACCAAGAACCGAGTTCCCTCCAAGGCGCACCAAGAAATCGGCGATACCAGCAAAACAACCTGATGCCAATCTCGCTTGATAGATGATTTCTCGACCTGCCTTCATGGCTTCAATCGCCGCGTTCGGATCGGTTACAGTTTTGAGGTCGCAAACGTCGTGCCCGGAGTCAGTGAGCTCACAGAGAAATGCGCGCTCGTGTTCTTCCCCTCTTGCCTGCAATATCCGATCTTCAGCGGTGTCCTGGTCTGGTTGAACTGCACCTGGGAATTCCAGATAGAACCGATCCATCCAACTGGCATATTCCGACTCCATGAACGTTATGAGGTCAGATGGGGAGAAGGTCAAGTTTCCTTGCAGTTTACGCATGGCTCCTGCGTTGGCGGTGGTTCCCGCCGTGAAATCAGGTTACACCAGGGCCCCGCCGGAGGAAACCGTCTAAACCCTCCCACTCGGTTTCCCCTCAGGTGGCAAACGCACTGAGGTGGATGACGCGCCCACGCGCTGCCAAAGCAGCGCCCGTCAGGCCTTCTTCCTCTTGCCTTGAACTTTGTCGATACCTTCCATAGGTAACACTCCTTTCGGTTGCTCCCGGGAACCACGGCTTTGGAGTGTTACCCCGTTTCCTCAGCAATTTCTGCTCATCAACTGGTCGTTACCCCAGCGTATAATCTCTTGGCATAACCACTGGGAGGCGACGAGATGGCCAAGACCAAAGTGTTTACAATCACTGTTCAGAATCAGCCCGGCGCAGTCGCGGCGATCGCGAAGGCACTGGGGAGCGCGAAGGTGAATATCCTGGCGCTATTGGGGACGGCCGAAGGGGCAGCCGGCACAGTCCACCTTGTGGCGGAAGACGCCAAGCGAGCAAAGAAGGTCCTCGACGAAGCCAAACTTGAATACCAGGAGACGGGGGCGGAACAACATGAGCTGTTGAACAAGCCCGGTGCGCTGGCGCAGCACTTGGAGAAGCTCGCAGCAAAAGGTGTCAATCTGAGTTCAATCCATGCCACGGCCGTGAAGGGTGGGAAGAAGGCGGCCGTGGTGTACACCGTAGAGGCCAAAGAAAAAGCCAGCGAGCCGCCAGCTGCAGCTCGGGCCACATAGCCCGGCTTAACGCCACGAGTCGCATGCGTTTGTCAGCTGAGCCCGAGACCCCTCGGACTCAACCGCGAGGACGCTTGTGTGCTCGTCAGGGAGGGGCCTTGATTTTGTCCCTTGCCTCACCGACGAAAGCTTTTCGTCCACAAGAATTCACAGCGGGCTAAGAAGTAACGGGAGTATCTCGTACCCACTCTGGTAAAATACACCGGATACCGACAACCACATGGCCTACTGGAAAGTCATTGCGCTGGTCAGCGGTAATATCCAAGCCGTTTCGGGCCCGGCCGCTCAGGACCGGCCAGGAGCCCACGAATGGATTGTCTGGGAAGGGAAAGCCGCTGACAAATCTGAAGCCCTCCAAAGTGCAGAGAAAGCCGATCCCAGGGTTGACCTAGAGTGGATGCGCATTCGCTACGAGAGGGATCTTAACAAACGGTAGTATCTCGCTTAGCCCCCTTGCAGTCCCTTGCTTCATGCTGGGCATCGTGGACGCAGATTAGCCGCAGAGCGTCACTGGATCCACTTCGTCAGTGGTTGGCGCGTCTGTTCATTTTCCGCTAGGCTACCGATTCGCGCCTTCGAGTACTCCTGGAACCTTTGCATCGCATCACGCTTGTGCTCCTCCCAATCACGGATGTAGTCCCATCTTTCCTTCAAAGGTTCCCACATCCAAAAACTCCGGAGCTCGGTGAGCTCGGCGTCGGAGAGCATGTCGGAGGCGATCAGGAGCAGCGTCCCGCAACCGGGACAACACCTCTTCTTTCTGTAGGCGAAGTCCCACTTGCAATGGGGACATTTGTAGCGCTGTGGTCTGACTCTCAACAGCTTCCCTCTTCCCAGCGCCTGTAGCGGGGCAACGGTTTTTCGGTGCGCTCTCGCGGCGGCGCCCATGCGTCTCCAGGAGCACGACGACACAGGATAACCCGACTACCGGACTGCCCGCAGGCGGGCTCGGACTGGCAGATGTTAGATCGACTTCGCCTGGCTACTTCTTCTTAGGAGGCACGACGGCGTCCTTGAACGCTTTCGCCAAGCGGAATCTCACCACCGTCTTGGCCGGAATCTTGATGGCCTCGCCGGTCTGGGGATTGCGGCCCATGCGAGCCTTGCGATTTGCCTTCACTGCCTTGCCCAGTCCTGGAACCACAAACTGTCCGCTGCTCTTGGCTTCCTTCGTGGCCACCGTGACGAGTTCTACGAGAACCGCGGCGGCAGTCTTCTTTGGGATCCCCACCTTCTCGGCCAGATGCGCGACGATCTGAGATTTTGTCATCATTTCTTCTGCTCTTCCTCTCTCCGCTGGATTGTAAGGACTGCGACCTTGAAATCGTCGTTCAGCCCCCACTGTACGTAACGCACGAATGGCTGTCAAGGCAGTTGCGGACAGGGGCCTCAACCACGCCGCAAGGAGCTCTCTGTTCCGCGTTCGTTGCCCCTCCAGCACGATTGTAGTTATGTGCACTCGCTACCGGCTGTCGGGCGCTGAAGAGGTCGTTGGGTTATTTGAGGCAGCCCGCCTCTTCGAGTCCTAACTCGGGTCTTCCCACTGCGGTAGCGGGTCGCGCGCGGCCAATCGAAGAAGGAGCTCACCGCCGTTCTCTACGTCGAACAGCTCCTGAATGAACTCGTATGTTTTCTGGACTACATCGATCATCAGGGTCTTCATCTCCTCGTCATCGAATCGCGAGAGCTTGGACCAGGGAATTTCCCCGAATGGCGTAGATACCACTACATCCGAGTAATCCCCGGCCTTGGAATCGGGCGCTATACCTGCGTGCAAGTCCTCGAGGACGGAATTGCGAAAGCACCGCTGCACGAGGTACTTTGCTAGGCGTTTCTGCAGAACTGGGTCCGTGATGAGAACCCGTATGGCATCGCCTCTTTTATCCATGTTAACCTCCGGGGTGCCGACCTACTCTGACACCCGAAAAGGCCGGATGCAAGGAAACCTCTCCGCAGGCTCAACGTCCCCATCGACGTTGGTCCGCGGACTTACCCAAGTCTGCGCCAGAGTTATAGACAGGCTGTTTATGTCCCAGCAGATTGTCGAATTCGCCCACCGGCTCGATTTTGTAGTTGGTGAAACCTAGGATATGCCAGGCCCAACACGCTTTTGGGATCACCGGACTTCAGGTCATTGCGCATCACCGCCATGCGGCTGGTAATTTCTCGCGGTAGCGCCTCCTCCGTCTGAGTCGGCACGAGTTTTGCACGCGAGTCCAGCCCGCTTGCGTCAATAGCTTCCTCAGCAGTAGCAGGCTGTTCCAGTTGCTTTCATTTCTCACAGCGGGGAGTTTCTCTGTAACAAAGTATCTCGCCAAAGTCGCTGTGAGTACCCCTCTCCTGTCAGGTCGTGATCGTTCTGTGATTTGTAAACTTTGACCAGCCACTCCTTACAACAAACAACCGCAGGGTCAATGTTGCTTATAACCGTTTTGTGGCGCGGAGTCCTCAATTCATGATGAAAGGGTATGGCTGAGGATATCCGCGTCCGGATTGGGCGGAGATTGCGAAAGCTTCGAAAGCAACGAGGCTGGACGCAGGTTCAGATGGCAGATAAATTCGGGCTGGACAGAAGTTATTTGGCGGATGTGGAGCACGGTAAAAGAAACGTCTCCGCCCTCAATTTGGAGATCATCGCAAACGGTTTCGAGCTGACCCTTTCCAGATTCTTTAGCAAGATATAGCGTTCGGACCGGTTCGTTGGGAGCATGATGTCTACGCTCCGTCACCCGCCGGGCCCGTTGTAGCCGTTCTTATTTCCAAGAATGGGGTACAAGCGCATGAGAGCTGACACTCTTCGATACTCCAGAGGACAAACCTCGAGGACTCGCGAAGCTATCATTTGCGCAGTCGCCGCGATATGTGTCATAGGCGCGGCCCCCCAGCCACTACATGCTCAGCAGAAGCAACAATCTGCGTCGGACCTGCTACATCACGCCCTTTATCTAGCTGATCTATACAACTGGGCCGCTGCCGGGCCGGAGTTTACCCAAGCCGAGAAGATGTTCATTGTGGCTGGCGACCAGAGGAATGCCTTATACGCTAAGCTGGGTCGGCTGCGTTCAACTGCGGAGCAGGGTAAAGTGCCGGCGATCTCGGCCCAGCTTGAAACAGAACTGGCTACCAACCCGCTTCTTCTTCAGGACAAACAGCTCCGGATGTTCTGTTTAATCGTGAAGGGTGACATCGACGACGAGGTTAATTCCAGTGCGATGGGCCATGACTGGGAGCAAGTACAGGCGCTCGCCACCGAGCTAGGCAATACCAAATGGCAATATCGAGCGCTCGCTCAACTCGGTTTGGTGGCCTTTTACGAAGGGGACTTGGCGACTGCTCGCAAGAACGTGGGCGGCGCGTTAGCTGCCGCCACAGCTGCGAATGACGCCGGCGCCCAAATCCGGTTTTTGACGGTTCTAGGGACTGGATTGGTTTATACAAAGCTGTACGAGCAGGCGATGCCTTATCTGGAGAAAGCTCTGCAGGTTGCCAGTTTAACTCCCGATGCCGGTTACCAATTTTCAACGAATGAGGCGCGCTTAGACGCGCTGATCGGCTTAAAGCAGTTCGACGCGGCGCAAGCCCTAGCCGATGATATGCTGAAGCATGCACGAGAACAGCACCGGATGGAACACGAAGCGCTGACTTTGATTGAGACCGCACCCCTCGATATAGCCCGGAACGACTGGAACGGCGCGGTGTCTGGTCTTGAGCAGTCCCTTGCGATTTCCAAAGCGGGTGGATTCATGGGGCAGCAGGAGAGGGCTGAGTCATTGTTAGCAGACCTGTATCTCCAACGTGGCGATCTGCCGCAGGCCAAACGCTATGCCGCACTCGCGGCCGCGACGACACAGGCGAACGGCGATATATGGTCAGTCCCGGAGCGGCTGCAAGCTCTGGCCGAGATCGAGATCAAGCAAGGTGCGTTCTCCGAAGCCGACCGTACGTACGACCGCGCTGCCACCTTCGTCGATTCCACCATAGGTAACCTCTCTGCTGTTCTGGACAAAACCGCTCTGATTAAGTCATCCAGTGAACTGTACTCGCAGCATTTTTGCCTTATTGCGCAGCATTTCAACAATCCGGCCAAGGCTTTCTCGATTATCGAGCAGGTTCGTGGCCGCGTAACCACGGACATGCTTATGGCAGGCTCCGTGACGCCGCAGGAGGCAAGGAAGCAGGAGCGCACGATTTCCCAACTGCAACTCAAGCTGATGGCCGCGCGGTCGACCG
>Ga0208692_1001043_pt1 | contig 16895 bp, 26 predicted proteins | sample June2015DPH_20_1_3_FD_184721 | JGI IMG/M metagenome (GOLD analysis project Ga0208692, IMG submission 184721) | Peatland microbial communities from SPRUCE experiment site at the Marcell Experimental Forest, Minnesota, USA - June2015DPH_20_100... | ecosystem: Environmental > Terrestrial > Soil >...
GGGCCAGGGCCCGCATCCCCCACGGGGACGAGAGGCGCAGGAAGGCCCTGGAACTCCTGAACACCATGAACTAGACCGGTATTACCCCCCGCCCGCCGAGGGCCAGCGTATAGTAGAGCCATGAGGACAAGGATAAGGCTGTCCCCGAGGAACCCCAGGACCGCCTGGAGGATGGCCCCCGCCTGGATAAAGAGATGGGCGAGGGAGTCCTTCCGCTTCGAGCGCTACAAGGAGAGGCTGGGGGAGACGCTGGCCGACCGGGCCTCGGACAGCCCCAGGATGGGAAGGGACGGAGGCCAGGACGGAAGAATCCCCGCCCCCGGCGTGTAGAGCGGTGTATACTATATGTGAAGAAAGCAGCCGAGGAGGACACATATGGCCAGGATTTACGGACCGCCCGGGGAACTTCCCGCCCCGGAGATGGACTTCGAGCACTTCGACTGGAACGCATGGCAGAAGACGGAGGAGGAGTACCTGGAGAGGCTCAAGGCCTACTGCGTCGAGCATGGCAGCGGGGACTGCAAGGGGGAGATTATAACCTTCCCCGTGGCCGACGGGAAGGCCATCTACATGGTGTACAGCCTCAGCCCGGCAGTCCTGATACATATCCCCCTGGGGGACGCATGGCAGTACCGGGGCATCGAGCACTTCTCCGCCAGGGGCCTGCGCCAGGAGGTACAGCGCCAGCGGGAGTGGGGCAAGCAGGAGTCCATGGCATGCGAGGAGGAGGACCTCCTCAAGTGCCTGGACAGGAAGAGGAAGCCCCGCAGGAAGAAGGGCCGATGAAGAGCCAGTCGCAGCGCTATACGGTGAAGGCAGCCGGGCGGCGGGGCGTAGGCCACCCCCGCTGCGCCGTGTGCGGGTGCGCCCGTGAGATGGTCCCCGGCAGCGGCGTCTGCGCCCACCAGTGCTTCTGGCTGCTCCCAGGATGGGTGGCGTACAACTCCCTGACGGGCAGGATAGTGTTCAAGGACCACCGTGCCCTGCCGCTGGCTCTGATGCACAGGATAGACGGGAGGGGGCGGCGGCATGCCGCATCCTTCCCCAGGATAGTGGCCATGGCGAACGCCCTGGGCTGGAGCGGCGGCACCGACGCCCCCTCGCAGCCCACCTTTATCGACATCTACCAGGAGGGGGGAGCTGCGTGAGAGACTACAGGGACGACAAGAAGAAGAAGCGCAAGCCGGAAGTGCGGGTATGCCTCTACTGCGGCATAAACACGGTAAGGGAAAGCCCCTACTGCTGCAAGGCCTGCGAGAGGTACGACCAGGAGTACAGGGAATGGCTAAAGTCGAAGGAGAAGTAGACCTGCAAGGCTATGCCGTGGTAAGCACGGGCGGCATCATAGGGCACCTGGTGCCGTTCGGGGAAAGCGCTACCCTGTGCGGCAAGGGGACGGGGCGGATGCCCTACCTGCGGGACTTGTTCGAGCCGAGGGAGGACTGCCCCGAATGCTACCGGGAGTACAGAAAGTACAGGGAACGGCTGGACAAGCAGCGCAAGGGACCCGGCATAGGGCACAGGCTCGGCTGGAGGCGCAGCCCGTGGGGATGGGCCTCCACCGCAGGGAGGAGCAGGTGGTCGGTGAGGGGGCCCATATTCGGCATAAGGATGTACTGGCTGTACCGGGACGGGTGCCGCTACACGCCGACAGGGAGGCACGACGACGTGGTATGCTTCCGCTCGGCAGGGTCGGCGAAGGCGTGCGCCGAGAGGCTGGAGGAGAAGCCATGAGGGAGCGTGCCCGGCTGCGGAGGGGGGACAGGCGGCTGTCGCTCAGCACGGAGCGGCTTGCCAAGTGGGGGAGGTGCTGGCGGTGGGCGGCCGAGGCGCTCCTGACCCCGCACCCCGACCCGAAGACCCCCTACCACGGGGTGCTGGTACGGCGCAGGGGGCGCAGCGAGGCAGAGGCGCTCAGGCGCACCATCAGGGCAGTGCAGGCGAAGGGCCTGTGGGAGATGACATGCCGATGAACCTCAAGGCGGAGTTCCTGAGGAGGGCGACGGGCACGACCGCCCTGACCAGGACCCTGAGGAAGGCCGTGGGCGTCCTGGCAGGGTGGGGCATACCGCACTACGTCTGTGGCGGGTTCGCCGTGCAGGAGCACGGGTACCCCAGGATGACCATCGACGTGGACATCATCGTGCCGGACCCTGCGGAGGCAATCTGGCGTCTCCAGCAGAGCGGGCTGTTCAGGAAGAACCAGGGGTCGGGGATGACCGTGACGGACAGGGAGACCAGGGTGCCGGTAGACCTCCTGCAAGGGGGGAGCACGGTGTCCAAGGGGGGGAAGTTCTCCCTGCCTATGCCCACGAAGGTATCGGGAAGGCCCCTGCTGCTCACCCTCGAAGACCTCGTATCCACCAAGCTGTCCTCGGGAAGGCAGAAGGACCTTGCGGACGTGGTAGAGCTGATAAAGCTGAACCGGCTGCCGAGGGGATACGGAGTCGATGCGTCGGTAAGGGACAGGTACCTGGGGGCATACCGGCTGGCGGAGAAGGAGACCAGTGAAAACCCATAGCGAGTTCAACTGTGTACCATGCGGAACGGTAAGGTGCGGCGTGCCCAGGGAGGAAGGCAGGAAGACGGACATGCTGACCGGCACCATCGGCGACGGCATGGGATGGATAGACGTGCGCAGGCCCAGCGACGGCTTCGAGCCGGAGTGGGAGGAGCACGTCGATGCCACGACCATCCGCATCATCAAGCGGCTCTACAGGCTGATGAACGGGCAGGACTACCCCGAGGGGGAGGTAATCTCCCCCGCATACGCCTCCGTCATCGGCGGGGAGATAAGGAAGCTGGTCAGCGAGCTGACGGAGCACTGGTACTGAGGGGGGCAGGGATGCACAAGAGGGAGCGGGACGACAAGGCAGGCTTCCCCTTCACGGGGGGGAGGCAGGGGATGGACGAGCTTATCCTGGAGGCCATAAGGGTGACCGACAACACCTGCCTCTTCGAGGTAAGGATGCTGCTCGGCTCCAGGGCGAAGGTCGCCGTGCCGGACGAGGAGCGGGCCTTCAGGGCCATGCTCAGCTACGACGACTACCAGGAGTTCACGGCAGGCCTCCAGCGCCTCAAGGAGTCCGGCAAGCTGCGCAGCTACTCCGTCAGGCCCGTGCCGGACGAGGGGTGGTTCGACATCGACATGTGCGAGGCAATCGTGCAGATGGTCAGGGACCTGGGGGTATACTTCCCAGGGGAGGCACCGGGGGACCGCAAGGATGCCTAGCAACGGCAACCGCCTCGTGTCCTGGGGGCACATGGAGGACAGCGGGGCGGGCGTGAAGGTCGAGTGGTGGAAGCACCAGGGGCCGCAGGACGCAACCGTCCTGGTGCTCAGGAGCCGTGCCCCCGTGGCATGCCTCACGGACGGCGGGGGGACGGCATGGACGAGGGACATGGAGTTCCCCAAGGGGCGCTACCACGTGTCGGTATGGCACTGCGCAGGCCCCCTCCCGCCCGGCACGGTGGTCACCGTGTCGCTGGAGGACAGGGGCCTCGTGGTGATGACCATAGAGTAGGAAGGGCAGCCATGGTGAACTGGTATGCGGTAGACTGGCTGGAGGTGGCGCTCCTGTCGGCGGTAGCGGCAGTGCTCCTCGTAGCGGTGGCCGCCATCCTGGGCATCGCAGGGAACATGGGCGCTATCGCAGGGCACGTGGCAGGGCAGGGGCCAAGGAGGGGAAGGTACCGATGACCAGCATACTGAGGCGCAAGACCAAGCTGTGCCTGGAGACGCCGCTCCTCGTGGGGAAGCGCCTGATGGTGGCCCACGTGGAGGCATGGGGGCTGAGGCTGCGCCCCAAGGGGTGCAGGCACGAGGTCAGCATATCCTGGGCGCAGATGTGGAACCGGGCGAACCAGATTGCGGCCGAGGCCCGCAGGGAGGAGCGCCTGAGGAAGGCGAGGGCGAGCGGCAGGGCCATATGCTACTGCGCAGGGGGGCCGCACCCACGCTAGGGGGAGGGATAGTGGCGGACGCCAGGTACTACCATGCCAAGCGGGCGCTCGACGTGGCCCTGGCCGTGCTGCTGCTGGCGGCCGTGTCCCCGCTCCTTGCCGCCCTGGCCGCCGCCGTGCGCCTGACCTCCCCCGGGCCCGCCCTGTTCAGGCAGAAGCGGATGGGCAGGCACGGCAGGCCCTTCACCATGTACAAGCTGCGGACCATGCGCAACGGCTCGGCCCGCAGGCTGGACCTGGTGGAGAGGGGCGACCCCAGGGTGACCCCGCTGGGGTGGCTGCTGCGGCGCACCCACCTGGACGAGCTGCCGCAGCTCTGGAACGTCCTCGTGGGCGACATGAGCATGGTCGGCCCACGGCCGGACGAGTACGGCATAGCCGAGCACCTGTCCAGGACGGTGCCCGGCTACTCCGACTGCCTGGACATGCCCCCCGGCATCACAGGGCTGTCCCAGCTCGTGGGGCGGGAGAGGGTCAACTCGCTGGGGAGGGGGTACGAGGTGCGCCTGCACCGCTGCTACCGCCGCCGCAGGGGGCTTGCCTACGACCTGCTGCTGCTGGCGGTCACCGTCTCCCATGTGCTCAGGGGCAGGGGGGTATAGCCTGCCGGTTAGGAGGAGGTATGGACGAGAGGATACTGCACCCAGGGACCCGCAGGGAGTCCATGCTCGGGCACGCCAGGGCCCTGCTGGGGCTGCTGGAGAAGCCCAGGCTGGAGACGGACCGGGAGGCCCTGGGATGGGAGAAGGAGGTAGGCTGCCGGGTATGGGAGCTTTACCATGACCTCAACGACCGGGACTTCGAGGCGGACTTCCCGAGGAGGGGCAGGTGAGCGCAGGGCTAGCGGTCATAGGCCTGTTCCTGGCCATGCTGGTGCCCAATGCCCTGGTGATATGGGGGGCAGGGAGGAGGAAGTGATGGCAGAGAAGGCCCGCAGGGAGGAGATGCTGAGGGACGCCGAGCGCCTCGTGGCGCTGCTCCGGGAGGGGCAGGACGGGTACCTCTCCTGGCACATGTCGGTGGACGAGACGATGAGGAGCCTGGTGAAGAACTACTACAGCCGGGCAGAATCCCCTGCCTGCTCCGTGTAGGACGGTGTATACTATACCCGATGGACAGAGACTTCTTCAAGCCGGAGAACCACCCCTATACCGAGAACCCCACCTATACGGGCCCCGGATGCGCCGTCTGCGGCAGGCCGCTGGAGGAGCACCCGCAGGGCAAGGCAGGGGTGTCGGCGAACCGGGCGGTAAGGCGGATGCTAAACCAGGAGGAAGGGTAACCTATGGCTATCACGGGCTTCGACAGGACGTCGTGCCGTATCCTCAGCAGGGACATCGAGGAGGCGTTGCAGGCGATAGCGGCCAAGCACGGAATCGTAATCAGGCCGGGGAGGGGGACGTTCTCGGGCGGGCACTTCACCCTCAAGGTCGAGTGCAGCACCGTGTCCCAGGACGGGACCGTGAACAGCAAGGAGGCGGAGGACTTCAAGAGCTACGCCACCCTCTACGACCTCCAGGCGGACGACCTCGGCAAGACCATCACCTTCAGCTTCGAGAGGTACACCATCACAGGCATGCGCCCCAAGGCTACACGCTTCCCCATCCTGGCGAAGCGTGCGAAGGACGGCAAGGTGTTCTGCCTCCCCGTGGACGGCGTGCGGCGTGCCCTGGAGCAGCAGGAGCCGGGGCGCAAGAAGGCCCCCGATGCCCCCGCTGTCGAGAAGTGGCCGCACGGGCTACAGCCCATCAACGGCTAGTCGGAGGGCGGAGCGCCCGGCACGTCGATGTCAAGCTCGTGCCCTGCAAGGACCATTATGTCCTCCCCGAAGTACGGCCCCCTGCCCTTGACCTCAAGGGCATGGGGGCCTGCCGGGAGGGAGAACGCACCCAGCTCGCCTATATACCCGGCAAGCGCCTTGTCCACGAGGACCTGGTCACCCCTGGCCCCGCCCCTGATGACCACCGTGCCTGTCTCTTCCCTATCGGGCTGCGGGGTCACCTCTACCCTCTGCCCAGGGTGCAGGTCGTCGTAGGCATAGTAGCAGCCCCCCTCGATTATGATGTATACCGGGTCGTCGTAGCCCCACCACCAGGGCCCTACGCCGTAGGGCCAGATGTCGAACCCCCAGTAGAACCCGCCGTACCGGAACCCCCGGTGCCCGTGCCATCCCCGTCCGCCATGGAAGTAGGGGGACCCGTGCCAGGGGACGAACCGGTGCCCCCTCCCGAAGTAGGCGCTGTAGCGTCCCCCTGGGATAGAGGCATGGTAGGGGCTATGGTAGGAAGACTGGCCGGGTGCCCGTATACTGCCGTGGGCCTCGCCAGGATGCCCCGCAGGAGCGCCAGGACGCCCGTAGGAGCGCCCTCCCGCCCTGGCAGGTGCCTGGGCATGGGTACCCCCTCCGCCCGGCCTGGGGGCGGCAGCAGGGGAAGGGGACCTTCCTCCCGCAGCCGGCCCGCCGTGGCGCTGGGCAGGGGCAGGCAGGGAGAGAAGCAGGAACACGAGAGCAGAGAGCAGTATCTTGCTCATACGCACCTCCACCTATACAATACCTTGGCTTTTAGATGCTGGCAGCGGCGGCAGGGTTACTTCTGCTTGATGGCGGCCTCGCCCTGGGAGACGGGAATCTCGGCCTTCTCCACGGGCTTAGGCTCTGCCCCCTGGTCACGGTCGGTGACGAAGGCCCCGCTCCCGGTGGCCGTCCGGTTCTCCATCCTGGAAGGGGGCTTGGGCTTGCCCTCCTCGTCACGGTCGGTCGTGAACGCCCCCTCGCCGCCGGCCTCCTTGGCAAGGTCGTCCTCCTCGGCAGGCTCGGTCCCCCCGACAGGCATCTCGCCGTGCAGGCCCTCGTCCCCGTCCCCTGCGCCCTCCGCAGGGGGAAGCTCCTCCTCGCCGGCCTCCGCAAGGTCTATCCCCAGGTGGGACGCCAGGTTCTCCAGCCCTGCGGCAATCTCGTCGATGGAGCGGTAAAGCTCGACCACGGCGTCCTCGACCTGCTCCGGGGCCACCTCGGCGATGCGCCGGAACTCGGCGGCGTACTTCCTCCTGGCCGCTGTCCTGGCCCTCAGGGACGCCGCATGCGGGGCGCTCACCAGGTCCAGGTTCTCACGCAGGGCGGCGGCGGACGCCCCCCATGCGCTGGCGGCGTGCGCCAGCTCCCCGAGGGCCTCCCCGACCTTCTCAGGCTCCCTGGCGGCCACCTCCCTCAGCAGGCCGTACTCCTGGGCCTTCCTGTCCTCGGCTATCGCCGCTATCTTCTCCCTTAGGGCTTCCCTCGACGTCTTTGCCATGTTCTCCTCCGCCGCCTTCCTGGCGGCTCTTAAAATGGTTCCTGTAGTCTCTATGCCCTCTCCCTTGTCAGGTCGCAGTCCTCGGGGCTGCACACGCACTGCGCCTCGGGGCGGTCGCAGGCGTCGCAGTAGCCATCCCTCCTCGGCTGGCGCAGGAAGGCTGACCTGAACCCCCTGCCGGACGATACCATGTGGTAGGGGCCTCCGGGTATCTCAGGCTCCACGGTGTGCCTCAGCCTCCGGCGGGCGGCCTGGTCGTCCGGCTGGGATATGGCCTGGGAGGCGGCCGCCCAGGGGTCCTCCCTCATGTCTGCGGCGGGGGTGCCCTCAGGGGGCCGCTGCTGGGCGGGGAGGGCGGCCGTCCTGGAGGAGCGCATCTCCATGGGGGGGAGCTGGCCCCTCCTGACCATGTCCTCCTCCTGCTCGGGGGTGAGGTCGGACTCCTCGGGTATGACCCTCGTGGTCCCCTTCACCTCCAGGCCGTCGTCCATCATGCCGTCCACGATAGGGTCGGCATAGCGTGCCTCGACGGCCGCAGCGTTGCCGTACCACTGCCAGCTCTCAAGCTGGAGGTTCTCGTCAATCCAGTCCTTCCCCCTGTCGCTCATGGGGATGAGGAGGACGACTGACCCCTCGTTCTTCACCTCTACGTCGGCCATGCTATGTCCTGTCGTGCCCTGGGTTGTTGGCGAAGTGGTCCCTCACGCACAGGGCGCAGTAGCTCTGCTCGCAGCCTGGGCACCTGCTGACCTCCCTCGCCGTCTTGCAGGTTGCGCAGCGGGGCACCTCTACCTGCTTGGCGGAGGTCTTGCCCGCCTCGGGGGCGTCCTGCGGCCCGCCCGGCTCCGGCCCCGTCCTGCGGGACTCCCTGTCCTTGTCGGACTCCTCCAGCCTCCTCTGACGCCTCATCTCCCCCTCCCTCACCAGGAGGCGGACGATGTTGGGCAGCACGTGGTGCTCCTCGGGGGGGAGGCGCAGGAAGGTCCTGACGTATGTCTCCATGGTCTCGGGGAACATGGCGAAGAGCTTGGCGAAGTCGTCGTGCCCCAGGCGCTTGTGGCTCCCCACCTCCTGCTGGAGGGACCTCCAGCGCCCCTCTATGTCGGGGAGGGAGGGCTTGGCCCCGTAGGTCTGGGCATGCTCGTGCATCAGGCGCAGCAGCCGCACGTACTGGCTCGGGGAGTAGGGGTACCTCTTCCTGCCCTCCGGCCGCTTCTTCTGCTCCAGGAGCCAGTGGTACAGGCCCTCGGTGAACCTGCCCTTGATGACCTTCTTGCGCCGGAGGCTGTAGTCGCCCAGCTCGGCGGTCTCCTCGGCCTCACGGAACTCCTTGCCCGACTCGGGATGCTCCAGGTAGTCTATCGGGCCATATGCCTCCTCCCCCCCTATCTCGACCGGGTCCAGGCTTACCACGTCCTCCTGCTTCCAGCCCTTCGGCAGGCCCCTGATAATCCGCCTGAGGTACTTCTTGCCCTTGTCCACCGAGTACAGGAAGGTCTTCTTCAGGAACTCCGTGACCTGCTTCTCCAGCGGCAGCTCCTCCGTCTGGCCCGGCCCCCACTTGAACCTGTCTATGGTCTGCTGGAAGCCGGAGGGGTTGTTGGGGTTGAGCTTCTTAAGCTCGTACAGCTCCTTGGTGATGGCCCAGTGGGTAACCTCGTCGATGTCCTCGTCCTCGGCGGGCCCCAGGCCCTTGCTCATGATGTTGAAGAGGTACTTCGACCAGTCCATGGACTGGTCCACCGGGAGGCCCGCCTCCCGGATGGCCCCCTTGACATAGAGGTCGTAGTCCTTGTTGTAGGCGAGCCGCCGCAGCAGGGCGGCGAAGCGGGACATGCCCAGGGGGACGGGGTCGAAGTGGGTCCAGGGCGGGGCAGGCTCCCCCGTGATGTCGGCAAGGCTCACGAGGACGCCGTCCTCGGTCCTGACGGCAGAGACAACTACCCACGGCTGGCCGTCGGTCGAGCCGACAAGCCTGCCTGGGACGAGCAGGCGGGCGTCCGCCGCCTTGCAGGTGAACATCGGCTTGCCCTCCTTAGTCGAGGACCACGTCGTTGGGGTCGGTGGAGCCTTCTGCCTTCTTGTCCTCCTTGAAGGCGGCCTCCAGGGTGCTGAGGTACTCCTCGTGGTCCTTGAAGGCCTGGATGTCCTTGGGCTGCCCGGTGTCGTCCTTGGCAGCGACCTTGGCACCCAGCTTCTCCAGCTCGGCGGCGTAGAGGGAGTTCATGTTCTCTGCGTCGATGCGTGCTATCTTCTTGGCCATTTTCCTCTCCTTGGGCAGTGTTGCCCTACTAAGGTATGCCATAGTGCGTTTTCAGGCCCCCTCCAGGCCCCTACGTGACGGTGATGGCCAAGGCCTGGGACGCCACCACGTCCGGGGGGGCGGAGGAGTCGTAGGCGACGCAGCTAAGGGTTATGCTATGCTGGAAGCCGTTGGAAACAGTATAGATGCCGGAGCCGCTGGTCTGGAGCACCCCCGTGTCCAGGGAGTCCCCCACCCCGTTGTCGCCGTACATCCTGACAGAGGCGATGTTGAGGCCGGTCCACAGCAGGTAGACGGGCTGCCCCGCCGCTGCTGTGGAGGGGTCGGCGACGAAGGACGCCCAGGGGGGGAGGCTGTCGTCCCCCCCCGGTGAGCAGTAGGCCACCAGGGCGAACCCCGGCAGGTCGGCGTATATGCCCCCCTCTGCGACTATGAGCTGGGAGAGGGTGGCCGTGCCGGGGTAGTAGTGAGCGTCCCCGCTGTAGGACGCCGTCACCAGGTGCGTCCCCACGGCCCACGGGCTGGAGGGGTCCATGGTCCACTGCACGGTGCCCGAGGGGGGGAGGGCATAGGTGCCCATGCCGCCCGTCACGGAATCCGTCAGGGTGACCGTGCCGGTAGGGAGGGTAAGCACCCCTGCGGGGGGGGATACCGTGGCGGTCAGCGTAAGCTCCTGCCCGAAGAACTGGGGGTTGTGGTCGCTGGCGATGCCCACCACGGGGGCGTACTTGTCCACCACCACCTGGATGTAGTAGCTGGAGGCGGCGGGGTAGTTGACGTCCCCGTTGTACAGCGCCCAGATGGTGTGGCTGCCGGCCGACAGGGAGGAGGTGACGAGGGAGCCGCTCCCCCCCGACAGGGTAATGGTGCCTATGACATAGGGAGGGGAGCCGAGGCCGTCGGCGATGGTCACGGTGCCGGTGGGGGTGCCGCTGCTGCCCGAGACGGACACGTCGATGGTGACGGGGCTGCCCACGTAGCTCGGGTTGGGGGTGCCGTCCACCGCTACCAGCGGGGCGGCGGTGACGGTCTGCGGCGTGCTCCCGCTGCTGGCCAGGAAGACGGCGTTGCCCAGGTAGTCCGCCGTTATGGTCTGAAGCCCCACGGGGAGCAGGGAGGTCGAGACGGATGCCTGGCTATTGAAGACGTCGGCGCTCCCCAGGTAGCCGGGAGGGCTAGAGCTGTCAAAGAAGTTCACCGTGCCGCTGACCTGGCTGCTGTAGTTGAGCAGGATGAGGGCGTACCCTACCGTCTCCGCCGAGCCTGCGCCCATCATGGCGGTCACAGGGCCGCTGGCAAGGGACGCCCCCACCAGCTCCCAGGGATGGGCGTCCGTGTAAGGCTCGTACGGTCCCCCCATCTCCGAGAAGGCCGGGTTCCAGTCGTAGGGGGCGGCCATCATCCACATCATGAACTGGCAGATGGCTATGAAGGGGCTGCTGGAGCCGATGGAGCCGGTGGTGACCGGGAGGGGGGGAGGGGTCTGCCACCAGGGGTATGTGCCCTGGGTGCCTGCCGCCCCGCACGATGCCTGCACCGTGGGCTGCCCCAGGAACTCGAAGATGTAGACCTGGCCCGGGGCCACGTCCGACCCCGTGTTGCAGGGGAAGCTCCATGTCGCCGGGTCCCCGCCCTGGGCTATGCGGTAGCCTACTATCTCGCTGTTGCGTATGTTGACGCCCGGCCTATAGGAGGCTAGCTCGGTAAACCCCGCAGGGAGGTCGAAGTAGTAGTCGCTGTACGGCTCCGACAGGCTGGCCAGGGCTATGAGGGTGTTGCCGGCCGTAGGGCTGCTGGTGAGGGTAACGGAGACGGGGAAGCCGTACCGCCCAGCCTGGCTGGAGTATGCCCCCTTGTACTGGACCAGCTCGGGCGCAAGGGAGACCGTGGCGGTGAACTTGACCGCCTGCCCCTGCACGGAGGGGTCCTGGCTGCTGGCGACGGAGGTCGTCGTCGGGGAGGTGCCGGAGCTGACCGTCTGCACCAGGCTGCCGCTGCCGGGCAGGAAGCCGGAGTCGCCGCTGTAGGCAGCGGTGATAGTCTGGCTGCCTACCGGCAGGGAGGAGGAGGATATGGAGGTCTGCCTGCCGGACAGCGTGCCGGTGCCCATGTACCCAGGGGGGCTGGAGCTGTCGTAGAAGTCCACGTGCCCGGTAGGGACGGTAGGGATGGGCAGCATGATGTCCACGTACACCGCCTGCCCTATGATGCCGCTGTCCACCGTGGAGAGGAGCGTGGCCGTCACGGCGGTGCTGGCGGGGACGTCCCCGTTGCAGGCCACGATATCATACCCGGCCCCTGTACCCCCTAGCCAGGAGGGGTAGGAGTAGGCCGTGGGGAGGATGTTCTCCACGTTGCCGAGGAAGTAGTGCCAGAACCCTGCTATGGCAAGCCCCGGCCCGCCGAAGACGGCCGAGGTGGACAGCGGGGCGGTGTAGTAGTACTGGCTGCCTGCCGTCACCCCTGCGTCGGCGAGGATGCTGGGGGTGCCCTGTATCTCCAGCAGGAATACCCTACCCTGGTTGGCCACGTTGTTGAAGGGGAGGCCGGACACCGTCCAGCTCTTGCCGTCCCCCGGCAGGACGGTCCTCGTAAGGACGAAGGACGAGCCTCCGGAGCCGTAGTACGTCGCCGCCGCCGTGAACCCTAGGGCGGAGGCAGCGCCGGCCGCCGAGATGGGGATGCCGCCGAACACCAGGAGGGTGTTGCCCAGGGTGGGGAAGCTCCCGAGGGTGAGGGTCACGGAGGGGGAGTACAGCCCGTTGGTGCCGCTGGTGCTCTGCACCACCGTGACGCTGGGGTACACGTCGGCCGTGAAGGTCACGTTGTCGCCGGTCAGGGAGGGGTTCTCGCTGCTCGACAGGTAGACGATGCTGGGGCGCAGTAGGCTCATGCTAGTTGTGGGTCACGCTCCATCCCTTGCTGGTTTGCAGGCTGCTGGCAGCGGCAAGCCCCGTGGCGGAGGGGGCGGAGTTCCCTGCCCCGCCGAGGTTGACGGTCCCGTTGAGCAGGCCGTTCCCGTCCAGGGCCACCAGCACGGCGTCCACGGACGCCTGGCCTAGGGCACAGGAGTTGGCGTTGAGGTATGTCACGTAGGTTCCCGCCAGGGCGAGGGACGCCATGCCCGAGTACCCGTGGCAGTCCAGGTAGAATAGCTGCGGGAAGGAGGCCATGTCCAGGCTCAGGATGTCGGCGTCCCCGCCCCTCTCCTCCAGGTAGCCTACGTTGGTCTTGGCGGCTGGCACGGAGTTCCCGCCCAGGGACGCCAGGGACGCCGTCAGGCTGTTCTCGGTGGCATAGGACAGGGTGTGGGGCAGGGGGGTGCTGGGCACCAGGCCGACCGTGAAGGTCGGGGTGCTCTGCACGGGGGCAGGGAGGTATATTATGCCCTCTGCCTCCCCCAGGTCGGCGGCCGTGGCTGCGCCCCCGTCCCCGCTGTACCCCGCCGTCCCCGTGCCTGCGAAGGCATGTATCGTGCCGCCCGAGTCCACCCTCCTGGCACGGTTGTTGTAGAAGTCCGTGAGGTAGAGGCTGCCGGAAGCGTCGGTGCAGAGCTGTAGTATGTTTGCGCCTATCTCCGCCGAGATGGCGGGGCCCTCGTCGCCGGTATCCCCCGCCGTCCCCGTGCCTGCCACGGTGTCGATGTGCCCGGCCGCTATGGCTATGCCGCAGATGACGGCAGGCCCGCCCGTCATGTTGACGGCCCGTATCTTGGGGGAGTCCATGTCCGCTATGTAGAGGTTGCCGCTGGGGTCTATCCCCAGGCCGTAAAGCTCCGTCATGGTGGCCAGGGTAGCCAGGCCGCCGTCCCCTGCCTGCCCGTAGACATGCCCCTGCCCCGCCACTGTGCTGATGTTGCCCGAGGTGTCAATCTTCCTCACGCAGTAGTTCTGCTCGTCGCACACGTACAGGCTGCCGGAGGAGTCGCAGGCAAGGCCCTGCGGGTAGCGGAAGGTGGCGCTGAGCGCCGGCCCGCCGTCGCCGCTGAACCCTGCCGTGCCCGTGCCTGCCACCAGGGCGATGTCGCCTGCGGCGATGCTCACCCCGAGGATGGTCTGGGGGGAGGCCTGCATGTTGACGGCATAGACCTTGTGGTGCTGGAAGTCCCCGACGAACAGGTTGCCCGAGGGGTCGGCGGCCAGCCAAGGCTCGGTGGGGAGCGGGCTGCTCGTGGCAGGGCCGGGGATGGGGGTGCCGGTCGTCCCGGTAGCGGTGCCGGCCACCCTGGTCATTACATAGGACGTGCTTACCTGCCATATGCCTACTGTGTTGGCGTCAAGGATATAGAGGCTTCCGCCTGCCCCGGCTGCGAAGTTGAGCGGTGCCCATATGCCCTGGGTATAGGAGAGCAGCGGGTCGGCGCTGGCGAACACGGGGGTGTGGATGTCCCCGGCCTGGTCAACGAGGCGGACTGCCCCGTTGTCGGCGTCGCCTATGTAGAGGGCGGGCAGCAGGGACGAGACGACGCTGAAGTCCACGGCGTTGGACGCCCCCCCTCCGGGAGGGGGGTTGGTGACCACCACGGGGTAGCTGCCCGCCGCCGCCTGGTCGCCCGAGGTAAGGGGTATGGCCCCCTGGCCAGCGGAGGCGTAGGTAAAGGTGTGGGGGACGCCGTTGTAGGTGGCAGTGGAGGTAGGCATAAAGTCTGCGCCGTCTATGGTCAGCACTTGGGCGCTGTGGCCGGAGGGGGCCGACGGGGGGTCGAGGCTGGTGATGGCTGGGATGGGGTTGGCCGGCACGGGCACCCCGTACTGGTACGGGGGCTTGGGCATGTGGTGTATGGTCTGGACCACCGCCGTGGAGGGGTCGAAGGCGTCCTCCATGAAGAGCAGGTAGCGGTTGTTGATGCTGTCGAAGGAGAAGGTGCTGACCCTGGCGGGCCTGCCGTCTATGTACACCTCCAGGACCTTGGGGTCCGTGGGGTCGAAGGGGACAGGGGGGCTGAGCGGGCGCACGAAGGGCCCTACCCATCCCTCCAGGGCGAGCTGGATACGGTTGGAGTACGGGGCGTTCACTATCGCTGTAATCACTTGCGCACCCCTCCCTTCTCGGGGGGCTTCCTGGCCCGCAGCTTCCTCTCCTCCTCCTTGACCAGGTCCTCCAGGCCAGGCTCCTCCCTGGGGGGCCTGGGAGGCACGGGGGGCTTGGGGGGGGCAGTGGCAGGCTCGTCCCTCTTGACGACCTTCTTCTTCTCCTCGGGGGGAGGGCCTGGGGCCGCCGGGGGGGATGGCCGGGGCACGGCAGGGGGCTTCCTCCTGGGCCTCTCCCCCCGCTCCGTCTCCACCTGCTTGTAGAGGCGCTTCTTCTCCTTCTCCACCAGCTCCTTTATCAGCCTCTCCCTCTCGTCCGGGTCCCTGGTCCTGAGGATGCGGTCGATGTCCTTCTTCATCCTCATCTCCATCTGCTCCCGGTGCAGGCGCTTCTCCTTCTCGGTCGGGCGCTCCTCCTTCAGCATGCGCTCCTTGGTGCGCTTCACCTCCCGCTCACGCACGACCTTGGTGATGTTGTGCTGGATGGCCGGCAGTATGCGCTCGAACACGGCCTTGACGTGCTTGCAGATGACGAAGTTCCCCCGCAGGTCGAGCCTCTGAGTCGGTGCCTGGAGGAGGGGGCGGGCCTGCCCGTGCAGCCCGTCCCGCTGATGGAGGTTCCACTGCGCCCCCCAGTAGAGGAACGCCGGGCAGGAGCAGCTTACCCTTACGTCCAGCCTCTTGGCGTCCTGGGTCTCCTCCACCTGGGAGAGGTCGAACTGGACCTGCACGTCATGGCCACGGGGGTCGGAGTAGCTCTCGTGGCACACCACGTTGTACTCCAGGTAAAGCTCCTTGGGACGGCTCCGCTTCAGGGTAGGCTGGCACCCTGCCCTCCGCTTCACGCTGAAGGCGTTCGTCTGCCTCACCAGCTCCGGGAGGCTTATCGCCACCTTCGTGTACGGAGGGTGGAGGACGATTACGGGAACCTGTACCCAGAGCCTAGTGTCCAGGCTGGATGGGAGGCTTGCAAAGGCCATAGACCCCTCAATCTATGGTTCGCTTATTCGGTTATGCTCGGGTTGCTCTGGCGGGTCACTAGGGCCTTGTACCTGGGACGGGGGAGGGTCGGGAGGATGCACGGCGAAGTCAATCTCGCCTGCGGGGGCAGGCTTCTTCCTCTTCCTCTCCCTCTTGGGGGTCTCCCCTGGAGGCCCGACTCTTGCCTGGCCGTCCACGAGCGCCACGCCCAGGTCGGAGGGGAATGCATTGTAGTCAGGGAGCAGGCGCTTGAAGCCGGTAAGGTGCGGGCTGGTAAGAGGGGGGTCGCTTGGCGGGGTAAGCAGGCCGTGCGGGTCGGGGGCAGGCTCGGCCGCCTTGAGCGGGCTGGCATACCCGCTGGCGAGGGTATCTATGGTGATTGTCCCGGCATTCTCCCTGGGAGGAGCCTCCTTGGTCGCCGGGGGGCCGGGCTTGGCAGGTACCCTGACCTCGGATATGAACCTGCTCTTCAGGAACGCCTCGATGGCCAGGGACTCTACCCTGAGGACCTTGACAAGCTGTCCGTTCCGGTATATGGCAAGCGACCCGCCGCTGTGCTGGGGGTCGTAGGAGAGCATGTCCCCTGGGCGGACGTAGAACCTTGACTTCTCGAAGTTTATGGTCGTGCTGGCCACATAGTTCGTCATCCCTGCTCCCCGTCCTTGGCCTTGTCCCCAAGGCAAGCGGCATACCTCTCCAGGACCTCGTCCAGCCCCCGGTTGAGTAGCTGGCGGTAGCCGTGGGAGACAGCCTCCTTAATAGCATCCCCGTAGCTCCATCCCGAGCGGATGCGTATTATGGCCACCACCATCCCGGTACGGTCCTCCCCGTGCTGGCAGTGGATGAGCACCGGGGCCGGGAGGCTATCCATGGAGTTCAGCGCCCAGTCCAGGAGCGGCTGCGGCACCCCCTCCATGTATATCTGCTCCACGCTGATAGGGAACCAGAGGTGCTCGATGATGTAGGGGAGGCAGGCCTCTACCTCGGCGGAGGCCTGGCTATGCCCCTCCAGGTTGACGATGGACCTGACCTTGGTGGCCAGCTCCTCGTAGTCCCTGAGGGCGGGGCGTCCGCTGCGGTAGTAGCGGGAGTCCACCTTCTCGAAGCGTATAGGCAGGCTCATGCCCCATAATACTGAGGTTTTCGGTGTGTCGGGGGGAAGAGACAGGAAGGCGAGGGCCCTGTTGGGCCCCCGCCTTGGAGGACTGTCGATGAAGGGCTTTAGTTCTCGCCCTGGTTGGTCGAGCCGTCCCCAGGCCTTGTAGCGCCCGGTGACGGTGAGCCGCTGCACGCCGGAGGGGTTAAACACCAGGAAGCCCAGGTTCTCGAAGATGCTGAACCCAATCTGCCTGAGGTCCGGCCTGT
>Ga0208692_1001045_pt1 | contig 16854 bp, 17 predicted proteins | sample June2015DPH_20_1_3_FD_184721 | JGI IMG/M metagenome (GOLD analysis project Ga0208692, IMG submission 184721) | Peatland microbial communities from SPRUCE experiment site at the Marcell Experimental Forest, Minnesota, USA - June2015DPH_20_100... | ecosystem: Environmental > Terrestrial > Soil >...
CAAGAACGAGTCGGTCGACACCGCCATCGTCTGCATGACGAGTCACGATCAGTTCGAAGAAAACGTGCGCGCCATGGCGGAACCGTACACCGAGAAGGACGAGAAGTTGCTGACCGCGCAACTCGTTGCCATCGGCCCGAAGTACTGCCGGATGTGCGGCGCCTGCGGTGGCGTTTGCGAGAGGGGCGTCCCTGTTCCGGACGTGCTTCGATTCCTGACTTACGCCGAAGGCTACGGCCAGTTTGCCTTGGGCCGCGAGGAGTTCCTGAAGCTCGGGCCCGAAGTCGCAGCGGTGCGCTGCGCCGATTGCGAGCACTGCACGGTCCAGTGTCCCTACGGGGTCCAAGTCGCGGCCCGACTCCGCCGCGCGCAGGAGTTGTTTGCATGAAGGCTGTCAAACCCTTTCTCCTCATCCTCGTCGCCACCACATCGCGAAGGAGGGCCGGAGTTGGCGTATCGTTTCGAGCGGTTGGGGGAGTAGGCTGTCCTAGCCATCAAATTTCGAAGGAGGAATAAGCATGAGCAGAGAGCCTTCAGCAGTCCAGAAGATGATTGGTGACTTCGCGCCCAAGCTGGTCGATCTAACTGACCGCGTGCTTTTTGGTGATGTTTGGGAACGCCCAGAGCTTTCAAAGCGTGATCGTAGTCTGGTTACGGTGGCTGCGCTGATTGCTTTGAATCGTACGGAACAGTTGCGGTTTCACCTCGATAAGGCGCTGGAAAATGGGCTTAAGAAGGAGGAATTGATCGAGGTAATCACGCACCTGGCGTTTTATTCAGGTTGGCCCAACGCCATGAGCGCTATCATGATTGCAAAGGAGGTATTCTCGAAGGCGTGAAGACCAACGGCAAAATTGCGTCTCCGCGGCGGCCAGACAAGGTTGCGGAATCAAACGAACCCGACACCGCGAAGTTAGCCCGATGCATCGCTGCGTATGCCCCTCACGACGGTAGCTTTGATCTGCGCATCCCCGGTTTGTGCGCCAGTCGCTTTTCACGAACCAATACGGAATGTGCGCGTGCCCTCCGGTTGCCATCCTTGTGCATCATCGCGCAGGGAGCGAAAACCGTCATTGTGGGAGATGAGGTCTACGAGTACGACCCGTCGCGTATGCTGGTGTTCTCCGTTGCCCTACCCATTGCCGCCCAGATCACGCAAGCCAGCCATTCCGAACCTTACCTGGCTCTAAGGCTCGACCTCGACCCGCTCAAGATTAGCGAGCTTGTCCTGAAGGTTTATCCGAATGGTCTGCCTCCAGTTCAAGAGAGAAGCGCCGTTTACGTTACTCCGGCCGACGTGAGCATTGTCAACGCCGCGACGAGGTTAGTGGAGTGTCTAGCGCAGCCCGGGGACACTGAACTACTCGCCCCACTTGTGGTCGATGAGATTCTGATCCGTCTGCTACGCGGCCCCATTGGTGTTCGCGTGGCTCAAATGGGCTTCGCAGAATCCAGCGTGTACAGAGTTGCGAAGGCGATTTCTTGGCTAGGCGCCAACTTCTCCCAACCCATGAAGGTCGAGGACTTGGCTGGGCTGGTGCACATGAGTGTTTCTTCTTTCCACGAGCACTTTAAGTCAGTCACTTCGATGAGCCCGCTGCATTACCAGAAGGTACTGCGCCTTCAAGAGGCGAGGCGTCTCATGTTGTCGACGATGATGGACGCAGGTACTGCGAGTCAGCGCGTAGGGTATCTAAGCGCTTCCCAGTTCAGCAGAGAATACAGCCGCTTCTTCGGGAATGCGCCGACCAAGGACATCGCCACATTGCGTCAAGAAACTCGACTCTGGATTTGACCCGGTATCCTTGCCTTGCGCAAAGGCGACAGAAGACGAGGTGACGGCATGACAGCACTCGTCGGATGGGAGAACTTCTACGTAATCGTCGGGTCGTCTGCCGGTGCCCTGATCGGTTTGCAGTTTGTTGTCATAACCCTCATTGCCGATATGCCGATCGCACGAGGTCAAGCGCAGGCCGGCGACGCGTTTGCTACGCCGACAATCGTTCATTTCGGAGCCGTGCTGCTGTCAGCAATCCTAACTCCGCGGTCCTTTCAGTGATAAAGCCGCAGACCTGCAGGGCAGCTCCGCGCTACACAGTGCGCTGCCAGGACCCCAGCCGGGCGGTGTGAGGCACGCGAGCAGTTTAGTCCCCTTTGTTGATGGGCGCATGCATAAAAGACAATGTATGCGCCACCCGCGATCGAATGGCTCTCTGGCCCCGCCAAGCTGGCGCGCCCTCCCCACCCGCCGGAGCACGCGGTGGCGCTAAGCAACAGAGTCTCCAGGCGGGCTTACCGTGTTCGCAGGAAGCCGTGAGCCACATTATTCGTGTCAGCGTAGTGTCCCGTGATCTCCCCCGCCGGGTTGATGCTCGCGGGGGAGGTGCCCTGGTAGGGGCCAGTGCCCGCGCCCGGAGCGTCGAACGTGGTGATGCGGCCGAGTTCAGCGCGCAGGAAGCCGTGGTACACAAAGCTCGCGGCAAGGTAGGTTCCCGTGATCGCCCCCTCCGGGTTGATGCTAGCGGGGAAGGTGCCCTGGCCGCCGCCAGTGCCCGCGCCCGTAACGTCGAACGTGGTGATGGTCGCGTGGCGACTGCGCAGGAAGCCGTGGAACACAGTGCTCCCGTCGGCGTAGTATCCCGCGATCATCCCCTCCGGGTTGAGGCTTACGGGGTAGGTGCCCTGGTAAGCGCCTGTGCCCGCGCCCGAAACCTCGAACGTCTTGATGGCGCCGTCGCGACTGCGCAGGAAGCCGTAGTACGCAGTGCTCCCGTCGGCGTAGTATCCCGCGAGCGCCCCCTCCGGGTTGATACTCGCGGGGGAGGTGCCTTGGCCGCCGCCAGTGCCCGCACCCGTAACGTCGAACGTGGTGATGGTGCCGTCGCGACTGCGCACGAAGCCGTGGTTCGCATCGCTCCCGTCGGCGTAGTATCCCGCGATCGCCCCCTCCGGGTTGATGCTAACGGCGAGGGTGCCCTGGTGAGCGCCTGTGCCCGCACCCGTAACGTCGAACGTGGTGATGGTGCCGTGGCGACTGCGCAGGAAGCCGTGGTACACAGTGCTGTCGTCAATGTAGAATCCCGCGATCGCCCCCTCCGGGTTGATACTCGCGGGGTAGGTGCCCTGGTAAGCGCCTGTGCCCGCGCCCGTAACGTCGATCGTCGTGATGGTGCCGTCGCGACTGCGCAGGAAGCCGTGGTACGCGCGGTTGTCGTCAAAGCAGAACCCCGCGATCGCCCCCTCCGGGTTGATGCTCAAGGGGTAGGTGCCCTGGTAGGCGCCTGTGCCCGCGCACGGAGCGTCGAACGTGGTGAATCTGGGCTCACGAGCGCTCCCGGAAAGGCCCAGCCCCAACGTGCACAGGGCCAGGCAAAGGGCGAGCGCTCCTTTCCGTCGGGCTGCCGAACAGAACTGGGCAAAAGCAAGTCGGTTCGTCATAGTTTGTCCCTCCTTTGGGCTTATCTCTGCTGTCGTCGCGAAACTAATAGGTCGGTCTGTAACTTTGTGCAACCCTGGGTCAGGCGCGGTACTGGTGTCATTTGGGGGAAGTTGGCTTTTGGTGCGGGCCAGTGAAGGCAGTCATTCCCGCGAACGTGGCAAACCGGTGGGAGGTTAGACCGACTAGAGCCGAGCAATCCTGGGCCAGACCGACTTGTACAAAGCGGTAGCGCCATTGTCGCCGCGTCGATTCCTCCCGTCCCGCAAGGCGGGAGGGCGGGAATGACTGCGCTCCAAATGACCCCAGTACCTGGGGTGCGAACGGCGAGCCTCCCAGGCGGGAATGATTCTGCTTGTGTGAGCCCTTGATTGTCAAGTTAATGAAAATCTGCCCGCTACCTTGGTCGTTTGGCGATGGTGTGGATGGGTTCGCCCAGCAACACGTCGGCAGCCTCCATCCATGCTTCAGCGAGGGTGGGGTGGGAGTGGATGGTTTGGGCGAGCTCAGTGGCGGTGAGCTCGGCGCGAATGGCCGTGGTGGCCTCCGCGATGAGTTCCGTGGCGTGTACGCCGACCACCTGGGCGCCCAGCAACTGCTCAGTCTTGGCATCCGCGACCCACTTCACGAAGCCCGCCGGGTGGCCGATCGCCAGGCTCTTTCCCAGCGCCGCAAAGTTGAATTTCCCGGTCTTGACCTCCAGGCCTTTCTGCTGGGCTTCCTGCTCGGTAATGCCCACCGCCCCCACTTCCGGCGAGGTGAAGATGCAATAGGGAATGCACTTCTCATTCTTGCGCAAATGCCGCGTGCAGGCATTCTCGGCCGCCACGAGGCCCTGCGACGTGGCCGCGTGGGCCAACTGTGGACCTCCCGTAACGTCGCCAATGGCGTAAATGGTGGCCACCTGGGTTCTGGCGTGTTCATCAACCTCGATGAAACCCTGCTGATTGGTTTTCAGCCCAGCGTTCTCGAGCTGTAGTTCTTGTGTTACCGGCTTGCGTCCTAAGGCCGCCAGCAGCAAATCCGCCTCGACTACTTCTCCCCCGACGGTTCCTCGCACTGCTTTCCCGTCCGCTTTGATGTTCTCCAGGCTTTTCCCCGTAAGGATACGAATGCCCAAAGCATTCTCCATGCGGCGCCGCAGCTCGCGCCTGACGTCGGCATCCAAAAGTGCCACGATATCCTCGAGAATCTCTACGATGGTGACCTGAACGCCCAATTGGGCCAGCATGCAGGCGAATTCGCAGCCGATGACTCCGCCTCCCAGAACCAGCGCGCGCGCTGGGGTGGATTTCAGGTCCAGGAACGCGCGGCTATCCATTACCCGCTCATGCTGCGGCAGAAAACCGGGCATGGATGACGTCGCGCCGGTGGCGATGATGGTCTTTTCGGCTCCGATGACCGTGTTTCCCGACTTTGAATTCACCACAATTCGCTTGCGGCTCTCGAACGACGCGGTTCCCTCAAAGACTTTCACGCCATTCGCCGCCAGCAGTTGTTTTACGCCATTGCGGAGTGTCCGGACCACTTGGTCCTTACGCTCGGCTATGGCGGCGTAATCGAAAGAGGTTTTTTCGGCCTTGAGACCCAAACTCGCCGAAGACCTCATCTGCGCGTAAAGGTCGGAAGTGTGGATAAATGCCTTGGAGGGAATGCAGCCCCAGTTCAGGCAGGCGCCGCCCAAATACTCTCGCTCCACCAGCGCCACGGAAGCTCCAAGTTGCGCGGCTCGAATGGCGGCCGGATACCCTCCCGGCCCCGCACCGATTACCACTACGCCAAACGTTTCCACAGTGATATCTCCTCGAGTTTTTGTTTGATTGCATTCGCAAACTTGGCGGCCGTTGTCCCGTCGATAATACGGTGATCTGAAGACAGAGTCATCTTCATGATGTCCCGCACAACGATCTGGCCGTCCTTGACCGCAGGTTGCTTGAGTGTGCTCGACACGGCGAGGATGGCGCTTTCACCGGGATTGATGATGGCGGTGAAGTTCTCAATATCCAGCATTCCCATGTTGGAGATGGTGAAGGTGCTTCCCCCCATTTCATCGGGTGTGAGTTTGCCGGCGCGCGCCTTGGCAGCCAACGCGGTGGCACAGTCGTGCAGTTCCGCCAGGCTCAACTCATCGGCGTCGCGGATCACCGGCACCACCAGCCCTTGCTCGAGGTTCACCGCCAGGCCCAGGTGCACCTTGCTGTGCCAGCGAACGGTCTTGCCGTCGGTGCTGCTGTTCACGATCGGGAACTCGACTAAACTCAGCGCCACGGCTTTCAAAATGAAATCGGTGACGGTGTAAGACGCCCCCTGGGCTTTCAGTTCTGAGCGGAAATTGACAAGCTCGGTCATATCCACAGCCACGGTGACAAAGAAGTGTGGAGTGGTGGTAAAACTCTCCGTCAGCCGTGACGCAATCACCTGGCGCATTCTGCTCATCGGTTGCGGCTTTTCCGAGATAGCTCGTTCAATCGACGCCACGGTGATGCGTCCCGGGCCGTTCTCGGCGCGCAGGGACAAAATGTCGATGTTTTCCTTGGCCGCAAGTCTCTTGGCCGCCGGCGTGATGCGGAGTTGGTAGTAATCCTTGGATTCGAGATAATTCTTTACGTCGCGCTCCACAATCCTGCCGTAAGGGCCAGTCCCGACGATCGGCGAGGGGTTGATGGCAGACTCCCTGGCGAGCTTGGCGGCGCGCGGGCTGATTCGGAACACTTCCGGGGCCGGTTCCCGTAGGGGCAACCCTTGTGGTTGCCCCTGGGCGGCCACAAGGGCCGCCCCTACATGTCTAACCTGCGAAACTGGACGTTCCAAACGCGGTTCGGGCATTCCTCGAGCTGGCGACGGCGCAGGCGGCCGTGGGGCTTCTTTTGAAACGCTGGCAGCTTCTGCTCGTCTTGGCTCGGGCGCAGGCAACGCCGTTTCCGGAATGGCTTCTCCGGCATCACCAACAAAACCGACTGTGGTGTTAATGGGGACGGTTGTCCCTTCCTGGACTACGATTTTTAGCAGCGTCCCTTCGAAGAAGCTTTCGACCTCGAGTAGGGCCTTGTCCGTCTCGATCTCGAAGAGGATATCGCCCTTGGCGACGGTGTCTCCCACCTTCTTCCGCCAGCGGACAAGCGTGCCCACTTCCTCAGATTGCCCCAGCTTGGGCATGGTGATCGGTCGAACCATGATCGTGATCCCTTCTACCAGGTTGCAGGAGCGCGGGCGTCTCGCCCGCTGTGGCGCGGGCATCTTGCCCGCGCGCCCTTGCGGGAGCGGGACGCTCCCGCCACAGCGGGCGAGACGCCCGCGCTCCATGAGAGTGTCATCATCGTGCTACAGAATGGCCTTGGCGGCCTCGAAGATGTCATTGGCATTGGGAAGGAAAACGGCCTCGAGGACGTGCGATTGCGGGGCAATCCCGTCCTTGGCGCCCACTCGCAGGATGGGAGCATCGAGATAATCGAAGACGTTTTCCTGAATCGTGGCAATGATTTCGCCCATGAAACTGCCGATGGTCACCGACTGGCTGACCACCACGCAGCGCCCCGTCTTCTGCACGGAAGCGAGTATCGTCTCCTTATCGAGCGGGATAAGGCTGCGAATGTCCACCACCTCGGCGCTCACATTCAATTCCGCCTTCAGTCTTTCGGCGGCCTGGAGGGCGTCGGGAACCGCGGGCCCCCAACCCACAAGGGTGATGTCGTTGCCCACGCGCTTCACGTCCGCGACGCCCAGTGGAACCAGATACTCTTCTTCCGGCACCACGCCTTTAACGCCATAGAGGAGTTGAGATTCAAGGAACAATACCGGGTTATTGTCGCGAATGGCCGATTTCATCATGCCCTTGGCATCATAAGGCGTGGCCGGATACACCACATACAAGCCCGGAATATTCGCCACGCTCGATTCCAGGGTTTGCGAGTGCTGGCCGCCGTACCCTTTGCCGCCTCCAATTGAAGCGCGAATGACCAGTGGGACTTCAACCTGCGCGCCCGACATGTAATGCCACTTGGCAGCCTGGTTGCAAACCTGATCGCCGGCCATCAGCAGGAAGTCCATATACATGAGCTCGGCAACCGGCCGCAGGCCGATCATGGCGGCGCCCACCGCCGTCCCGCAAATTGCCGCTTCGGAGATGGGAGTGTTGAAGACCCGCTCGCGGCCAAAAGCCTCGAGCAGGCCCTTGCTGAGCTTAAACGCTCCTCCGTATTCAGCCACGTCTTCGCCATAGAAGATGACGCGGGAATCTCGTTTCATCTCCTCGATCAAGGCTTCCTTGATGGCATCGCGATAAGTAATCTCGCCCTTGGCCCTTTTAATCGGGGCGGGCGCTTCGATGATCTTCACTTTTCGATATTCGGGTGGAACCACCTCCACGCAGGTGTCCGTGTACATGTACTTGATGACATCCTTGGGATCGGGGTCAGCGGACGCTGCGGCGCGTTTGGCGGCGCGCGCATTGCGCTCGCGAACCCTTGCCTCGATGGCGGCCACGCCCGCTTCGTCCAGGACGCCACACTCCTGGAGTTGCCCTGCCAAGGTCGTGATGGGATCAACCGCTTTCCAGGCCGCTTCTTCTTCGCGCGTCCGGTACTCGTTGCGTGGGTCGCTCAGCGAGTGGCCGTAATAGCGGTAGGTATTCACATCCAGGAAGACCGGGCCTTTCCCGCTACGACACATTTCGGCGGCACGCAGCATGGCGTCGCGAACGGCAAGCACGTCCATGCCGTTCACGACCTCGGCGTGCATGTTGCAGTCGGAAAAGCCCGCCGCGCGCCGGGCCAGGTGTGCAATGCCCATCACTTCGTTGTCGGCGCGGCCCGTCATCCCATAGTGGTTGTTGAGAACGAAAAAGACGATGGGCACGCCGAAGCGGTAATCCCCGGCGAGTTCGTTGGTGAACTGAACTTGTGCGGCGAAATTCAGCGACTCGAGCACCACGCCGTTCGCGAAGGCCCCATCGCCCGCAAAACAGCAGACCACGGCGCCGTTGCGCAAGTACCGGCTTCCCACCGCCGCCCCGGTCGCAATCGGTACGCTGCCGCCCACGATGGCGTTCGCTCCCAGGTGGCCGACGGTGAAGTCGGCGATGTGCATGCTGCCGCCGCGCCCTTTGCAGTACCCCTCTTCCTTCCCGAAGAGCTCTGCCAGGGTGCGATAGACGTGCTCCTCAAGAGCATCCTCAAGGAGTTCTGCGTGCGAGGCCGCTTTCGAGTCAGGGACACGCTTCCGAAGCCGCTCGTCATTCATGGTCCGGATGGCCTGACAGCCCCGCGCCAGGCTGTCGCCGTGGCCACGGTGCGTGCTGGTGATGTAATCCTTCAGGTTCAAGGCGCTGCACGCTCCCACGGAAGCGCCTTCCTGGCCGATCGAAACATGCGTCGGCCCCCGGTAATTGAAATCCTTGATGGGTTCGTACGCGCCGGACCGCAGCTTCACAATCATTTCTTCCATCTCGCGGACCATCAGCATGTCTTCGAGGAGATCGCTGGCTGTCCTCGCATCAATTCGGCCCGCGTCGAGTTCGGTTCGCAGATTTCCTCTGAACCGGTAAGCGTGGATCTTGCCGCAATCCATTTCGAATGGCCTGAAATCAGGTCTTAAATCGCTCAGGTAACCTACACTCATTTTTGCACTCCCTAAGGGCAGTCGAGAGTCAAGAGTCGAGAGTCCAGAGTGAAATGCCCAAGGGCAATTACGTTTGTGCGTTCGACTTTCGACTCTTGACTCGTGGCTTCTGCTACGTCCTTTTGCGAAGTCGAAAGTTGAAAAGCAACTCGGCTTCTGCTTTCTACTCTTGACTCTTGACTCTCGACTCTCGACTGCCCTTACGTCCGCACCACCTCAACGCCGTTTTTGCGAAGTTGGCTGGCAAACTTACGGTCGATTTGTTTGTCCGTTATCAGCACTTGAACTTTTCCCAGTTGCCCCGCGCGAGCGAAGGAGACCTTGCCTACCTTGCTATGATCAGCCAAGAGAAAGACCTGCCGGGCATGGGCCATGACGAGTTCCTTGGTATAGGCTTCGCTCGGATCGGTGGTGGTAAGCCCTTCCTCGAGACTCAGCCCCATTGTGCCCATGAAGGCCTTATCCACGTGCACTTCACCCAGGATAAGACGAGTGAGAGGACCGACCAGGGTTTGGCTGAGCCGGCGGAAGTCGCCACCGATCAATATCACCCTGGGTCCTTGGGCTGCCAGTTCAATGGCCGCGCGCAGGGAATTGGTAACCACGGTGAGGTTCGAGCGGTCTCGCACCAGCCGCGCCAATTCCAACACCGTACTGCCACCGTCGAGAAATATCGTATCGTTCGGCTTGATGAACTTGAGAGCCGCTTGAGCGATGCGTTGCTTTTCTCTGGCTGCAATTGAAGTCTTGTCGTCGAAGAGCGGCTCTTCCAGCCGGCTTTCCACCCCCACGGCCCCGCCGTGAACCCGCCGGACCTCACCCAGGCTCTCCAGTTGGGCCAGGTCACGGCGAACTGTGGCAGAAGAGACCTTGAGCTGGCGGGACAGCTCCTCGACACTTACCACATGGTCCATCCTCAGGATTTGTCGGAGCCGCTCGATGCGTTTCGGGGCGAGTTCTCTTGGCTTACGGGATTTCAATTTGTCACCGTGACCATGCTTCTAGCCATGCTGAGCCCGTTCTCCCGCCGCGGCGGGATCAGGGTAAACTCCGCGAAGCATCTCTGCAGTTTGTCTTGCTCGCACGTCATGCTCAATTCTGATTGATTATATGACAAGCGTGATCGAAATCAATCAAATTCTTTCGCGTCCGTACGTCGGAGGCGTCACTTCTTTGGCGGCTCAAAATGAAGCGTCTTGATTATCGATAGGAGGGGAAAGGCGCCGTCGCGAGGAGGAGGGCTCGCCTCGTATGAATCGGCACCGGCAAGCAGAGACAGAATGGTGCATTCGCGGGGATATAGGACCACAACGCTCCAATGGACGGCTGCGCGCCCCGTGTATACGCATACTAGAGCCTGGTGCCCATCCAGAAGCATCGTCGTGGTGGATTGGCATCCCTTGCGAATAATCCGGGATCTCTCTTCGACGGTCTGTGGAGTGGCAACGCTACGATTCACTATGAAGCGCAACACTGTTGTTCCCGGGTTCATTTCAGTGTCGCCGAGCAAGTCGACTATCAGCTCAGCATCCGGCAAACCAAATTCCTGGAGACGACGCTCATGGATTCGAAGTGACCGGGGATATCGGAAAGAAATGCCGGTCGCAGCGTTTTGGTACAGAACCCAGCCCTGAGTGCTGACTTGGGGACTGCCTGTGCCAGCATTAAGGGCCATTACCAAAGTGAGGAAGCTTGCAATCACGGCTAGATCTTATAACGTTCATTCATCTCGTCCCGCGTGACGTGACGACCGGCGCGGACGTGACTCAGGCGATTCATCAAGGAGTCCATTTCTTGTGCGCCCCCCGACTGCACCGCGTACTGTTGTAGCCATTCCCGAAAAGCCGCATTGAGGGTTTTGTGCTGGGTGCGGGCAACAAGCCGGGCCTGCTCGATGAGCTCTGCGTCCGCACTCAGTGTGACGTTTTTCATACGGAAACAGTGTGCACGATTGTAGCGCAGTCATCAAGCCGATTAATCCTGGTGATGTAATCCACCAGAAGCTGTGAAACAATCAACTTCAGCCGGAGATGAACGCAGATCAACGCAGATAAGAGACCTGCTTCGAACAGCGTTCATCCGCGTCCATCAGCGGCCTGCAATTTCCTCATGGCCAGCGGGTGCGCGCGTAAAGGTCTGGAGTGAAATAGAAGGACGCGTCTTGGAGCGCGTCCAGGCAAGGTCGGACGGCTGGCAGGAGTCCCCGCCTCTTGGCCGCCAGCAAAAGGCCCAGGGTGCCGATGATCGGCACCTGGAGACTTCTCGCAAGTCTGCGCGCGCCCTTGTCATCAACCAGAAGGCGGGTTGCTACGATTTCAAGGCTGAGGCCGATGGCGTCCCGCTCTCCTGCGCCTAACGAAAGCCCTAACCGACCGAGTTCTGGGGATCGTCTCAGGGTTGAACCAGCACCCAATCAGGGAGCTTCCGCAGTGATGCAACTTCCTTCTCAACGGCTGGTGGAATGAGGATACGGGTGAACAGCGCAGGCAGGAGCTGCAATTGCTGAATTCGCTCCAGGGCAATAAGCGGACCGGAATCTGAGACGACAGCCAATCAGATTTTCCTGCTCTCGGAGATTTCCTCATTCCATTCCCGGGCTGTCATCTCGAAGTAGGGGACCCCGACTTGCGAAGCAGCCTGAAGGAAGTGTGCCCGGTCCATGCCGAGAAGCTCGGCGGCTTTCCCGGCCGCGATCCGGCCCTGGCGGTAAAGCTCCAGAATAATAAGCTCACGTGCGGATTGCTGTACCGGACGATCCAGCGACCGCAGCAGCTCGAGAAGCTCCTGTCCAAGCTCGAGTTGAACCGTGCTCATCGGTTTCCCCCATCCTCCTGCGCCCAAACTTTGGCGTCAAACACCACCCTTTGGCGTCAAACACCACGCTTTGGCGTTCGAGCAGCCCAGTAATGGGTCTTGCCAAGAAGTCCCCTTCATTACGCTAAATTATACCGCGCGGCTTCTTCTGTCCTTCACCCGCCAGCGGGGGGCGCATGCCATCCTTTTGTCATGACTCTCACGATGAGGTTTCTTGTTTCGAGGAAGAAACTACCGTTCATTCATCTCGGCCCGGGTGAAGTGACGACCGGCCCGGACGTGGCTGAGGCGCTTCATCAAGGAGTCCACTTCTTGTGCGCTCCCCGACTGCGCTGTGTACTGTTGCAGCCATTCCCGGAAAGCGGCATTGAGGGTTTTGTGCTGGGTGCGGGCAACAAGCCGGGCCTGCTCGATGAGGTCTGCATCCGCACTTAGTGTTACGTTTTTCATACGGGAACATTGTACACGATTATGATGCGGTATCAGGCCAACCAATGCGGTCTCAGACAGTCAAACCGACGGCAAGGCAGCGCCGCTCTCGCACAGACGAACACCCCTGGACATCAAGAAACCAGGTTTGCTTCACCGCCAATTAGGTTATACTTTGTGGAGGCGTAAAATGACGACCGCAACAGGGCATGCATACATCGTGAATGATGACCAGATCCTCGGTGGCGAGCCAATCATCCGCGGGACTCGTACACCAGTCCGGGCGATCGTCGAGACCTGGCGGCTGGGCGTGGCCGCCGAAGAGATTCCCAATTGCTTGCCTCATCTGAATCTGGCGCAGGTCTTTGATGCCTTGAGTTACTACAGTGACCACCAGGATGAGATCAACGCCCACATCGAGCGTAACCGCGTTCCCGACGACCGGATTGACCCGCTGGTGGCGAATCGTTGAAGCAGCTCTTCATTGACCTTTACTTGGACGAAGACGTTGATGTGGTCCTGTCGCATCTGGTCCGCGCGCGCGGCTTTCGCGTGATGACCACGCAGGAAGCTGGACACGTCGGAAACACTGATGCGGAACAGTTGGCTTTCGCCACCGATCAAGGGAAAACCATTTTGACGCACAACCGGGTGGACTTCGAGGCTCTGGCGCGGAGGTACTTTGAGGATAAGAGGACTCACTCGGGGATCATCATCGCCGTTCGCCGGCATCCCAAGGAAATGGCCCGACGGCTTCTGATTCTTCTCAACTCTCTTACAGCGGATGAAATCGAGAATCAGATAAGATACATCTGACGTCGACCTGCATAACCGGTTACACTCTTGCCGACGCGGTGCCACTCCGACCCCTGCGTCAGAACCTACAATGAAATTCGAGGTGACTCGATGTAAGGCGCTTGCTGCAAGCGAGGGCAGAACCTTTTCAAAACGACTCGAGGGGAATCACTATGGAACTGATCTTTGCTTCAGCGACGGAGCAAGCCAAAGCCATCCGCGACAAGCAAATTTCGTCGGAAGAGTTGGTGAGAGCGTGTATCAAGCGAATCGAGGAGGTCAACCCCAAGCTGAACGCCGTCGTACAACTTCCCGCTGAAACTGCGCTGGGACAGGCCCGCGAGGCGGACAAGGCTGTCGCCAAGGGGGAAATCAGAGGGCCGCTGCACGGCGTTCCGTTTACTTTGAAGGACGCCATCGAAACTGAGGGAGTGATCAGCACGGGAGGGACCCTGGGCCGCGCCTCCTACGTGCCCAAAGAGGACGCCACCGTGGTGAAGCGCCTGCGCGCTGCCGGGGGCGTCCTCCTTGGCAAGACGAACTGCCCCGAATTCGGCTGGGCATGGGAAAGCGACAACCTCGTTTATGGCCGAACGAATAACCCTTATGACCTGTCGCTGTCGCCCGGGGGCAGCAGCGGCGGTGAATCCGCCATCATCGCGGCAGGAGGATCGCCGCTCGGCTTGGGCAGCGATGCAGGTGGGAGCGTGCGCTTCCCCGCCCATTGCACGGGCATTGCGGCCATCAAGCCGACTTCCGGCCGCGTTCCGCGCACCGGTCACTTCCCTGGCCCCGGTGGAACGCTTGATGCGCTCTGGCAGATCGGCCCTCTGGCGCGATCCGTAGCGGACCTCAACACGCTGCTGCCCATCATCGCCGGGGTTGACTGGCGCGACCCAGCCATCGTCCCGATGCCCTTGGGCGACGCGACCAAGGTTGATCTCAAGGCCCTGCGCGTCGCGTTTCACACCGACAACGGAATCGAAACCGCCACAAGAGAAACCATCGAAACCGTAAAGAACGCAGCAAGAGCGCTCGAAGCAAGCGTGACCGCCGTCGAAGAAGCTCGCCCGCGCGGCCTCGAGCAAACCTACGAAATCTATCTCGGCCTGTTCACCGCCGACGGGGGTGCGGGGCTCGAAGAACTGCTCGAGATGGCCGGAACGAAAAAGGTCCATCCCCTCATGCAGCGCGCCCTGGACCTGCAGCGCTCGAGTGCTAAGTCGGTGGCTGCGTTCGGTGCCTTGATAGGCCAATGGGACGCGTTTCGCCGCTCCCTTCTTTCCTTCATGGAGGAATTCGACGTTATAGTGTGCCCGGTCTGCTCATTCCCCGGCATGGTCCACGGCTCGACCTACGACCGCCTCGAGGCTTTCAGTTACACCATGACGTATAACCTGACAGGCTGGCCCGCAGCCGTTGTTCGGGCAGGGAGTTCCCGGGCAGGCTTGCCGATTGGCGTGCAGATTGTGGCGCGTCCATGGCGCGAGGACGTCGCTCTGGCCGTAGCCGCGAAAATCGAGAGGGCTCTGGGCGGCTACCAGCGCCCGCTTTCATTGCCGATTTTCGATTGCCGATTGCCGATTGCTGATGCACATTGGAAGGAGTTGCCACACCACTTTTTCAATCGTCAATCGGCAATCAGCAATCGGCAATGACGAAGGGGTTCTTCAGCTTCATGTTAGAATCACTCTGGATTGCGGAGACAGACTTCTGGTAGGAAACCACAAACTGTGAAGTCCAACAAGCGCCTTCGATGGTGGATTGCCTGGACCCTGTTCCTTTCGACGGTCATCAACTACATTAATCGTCAGACGTTTTCGGTTCTGGCTCCGGTCATTACCCAACATTTTCATCTCAGCCATACCGAGCTGTCGTGGATTTTTTCCGCTTTTCAAATATCCTACGCGGGGATGTGGCTGGTCGGTGGCGTACTGCTCGACATTATAGGAACACGCCTCGGATTAGCCCTTGCGGTCGTCTGGTGGTCGATTGTCAGCCTTCTGACGGGGTTTGCAAATTCGCTGTCTCAGTTCGCTGTGTTTCGATTCCTCCTCGGAATAGGAGAAGGATGTAACTGGCCGGGGGCCAATAAGACTGTTGCCGAATGGTTCCCCGCGAAGGAACGGGGGGTTGCGGTAGCCATCTTTGATAGTGGCTCGAGTGTTGGCGGCGCCTTGGCCGCCGTCATGGTGCCATGGGTGGCTATTGCACTAGGTTGGCGATACGCGTTCGCTGTATCCGGCATCCTGGGTTTTTTCTGGCTGGCCTTGTGGTTACGCGTCTATTATCCCTTGAGCCAGCATCCCAACCTTACAAAAGAGGAGAAGGCTCTGATTGAATCGGGTCGTGACACCGCCAAGGTGTCTGCCCGATCAGGTGCGGGCCGGTGGTTCAGCCTTCTTAGGGACAGAAACACCTGGGGCATCGTCCTGGGGCGCTCGCTCACTGACCCCATCTGGTGGTTCTACGTGTTTTGGCTTCCTCAATACCTGAGTGACGCGCGCGGCTTCAGCCTGAAACAGATAGCCGCTTTCGCCTGGATCCCGTTTGTCGCCGCAGACATTGGCAACTTCACGGGCGGGTTCGCCTCCGGGTTCCTGATTAAGCGTGGGATGCCGACCCTGCAAGCTCGGAAGTGGGTGTGCGTGGTCAGTTGTCTGCCGATTATTGCCGGAATTCCGGCCGCCACCACGCACAACGCCTATGGGGCCTTGGCTCTAATCGCCTTCGCGGTCTGGGGCTACGCCAGTTGGTCCACCATGGGTCTCACTTTTCCCTGCGACTTGTTCCCGCAAGACGTGGTGGCTTCTGTTACGGGATTGAGCGGCCTTGGCGCCGGCCTCGCGGGCACATTCTTCACCCTGGCAGTCGGAAAGCTCGTGGACCGATTCTCGTATTATCCGGCTTTCTTCGCTGCCGCCACCATTCCATTAATCGCCACCCTCTCCATCCTGATCCTTCTCCGCCCCGCTCCGGCGTTTCCCCGAGACCACTCTTAACATTGGGCTATATGAGCCCAGCGAGAAGGCGGCTCAGTCGCCGAGGGCTCGTCAATCTGGAATTGCCGATTTTCGATTGCCGATTGACGGCGGAGACATCATGGGCCTTCGGCCCGCCACTTGAAGATGAAAATGGTCTCAGTGATTCCCCTCCTTCGTACGGAGGGGGCCAGGGGGTGGTTGACCGGCGCGCTTGATTCCCTCCCCACCACCCCCTCCGCCGCCGAGGAGGGGAGCCGTTTTCATGGCAGGAAGTTGCCACTGCACTTTTTTCAATCGACAATCAGCAATCGCCAATCGCCAATGAAAACCTAGTCCTTGGTTCGGGCCAACGACCGCGCGGTGGTTACTCTTCCTCTTCCTCCGCGGAGGGCTTGTGGGCGGCGACGATCTTATCGGAGATCGGCTGCGGGACGATTTCGTAGTGCGAGTACTCCATCGAGTAGGTCCCACGCCCTTGGGTCATGGAGGTGAGGTCGGAGGCGTAAGTGAGCATCTCGGCGAGCGGCACCTGAGCCTTGATGGCAGTGGACCCGCCCTTGGGATCCATACCCTGCACGCGCCCGCGGCGCCCATTAAGGTTGCCCATGATATCGCCAGCGTTATTCTCTGGAACAGTGATTTCCACATTCATAATCGGCTCGAGCAAGCAGGGCTTGGCCTGTTCCATGCACTTCTTGAACCCCTTGGAGCCGGCGAGCTTAAAGGCGATTTCAGAGGAGTCCACCTCGTGATAGGAGCCATCGAAGAGGATCACTCTGA
>Ga0208692_1001052_pt1 | contig 16788 bp, 11 predicted proteins | sample June2015DPH_20_1_3_FD_184721 | JGI IMG/M metagenome (GOLD analysis project Ga0208692, IMG submission 184721) | Peatland microbial communities from SPRUCE experiment site at the Marcell Experimental Forest, Minnesota, USA - June2015DPH_20_100... | ecosystem: Environmental > Terrestrial > Soil >...
CAATGTGCGGGTGCAGGCCCAAGTCCGTCCACGCCTCGGCCTCCACCGAGATGCGGTGCCGATGCTGGGGGTCGGCCAGGATTTCTTGCTTCGGCACCTTCAGCACCACGTCCAAATTCCAGCTCTCGTGATGAGCCAGATACACCACTCCCATCCCGCCTTCACCAAGGGCCCGCTGGATGACAAACGTGTTGGCAATGCGATCGCCCTGAGAGAAGGTGGGGGTGGAAAGGGTTGGAGAGAGGGGCTGAGGTGCCTGTGCAACCGGTGGAGCGGGGCGTATAACTGTACCTCCCCGTTCAGGTTTGGGAAGAGTCGGCGCAGGCGGTACGTACTGATGATCGAACAAAGTGATCAGGTGAGCCTTGTCGCGACTCTTGGGAGGGGTTTGGCCAAGCAGATTCTGCAGCCACTTCAAAGCCATCGCTCGTTTCCCCCTGCTTTTCCAAAGCGGAAAGGCCGACTTCAAATGAACAACTGGACTCGTCACGCTTTGAGAATCAGATTTCTTAACCAAGCACCCATCCGTCGCTTGTCAGGCCTGCGCCCCGGGCCAACCTCCAGAACATCAGCGATTCTCGAAAAGGAACGATGCCTGAATCGCGGCAACCGCTTCAGGAATCGGCGGGCAATCAAGGCGCGTCATCAGCCAAGAACCAGTTTCGGTCCTTTCCATTCAGCGGTCATCTTCTCAAGCTCGCGGCGCACTCCTTCCGGGCGCAGCCAGCCGTAACCAGCGTAGCCGAGCGTATAGAGAAACTGATTAAAGTCGTCCTCTGTCCATACAGGCCTGCCTTCCCGTGTTAATGAGCGCAGAATCTCTTCTTCCGTGGGCGTTCGGTCAGCGGGCAGTTCCCCCGCGTACGGCTGGTGGGCTGCCAGGAACACCTCCAAATAGGGCCGCGCTCCCTCGTCCCAATCAGCAGGCTGGTTGTCTTCCAGGTCCCAGTCTAACAACCAGGCATGCAGCGTATGGTCGCTACTTCCCGACAGCGCGTACCGCCCGTCCATGCTCAAGCAAACCGATTTCACAGAGCTTGCGTGCCCCTTGAACGTGCGCAGGCAACCGCCCGTGGCGACGTCCCACAGCTTCAGTGTGTTGTCCTCGCCTCCCGACAGCGCGAACCGACCGTCCGTGCTTAGGCTCACCGACCACACTATTTCCGTGTGCCCCTCGAACGTGCGCAGGCAACCGCCCGTCGCCACCCCCCACAGCTTCAGCGTGTTGTCCCCGCTTCCCGACAGCGCGTACCGTCCATCTGTGCTCAGGCGTACAGAATTCACTTCTCCATGGTGCCCTTCGAACGTGCGCAGGCAACCGCCCGTGGCCACGTCCCACAGCTTCAGCGTCTTGTCCTCGCCTCCGGACAGCGCGTACCGCCCCTCCGCGCTCAAGCATGCCGACGACACAAAACCCCTGTGTCCTTCAAACATGCGCAGGCAACGACCGGTGGCCACATCCCATATATTCAGGGTCATGTCCCGAAAGGTCCTGGTGCTTAACAGGCTTCCCGACAGCGCGTACCGCCCGTCCATGCTCAAGCAAACCGATTTCACAGAGCTTGCGTGCCCTTTGAACGTGCGCAGGCAACGGCCTGTGGCCACCTCCCACAGCTTCAGCGTGTTGTCCCCGCTTCCCGACAGCGCGAACCGACCGTCTGCACTCAGGGACACCGACGACACATAGAGTGTGTGCCCTTCGAAGGTGCGCAGGCAACGGCCCGTGGCCACTTCCCACAGCTTCAGCGTCTTGTCGAAACCTCCTGAAAGTGCATAGCGCCCGTCCGTACTCAGGCACACCGACCGCACATCGTCTGCATCCCCGAGCAGGCTGCACTTAAGCCATGCGTCCTGTAGGTCCCTTATCCGCAACCGCCCATACAGGCGGCACCACTCCTCCACCACTTCCTCCGCACGCCGGTAGCCTGACTGGCCACGCGCTGTTCGCAGGCATGTGCACGCAGCGACTGCATCATGCTCGACGAGCGCCTGTCGGGCTGCTGTTAAGGCTCGCCGGTAAGCAGCTTTCGCCGAGAAGATCGTTGCAGTCGCCTCTCCTAGGCTCACCGCAAGAGATGTCGCAGCTAAGATGGGCACACTCCATAGATTGAAGGTCTCGTCCTGCGATAGCGCGTACCGCCCATCCGCGCTCAGGCACACCGACCGCACAGAGTCCGTATGCCCTTCGAAGGTGCGCAGGCAACGGCCTGTGGCCACCTCCCACAACCTCAGCGTCGTATCCGAGCTTCCGGACAGCGCGTACCGCCCGTCCGTACTGAGACATGCCGCCAGCACCAAACTCGTATGGCCTTCAAAGGTCCGCAGGCAAAGACCCGTGGCCACCTCCCATAACTTCACCGTCCCGTCGTAGCTTGCTGACAGCGCGAACCGCCCGTCCGCACTCAGGCTCACCGAGGTCACATCGTACGTGTGCCCTTCGAACGTGCGCAGGCAACGACCCGTGGTCACTTCCCACAGCTTCAGCGTCATATCGCAGCTTCCCGACAGCACATACCGCCCGTCTGCGCTCAGGCACACCGATCGCACATTATCTGCGTGCCCTTCGAACGTGCGCAGGCAACGACCCGTGGCCACCTCCCACAGCTTGAGCGTCGAGATGATTACTGACAGCGCGAACCGCCCGTCGGCGCTCAGCCACGCCGGCGGACCATTATCAAATGCGTGCCCTTCGAACGTGCGCAGGCAACGGCCCGTGGCCACCTCCCACAGCTTCAGCGTCTTGTCATCACTTCCGGAAAGTGCGTACTTGCCATCTGCGTCCAAGCATATTGACCGTACCGAATCAGTGTGCCCCTCGAACGTTCGCAGGCAACGACCCGTGGCCACGTCCCACAGCTTCAGCGTATTGTCGGAGCATCCCGACAGGACGTACTGCCCGTCTACACTCAAGCACACCGACTTCACAGAATCGGTGTGCCCATCGAATGTCCGGATGAGGCGGCCCGATTCCTTTAACCTCTCCTCCGCCCGCCTCGTTGCTCTTACCTCCTCTTTCACTTGCGCCTCAATTCTGATCTCGTCCAGTACTTGCTTCGCGCCCGCTCCATCTCCCCGCTCCAGATGCACCTGCGCCAGAAGATACCGCGACCGCCACGCCCCTGGATCCGCCTCGCACAGCTCATGCATCCTTTGTACCAGCACGTCGTCCGTCATCCGCCCCTTCCGCCACTGGTGCAATCCATAGTTAAAAGTGGCCTCCACATGGCGAGGGTCGGCCTCTAACGCAGCTTGCCAGGCCTTCTCCGCTTCTTCCTCCTTACCCAAAGCCAGGTACGACAACGCCCGGTTGTTCAAACCGTCCGCCGCCTCCGCGACCTCAGGCACCTCTGCATGCACACTCGGCTCGCCGAAGATTGCTTCATAAACGGCACAGAGTTCTCGCCGCACCTCCTCCACATTACCCGGCCGATCCTCTCGCTCCCATGCCACACACCGCTTCATCAGTTCACTTAAACGCGGCGGTAGACTGTTGTCACCCCGCAGTTGTGCAGGCTCTGGCGCGTCCTGCCTCGCCCCAGCCGCCATCCCGTACGGTCGCCGACCGCATAGCATCTCGTACAAGCACACCCCGAAAGCGAAGATGTCCGTCCGCGCATCCACCTCGTGCGCACTCCGAAACTGCTCCGGCGCCATGTAGTTATATGTCCCGATTGCTCCTACCGTCTGCGCTCTTCCTGCTACAGGAACAGGGGCTGGGCCTCCGCCCCTTCCTTCAGTTGCTCCTTCCCCCAGCCGGGCGATCCCAAAGTCAGTCAGCTTCAGCATCCCGCCCGCAGACAGCAGGATGTTCTCTGGCTTGATGTCCCGATGGATCATCCCCCGCGAGTGTGCGTGCTCCAGACCGTGGCAAAACTGGATCGCCAGGTCTAGCCCCGTCTTCAGGTCGGCACACTTCCCCTCCGCGATCCAGTCCCGCAGGTTCCCCCCGTCCAAGTACTCGATCACCAGCACCGGAATCTCCTCCACCGGCTGGACGTAGTAACAGTAGGCAATGTGCGGATGCAGACCCAGCTCCGTCCACGCCTCGGCCTCCACCGAGATGCGGTGCCGATGCTGGGGGTCGGCCAGGATTTCTTGCTTCGGCACTTTCAGCACCACGTCCAGATTCCAGCTCTCGTGATGAGCCAGATACACCACTCCCATCCCACCTTCGCCAAGCGCCCGCTGGATGACAAATGTGTTGGCAAGGCGGTCGCCCGCAGAGAAGCCGGGGATGGAAAGGGTTGGCGAGGAGGACTGAGGAGCCGGCGAAATCGGTGGAGCGGGGCGTAGAACTGTACCTCCCCGTTCAGGTTTGGGAAGAGTCGGCGCAGGCGGCACATCCTGATCATCGAACAAGGTGATCAGGCGCGTCTTCCCACGCCTGCCAGAAGGCTTTTGACCAAGTAAATTGCGGAGCCAGTTCAAGTCCATCTCTTATTCCTCTCGAAACAGAGCTACTCAGGTGGACTCCTTCGTTAATACGTTCTCCTCGTCATGGCCAGCAGTAAGCTCCAGGAGTTCGTGCTTGAGCAGGCGGCTGTGCTCCATGAGGGCGTCAACGATTCGATCGAGAGCCTTGCGACGGCGGGTTAGGATTTGCTGGGCGCGCGTGCTTTGACCCTCAATGATGCCGCAGACTGCGGCATGGCACCGCTGCGCGAGTTCGCCGGAGAGGGGGCGACGGCGGTCGATCCGTACTAACCCAATCTCATCCGACATGCCAAACTCGTGGACCATAGCCTCCGCGAGGTTGGTGGCTCGTTCGAGATCGTTCGCGGGCCCCGTCGAATAACCTTCTCGGTCCGGGTAGTAGAGGCGTTCCGCCTCTCGACCTCCAAGAAGTTGACAGAGGAAATCCTCCAGTTCGCGTTTCGTCTTTGAGCGGCGCTCTTCCCGATCTTCGATTGCGGCATATCCGCTGAAGAACCCGCGGCCGACGATTGTCACGTAGATGGGCGGGCTGCCCAGCTCGCACATGATGAGGGCGTGCCCCGCTTCGTGCCGAGCTGTGCGCAATGGGTCAGCGCCTTCCTTGGCTTCTCCCATCGCCACTCTCTCGAAGGCCTCCGAAAGAACGGCATCACTGATCGCTCCCTGATTCGCAAGAGACATCACTGCGGCTTGGGCGATGATCCGTTCGAGGTCAGCAACCGACATTCCCTGGCTTTGTCCGGCAATGCGTTCGATCATCTGAGCGCTTACCTCGTGTCGGGCTCTCGCCTCCAGCCGCTTCCGCAAATATGCCTCCCGCTCCGCCCGAGTGGGAAGCTCTACTTCGACCACGCGGCTGAAGCGGCGCGTCAGCGCGGAGTCCAGTTTTTCAGGGTAGTTGGCGGCGGCAAGCACAATGACAGGGCGAGACCCAGCCTTCGAGAAACCGTCCATTTCGGTCAGGAGTTGATTCAAGGTGAGTGCCTCACCGTGACCGGCAAGGCCTGCCCGGGCCTCGGCTCGACTCGCCCCAATCGCGTCGATTTCGTCAATAAACACAACACTTGGGGCGTAGCGCCGCGCGCGGGCAAAGAGATTCCGGACATTCTCCGGTCCGCTCCCTTGATACTTTGTGACGAAACTCGTGGCCGCTTCTACGAGGAAAGCACAATTGCATTCTCCAGCCAGAGCACGTGCAAGCATTGTTTTCCCCGTGCCGGGCGGACCAGTGAGCAAACAACCCCTCGGCGGCTCGACACCAGCGGCGGCGTACTTCTTGGGATCCTGCAGCCAGTCACGGATGAAGGTTAGGGCCTCCTTGGCTGCCGCCGCCCCGATCACGTCATCAAGACGCGTCGTTGGGCGTTCGACCTCGCTCAGTAGCCCGCTGGCGTCTGCGCTTCGTACTGAACGTACCACCCGGAAGTTGCGACAACGGATCTGCAAATGCTTCCCGTCCTCACTGATTGCCGGGGCGGTGTCGAATGTGACTACTTGATTCTGGCGTGCCAAATCGGCTGCCGTGCGCTCGACCCGCAGGCGCTTTGTAGTTCGCTCAATCTCTGAATAGAGAGCGTCCCGATGGGTCTCCCAGTCCGCCAGTCCTCGGTTACCTAGCGAGGTCCGGATCGCACCCCGTGCCCCGCCTGCCCGCGCACAAGCTAAGACCAGTTCCTCGTCGACCCCTTTGCCAAGAGAATTACCTCCCTCTCCCTCAAGGGAAAACAGGAAGACAGGGATGTCGGGCAGGCGGGTATGTAATTGTTCGAGGATCTGCTGGCCCTCGGCGAACTTTCTTGCAGCCGGCGGACTGTAGTCGAAGTGAAGGATTGTCTTTCCGACGCCCACTGGCACAGACATGTCGTGAACCGCATTATTGCGATCCGAGTAGGGCACCGGAGGCTGTGACTCAACAGCCAGGTCCAAGAGGACGAAGTCCACGTCTCGCTTTGTTAGCACGTCGCACACCTGCTCCCCAGTGCAGGTGCCGCACCAGTCCACCTGGGGAATCACGTCAGCAAAGAAGCGGCCTAATATCGCGTCACCGGCAAAAAGAACAATCGGCTTCTGATCATTACGGAAGAGGCGGCCCGCGGTTTCCCCGGCGTGTTGCTCGTCGATTTCGACGGACACTTCCTCGATGCCGCCGAGTGCCGCATCCACCCGCTCGTCAGTGAAAAGCTGGCAGGCCTTGAATACTTCCTCTTTCAAGAACACCTCGGCCTGCGCCTTAATCGTCCGCGCGTCGGTTTGGGCTCCTTCGCGCATCACAAGGGCCAGCGGTATCTCCTCCGCGATAGCGTAATGCTGCCCGTGTTGCCGCTCTAGAAGTCCAGAGACCCGTGCCAGCTCTGCGTCGGCAATTCTCGCAAGATTGTCAGCCCCCAAGTGGTTGAACAAAATGGGATAGCCAGTGGCCAGCCGCGAGCAAATAGCCGCTGGGAAAAGCAGGGTGCCCGTGTGAGGGTCGGTCTCCGACCGTAAAGCGTCGAGAATTGTGCCGCGGTGAAAGGCAGAGTTGGCTTGTTGCACACCGGCTGCGCTCTGGTTCTCGTACAAGGTCCGGCCCGCGTTTGTGGTGAAGATCAGGATTGTGTCGCGGAACGTGACTTCTTGCTCGGTGTACTTGTCCTGCAGCCGGCCGGCGTCCAGGATTTGCAGGAACAGATGAATTGCCGCGTAGTGCGTCTTTTCAATCTCGTCAAACAGAAGCACGGCATTCGGATTCTGCCGAATAAAGCCCGTGAGAGTTCCAGGTTGAGACCCTTGGTAGAAGTGCGGGACGCCAATCAGAGCCGCCACTTCGGGCCCATTGGCAAAGGCACTCATGTCGAACCGTTTGAAAGGTCGATCGAGGTGGTCTGCACCGAGCTCGGCAAGATAGGTCTTCCCAACACCTGGCGGACCGGCGAAGACGAAGAGCCCGGCAGGTTTCTGCCTTGTCATGTCAGTGGCCCCGACCACTTCAACATTGAAGAGGCCCTCTACGAAATCGTGGACCGCCTGATCCTGCCCGTAGAGGCGATTAAGAACCTCCTGCCGAAAGGCACGCAGTCTCTGGGTCAAATCGCCTAAACCGGGGGGGCGGCCACCCTCTTCCACCCAGCCTCTCACTAGCTCCTCTACCTTTTCCTGCTTCGGCGCGTGAACAAATGGGCCGTGCTCTGGTTTAAGTGAAAGGGCTGTTGCGCCTGTCAGGTGAGGCAGGGAAATCAAGGGAGGCAGGTTAGCGGAGGGGAACTTACTGACCAGCGCCTTGGCAAGGGCGAGCATTGCGCGTACTTCTTCAGCTAGGGGCAACTTCCAGGAGCTGCGGCGCAGCGGTTCGGTTGGCTTGAACTTTCGCTGCAGTTCGACCGCCTCATCGTCCAAGCATTGTGCGAGCAATTGGACTCCCCGCCTATCCATTACGAGGGACGCCACAATTGCATCTAGTCTGAGCTGGTTGACGCGGTTTGAAACAGCTATGTCTTTGGCACGATCAATTACGGTTTGGGCATCGCTTGTAAACATAAGCGGACCTCCCGGGCTCCGCTACAACTCACTCGGAATATCTTCCAAGGGCTGGGGCCCTCCCCGACCAGACGGTCCCGCTGTGGCTGACTCGGCAGCTTCGGCTGAGAAAACGAACAGCGCACGGACCAGATGTCGGGCTTGCATCGGCACTTGCTCTTGTGCCGCAATTCTCTCCGCACTGGCGAAGACAGCCTTGCACGCACTAGAAGCTTGAATTGCTCCCCCACCTGCATATGCTCCCTTATTGCCCAGCACTCCGCGCAATCTACGGCGGAAGGTACGAGGATCGATCCCGAAGTCCTCGAACTCGCGGCGAACGGCGGCGATAACACTTACTGTCGAATGCGAGGACTCCCTTTCGGAAAAACGGGACAGGGCAATTGCAAGGTGGGCCGGTGTGATTTCCGCATAGCCTGCCACTAAGGCTTCTTGGCCTGCCGACTGCATAATTGATTCAAAGACTCCCACTTCAATCATGCGCATCCTCCATCAAGAGCTACCGCCTCAAGTCATTCGCCGGCGCGAAATCAATGCCGCGCTGCTCGATGAGCTTCGCGCCCGACTCATCTCCCAGCCCGGCTCGCACCATTTTGCTGACCTGCTTCTGGGTGAAGGGCTTCTGCTGTGCCCAGGTGGTCAGGGCAAGTACCCGCCCAATCACCAATATGAGACGCTTCAGTGTTTTGAGGAATCTCATTTCAACCTCGTGCGGCTCTGGTGAATTGAGGAACATCTATCGGGAGATTCTACTCCACTTTTCCGACAGTGGGTTTTACCAATGCGTTTCGATTGGCATCCTTCCGGCAGTCGCACGTATCGCGGACCTTCATAGAACTTGGCGGGAGATTCTGGGGGACGAGCGTGAGGCAGCAGAGCACGCCATTCAGGTGGCAGTGTGTTAGCCGAAGCTCCTGCCAAGCGAACTGGTTCTCACATCTGTCGACCCGTGAAAAAAAGTTGGCACACGGCATCCGCTTCCAAAAGCGAACGGTCGGATCGCACCACCGGTCTTTCGTGTGGCAGTTTATCCCAGCCCGGTTCTCACAATCGCCGACCCGCGAAAATAATTCCCAAAGTTGACTAACCCTGCTGAACAGTGCGAGTTGCTCGCCTTTCCTGCTTTGTCGTGATTGAGGTAGACGTTGCATGCAGGGTGAGCGCTCGATCCTCGCGAAAGGGTTCATAGCCTGAGCAAAGCTCTCTGGTTCCTGCCTGTCTTCTCCTTTCCGCAGTCCTCCGCCCTCATTTGACTCAAAAACAATCCCCGATTATTTTTCGCAAGTGCCCACCGTTGTTCGGCAGTTTTCACAGGCGAACAACAGCAGGCAGCGAAAGGAGGGTAGCTATTCATGCGCATGAAGTGGGACAGGGCACTCAAGAAGCCACTCGCGGCGGGCGCGATTTGCCTCGTGCTGGCTGCGCAGTATGTCCTGGCTCAAAACCTGGGTCAGAACCCACAATTCAACGTAGCTGTTCAAGGTCAAACGGGATCGCAGCCTGAAGGTGCGTTCCTCAACTTCATCAACTGGGTAGGCAACGTGATCGCGCCGGTGGGCGCGGGCGGGGCGGTGCTGGGGGCCATCATAGCTTGGCTCACAGGCCGGGGCTTCGGCCGATGGCTTTTTGCAGCCGGAGCGTTGCTCGCGGTCTCGGGCGTTACGCGATTGATTGAGTACTGGATCACGAACGGAACAGGAGGTGTCACCTAGAACAAAAAGAGCGGGAATCCCCGAAGTGAAAGAGGCAGGCAACCCGGCGTTCGCAATAGCGGGTTGCCTGCCGCAAATCCAGCAATTGAGTTCATCTTTTCAGCGAAGAGTTAAAACCATGGCCGTGCCACAACTTTTGAACGACATTGTAAGCACTTTATTACTGCTAGCGCCTTCCGCGGCGCTACTGTGCCTGGTGCTCGCAGGCATCAGCCTGCGGCGCGAAGGCGGGGGAACGAGTTTCGTGATCGGTGGGGGCTTTACGAAGTGGATATTCTGGGCAGTCATTTTCCTCACCCTCCAGCCGCTGCTCGGTTGGTTCAGTTCTTTTGGGGTCAGGGTGCCGCTGGCCGGGGGCGGAATCGCCAGTTCCTGGCTTTCGACTTTCGAGACAAGTGTCGGGAGCTTTGTAACCAACTTTGTGGTCGGGCGGCTGGCAACGACGCTTGCAGCTTACTTCGTGCTGCGGGCGATTCTGGATTCCGCTGCAGGGGAGTATCCCTTGCCGTCGATTTTCACCGCGATGTTCCTGCTCGGCGTCCAGACGACCGACAGAGTTCTTCAGAGCTACAACTCCGGCACACAGTACGCGACAGCGGACGTACTGGACAGCCTGTGGACCTACCTCGCGGGCACCATCATGCCGATCGCGGCGGGCCTCGCCATCATCGGAGCCATCATTAATGTAGCGATGCGACGGCCGGCGCTTCGCCTGGCCGGTGTGGCTCTGGGTCTGCTCTCGGTCACGGCGGTCTGGAAGTTGGTGTTGGCCATGGCGGCATAGAGGTAGAGCGGATATGTCTTTCTATAACGGAATCCTGAACTTGACCAATTGGAGCGGCAACGTGATCCTGCCCACACTGGCGGGCTTGTTCATGGCCACCGGGATCATCCACTTCTCCAAAGGCAAGGAGTACTCGTATGCGATGTACGGCGGGTTCATGTGCCTTATGGCCTCGGGACTCTTGCGTGCCTTCGAGACTTTCGCTTCGCAGCGCGCCTGGAACGACCCCAACCTGGTTTGGGCTTCGGTACTCAGCTTCGTGGACTGGATCTGCAACGTACTTCTGCCGATTTACGCGGCCTTGCAGGTGGCCGCCGGGGGATTGCAACTGACCGGGGTAACCCACAGGTTCCAACCGATCTCATGGATGCGGCACTTCGCCGCGGCAGGACTGTGTCTGCTGGTGTCGGGATTGCTTCGGCTCGGGGAGTTCTTTGTAACTCGTGGTACGGGAGGCGTGACCTAATGGGAGGAAATCATGGCGCTTGATGTGACACCCGTCTATCGAAATCTGCGTACGCGAGTAACGTTTCTGGGGCTCGAGGCCGAGGACCTGTTTGCCATCCTGGCACTGGCCGTGGTCACTAACATACTCGGCCGCTTTCTGAGACGCGAGATGTTCGGCGTGCCTATGAACATGATCATGCAGTACTTGGTCCCGCTATTGAGCATCCCCGCCTTGATGTTGTTCAAGTACGGAAAGCAGCGAGGCTATCTGCTCGATTGGGTGATGTTCCACGCCAGGCCCCACGTGTATTCAGCGCTTGAACACGACTCGCAATTGACACGCGAATATCTCCAGCCTGAGGAGAAGATATGCCGGTAACACTTCAACAACACGAGAAGTCGCTCGCCGCGCCGGCGCTCTGTGAGCAGTTGCGCATACGAGACCTCCTGGATAACGTCGCCATTCAGATTGATGGTTCGTTCGTCGCCGGCTACGAGCTCGGCGGAGTGCACTCCTATTATGCGAGCGACGAGATGAGGAATCGGGCCAAGGACGGGCTTGAAGCTTTGGTCCGCTCGCTGCCGGAGCGCTCCATGCGCATGCAGGTGCGTTTTGAGATCACCGAGGGCTACGGCGACTTGGTCAGCCGCTATAACCGGGAGCAACGCAATGAAAGTCCGGTGTTGCAAGACGTCGACCGGGTACACGCCGACCTCTGGAGAAAGAGGAACAGCGACGGGTTGTACCTCCGACACATCCTCCACGCCTATTTCATCTGGAACCCGAGAATCCACCACCAGTCACCGGACCTCGAGTGGAAGAAAAAGATGCGGGGCACCAGCGCCAGCCTTTCCGCAATGAAATGCATCGAGCGGACGCACCGCGAGCACGAGGACCTGCTGGCAGAGTTCAACAGCTTGATGTCCGGGGTCGAAGCAACACTCCAGGCGACCGGCATGGCGATACGTCGAATGCCCCACGACAGTATCTTCCAGGAGGTGAAGCGGGCGCTTTGTCCGCTAGGGGACGATGCGGTCCCGTACCGCCCTCCTGAAACCTTGCTTGTTTACGAGAGCGCCCGGAGCCAAATGGCCAATGTCAACATCGAGGACGAGACGGATGATTATCTGAAAATCGGCGGCCTGCTTTACTCCTGGATCAGCTTAAAGGATCTGCCCGACGCCACCTTCCCGGGCATTCTGCGTGAACTCATGTGGGTGGATTTCCCACTGGTAGTGAATGCCGAGGTGATTCTTCCCGACCAGGCCAAGATGGTGAAGCACTACAAGAGCCGGCTGCGGAAGATGACTGCGGCGCAGAGGGACTTCCACGGTGGTTTCCGGATCAATGTCGACGCCCAGGTGGCGGAAAACCAGTTGATGAAAGTCTTGCAGGACCTGATTTCGAGCTCTCTCAAGAGTTGTCAGATGAGCTTGACTGTTGCGGTGCGGACCTCCAGGTCCCCGCGCAATAGGCTGGAGCGCGAGGAGGCGGAGCGGACCCTGGCAGACCGCCGGCAGCGGGTGCTCCACGCAATTGCCCGCATGAACGGAAGCCGGGGAATTCCGGAGAGTCTGGCGCAGAAGCGCCTCTTCTTTGGCGGGCTCCCGGCAATGGCCGGGGAGAATAAGAGGGAGCTTGACGTGCTTACCCTCCACTCGGCGGACCTCTTGCCCGTTGAGATGCCGTGGCAAGGGACACCGAATTCCCCTCTCGTGCTGTTTGAGACGCCTCATCACCAGTTGATTCCATTCTCAGCCTTCGATTCGAGCCTGGGCGACGCCAACATGCTCATTATGGCGAAAAGTGGGGGTGGGAAGACCTTCATGGCCCAGCTTTTCCTGCTTATGATGGCGCGCGCCAACCCACTTATTTCCATTTTGGAGCGTGGAGATTCCTATCGACCGCTGGTGGAGTTGATGGGTGGCCGGGTGATCGAAGTAGACCTTGAAGGCAATGAAACCCTAAATCCCTGGGATTTGCTGCCGGGCGAAACCTCGCCCAGCAAGGACAAGATTGCATTTCTCAAGAACCTGACACGGCACATGCTGGGTGACTGCCCGGGTTCGGACACGTCCTTACTCGACAATCTGATCAGCGATGCCATCGCACGCACCTATAAGCGCTGCGGCATCCGGTATTCCAATCCGATCCCTACATTCAATGACCTACGGGAAGAGCTGGCGCAATGGAGGGATGAAGAGCGGATGCAGCGCACGATTGATGAGGCCAAGCTGGCGGCCATCAAGCTGCGTTCGTGGACTGGAGAAAAGGGTATTTACGCCAAGTTGTTCGATGCCCCGACGTCCCTGAAAATCGACAGCAATTGGCTTTTCTTCGACGTGGAGGGATTGAGTTCCGACCCGCGCCTTGAGACCGCCATGAGCATGCTGATCGCCAATGTGATGGCGACCAGAGCGGCGGGGAGGAAAGGGCAACCCAGCATCACCGTGCTTGACGAGTGCTGGTCGTTGCTCGATTCGCCGTCACTGGCGCCGGAAGTTGTGCAACTTTTCCGGACCGCGCGCAAGCGGAACTCGAGCGTCTGGGGTATATCGCAGACTGTAGAGGATTTTGTGGGCACCGAGTTCCAGCCTCGGGAGCACGGGCCCGGCATCCTGAAGAACTCAACCACCAAGATCGTGGGGCAACAGCCCGGCGACATTAGTCCACTCGCGACGCACCTCTCCCTGAACCCGGTAGCCCTTAACGAGATCAAACTGTTCAACGCACCGCGCAAAGGACAATATGCGGAAGCCCTATTGGTCCTCGGCGACAAGGCTGACACCACACAGACGATAAGGATCGTACCCACCCCGCTTGACTACTGGATCTGCACAACCTTCCCCAGGGAGCGCCGGTACCGCACCTGGTTCCTGAAGACTCACCCGCATCAGCCGCTGCTCGACTCCTATCGGGAGCTGGGACAGAAGTTTCCGCAAGGTTTGGCGGATGTGAAACCTCTCGTCGAGGAGCTCTCGGGGGAAGTTAATGCGGCTCTTGCAGAAAATGCAGGGAAAGCATCGTGACTGATTGAGGAGACTATATGACGTTCGTATTCTTCGTAATTCTCTCGTGGTTTGTGGTCAAGGCCAAAACGCGGCGGCAGGTGCTCGCGTTGGCGCTCGTAGGGACGACGGCAGCCGTGCTTGTCGCCCCGCAACGCGTTCAGGCGCAAAGCACCTTGGTGCAGGTTATCCAGGCGGTCCTCAACGTGATCAATGGAATCATCCATACCGCCCTCAGTGCCATCAATTCGGTCCGGGCCGCCAACAACAATTTCTACCGAAACGTAGTCTGGCCGACCCAGCTCATCAACCAGGCCCGCGCACTGGTTACACAAATGATTAATCGGTACCGGAACCTGATGTGGGGGATATTCAGAATCAACGTGTCCAGTGCCACCCTTCGCCCAACCCAGCAGTTAGAGCAGGTCATGAGGGACCAACAAACCAGCAACTTTGGGGTGCTGACGGCAAATTACGGGAATGCTTACGGCCCGTTGCCGACGCCAACGGCAGCAAGCCCCGCCGATCGTGCCATGACGGATATGGATGATGCCCTGGCGCTCGACAACCTAAAGACGCTGAAGGCGACCGATCAAGCCGGGACTTTGACATTGCAGGCAGCGGACCAACTGGAAAGCGGAGCGAGCCAGGCGGCGCCGGGTTCGGCGCCCTTCCTGACCGCCAGTGCGGTCGTCGCCAGCATCCAGAGCCAGGCCGTGACGCAGAAGATGCTGGCGGCCGAGCTTCGGCAGGAGGCGGCTCGTCTCGCGCACCAGAGTGCTCTCCGCAAGCGGAGCGCAACCTACACCGGCCAGGTAGCCAATCAGATTATCAATCTTCTGAAGCACAACTGAACGCTTACGGAGGGAAGAAACGTGAAAAACATTCTCAGCATGCTATTTCAAAGGGGCAAGTGCAGCCTACGCTGGGTTTGGGAACGCAAGCTGCGGGTGGCGGTATTGGCCCTTGTCCTCGCGATGCTCGAGCCACGACAGGTCAAAAGCCAGATCTTGAATCCCTGTTGCGCCGTGCTCGCGGCGGGACTCATCACAATATCAAGCACTCTGAGCAATGTGGTCGGCGGCGGGCTGAACAGCATCCTCGCTGTGGACCGGGCCATCCTGAACTTCGAGCAGACGATCGTCTGGCCGCTAGCGCAAATCAGCCAGGCACAGGCGCTGGCTGGTAGGACGCAGGGAGCTTTCTTCGCCATCCAGAATGTCACGCGAATACCCGTGAACAGCGCCACACTACCCTCGCCCCAACAACTCGAACGAAACCTGTTATCAGCGGATTCGAACCAAATCGGCCTGACGAGTGCGAGCTACTCGGCCGTGTACGGTCCCGTGCCGGACGTTACAGCGGCTTCCCAGGATGTCCGCAACAGGGTCGACATGGCTGATGCCGCAGCGCAGGCGGCCATGAAACGGGCCATCGCCATCGACAACCTTGCTGACCTGGAGACTCAGGCCGCCAACCAGATTAGCCAAAGTCTCCAGACTGCGGCGCCAGGAAGCGCCCCGATTATCGAGGCACAGGCGGACGCGTGGCTCGTGCGTGCCAATGCCTATACGCAAGCTGCTATCGCCGACCTGATGCGTGTGCGGGCAATTGACCTAGCGGATGCGGGTGCCGACATCAAGTCTGGAGCCACCAACACGACAAACCTGGGACAGCAGTTAATCAACCTTCTGAAGAGGCAGTAAATGGGCCAGTTCTATTTTGAACAGCTTCTCGGGACGGCGCTGCAGGGTATCGACAGCTACAACATCACCTCCACCGTGCTGGGAGTGGCCGGTACGATCCTGCTGCTCAGCTTCCTGTACAGCGCTTACCAGGCGTTCAGCATGGGTGGAGACGTGCGCATGCTGGCCATTGGGGGCATCGCGTACTTCATTCTCGGACTTGTGTTCCTCAACTACGGCAGGGTGTTCCGGGACGTTCTCGGCATGTTCAACTCTGTGGCGGATTTCATTTACAGCAGCGTGGGAGTGGGAGATCTCTTTAATAACTGGCTGAACGACTTGAGCAATTACATGACCCTGAATGGATGGTCCAGCATTTGGGGACTGATTGCGGGCGGCATCTCCGGGCTGCTGGGCGCCCTGCTGATCCTGGTTGCCTTTGTCATCTTTCCGCTGTCTTACACCCTCTTTACGCTCTTCTATGCACTCTACGGGACGATTCTCTACGTGGTTGGCCCCTTCGTCCTGGCGCTGTTGCCGGCGCGGGGTTTTGGCCAGCTTGCGCGGACCTATCTCTTGAATCTCATGGTCTTTGGGGCATGGGGTTTGATCTACGCGATCATTCAGGCCCTCATGTCCGCCGTGAACATGGGCAGCCTTAACGCCGTGTTGAACGCCAATGGGATTCTGAACAGCTTCTTGGGCTCGGGCCAGGTGATTCTCCTGGCTCTCGCGAGCATTGTGTTTTCGATCTCGATAGCCCTCATTCCGTTTATTGCCAGCCGGATTGTGCGAGGCGAGGTGGGCAGCACGATGCTGGTGATGGTAGGGACCGTCGTGACTGCGGCCAAGTTGGCGGCGAAGACCTATGGGACAAGCGGTGGTGGTGGAGGGGGAGGGGGCGGCAGCGGCGGCTAGACCCGCACCCCTGTGGTCCTATGGCTTTGAAAGCGGAGGATGTGACGGATGAAGGACAAAGTGAACGCAAAAGCGCCAGAGACCGCGTTGTACACGAAGTACTACGAGCACGACGGCATGCTTCGCGCCTACGCCGATCGCTCCATGGTGCTGGCGATGGTTTTTGGCGCGCTAGCCTTGATTTCTTTGGCCTTCGCCATCTATGTCCGTTTGCAGCCGCCAACGGTAATCCGGGTCGACAAGGATGGCAACGCCACGGTCGTAGGCGCTGCAGCTCATCCCCCGG
>Ga0208692_1001072_pt1 | contig 16582 bp, 18 predicted proteins | sample June2015DPH_20_1_3_FD_184721 | JGI IMG/M metagenome (GOLD analysis project Ga0208692, IMG submission 184721) | Peatland microbial communities from SPRUCE experiment site at the Marcell Experimental Forest, Minnesota, USA - June2015DPH_20_100... | ecosystem: Environmental > Terrestrial > Soil >...
TCTCTGAGCTTCAGGCTGAGAATACAGACGCAGAAAGCTCGCGAGCTCCTCCGGAGTCCCCTCGATCTGGGCTCCCGCGACCTCAGCCCTCATCTTTCCGAGCACCTACAGCAATCGACGCACAACGAGCACTTTGGACACGCAAAAGCGAGCTCGCATCTCTCTCCGCAGCTCCGGCAACTGAATGACGGGACCAGGATCGCCTCTTCGGGCATCATGAGCTCCCCTAGTTCGAGCTCCTTCAGGATTTAACACTTCTGGCCTAAGATTTTCACGCTCGGGGCTCTATAATTATCATTTCGAGCTCTCCAGGACTTTTCACGAGCAGAACCCTCCAGGGCCTCCCGAGCTCTCCTGGTGGTTTTACGATCAGCTCTCCTGGAGTTTTTACGAGCAGAATCTCTCAAAACTTCGCGAGCACATGCGGCTAGGAGTCTTTCCGAGCTCCCTACCGGCCCAGACTCTCAGCGATGGACCTAATCAGGTCCACCGGGACCCCTCCATAGTGGTCCTCCAGCGTCTTCTCCGAGTCCCAGCCTCCCAGCTCCGCGACCACAGCTCTGTTGAATCCTGTCTTCTCCAGGAGCCTCTGAGCTCCAGCGTGTCTGAGTGCGTGAATCGGCCTCGTGAAGAAGTACGCGACAGTGACCCCGGCTTTCTGGTAGGCAGCTCTGAGCTCCGGGTAGATCAGCTCCGGTAGCCTCCCCAGCATGACCCGACCGCCTTTCTTTCCCTTCGCCAGCTCCCTCGCGAGCTCGTAGGTCCCCCGAGTGACGTATGCGACCTTGTAATGAGCTCCTGTCTTCTCCGTCTTCTTCCTGAAGAGGTTGCAGCAGTAGAGCACCCTTCCGGTCCCCAGCTTCAGGGTGTAGAACTGGTCTCCGGTGAGGTTCGAGAGCTGTTCCTTCGTTCTGCATGTCTCGATCCCGAAATCGAAGGCGAACTGAGTTTCCCGGCTCGCGTGAGCTCCCAGCTCGGCCCTCACCTTCCTAATCTGAGCTTCGGTCATTCTGACGTGCTTCCACTTCCCAACGTCATAGTGTTTCGCGTCGAATCCGGCCTGCCCCAGCTCATAATCGGTGAACCCTTGGGCCTTCAAGAACCGCCTGGCCGCGATTTTTGGCGCTCTGAGCTGCTCCAGCGAGATCTCAGCTTTCGACGCCAGCCACTTCTTTCCCCATTCCAGATCGAGCTGGTCCGGGTAGATCTCCAAATCGTCGCAGATCTCCCTGATCCTGGCGATGTACCTCTTCCAAATATGGACCCTCCGGGCTCGCAGATCGTCCCTGAACGCCGCGATCACTGGCTCCCTCATGAACTCGTCAGCAGATCCCCGCTGGTACTGCCTCTCGACCTTCGCGGCCTGGAGCTGGTCCGGATCCTTCGCCCTGGACCTGCTGAGTGACAACCAGATTGTGGTCCTCGACCTGTTGAGGATCTCTCTGATCTCGGTGAGCTCTCTCCCCGCCTTGAAGAGCCGGAGCACTTCTGCGTCGAATTCCTCCCGGGTGGCTCGCCTCCTTCCGACCCTGTACGGGCGGCCTGAACGGCCTAAAGTCAGAACTTCTAACTTCGGTCGCATGAAATGATATGGCTATGCTTGCTATTCTTAAGCGTATGGCAAGCATGGCAAGATTTAATATCTTGATATAGCCACATTCACAAATATGGCAATCACAAAATTGACTGACGTAACGAAGGTCTCCAAAGTGTCCGAAAAGATTCCGACACTGAGAACCTCAATCCCCCTGGGCCTTGCGAGGGAGCTGAAGATCGGAGACGGGGACTCCGTGATGTGGACCCCACTAGAGCACAGCGGAAAGAAGGGCCTCTTCCTGAAGAAAGTCGAGTAGCTGCTCCAGGGTCCTCCGACTCATGAGCGCTTTTCCTCTCCCAGTCGGTTAATGTCCGTGCCTTCTCGACCTGTATGTGTATAATAACGCAAGACCCAAGAATATGACGCCAATGACTCCGAGAAACGCGGCTAACTGAAGGTTAGCTGGGGGCGACAGAACCCATAATGCACAAAGCAACAGAACGATTCCGAGAAGACCAGAGAATAATTTCAACCCGTTCTTAGCTAACGAAACCAAAAAGGTCTCCCATGTCTCTTCATTTGACGGGGAATGGTTAAGGGTTTCCAGTGACAGCCTTTTCGAGTAGTTCCATCCACTTGTTCTTCCCTTCCACCCCGACCCCCGCGACCTGTGCGGGTGTCTGACCTTCTAACGCCTGATAGGGTTTGACGAAGTCATAGTGAATCCTCTGGCCTTCTGCGAGAGGGGTCTTCATCGTCTTCCAACCTCTCTGAACCTTCACGCGCTCCCGCAGAGTCCCATTGAGGCGTTCAATGCGGTTGTTGTTGGCGTGGGGCTCCTACACCGGACCGGACTCTTCTAGGCGCTTGGAGTGGGGATCAATTCCTCACTTCCTACTTTTGTTACAAACCGTTCTGTCTTCTTCACTGTTGGATTTTCTACCTTCGAGCTGCACGATGGACAGGTGATCTTCCGCAGTTTCGAGCGAGTCATCCACTGATATCCGCACTCCTGACACATGGCGTTGGGTTCTCCATACGTCATTGTCCTTCTCCGCCTTTCCGCTTCTACTTAAACGGCCCTTTGCTCATTCGGCCACTGTCGCAATTTCAAACCATGCAAGCCCCGATTTCGCGACCCCTTGTCTACTTCTTTCTTTCTCTCCCTTCCTCAACTGTGTTTGTATCACTGGACCCTGAATTTGTCCCCCGGACTTAGTTTCCGAACAAACCATTATCCCTAGGGAGACGCCGGGACACCGTTCGCGCCCGGCAAGGCGAATCCCTTAGCATTGTTGTCAATCCTCTGCTTCGCTGTCCTTCTGACAATCCTCTTGGTCCACGCGCACCATCCTGGCCGGGTGCTTCTCTCGCCTGCCCAAGTGTCGGCCTTCGCGGCGATGGCTCTCCCGATGGCAACCTTGGGCGCTGACTCGTGTCGATTCTAAGCAGGCAGGAATAAGCTGATTAACACCATCCTGCAACTCCCGCGGTAAGCGGGTATGAGCAGGGTAGCGGACGTCAAGACAAGGGTTTCTTCTGTGGAGCTGCTCGCGACCCTCAAGAAGAGCTACAGCTACAAGGACCTTTCTTCTATCCTGGACCTCTCCCCTCCGATTCTCAGTAGATATGTCCGTGGGCACGTCCTGCCTAGCCCGGTCCGGGCCGAGAAGTTCATCGCGACATTCAGAGAGAAACTCCTCAGGAAAATGATCCTTGACGAGGTCAAAGTCAGCGCAGACGGTTCCTACGACATTAGTTCTGTCGTCTCAAACGTAGGGCTCCTTAGGCAGATAGCCAAGGTCGTGTACAGCGAGTTCAGCCTGGTCTCCGTAGACAGGGTGGTCACAATGGAGGTCGATGGAGTCCCCCTCGCCACGGAAGTCGCGGGCGAGTTCAATGTCAGCCTAGCAGTCGCGCGGGACGAGCGGGACTTGGGTGTCCAGGAGTTCTTGGAGCAGAAGGCGGTGTACTCGCCTTCGACAGTGAAGTACCTCTACCTTGCGAAGTCGGCCCTCAGAAAGGGTGACCACGTCCTGATCGTTGACGACTTGGTTCGCTCCGGGACGACGGTCGAAGCGCTTACGATACTAGTGGAAAGGATGAGGGCCAAGATAGTCGGAATCTTCGCCATTGCATCGGTGGAACAGTCGATGCCCAAGCTGAAGAGTAGGCTCGGCTTGACTTGCCCCATCGAGTCCCTGGTGACCCTCGAGAAGTCGAGGCGGTACGGCTACTAGGTCTGATGGCGATGCGGACTATTTTGATCGACAGGGCTTTCGTCTCAAAGGCCATTCCCGCTAGAAGGAACGACTCACACAAGAGAATGAACGGGTCTGTATGTGTGGTCGGTGGGAGCAGGCTTTACCATGGCGCCCCCTTCCTCTGCGCGATGGGAGCGATGAGGTCTGGGGTTGACCTCGTCTTCGTGGCCGTCCCGGCGCCTCTAGCCCCCTCGATCAGAGCTCTCTCTCCTGACCTCATAGTCGTGCCACTCCCTGACGCGAAGCTGACCCGGGGCAACGTCTCAAAGCTTCTTGCCTGGGTCAAAGACATCGACGCCTTTGCCGTCGGCCCAGGCTTGGGCCCGCAGAACCCTCACGAGGTGGCCCACGCGGTAAACGAATTCAAGGGCGCCGGGAAGGGGCTGGTCCTAGACGCAGACGCGCTCCGCCCTGAGGCACTGATGTCGGTGAAGGATGCGGGCGCCGTGGTGACTCCTCATGTGATGGAGTTTCAGAGGTTCTTCGGGCAGGCACTACCCGCAGACCTGGACGGGAGGGTCGAAGTCGCGGCCTCATGTGCCAAGGAAGCGCATCTAACCGTTCTCCTTAAGGGAGCAACTGACATCGTGACCGATGGCAGCATGGTCGGCCTCAACGTAACCCATTCTCCGGCCATGACGGTAGGGGGAACTGGCGACGTCCTGACCGGGATCACGGCAGGCCTGCTCTCGAAGGGGACCTCACCGTTCGAGGCCGCTTGCGCTGCCGCCTTCGTCAACGGGTCGGCCGGAGTCGAGGCGGTGAAGCAGTTCGGGCTGCACATCGTAGCGTCTGACGTTGTAAACCAGATTGCAAACGTGATGAAAAGGTTCGACAGAATCGTGTAAGCGTCTGTCGAAGCAAGAGCCCAGAATTGACTAAGACTAGTAGCCCTCAGCGCGCACGCGCGAGTGTGCGCAGAAGTGCTCGGGACCCTTCGGCTTGACAAAGAATCCCGCTCAATTGAATCATCGTTAATAGGACGCCCTGAACCATCAAGTCGAGTATGGGGGGGCTGAGGGACGAGATTTACTTCAGTCCGAAGGACTTCCGGGCATACTTGGCAGGGCGGCTCGGGAGACCTGAATCGGAGATCAGCGTCCCCGCAGACGAGCTTTTCACCTACGACAGGAGGATCTTCATCGCTGCAACCTCAGAGCAGACCGCGTCACAGGTGGACTGGTACATCTACTCAGGCAGAATGTACACCAGAAGAGTGGGACACAGGGAGGTCGGAGTCGTCCATGCCCTCATCGGAGCTTCGGCGGCCGCGATGAATTTGGAGGAGCTGATCGCGTACGGTGCCAAGAGAATCTACGAAGTAGGAGTTTCAGGCGCAATCGACACGAGACTGAGGCCCGGAGCCGTCGTCGTGCTCAAGGGAGCTTTGAGCGATGAAGGGACGTCCAAGCACTACTTCAAGGGAGTGAGGCGGTTTGGTTCGTCGCTCCGCCAGACCAGACTGTTGCGGTCGTCTCTCCGCGAATGCGGGATTGAGCACGTCACGGGGGATGCGTGGACCGTAGACGCGCCTTACAGGGAGACGAAGCGGAAGGTGGCGCGGTACTTGAGGGCTGGCACGCGTGTCGTCAACATGGAGAGCTCGGCGGTCTTTGCGGTCGCAGCCTACAGAAGGGTCGAGATTGCGTCAGTCCAGATCGTAACCGACGTCGTTTCGGAACAGTGGGAACCGGCTTTCCACGCGGGGATTGTCAACAAACGGGGGTTGGAGGTGCTGGACGCGGTGCTCAGAGCCATGAGGGATGAAAAGGTTCGATAGGGTAAACAGGAGGGGAGTTCCTGAACCTGCTGTATGCGGGGATCGTGCTAACCGTGAATGTTCATTACTGAGTAGAGCAGCCAATCACATGGCATTGAGGCTGCGACAGCGCTTCGCCGTCTGCCTGGCCTGTGGGTCGAAATCCATGCGAGCCCCGCTATCCCCAAAGCCGTCATTGGCGTCCGTGAAGCTGACGGGGATGGTTGCCTGATGAGGAATCCCCGCCACGTCGTGAGGTCTGTTAGACTCGTAGGACTAGCGGTCTTCTTGTACGGATTCATCGTATTTGCCGATGAGGGCGCGGGGGAGTTCTGGGCGCACGGGAACGCTTTTGTCATATCTCCATTCATCTGGGGCTCCAGCTGGGGCTTCCCACATTCTGGTTTTGCGGCATTCGAAGGGCTCCTCATAGCGCTGACGGGATTCTTCGTTCTCAGCTTGAGGGAGAGCGACGTCCTAAATGAAGTCGACATGACTTCGACACTCTTTTGGGCTCTCATTGACACCCTAATCCTCTTCTTCACTTGGTGTCTCGCCTGGACTCTCCTTGTCCTCAAGATCGAGCCGGCTTTCATGACTCTCCAGGTCACGCAATTCATCCGAAGCACGGGATTCGAGGTATCGAACATATTTGTGATGTATTTTTCCGCAGTCACCCTCGTCCTTCTTTTCGCATTCAGGTTGGGAAGCATCATCATCGAACGGGGGATACTCTCCGTGAATCTCTCCAGAAGGTCCACCTTGGGCATCGGGCTCCTGGTTCTGGCTCTGGGGGTAGTCATCTTCGGAATTGCCTTCAACTACTCCAATCCCTTGCGCCTCATGGACGTGGCCGGTAAGGGACCGAATGCGTACATTAGTTGCTCAGAAACGTGCTATTCTAGGTTCGAGCTGGCCTTCTCGGAGTGGCTCTCGGCGGCGCTTCTCACCCTCGTCGGGACCATAATCTCGATAGAATGCCTGTTCCCCAGAGAAGCCAGGCCAGTGTGATCTACAGAGCTCGCGCCGGCTCGGTGTCATTCGGAATCTGGAAGACGATTCATTCGATTTCCTCATCGGAATTCTGTTGAGCAACGATTTCCCTCCAGCACGCGCTACTGGATAGAATAGCTGTCTCTGGAAGCGTTTATCGCTTACACGGACAGGCACCGGGTCTTCATGAAGCGCAGGAGGCCAGGACTTCAGGGGAGGTGGGCCTACGTGGTGAACTCGCTGCAGGAGATCATACCTTCTTACGAGGAGGCCTCGAGCAGGATCGCGATTCATGCGGACAGGCGGATGAGGGCATCGTCGGTCGCGTTCGCGGTCCAAAGCGGTTCCCTCGTCCTGGACCTGGGTGCAGGTCCCGGAGTGATGTCGAGGCTGGTCGCAGCGAAGGGCGCCGAGCCTATCCTCCTCGACGTCTCTCAGGAGATGCTGGCAGCGTCTCGGTTCCTCAATAGGGTTAGGGCCACTTTCGAGTTCCTTCCCTTCCGCGAGGGCGTCTTCGACGCTGTCGTCTCGGGGTTCGCGCTCAGGGATGCGCAAGACCTTCCGAGGGCAATTGGGCAATTGTCGTGGGCCCTGAAGTCTAGGGGAAGACTCGGCTTCTGCGACATGGGAAAGCCCGATTCCGCAGTCGCCGCCCTGATCGTGGCCCTCTACGTGAGGCTAGTTCCGAGCATCATCGGTCTCGCCACTGCTGGCAGTGCAGGCCTGCGGTACGGATCAATCTACGACACCTATGTGCTCGTGCTCCACAACTCAGAGCTGAAGGCCCTCCTCTCAAATTACTTCGGGAGCATCGAGATCGAGGAGACGCAGTTCGGCGGCTCGATAGTTGTGAAGTGCGTCAAGAGAGACTAAACCTTCTTCGACAGCTCGCTGAGCATTGCGTCGACTTTGGAGACAGGAATCCTGCACCCTGCCGCTTTCCTGTGGCCTCCCCCGTTTCCGCCGAGCCTTCTTGCGATCCGGTCGATCGTCCTTCCGAGGTGGACCCTGCACTCCGAAGTTGACCTGAGGCTCACTTCGTACCAACCCGGCTGTTTCTCCTTCAGGGCGACTCCCACTGGGACTTCGAAGGCCCCGACGAGCAGCTTCGCGGTGTTGCCCGTCGAATGTTGATCAGTTATCATGTATGCCAGCCGGCCCATCTTCGTTCCCTGCTCCTTGACCTGTTCGCCTAACCGTGCGACTTCGACCAGCTGGTCGACGGCAAGGCGCGGAACATCTGCGATCTCGTGCGGATGCTTCATCTTCGAGAGCAAAGAGACGACTGTCTCGGGGAAGCCGCCCTGTCCGCCCTTCCTACCGAGTGCATAGGCGAGCATTGTCGCCTCCAGGAGCACAAACTGCCTGTCTGCCTGTTCCATAAGCTTCTTCGCAGCGGGTGAGTCGTCCGTGTAGTCTGTGACGGCCCCGCAGAGGGCGATGAGACGGGCCCGTTCTGGCAACGAGCCCTTGTAGGTGAGGTATGCGAGCATGCTCGAGCACTCGTTCTCGTCGTGGATCAGCTTTACACCGATTCGCTTCAGCCTCCTCTTCGTGGCCGGGGTCATGAAATGGTGGTCGATGTAGGTCACCTTGGCGCCTTCCGCGATCTTCTTCAGCCTCTTCAGGAGCCCGTTCAGGGTGGCGTTGTCGACCCCCAAGTCGCAGAGCACGAACTCTTCAATGCCCGGCGGGACTCGCTCTAGGTTGTCGAGCAGATCGTCGTAGTCCGAGAGAATGACTTCAGCTCCTGTCGCAGCGACGACCAGGGCTGCCGAGCCTAGCCCGTCAACATCCTTGACGTGTGAGATGCAGAATGCCTTCAATCGGATGAGGCGTCGGGTTCAGGTGCGATTTAAGGAGAACTGGGCGCCGCCAGCTGCTTAGCGACTGACGTTCTCCTCGAGACCAGGAACCACCGTGGATTTCTGATGGCGACAAGACAGGATTCTCAGATCTGGACGACGGGTCTTCCCTTTGCTTCGTCGTACCAGGCCCTGCCCATCGCCTCAGTGTTGAGCGCTGCCCCCACCCGACCTTTGAGGTCCACGGTGATTATCCCTGCGGTGCCTCTGCCACTTGCTCTCGTCATCAGTTCGATGGCTCGCCTCGCCGCGTCTGGTGCGCCTGTTTTCATGAGGTATTTGCAGGCCTTCAGGCAGAGCGAGTTCTTGATTATCTCTTCACCGGTGCCAGTGGCGCTGGCCGCGCCCGCCTTGGAGTCAGCATAGATGCCGGCTCCGATGACCGCTGAGTCGCCGACCCTTCCAGGGAGCTTGAGCCACATCCCACCGGTGCTCACCGCGGCCGACGGGAGGCCTGCAGCGTCAAGCGCAACTGCGCCGACGGTATTGCCCTCTTGGAGCCCGCGCCAGAAGTCTATCTTGCGACTTCCTTCAGTTCCCCGCTCCGTCAGAGTCTTGAATCTCAGCTTGGCATTGGGCGAGGGTCGAAGCCTCTCCGCAGCAAGTCCTGCAGCGTGGAGGTATGCCCTGCACCTCTCGCCTGCGATCAGAATGTGCGGAGTCTTCTCCATCAGCCACCTTGCCAGAGTTACTGGGTGATAGGTGCAGGTGACTACCCCGACCCCGGCTCCCCTTGGACCCTCGCCCGACATGATGGCTGCGTCCAGCTCGACCTTCCCCTCGACGGTGAGGCACGAGCCCCTTCCGGCGTTGAAGGCCCCGCACTCCTCCATGTATCTGACGGCAGCTTCGACGCCGTCAAGTGAAGACCCCTTCTTCATCGCGGCCCGTCCAGTTTCGACTGTGTTGAGAAGCTCTCGGAACCTCCTGTCGTCCGGCGCGTACTTCCCGCTTCCGGCACCTGCGTCGACAATGATCGCTCCGCTCAACGAGACCAGGACTCGACCAGACAGGGTATTTATTCCGACTTCCTTTCATCGCCTTCCTTTCCCGACGGTCGAAGAGCCCTAATTAGTCGGCCCCGGCCAGGGAACGCGTTGATCAGTGCTCCAAAGGGGGTGCTTCGCCTTGCGGCTCTGAAGATGCTGTCAGAATCCTCCATGTCGGGGTCCGACCTCGCGGAGGAAATCGGTAGAGTGACCGGGGGAGAGTGGAGACCGGGGCCGGGTTCCATCTACCTAATACTGAAAGATCTTCTCAAGAAGGGCCTAATCACGGAGTTGACCAAGCGAGAGGGAAACATGAGGAGGTACATCATCTCCGGAAAAGGGAAAGCCGAGCTGGAGAAGATGGCGCAGGCGACCGAGAGAGACATCGCCAGACAACTCAAGCTCCTCGCGGTGTATTCCTCTCTGGCCGGCAAGCAGGGCCTCGAGAAGAAGGTGAGATCGCTCGCCGAGACTATCGGCCTAGACCTGGCTTCTGGAAAGACTTAGAACAGCGCGGGCGCATGGGAGACTGAGTATGGCGGACGAGCCGGTCAAGGTCGAGAAGCTGGGAATCGAGCACGTCCCTGAGGAACTGCGCCACGGCTCGGCCAACCGCACCTTCACCCTCTGGTTCGCGGCCAACCTCACCATAGCGGACTACGTCGTCGGTGTCATCACTACTGGTTTCTCCGGCTTCACAATGTCCCAGATCATTCCCATCTTGCTGGTGGGCAACCTGCTGGGCGGACTCTTCGTGGGCCTCGCAGCGGCCATGGGTCCGAGCCTCGGCTTCCCTCAGATGCTCTCTTCGCGGGCTTCGTTCGGCAGGCTGGGGAACTACATCCCGGGCGCCCTGAACTGGATAAGCACGGTCGGCTGGTTCACGGTAAACACGATTCTGGCGGTCGTGGCCCTCCGGGTAATCTTCCCGGGAGCAAACTTTGTGCTTTCGGCAGCCGCTTACGTCATCATCCAGGCAGTGATCGCCATCTATGGCCACGACTTCATCCACCTGTTCGAGAAGGTGATGTCGATCGTGCTCGGTCTCCTGTTCCTTCTGATCTTCGTCCTGACGATACCTGACCTTGGGAAGGCCTTCGCGTATCAGCCGGGCGGCGCCGGGAGCGCGTTTTCGCTGGGGTCCATCGGGATTCTCCTGATTATCTGCTTCTCCTATCTCATGTCTTGGGCTCCTTACGCCTCTGACTACTCGAGGTATTTCGCGCCCTCGACTTCCAAGACGAGAGTCCTGGTCCTGGCGCTAGCCGGAGGCGCTATCTCCTCTTTCGCCATAGAGGTCCTGGGCGCCCTCGTGGCTAGTCTGACCCCATCCGAGAATGGTTCCTTCGCCTACTTCAACGGGCTCAACAGCTACGCGGGGTCCTTCGGGGCGCTGGCTATGGTCACGTTGATTCTGGGCGCCTTCGCGGCCGACGCGCTGAACCTCTACACTAACTCGCTCTCCGCGCTAGTTCTAGATGTGAAGGCCAAGAGGTGGATGACGGTCACGGCGGGAGGGGTCGCCGGTTTCATCATTGCGGTCGCCGTCCAGGCGAGCTTCGAGAGATTCTTCGAGAACTTCCTCCTGGCTCTTTCATACTGGATAATGCCCTGGCTCGCGATAGTCCTCGTCGACTTCTATGTCGCCAAGAGGACGAGCGTTGAGACCAGCGCTAACCCTGCCAGATGGGACTGGTCCGCTCTCGCCATCTACGGGTTCTCGATTCTGGTGTCGGTCCCCTTCATGGTGCCACAGGTGACCCTGGGCTACCCTGTCGGTGCCCTTTCCTCCTGGTTCGGTGGCGCTGACCTCAGCTACTTCATTTCCTTCGCTGTTGCCTTTGTTCTGATGACGATTATCCGGACAATGGGTGTCCGGAACCGGCGGTAGGGTCGACTCGAGATAGGCAAAGGAAAGGTCGTGCGTGGGCCGCAGCCCGGGAGGTCAGGGCGGGCCTGCCCTCGGCCGGAAGGTAATTGACGCCCAAGCCACCACACGCTTTTATTCTAACTCCGCCACGAGCCCGCCGTGTCGACAGAGACCAAGTTCAAAGTCAAGGTCCACCCGTCGCCGAAGCCTAAGAAGGTCCCGAAGGCCGTCAGCCAGGAGTTGAAGGGCGGGGCCAGCCCTAAAGCGATTTCGCGGATGAAGAAGGAGAGCGTCGACTGCCCTGTCGTCGCGAAGGAAGTCGCATTCCTCGTCTGCTTCGCGTGCCCATCCTTCCTCAGAAGAGTGACGGGTGTTGTCGACTGCGCGGGCGGACAGGGCCCGCCTCAGGATTGGCTGCTGGGCTGAGCCGGCCTCCGGATGCTCATCCCAAAACCCCTGCGGGCTTGCGGACGACGCTGAGAGAAGCGACAGACGCTCTACGCCCGGCGGTCATCCGAGCCGCACTGGGCCTATCCCTTCAGGAAGCCGATGATTAACCCTACGACGAAGGTGAGGGAGGAGTAGGGAAGATAGCCCGCAACTCGCTCTACCCAGTGGGAGGCGCTAGAACTCGATTTCAGGAAACTAAGTAGAGGCTTCAGCACCTGGTCAGGCGACAGGAAACCTGCGATGATGAGGAGCAGAATGATTGCGGCTATGATCAGGCCTATCTCGAGGACTTTCTTGATCAATAGGCCGACGATGAAACCGATGACTAAGGGTAGGATCGCGGCGATGATGAAGGTCATCGAAAGGTCGGGAGGTAAGATCGCGACCAAGGGAAGCTATCACGCTCCAAGGTCTTATGAAGGTATCCACGAAGATGCTGCGAGGCTCAGCCTAGCAGTGAACCTCCCGTCTGATGTGGTGATTCAGAAGCGGCGGACTGACCACTCCATCATTGGTACGCCGATTCCACGATATGAGTCGATGGTCTTCCCTTCCAAACGTTTTATACGATTGTCAGCCTCGGGTCTTTGTTGCGGTACCGGAACTCGCTGATTGCGGCTCTCTCAGCGTCATTCGCTGCGGTGTTCATGAGCTTCATACTTCACTCAAACTGGTCCGATCCCAACATCTACAGTGACATAGGATCGTTCTGGACAAGAGCAGAAGTCCAGCACGGGCTGGTCCCCTACTTTCAGTATTTCTTTGAGTATCCGCCCATTTCGGGCTGCATAATCTATCTCGCACGAATCGTCGGAGGCGACTACGACGGGTATTACTCGACCTTCGGCGTGATGAGTCTGGTCGCTGCCTTGGTTATAGCGTGGTCTTGTTGGCGCGTCGCCAAGGTGCTTGGCTCGCGGCTGAACCCTCTCTATTTCTTCCTCCCCAGCGTGATAATCTATGGCGTCTACAACTTTGACCTCTTCAACGCGCTGTTCATCATCCTCAGCCTCCAGTTCTTCCTTGAAAACCGCAAAGGAGTCTCCGCAGCTGCCTTGGGCCTGGCGATAGCGACCAAGCTGGTGGGTGTTGTCTTGCTCCCGATCTATCTGTTGGAGCTCAGAAAGGGAAGGTCGATGCTGAGGTACTTCCTGATTACTGCCGTAGTAGTAGCGTGCTTCTATCTGCCAATCGCTCTTCTCAAATTCAGTTCCCTGTACCAATTCTACACCTACATCAGGGGCTGGGGGCTGGAGGACGCGTGGTACATCTGGATCTTCCGTGACCCCTTCAGTTTCTACGCGAAGTTGTTCGGTCTCGCAGTTACTGGTATCCTGCTCCTAAGAGTCTACACGCTCAAGCTGCCTCTCGCCCCGCGCGTCTTCTTGGGCCTGGCGGCCTACCTGCTCGGGGCTACCATCTACTCTCCGCAGTTCAATCTGATGCTGATTCCTCTGGTCATCGTCCTCGCCATTGAAGACCCGTCGCTCTATGCCTGGGAGGTCTTCAACGCGCTGATAATTCTGACGTGGTTCTCAGTTACCAGCCCGACCCTGCCGGGGACCTTTCCTCAATTGATGGCCCTGCTGCGCACAACGTCGCTCGCGGTGCTCTGTCTTGCCCTGCTGGAGAAGAACGGAATCAGACCTGTGGAACTCCTGCCATCCTTCCTGCGAAGGCCATCGCTTCTGGACTTTCTCTCGATCAAAGACAAGGGACGAGCTCGCGAGTCCCGAAAGTAAGGGTCGCGGGCGAGACGCTCGCATCGTCTGCTGGCGATCTATCCGTGCTTTTGCGCGATGAGCCCTGCGACCATTCCGAAGTTGCATTTGCCCGTGCCTAGGACCTCGAAGTCGAGCTCCTTCAGCATCGCCAGGAGCCCGCCGTCCTCACTGGACTTCCCTCCTATGTGAAGCTCGGTAACGTGGGGGATATTCTTCCATCTCTTCCCAGGACCCAGCTTCGTCCAGAACCACCAGATGACCTTCCATCTGAGGTTCGGGATGGGCGTCGACGCGACGAGATACCCTTTGGGCCGGAGTACCCGGCCGATTTCTTTCAGAGCCCGCATCGGCGCGTCGAGATGCTCCAGGACCTCGAAGCACGTTGCGATGTCGAAGGAACCGTCTGGGAATGGGATGTCGTACGCTGACCCTTCCTTGGGGATTATTCCCCTTTCGTTGGCAGCCGCGAGTTCGGAGGGGTCGATGTCGAGGCCGGTGACCTCGCCTTTCGGTTTCACGAGCCTAATGGTGAACCCGTCGCCGACCCCGACGTCAAGCAGACTGAGATCCTCCCACCCTGCAGGCAGGAGTCGCCTGGCCATCTCCGCAAGACCTGACCTCCATCGCCTGGAAAAGGGGTTGGATTCGTAGTAGCTCGGGGCATGTTCTTGCATGTCTGAATTGTGCAACCCGGCCGCCGAGGATTGATAAGGATGCGAGGTACGCGCCGTGAGAGACCGCTACATCTGGTTCGTCTATGTGGATCCGCTAGGTGTGCTTGCAAGCGCAGTCTGAGCGCGCGCAGGCTGAAATGCCCACTCCAGAGGATCGAGCCAGGACACTACTTCCCGATCAGGGCCCGCAGCCAGACAGGGAGGAATGCCTTGTCTGGAAAGAACACAAAGAAGAAGACGAAAGCTCCTGCCACGTACAGCACCACGGCATATCTGGGCACCCACTTCTGGGTCAGGAAGTAGCTCGCTCCTATCGCAACAGCCGGCAGCGCTGGGATGAAGTAGAATGGATAGGTCACCCTTCCCGCAGCGAAGAGGGCGAGATAGGGGAAGTAGTTCCATGAGAACCAGATCAAGGAGAGTATTGCTAGCTTGGTGCTGCCCGGAAGGTTCCGTGACGACGTGTCGACGAACCCGAACTCTTTCAGCCCCCCGGGCCGCGGCCTGAAGACTCCCCATATCGCCAACGCAGCGATGGGTATCCAGATGTACGTCGTCCATGTCTCGATGAGGTTGGGCACTCCATAATACGCGACGCCCGCATAGTAAACGCATGACCCATTCCCTCCACTGGTGCAGACCGAGACGCTGGTCCCGTAGTAGGTGACAGGCCGATAGTACGTCATCCAGCTCAGCGGAGTGATCTGGATGTTGTTGCCGTAGGTCCAACCAGGGCCTATCAACGAAGCGCCGTAAGACAGCATGTAGTGTATCTGGTCGAGGAACGTAGGGAACGCGGCCCTCGCGAACAGAGTATCGTACATCTGAAGACCCAGGATGAACCCACCGGCTGTCACGACTACGATCTCCAGGGCGCCGATGAACCGCAGTTTCCTCCCTCCCTCTCCCGCAACAAGATGATAGGTCGCCAGGGTTGCCAAGAGGAAGATCGCGGTCTCTTTCGAAAGGGCTGCTAGCGCGAGCATTATCCCGGAAAGCGTGAGCTGGTCCAGCTTCCAGAATCGGATCTGGCAGAAGTAGATCACGAAGGCAAGGAGCGCGAAGAAGACCATCGGGATGTCGATGAGCGCAGCGCTCGAATTCGAGAAGAACATCACGTCGAGGCCCAGAAGAGCAGCCGAAAGGTAGGAAGCCTTGCGACTCTTAGAGATCTTGAGGACCAGAACGAACACCAGGGGCAGGGAGAAGGCTCCGAGAAGGACGTTGAAGATCCTCCAGCCAGGGGCGTTGTCTCCAAGCACCGTTATACCGGCCGCAATCAGCGCCTTCGAGAGGAAGGGATGCTCGGTGTTGCAGTTCGGGACTGTTGGCCCGCACTGGGTCCCGTTGAGCATATTCTGAGCCGTTGGGACGTAGTAGGACTCGTCCATGATGCAGCCGTTGACGCCCTTACTTGCGTCTCGGCAGTCAGGCAACGAGGGCGTGTTGATTATGTAGAGATGGGCGAACAGAGTAGATGCGGTCAGGAGCACCATGAACAGGAGAGGCACTCGATACGTAGGGTAGGCGAGATACACGTAGACGACGCTTACGCTCATCGTCAGGATCGAAGTGATTCCGAGCAAGAATCCCACGAGATCGGCGCCCTTAGCCAGTGCTGTGAGGGGTAAAGCGGCGTGAAAGACGACCAGGAAGACGAACAGTCCCAGCTCGGTTAGTGTCGCAGCGAGAAAGACTCTGAGGAATAAATGCAGGGCGGACCAGGGCCGCTTGGATTGGGTCAGCTCCACGGTGCTGCCTTAACACTCCGTCTAAAAAGATTGAACCCTCGTGACATAGGGACGCTGCCTCTTCGCCTTGACAACATCGCATAGACCTTCCGTGGGCGGGGTGCTCAGTAAGTATCCTGACTTCAGTTTGTCTATCCGTCAGAGGTATATGTCAAGATTGCTGAAATGTACAAGCCTCTGGCATTGGATCTTGATAGGCTGAAGCTGAGAAAGGCAGTATCGTCCGTTCTAGTAGTGTTCGTCTTGGGAGCGATTGTCATGGTCGCAACCGGGACTGCAGCTGTTATGCTCGCCCCTTACCCAACGCCGACCACCCTCGCTGAAACTGGTTACACGACTCAGACATTGACTTCGGACATCCTCGCAACAGTCTTCAAGACATCAACTCTGACCAGCACGGTCGACACGACGCAAACCATCTCATTATTGCATAATGTGACCACTACGGAGACATCAGGGGGAAACATAACACTGACGATTCACACAACGTCAACGAACGTTACAACCTCCACAGCGACTGCGACCACCACCGTCAATGTCACCCGCGCAACGAGCACGACGACTAAGAGTACCACCACAACGACAACCTCGACGAGAACCTCAACGACAAGCTCGACGTCCGTCTTCACGACAACCTCAACGCTGACGACGACGTACTCGACTTACACTTCCATTGTCACGTCTATCAACGCGACTACGACTATTA
>Ga0208692_1001076_pt1 | contig 16533 bp, 14 predicted proteins | sample June2015DPH_20_1_3_FD_184721 | JGI IMG/M metagenome (GOLD analysis project Ga0208692, IMG submission 184721) | Peatland microbial communities from SPRUCE experiment site at the Marcell Experimental Forest, Minnesota, USA - June2015DPH_20_100... | ecosystem: Environmental > Terrestrial > Soil >...
TTGATGCCATTACCGAAAGCGTCGAAGTGGTCTCATGGGGAGCGGCCTGACGGCGTTCTTTGATGCCGGTTCGTTCCGTAATCCACTGGTCCGATGTATCGACCATCTTCTCGAGATCGAAATTGGTAAGCACTTTTTCCGGCAGCTCAGAGCCGGTCCCTAATATTCCAACCGCGGGCTCCATAGAAACTCCCAAACCAACCTTAGCCGTTTCCCGACTGTGTGCGGGCAGGTTACCCTTCTTGTGCTCCAACACCGCGCCCGCTTTCTACATCTCCGACGGCGGTTGCCGCCAGGTGACCCTCAATCTTCTCGTTCACCTGGCCCTCCGCAAACTCGGCCGCGACGCGAATGGCGTTCTTGATGGCGTTCGCGTTGGAGCCACCATGGCAAATGATGCACACGCCCCGGACCCCCAGCAGAGTGGCCCCGCCGTACTCGGAATAGTCCACACGCTTCCTAAAACTCCGGAAGGCTCTTCGGGACAGGACGTAACCTACCTTGGCGGACATGGTACTTGAAAGCGCCTCTTTCAAGAGGCTCGACATTGTCTCAACCAAACCTTCACTGATCTTCAACGCTACGTTCCCGATGAAGCCATCGCAGACGATAACTTCCACGCGCCCGTTGTAAAGGTCTCGCCCCTCCACGTTGCCGATAAAGTTAAGGGGAAGCTGCTTGAGCAGCGCAAAGGCTTCGCGGGTCAGATCGTTCCCTTTATGTTCTTCCTGCCCAATCGAGAGCAGTCCTATGCGGGGCCTCTCGACACCAAAGATCACGCGATAGTAAACCTCTCCCATCACGGCGAATTGCTCCAGGTGATGGGGCTTGCAGTCCACGTTTGCGCCTACGTCCAGCAACACCGCAGCCCTCCCCTGTGAGGTGGGAAAGACGGCGGCCAAGGCCGGCCGGTCCACGCCGGCGAGTGTTCCCAGCACGATCTTTGCGGTAGCCATCACCGCTCCGGTGTTACCAGCACTGATCAATCCATCCGCCTTATGTTCGCGAACCAGGCGGGCCGCCACTCGGATGGACGAGTCCCGCTTACGGCGGAAGGCCTTGGCTGCGGCATCCTCCATGGTTACGGCCTCGCTGGCATGGACCAACTCGATGGGAAGGTTGCGGGCATCCCGGCGGCCCAGTTCGCGCTTCAGGACGTCCTCAGGTCCGACGAGCAAAACCTCCGCGAGCCCCTCGCGCGCCGCCTGCACTGCCCCCTCAACCTCCGGCCCGGGCGCGGAGTCTGTACCCATGGCGTCAATGGCGATGCGTCGCATGAAACTCAACTCAATCCGTGGATTGCCGGCGCTGGATTAGAAATGCGCGCCGTTCGTGTGCCCCGAGGATTGTCGCGCCGCAACTCAGGCAGATTCCTTCACCAGAATGACTTCCCTTCCGTGGTAATAACCGCAGTGTGGGCAGGCCTGGTGAGGCATTTTCTTCTCGTGGCAGTGGGGGCACTCAGCGAGCGAGTGCACATCCAGGAAGTCATGAGCTCGCCGGCGGTCCCGCCGTGCCTTGGAATGTCGTCGTTTGGGATTTGGCATAGAATCTCAACTCTCTTCAGAAAAGTCCTTTAGCGGGAGAATGAAAACCGCCTGACACCTCTCATTGCTTGAACATGAATTCCGAACTGACCCCGCCTTGCGGCAGATGCCCAACTGAGTATCTCACCCGCCTAGCCCTCCTTCAGAGAAGAAAAGGGTGAGTTCTCCCTGGCGGGCAGGCACGCGCATTTTTCAAAGTTCAAGTTTGCCCCACAAACAGGGCAAAGACCACGGCAATCCGTTTGGCAAACGACTTTCATGGGCACGGAGAGGATCACTTGCTCTGTCACGACATCGGCCAGTTCGATTCCGTCTCCGGAAAAGAAGCCGACCCCAAGCTCATCCTCGGGAAGTTCGATTTCTTCCTCGCGGGCAATGGTCGAAACGGGCCGATAGAAGAGGTCGAACTCCTGCTCGACCGGAATGACCACAGAACCCAGGCAGCGGTCACAACAAGCCTCCAAGCACGTTCCCAGGCGCCCACGAATGCAGATTTCTGACCCCACTAGTTCTGCGACCGCATCGACCTTCAAAGGAGCAGCCTGCCGGAAGTCAGTTCCGTGGTAGTCGAGTGCCCCGGAAGCGTACGTCTTGGAGACCACAATGGGGTGAAGTTCCAATTCTTCCATTCTTATCCGCACCGCGGCCTCCAAAAACCGAAAAGTCTAATTATAGCCAGCCGCTCAAAGTTGTCAAGAAAGCTCGGAAGGTCAAGTACTTGCGTTCAACCTTCTGACCAGTCGGTCGGTCTCCGTAAGGGGGATTGTTTACTTGACGCAGTAAGGGTGGTAGAATGAAACCATGCTCGGAAAAGAGCTAGCCGACTGTATGCTTAAGATCGGACGTGCAGAGGTACACGCCAAAACCGTCAATGACGAAATCTTGGATTGGGAACAGGCTGAGCCCTACATCCTCTCCAATAACGTTGACTCCCAAGGTTATCGCTATAGCGTCAAGGTTAGCTTCAATCTTCCCTATCGGGATAGGTGGTCTCTGATCGTTGGGGATTGCATTCACAATCTCCGGTGTGCTCTCGATCAACTTGTTTATGCAATTGCCGTCCGAGAAAGTGGAATCGACCCGCCCTTGGACGAGCGACTGCTTCAGTTTCCCATCACCGATAGTCCGGGAACTTTCGCTAACGAGGGTCGAAGAATTAAGTCCCTGAGCCAAACAGTGAGGACAAGCATTGAGAGGGTACAACCGTACAACAGACCAGACAGATTCCTTCCTCCTCTCCTCAGCCTCATTCAATACTTCGATAACAGGGACAAACACAAGCTTTTGAATGTGGCTATTTCTAAACAACAAGTCGGAGAGGGTGAAGTCGATCTTCCCTTCGTCCATCGCATCCGCAACATTACGACTAACCAAGGAGACATTGTAGATGGCGCTGAAATCGTGACGTTCACCGTCGATCCTCCGTATCTTGACGTGAAATACAAATACAAGGCGGCCTTTACCATAGGACTCCGCCATCCGGCTGGACCGACAGGAATTAAAGTGACAGCGATTAGGAGATTGCTGCCCTTGCTCTGTGAGGAAACCAGAACGGTTGTTGAGATAATTGGAAGTAAGGTCTAAAGTTTGCATTTCTGTGCGGCTCCGTGTATCCTTCGATTGAGATAGCAGAGTTATTGCGTGATCTTTGACAGGTAGGTTTGTACAGGAGTGGGAAGGAAGAACGGTTGGCGCCGATCTTCTGAAGAGGGCATGGTTACCCAATCTCATTCTACAGGATTGGTGTGCCCATGTCAAGTCAGGCATCAAAAGTTACTTCCACTAACACAAATTCCCTCTTTTCTTCTGCGAAAAGGATTTGCAATGCGCCCATAGACCTTACGCCCTTACCGAGCGTGAAAGGCAAAGCATCTGCCTCCCACCAATCAAATTTAGCCTTGCTTAGATCAAAAGACCTTATACTTTGCGAATCGTCATCCCGCAGAAGTAACCCTCTCGGGTTAGGTAAAACATCCTCGACGCGAACATGGGGACCATGTATTGCGTCCTTGAATTCTACGATACCAAGCCACAATAAAGCGTTTTGCTTCCTCCAGTTTCTTAGGATTTTCAAACCTTCTTTAGGGGAGATCATGTTTCTCCTTACAGCGCGTGAATTCGGAATTAGAATAGCAGTCTCAATGGCAGTCAAATTCCGATGGAGATACAAGCGACCATTGCGGGCGTTGCAGGCAATGATGAAAAACTCTTAGCTTGATTTCTTTTCAATTACACGAAGCGTGGAGTTAATCTCTGCAAGGAGTCCCGCGATATGGTTGAGCCGCTCCTCCAGGGCTAGGAACCCGCCAACGAGTACGACAAACAGCCAGTAGGTTATTCCCATTCGCACCTCACGCAGTCTTAGTCAGTTTCTCGAATGTGAGAGCTTTGCCATTGACCAAATTCCGCAATGTGTTTTGAAACAGCTTGTCATCCTCACGCCCGTTAAACCTGTAGGTAAACTCGTCCAGGTAGCGGTCCAGGTGCTTCGCGGAAACCTTGTGAAATTGCCCCACAAGCCCGCGCTTAAACAGTGACCAGAAATTCTCAATCGAATTAGTGTGGGTCAGACCGACAACGTATTGAAGCTTCGCATGACTAATAGTGTTATGATCGTAGAGCTTATCAAGTTTCTCATACGCTTTGTATTCATCGGTCATAAGCTGTGAACCGGGTTCTACACTTGCCTTAACAAAGGTAGAAATATAGTGAGTGCTGCGAAAAGGAATTGATGTTGCGCGCACCGGACCTTTGCGCTGAATAACTCCGAGCACACAGGGTTTTTCTCTTGTTCCCCGGCCTGTGCGTTCATTGTAGCGCCCGCCGACAAAGGTTTCATCGGCTTCGACAACCCCGTTTAATTTCTCCGTGTGCTCAACTTTCATAGCCTCTCTGATTCGGTGGCAGAGATACCACGCGGTTTTGTAGGAGATTCCGAGCGTGCGCTTGATCTGATTCGCTGACATCCCCTTCTTCGACTCGCAAATCAGGTAGGCCGCAAGAAACCATTTCCAGAGGGGGAGGTGGGAGTCATGGAACACTGTTCCAGCGGTCGCGGAGAATTGATAGCCGCAATCGTTGCACTCGTATTGATGGCGCTTTTCGAGCTTCGATACTGATAGGTTGCCGCAGCGCACACAGCACACGCCAGAGGGCCAGCGAAGCAACTCCAGGTATTCGCGGCAACGATCTTCACTATTGAATTTCTCGAACATTTCAACTAGATTAGTGTCCATGAAACATCTCCCAAAAGACGTTCAGAAACTCAGTGACGAGCAATTGGCTGACCAACTGTTTCCAAAAGAGGCGCTAGACAAAATCAAGGCCGATCTGGAAACGGCGAAGCCTAAATGCAAGCCACGCACAGCGCCTTGATTAGCTCTCTTTGCTCTCACGCCTGAAATTGTCTCATGGAAATAACCCTGTGTCAAGTAAATAATCGTCTCCGTAAGGTGTTGACAACCATACAGAAGTCGCTCTCGTTGGAAACGGTGCCCCAGCCAGAAGCCTTTATCCGGGGATTCTGCGGTCACTGTTCCCCCCGCTCAGGACACTAAGTGAACGCGCCGGCGTCCAGCCAGTTTTCAAACATACTCCGGGCATAAGAGTGCAATGCCTTTTCCTCTCGGCTGAGATCACCGACCACCTTCGTTGCCGCACCCACGCCCAGCACTCGTTCGAGCGCCGCCCTGTAGGCCGGCACTTGGGACCATTGCTTCGCCAAGTCAGCCGAGATCTCCACATGGAACTGGATCCCATAAGCCTTCTTTTTCCACCGAAAGGCCTGGTTTGGATAGGCCGGCGAAGTTGCTAGAAGGACCGCGCCATCGGGCAAGTCAAACGTTTCCCCATGCCACTGAAAGGTGAGAAGCTCACGAGGAAGCCCGGAAAAGACGGCATCGTCATGGGCTGCGCTGGTCAAATAGACCGGCATGATTCCGACTTCAGGCACCGGCCCCGCGTAGACACGTGCCCCCAGGCTGGCGGCGAGGAGTTGAACTCCAAGGCAAACGCCCCAGTAGGGCTGCCCGGCGAGCACGGCTTCCCTGACCCAGCGCTTTTCGGCAGTCAACCAGGGAAGTATGGCGTCGTCGTTCACGCTCATCGGGCCGCCCATCGCGATGATGGCGTCGAAGCCTCGCCAATCGGGGAGTTGCTGCCCTTCGTCGATTTCTACCCGGTGGATCGAAGCGCCTTTCTCCACCAGGATGTCTTCATAGATACCGGGGGACTCGCACGAGATATGTTGCAAAACTAAGATCCTCACAGCCGGTGCTCCTCTCGAGAAGATTACCCTAGAAGAATGAAAGAGGGAATATCCTTGGCGGTTTCGTCGTGGGCTGTCTCCCGGGATTCATCTCGCCGGAGTGCGGGGTCAGGCAATTAGTCTGCCGCCAACCTACCTTTTACCCGTTTTCTCACTCAATTCCTCACGCATAGTTACTCCGAGCCCTGTGGCCTTTAACTCACCACTACCTTGCCTAGTCGCCAAGCTGCTTAGAATCAAAGGGTGACGACGTGTGCTTTGGAGCCAAAGTTGCTTAGCAATAATGCCCGTGTCACAAAGCACGGGCACGAGCGGAGGCGGTGATAAGCCATTTATTTGCTGCGTGGCTCCGGTCCGCCTATTTTAATTGGTCGAAGGAGTCTGGTGTTATGGCTTATGTAATAACAGGGGACTGTACGAAAGATGAGAAGTGTGTGGAGGTTTGTCCGGTGGACTGCATTCACCCGCGCAAAGATGAATCCAAGTTTGCTGAAGCGACGCAGCTTTTTGTCAGCCCGGTCGAGTGCATTGACTGTGGAGCATGCGTGCCGGTTTGCGAGGCTTCGGCGATATACCCGGTGGACGAACTCCCTGAGAACCTGAAGAACTACACCGAAGTGAACGCGCAGTATTATCAGTAGATCAAGGACGCTGATCAAGGGCGTCATCTATAAGCAACCCTCACCGGCAGGGACGCCGCGAAATACAGTCCAGGGCGAGTTGTTTGGGCTTTTGCGATTGACTACGTTTTGCGGCGCCTTCATTCCCCAAGGGCGCAGCGGAAGCAACCCGCCGTTGCCGCCTTCCTTCATTTGAGCTAAATTAGAGCGTCTGATTTTCCGCGGGCGCGCTGAGCGCCGTGGCATCCGTTTGGAAAAGCAGGCTGCCGTGAGGAGGATGGTCCCGTGAAAATCACTGCTGTCGAGCCGCTGGTCCTGGGAACGAGCTGGCGAAACCTCATTTTTCTGAAAGTCAAGACCGACGAGGGGCTGGTCGGCATAGGGGAATGCACGCTTCAGAACCGCGAAGAAGGTGTGCTCGGATACATTCAGGGGGCCACACGCCGACACGTCATTGGCTCGGACCCTTTTAACATCGAAGATCTTTGGCTGAGGATGTACCGCAACGAATTCTGGCGCGGGGGCGTGATCGCCACCACCGTAATGAGCGGGATTGAGCTCGCCTGCTGGGACATCGTTGGCAAAGCCGTGGGGCAACCCGTGTGGAAACTGCTGGGCGGGCGCTGCCACGAAAAAGTCAAAGCCTACGCCAACGCCTGGTACACCGTGGAGCGCAAGCCGGAGGAATTCGCGAAGCGGGTGAAGGTGGTGCTCGAAAAAGGCTACAAAGCCCTCAAGGTCAATCCCTTTGGTCCAGGCTCGCTGGAATTGACTCGCCAAGAGAAAGTTCGGTCGGTGGAACTGGTAGCGGCCATTCGCGAAGCGGTAGGCCCGGACATTGAGATTTTCGTTGAAATGCACGGACGCTTCAGCGCCGCTACGGCCATCGAGCTGGCTCGCATGCTGGAACCTTATAACCCCGGCTGGATCGAAGAACCCTGCCCGCCAGAGGATGTGCCCTCCCTGAGAAAAGTTGTGGAGCACGTCAACGTTCCCGTGGCCACCGGCGAGCGCTGCCTCACGCGTTACGGATGCCGCGAAGTGATCGAGAATGGGCAGCCGGACATCCTTCAGGTGGACGTCATCCACACGGGCGGAATCATGGAGATGAAAAAGATTGCGGCCATGGCGGATGTGCGGTCGATGGTGATGGCGCCGCACAACTCCAACGGCCCCGTATGCACGGCGGCCAGCGTCCATTTCGATTTCTGCACCACCAATGTCAAAATCCAGGAATGCTTCGACGACTTTTCGGAGACCTGGGTAGTGGATGCCGTGCCGGGAACACCGCGTCCGAAAGATGGCTGCTTCTATCCGCCAGAAGGACCCGGCTTGGGCGTCTCGCTGAACGAAGACCTCATTAAGGAGCACCCCTTGAAAGAGGGCTTCTTCAACATGTGGGAGGCCAACTGGCACATGCGGCAGTTCATCAAGTAGCGCCGCTCGCCGGGCGTCACTCTTCGCTGCGCCAAGACCCATCACGCCTCGCGGGACCGGGGCAGGCGCCGGCGCTGGGCCCGAGAGGTCAATATATTTCGCAATCCCCAAACAAGTTGTCGGCTCGAGACCGGAGTAGACCTCATGAAATCATCCCGACGAAGTTTTCTGCAATCCTCTTTGGCGGGGCCGCTGATTGCCTGCCTGGGCGTGGGCCGCTCTGGCGGCGCGCACCTGGAGACCCTCTTAGCGTTGCCAGCCCAGATGGAGTTCGACAACCCGCACATCATCCGCTACGACTCGAGCTGTTTCACGATCAATCGTAAAGACACGGTCATCTTCAGCGGGGCGTTCCATTACCCGCGTTGCCCCAAGGCGCTGTGGCGTGACCGTCTGACAAAGTTCAAGGCAGCAGGCTTCAACACCATTGAGACCTACGCCTTCTGGAACTACCACGAGCCGGAGAAAGGCAAGTCGAACCTGACGGAGTTTGAAGACTTCATCAAGCTTGTCCACGACATGGGCTTCTACATGATCGCCCGGCCTGGTCCCTATGTTTGCGCGGAGTGGGAGCGCGGCGGATTTCCAGACTGGGTGGCCAGCATGCGGTTCCCGCTTCGCACCAACCATGCGGAGAGCATCAAGACATCGCAGCACTGGTACGACCAGGTTTTGCCGGTGATTCAGCGGCACCAGATCACCGTTGGCGGCCCCATCATCATGGTGCAGGTAGAGAACGAATACGACTACAGCCCTCCCATGCCCGACGCGGACAAGCGCGAGTACATCCGGGCCCTGGCCAACATGGCCTGGGCAGCGGGCATCGACGTGCCGGTTATCACCTGTTGGACCAAGCAGGCGCGGGAGAACTCGGACGCCGACATGGCCAAAATCATGGATACGTGCAATTTCTACCCCGCCTGGAACATTGTGAAGGAAGTTGTTCCAAGGCTCCAGGAACTGCGCAAGGAAGAGCCTTTCTCCCCGCTTGCCATCAGCGAATTGCAAGGCGGTTGGTTCAGCCAGTTTGGCGGGAAACTATCCGTAGACCAGGAAGGGGTGAACGCTGAGCAGATCGACACGCTCACCAAGACCGTACTCGAGCAGGGAGTAACCTCCTTCAACTACTACATGGGTTATGGAGGAACGAATTTCGATTGGGCCGCCAAGACCCTCACCACCACTTACGATTACGCTGCACCGATTGGCGAGCCGGGCGGCTTGTGGGACAAGTATTACGCGGCCCGTGGGATCTGCCAGTTCCTCCGCCTGCATGGGGATGTGCTGGCGCGGGCCCAAGCGCTCGAAGGTGGCGCCGAGTCTACAAACCCCAACCTCAGCGCCACGGAGAGGGTCAACGGCCAGAGCGCGGTGGTCTTCGTGCGCGAAAACGCCAACGTCGAGCAACGCTATAAGATGACATTCGTTGATCCTAACAGCCCCACGAAACGCAGGATTAGTGTGCCGCGCGAGGGCGAACTGGTCATCGGTCCCCGCGAAATGAAAATGCTGGCCGTGCAAGTGCCCATCCCTGGCAGCCAGCTCCGTTACTCGACGGCGGAGGTGCTGGCTCACGGCCTGAACCTCGACCGCCATTTCCTCATCCTCTACGACATGCCGGGGCGTGTGGCGGAGATCTCCCTGGCGACCAGAGACGAACCCCATGTGGAAGGCGAAACGACTTACAAGTACTGGGACCCGGAATATGAATCGGTGGTCTTTGGCGTTCGATTCGAGAAGACCGAGAAGCTCCTCCTGGTGAATGACCACCTTCTGGTAATCCTGTTACCGCGCGACCGTGCCCTGCGGACGTGGGTCAGTGAGTTCCCTTCCAAGGTTGTTCCCGGGTCGGAGGAGACCAAGCCCTTCGCTGTTCCCTTCATTACGGACAGCTACATGTTTGCAGGTAGCGGTTCACATGCGAGTCGGATTTGGGCCGATTTGGATTTCCTGCCCGGCGAGCACGAACTGACCCTATTGCTTCCTTCCAAGCCTGGCAAGTGTTGGGTTGATGGCGTGCTGACGGAGTTTGCCTACGAACGCGAGCGGCGAACTGCGCGTCTTCGTATCACGACGCCGGCCCTGCCCTATAAGCCGCTCGATTTGAGCGACGGCCAGGCCTGGGTGGAGAGATATGACACCGCCTCCGGCCATTGGCAGAGCAGCTCGCCTGGCGCCCTGGAAGACACCGGTCCTGTCCCCTATGGTTACGTGAAGTATAAGGCTCAGTTCAATTACAGCAACGAACCGAAGATGTTCATTTCGACTTTCGCGGATGATGCGATAAAGGTCTTTATCAACGGGAAGCCCGTCGAAGAAGCATTGAAGCCCGCAAAAGCTATCGACTTCGAACTGGCAAAACACGCCAAGGCGGGGACAAACACGCTGGAAATCGCTTATGAGGCCTTTGGGGCGTACAATGGCGGCAGAGAGATGGGCGATTTGAAGGGCATCGAATTTGTACGCTTGGGGAGCGACGCTAAAGGCGGTGCACCGATCACCTCCATGCGAATCCAGCGCTTTGCGGCGCCCATGCGAGGACGGGACGTAGACCCGGATTTTGCAGCCGCTGCCTGGAGTCCGGCGTCTTACCAGGCATCAGGTCCAGCGCACGAACTGGTTGCGGCATTCACGTGGTGCCGAACGGAATTTGCGTTGCCTGGGGTCGCACCGGGCTGGATGGCGCCCTGGAAACTGACCTTCGAGGCTGACCGCGACGCTCTGCTCTATCTCAATGGCAAGTTTGTTGGGCGCTACGTGACCGTTGGACCACAAAAGGAGTTCTATCTCCCAGAACCGTACTTCGCTCCCGCCGGAAGGGAAAACATTCTGACCTTCGTTCTGGCCTATACGGATCGCCCGGGACACGTCCGGACGTTACGCGTGGGGCCATACGAGGAGTTCTCCGCCTGCCGCACGCGCGTGGAATTTCAGTGGTAGGGGCACCCTCGTGGGTGCCCAGCCTGGGCGCACACAAGGCGTGCATGCCCAAGACCCGTGTAGGACACAACAATCCAAATGCTCGTTGGCTGGTTGTAGTGGGGCTATTCGAAGGGCCAGTCATTCCCGCGAAAGCGGGAATCCAGTCCGTCGACAGCGCATCTCCGAAGGTTTGCGAAGTGGATTCCCGCTTTCGCGGGAATGACTGCGCCTTCTAGCGCCCCTATCTTGCAAATGGCACCATACCAGGTTGCAGCCGCATTGACGCACTAGGAAGAAGATGCAACAATCATCTATTGGGGTGCTGCGGGACCGGACTGCTTGGGTTTCCCCCCTCGTTTAAGCCCCATCCCATTCCACTCGAAGGATCTCTCTCATGAATGCCAATGATATGCGGCCAGGTATGGTCATCCAACACAACGGCGAACTCTTCACCATTCACAAGGCTGAGCACCGCACGCCGGGGAACCTACGTGCTTTCGTTCAGGCCCGCATGCGCAACCTGCGTACCGGCGCGCTCATCGATCACCGCTTCCGATCTGAGGACACAATCGAGAAAGCCAATCTCGATGAAGTCGAAATGCAGTACCTTTATTCCGACGGCGATTCTTTTTTCTTCATGAACACGCAGAACTACGAACAGATCGGCCTGCACAAGTCCGTTATCGAGGACCGCGCCTCCTACCTCGTTCCGAATGTGGTCATTAAGGTGCAGTTGTTTGAGGGAAGGCCGGTGGATATCGAGCTGCCGGCAACCGTGGACCTGAAAGTCGTGGAGACTGAACCTGGGAAAAAAGGGGCTTCGGCCACCAACGTCACGAAACTGGCCAAGCTCGAAACCGGCCTCACGGTACAGGTCCCGCCGTTTATCGTCGAAGGCGAAGTCATCACCGTGGACACGGCAGAGGGAAAGTATCTCGAACGCGCTGCCGGTTGACGTATTACCACTGAGGAGAAGTAATCATGAGCAAGCCGGAAACTCTCATGCCTCCTGTCCATCCCGGCGAGATCCTCCGCGAGGATTTCATGAAGCCGCTCGGTCTTACCAGCAACAGGCTGGCGCTCGACCTTCACGTGCCGGCGACTCGGATCGGTGAAATCGTCCACGAACGCCGCCGCATTACTGCCGACACCGCTTTGCGCCTGGCGCGTTACTTCAAGACCAACCCGGAGTTCTGGCTGAACCTGCAGAATTCCTTCGACCTCGAAATCGAAAGACGCTCGGGCGCGGCGGTTGAAATTGAGCGCCACGTGCACCCTGCTGCCGTGCAGGCTTCCTAACCCAACTTTTCTTCGCTCCCAAACTGTGGCTCCCCTGCTGCCGGCAGCGCGCCCATTGCGGCCCTCACTGCGAGTAACAGAAGTATCCCACGCATTAGTTTCTCCTCCCGCCAAAGCGTAGTACGAAACAGTCGCGGACAGGTACAAAGCCTGCGCGCTTCTACTTCTCCACTCCCAGTTGCGCCAGCATGAAGGCATAATCAAATGCAATCTCTTTCAGATAATCATAGCGTCCGGACGACCCGCCATGTCCCGCCGCCATATTGGTTTTAAGCAGCAGCACGTTTTTATCGGTCTTGAGGCTGCGCAGTTTGGCAACGTATTTTGCCGGTTCCCAGTACATCACCTGACTGTCGTTGAAAGAAGTCTTCACCAGCATCGCCGGATAGGCGACTTTCTTCAGGTTGTCATACGGCGAGTACTTGAGCATGTAGTCATAAGCGGGCTTCTCGTTAGGGTTACCCCACTCCTCATATTCCGGCACCGTAAGCGGCAGCGAGGTGTCGAGCATGGTATTCATCACGTCCACAAAAGGCACGTGCGCGACCACAATGTTGAACAGGTCCGGACGGAGGTTGGTAACCGCACCCATCAACAGGCCACCGGCGGAGCCGCCTTCAATGGCAATTTTGTTGCGGGCGCCGTATTTGTTGGCCGCCAGGTATTCGGTGCAATCGATGAAGTCGGTGAAGGTGTTCATCTTGTTCATCATGCGCCCGGCATCGTGCCAGGGTTTGCCCAGATCTCCGCCGCCGCGAATATGCGCATAGGCCATCACGAAACCGCGATCGAGCAAACTCAGGCGGTTCGAGTTGAAGCTCACCGGCAGCGGAAAGCCGTAAGAGCCGTATCCATATACATACAGAGGATTCGATCCATCCTCTTTCTTCAGGTCTTTGCGATAGATGACGGAGATTGGGACCTTGGTGCCGTCTCGCGCAGTTGCCCAGACTCTTTCGGACTGGTAATTCGAAGGATCGTATCCACCAGGGACTTCGTTCTGCTTGAGCAGCTTTGAACTGTGCTTCTCCAAGTCGTAGTCAAAGACCGACGGGGGTGTGACCAGCGACTGATAGGCGTAACGAAAGAACTTCGTCTTGAACTCGCGATTGATCTGCGGTGAAGCCGTGTAGACCGGCTCGGGGAAAGGGATACGTTGCTTTGCGCCACTGGCCAAATCCACCATGGTGAGCTGCGGCAATCCCTTCTCGCGCTCAAACAGAACATAGAAGTCCTGGAAGGGCTCGAAGCCAGACAGCATCACGTCGTCGCGAACCGGGATAACCTCCTTCCAGTTCTTCTTGCCGGGATCACCGATGGGGGCAGAGACCAGTCGGAAGTTACGGCCCTTATCATTGGTACGAATGTAGAAGCGGTCCCCAAGGTGGTCGGCGTAGTATTCGACCTCCTGCTGCCGCGGAGCAATCAGCTTCCACGCGCCGGAAGGAATTGCGGCGTCCAGATAACGGACCTCTGAGGTGGTATGGCTGGCAGAAGTCAAGAAGATGTATTTGCGGCTGCGTGACCTCGAGGCGCCGATGTTGAAACGTTCGTCCTTCTCTTCATAAACAAGCTCATCGCTCTTAGCCTCGGTTCCAAGCTTGTGCCGGTAAAGACGGTATTGACGCTTGGCAGTATCTTCTACGGTATAGAAGAGGGTTTGGCTGTCGCTCGCCCAGGCCATCGATCCCGTCTTCTCCGCTGTATCCGTCAGGTCTTTGCCGGTACGCAGATCGCGCACGTGCAGGCGATACTGCCGGAAGCCTGTGTTGTCCGTCGAATAGGCCAGCAGGTTGCCATCCTCACTCACGTCGTAGGCCCCCAAGGCCATGAACTTCTCGCCTTGCGCAAGTTCATTCACATCCACAGTGATCTGCTCAGCCGCGCCGAGGCTTTCCCTTTTTCTCCCGAAAATCGGATACTGCTTACCCGCCACCCAACGCGAATAATAGAAGTGGTCACCTTCTTTATAAGGGACATTCACATCTGTTTCCTTGATGTGACTGACCATCTCGTCATAAAGCTTCTTTTGCAGGAATTCAGTAGGCTTCATGATTGCGCCGGTATAGGCATTTTCGGCCTCGAGATACGCGGCCACTTCAGGATTCGACTTCTCGCGCAGCCACCCATAATCATCAACCAGAGTGCCGCCATGAATGTGGTTCTCCGAATGGATTCTCTTGGCCACAGGCGGAGTAACCGTGCCCGCCGGATTCGACGGCGTCCTTTGTGCCGACATAAGGGCCGTCGCCGCAACAACAAGAATCGAATAAATAAGTTTTCTCATAGATGCTCTACCTTTCCCCAATTCTTCCTGCGCTCCAGCGGATGGCGTCCTGGACGAGGGTGCGGTAGCCGGGGTGCAGGTGTGCCGTTTCGCCGTGGCCGAGTTCAATGTACACCACGCGGGACTTTGGATAAGGACTGATCCAGGCCACAGGACCGTCGCTAGTGGGATTATCGGTCCTGAGCAGCACTTTGACGTCGGGCGAAATCCACATTCCCTTGTAGGTTTCATCCCACAGGTGGAGCGTTCCCACCCGCGCCGTAATGGGGTGGCTCACAACCGCTTTGACGCATTGTTCTTCACCGTGCTTGTATGTCGAAGCGGGCATGGCGCCGTCCGGCTTCAGCAGGTATTTGCCGCCCACCACCTCCTTGTACCACCACTCCCAGGATTGGTAATCCGCAATGGCATGATGGAGGACCACAATCCCCTTGCCGCTCTCGACAAAATCTCGCAAGTGGGTCTTCTCGGTTTCGCTTATTTCATTGGAGAAATCGTAGAGGACGAGCACGTCGTACCGGCTCCGAATGTCGTTCCGGAAGGCTTCGTGATTGGAAACGGCATGGTCCCAATGCAGGTCATCCGCTGCATCGAAAACAGTATAGAAGGTGGTCGGATACTCGTGCCCTCCTGTGACGACGAGCAACTCGAGGGGCTTCGGTTCTTTCTTGGCGGCGCTGACATCGGCAGGAAGTGTGACGGCGCCGGTCGCAGCCCATTCGGTTCCGCGCAGGAACGTGTTCACGAAGCCGGTCTCCTGCATCGCGGCAACGTCGTGGCCAAGGGCTGTGTACATGACTCGGCCCTTCCCGTAGTTGACCGTCCAAATCATCGGCTCGTCCTTGCCCGTCCCGCCATTCGTGGGATCATCGAAAGCTGTGGCCAGGATGTGAGCTTCGGGCAACATCTGGTGGCTGTGGTAAAGCTCGTCCGAGACCACAAACGATTCCTCCATGCCTTTGGCGATGGGGTGCTCTCGATCCACGAATTTCACGCTAAAGCAGTGCCTGGGCGCATGTGCGGTCTTGGGCGGCCCTTCGGTCCACCAGCCACCGATCATCTTCAGATACTCCGGCCAGGGCGGCTCTTTGAATCCCATGGGTCGATGGTTGTCGCCGAGCACTTCGAGGCCCGTGAAGGCGTAGCTGGCCGCATGAATAGCTATAAGCCCTTTGCCCGATTTCACGAAATTCTCGACGGCCTTCTCGGTCGCTTCCCCCCAGCGCGGGCCGTCGTAGTCGAGCACTAGAACGTCGTAAGCGGCCAGCGTCGCCGGCGTGATTCCCAGCGGCTCTTCTTCCACCCGGACATCAAAGCGCCCGCTCTGCACAAGGGCCTTCCGCAGAAAGGGCGTGGTGGTCCGCCAATCGTGGTTATTCCGCCCGGAGAAGATGAGGACGCGAATCGCCCCCGGCTTGAAGAAAGGAATCGTCACCTGCGCAAAGCCCGGTGACGCGACAAGCAGAAGGGTGGCCAGCGAGAGCACAATAGCGGATGTGGTTTTGGAATGATTTTTCATTGAGGTCCTCCAGCAAGGTCCCGAGCGCAGGGTTGATGACTGTGTTCCGAAGCTGCGCTAGTGTCCTGAGTCAGAAGTTCGCTGACAAAGTCTTCCCCTTTCGGATGGCCGTTCCACAGCCCCGGCAGGGGCGTAATCCCGCGTACGCGGGACCAGGGCGCCAGCCCTGGGGGAAGGAGCCCTCACCCCGTCCCGCAGAGCGGGACACCCCTCTCCCGCGCGGGCGGGAGAGGGGACGGTGGAGAGGGAGGGTTCGCGTACCCACGGCTGACGAAGCTGTGAAAAATTCAAATAGGCGAATGATAGTGTTGTTGCGAGCGGCATCTGGTGTTGGTGCCGCTAAGGCTCGCGAGCCGGGCGACGACCTACGGGTCTATTCCGTCACTACCTTTCGGCGGAGCCCGTTTGCGGTTGGTTTTTGGCGTTTCCATCGTCCTGCATACCTCCTGGTGGTGCTGCTGATTCAGGCCGCCGCGGCGGCGGCCGCCGCCAGTTTGGGTCGCCAACAGAGGCGGACCCACTGTTGAATGTTGTAAGTCAGGCAGGCCCAAATGGCTTCGCAGGTGGCTTTGGCCAAGCCTCGCACCCGAAAGCGGCGCAGCCCCAGTTTTTCCTTGATCCATAAATTCGGAAAC
>Ga0208692_1001088_pt1 | contig 16367 bp, 8 predicted proteins | sample June2015DPH_20_1_3_FD_184721 | JGI IMG/M metagenome (GOLD analysis project Ga0208692, IMG submission 184721) | Peatland microbial communities from SPRUCE experiment site at the Marcell Experimental Forest, Minnesota, USA - June2015DPH_20_100... | ecosystem: Environmental > Terrestrial > Soil >...
CGCCGTTGATCCGAAGGCCGGCTTCCGCATCCACCTCGATCTTACGGATGCCGAATGAGGTTGTGGTGCGATCCACCGTCGTTCCGCCCACCATCAGATCGACCTCGGCGCGGTAGAGTTGCGGGCTAGCCATGGACCACAACCGGGGCGCCTTGATCGCAAACTCCTGGTCCGCCTGCGCCTCCCCGCCGGCCGCCACGGACTGCGTGGCTTCGCGGTTTCCGGTCAGAGCGCTCTCCGAATCGAGCAGCCGTACCCTGACGGCCACATCGCGTGCGGCCCTGCCGCGGTTCTCGATCTTCACCGCCACTTTCACCCTGGCGGCGTCCTTCGAAACTTCCGGGGTCGTGACGTAGATACCCCAGAGGGGCACGCGGACCTCGGTGGTGACATTCAGCCAGACGTGGCGGTAGATACCAGAGCCGGAATACCACCGGCTGTTACGTCCCTCGTTTCTCACCCGCACCGCCAGGACGTTCTCCCCATCGCGGCGCAGGTAAGCTGTCAGGTCATACGCAAAAGTCGTGTAGCCGTATGGGTGATAGCCCAGATGATGGCCGTTCAGCCAGACGTCGCTGTTCATATACACGCCGTCAAATACGATCTCCACCTGGCTCGCGGCGCCCACGGCCTCCGCCGAGAATCGCTTGCGATACCAACCCGTGCCTCCCACAACCCAGCCGGTGTCCCGTTTGCCTGCGCTCAGATAGCTGTCGAACGGGCCGATCCGGGAGGGCACCACGGTATCACCCCAGATCGCTCCCTCACCGGTGGATTCAGGGAGAGGCGGGAGATCTTCGACGCTCCAATCGTGGGGCAGATCGAGCACGCGCCACGCGCTGTCGTCAAATTGCTGGCGTTCGGCGCCCGAAGCATCTCCGCGATAGAAGCGCCAGCCGCCGTCGAAGAGCTGATCGCGATGGTTCGCAACGCCGGATCCCACATCGGCCATCGACTCGTGCTGTTGACCATGAGCCAGTTCAGTAAGGAGCGGTATCGCCGCGAAGCTGGCAACGAATGATTTCAGCGCGTCACGCCGGCGCACACCTCCACCGCTGTGGTCGTTCGTAGCTGCGTCGGCTACCCTCGATGATGCCCGCTCTAGTCCGCTTTTCGCATCCATCCCAGACTCCTTTGACCGGAATTCGCTTTTTAGCGTGCCTGCACCGGAGAGTATACACGCGTTTGTCTTCAACCGAGCCCTTTCGGTGCACTTTCCCTCTCCGAGATGGTCCGAACGACCCTCTTCTGCCTGCCGCAAGCGCAGAGGTAGCAGCCGTCCCACTTCGCGGCGGGAACGGTTAATCCGTTTCGTTGCGGCGTCCTTAATTGACTTCATCACCCGGCCGATCGTGAACGGATGGGCCGGACAGAATATGCCATGCCAGTGATCCGGCTGGAGCGCCCAGGCGCTGAGCAAGAGGCCGTGTTTCTCGCGGCGTTCGCGGATCTCCTGCGCCAAACAGGCAGATTCTGAATCTGAAAGATGCGTCGGGGGTAAGGCGCGGCAGGTAACAAAGAATCAACGGTCCGATACTGCTAGGCGCCGAAGACGCGACATGCCGCCCATTATAGGCCGCGAGCCCGCGTCCGCCAAACGTCCTTGCCCGAAGAGCCGCAGAAGAAGGCAAAGTACGCCACCCTATCATTCGGTAGTGGTTCAATTTAGTCCAAAATATAAAATCTTGGGCAGTAATATAGTTTGAATTATACGGGCCTTGGGTATTTCAGTTTGACCTCTGTGTCGGGTAGTAGCTCACACAGTCAGTAAACACCGGGTATATCGCGGGCAATCATCGTGGACAGGTTCATCTACTGCGCTTTTGCCCGGTTGCATGGCCACTTGTACGGACAGGCCGTTTCTCGTCAAAGTGCTCGACGTGGCAGGACTCACGGCGATTACTAAACCCTTGGCGACTTACCGGAACTTAGCCGTGTCCGACGATAAGTTCCGAGTAGCCGACCATCTGGACACAATTGCGCGAGGCGGCGGATGGTCGTTCCGAACGTGGTGCTATTCAGGGAAATCGCGCCTAATGATTCCGCACCAATCTGTCGCCCACTGCCCTGGTCGTCTCAAAACCCCGCGAGCGCAACGTCGGGACCGTTCGACGTGGGAAGAGTAACAGGGCGGCCACTCGATGAGGATACTCAATACGGTATCTACCGGTTTTCCGCTCGCAGCAGCAACCGAAACCATAAGTCTTGACAAAATATCACATTAGAAATAATCTAAGTCCTTGATGGACGCTGAGGCGATTAAACGGTCCTTGGAAGATAGCGGGTTGCGGTGCACTCCGCAGCGCTACGCCGTGATGGCTTTCTTGATGGAACACAAGAGGCATCCCACAGCTGCGGAAATCTTCGAAGCCGTGAATCGCGTGGATCCGCGCTGTTCAAGGGCCACGACTTATAACAACCTGCGGGACTTGGTGCAGGCGGGTCTGGTGCGTGAAGTGGCCGTCGAGGGCCGCGCCGCGCGATTCGATGCAAAAGGCGTGCGGCATCACCACTTTATCTGCGACCGCTGCGGCAAGGTTGAGGACATCGAGTGGTACGACGTGCCCAGGCCTGCCTCGGGCTCCCTCGGTAGGCGGATTCTTCGCCAATGCGAACTCATTTTCCGGGGGCTCTGCGCGAAGTGCGCTCCGCGGCACGCTTCCGGTTAAGTGTCGTCGGCGTGTGGATACCGGATGAGTGGCGCGCGCGAGCGAGCGCGGCCGGCGGCGATGGCGCGAATGGGAAGGCCAGAATGGTTTCGTAGTTCGTCACATTTTTTTAACTAATTCGAAAGGGAGGCAAGCATATGGATAAAACACTCACGAACGCAGCGGGGGCGCCTGTCCCCGATAATCAGGAGCAAAGTTGTCAACCGAAAGCAAGTGCCCGGTATCGGGCGGCGCTCGCCGACCCACGGAGGCTGGGGCCCTGGCGAATGCGGGCTGGTGGCCGAATCAACTGAACCTGAAGATCCTGCACCAGCACTCCCCCCTGTCCGATCCTATGGATAAGGAGTTCAATTATGCTGAAGAATTCAAGAGCCTCGACCTGGATGCCGTGATCAAGGATCTCCATGCCTTGATGACGACGTCGCAGGACTGGTGGCCCGCGGACTACGGCCATTATGGGCCGCTCTTCATCCGTATGGCGTGGCATAGCGCCGGCACGTACCGTATCTCCGATGGTCGAGGTGGCGCGGGTTCCGCAGCACAGCGATTTGCGCCCCTCAACAGCTGGCCGGACAACGTGAGCCTCGACAAGGCACGCCGGTTGCTCTGGCCGATCAAGCAAAAGTACGGCCGGAAAATATCCTGGGCCGACCTGATGATCCTCACCGGTAACGTCGCTCTGGAGTCGATGGGATTCAAGACTTTCGGTTTCGGCGGTGGGCGCGAGGACATCTGGGAGCCGGAAGAAGACATTTACTGGGGGCCGGAGGGCAAGTGGCTGGCGGACGAGCGCTACAGCGGCGATCGTCAGCTCGAGAATCCTCTCGCCGCGGTTCAGATGGGCCTGATTTACGTGAATCCGGAAGGGCCCAATGGAAAGCCGGATCCCGTCGCTGCGGCACGGGATATCCGAGAGACCTTCCGCCGCATGGCGATGAATGACGAGGAGACGGTGGCCCTCATCGCCGGCGGACACACGTTCGGCAAAGCCCATGGCGCTGCCGAGCAGAGCAAGTATGTCGGTCCCGAACCTGAGGCTGCCCCCATCGAAGAGCAAGGCCTCGGCTGGAAGAATACCTTTGGCAGCGGCAAAGGCGCCGACGCGTTCACCAGCGGGTTGGAGGGCGCATGGACCACCAACCCGGTGAAGTGGGACAACAATTACTTCGAGAACCTGTTCGGCTATGAATGGGAACTCACCAAGAGTCCCGCCGGTGCCAACCAATGGACGCCCAAGGACGCATCGGCAGCGGGCACCGTGCCGGATGCCCACGATCCGTCGAAGAAGCACGCCCCGATGATGTTCACGACGGACCTCGCACTGAAGGTGGACCCGAGCTACGCGGCGATTTCGAAGTGTTTCCACAAGAACCCGCAGGCATTCGCCGACGCGTTCGCCAAGGCTTGGTTCAAGCTGACGCACCGCGACATGGGGCCTGTTTCGCGATACCTTGGCCCGCTCGTTCCGGCAAAGCCGCTGCTGTGGCAGGACCCCGTTCCCGCTGTGGATCATAAACTGATCGGCGAGCGGGACATTGCTGCCCTGAAGGCTAAGATCCTCGCATCCGGACTGTCCATCTCCCAACTGGTCACGACGGCCTGGGCATCGGCGGCAACGTTCCGCGGCGGCGACAAGCGCGGCGGTGCCAACGGGGCACGCCTTCGCCTCGCGCCGCAAAAGGATTGGGAAGTCAACCAGCCGGCCGAACTGGCGAAGGTCCTTCGGACGCTGGGCGCGGTCCAGAAGGGTTTCAACGGCGCGCAGTCCGGCGGGAAGAAGGTCTCGCTTGCTGACCTGATCGTTCTGGGCGGCTGCGCAGCCGTCGAGGCAGCTGCGAAGAAGGCCGGCCACGCCGTGAAGGTTCCCTTCTCACCGGGGCGCACGGATGCTTCGCAGAAGCAGACCGATGTGGACTCATTCGCCGTACTGGAGCCGACTGCAGACGGGTTCCGCAACTACCTCCGGAAGGGACACCAAAGACCGGCGGAGGAGCTGCTGGTGGATCGGGCGCAGCTGCTGACGCTGACGGCCCCCGAGATGACGGTTCTCGTCGGCGGCATGCGCGCCCTGAATGCTAACTTCGGGCAGTCCAAACACGGCGTCTTCACCAACCGGCCCGGGACGCTGACGAATGATTTCTTCGTCAACCTGCTCGACATGAATACGAAGTGGCAGGCCTCCCCTGCATCCGAAGGCCTGTATGAGGGGCGCGATCGCGCGACCGGCGAAATCAAGTGGACCGGCACCCGTGTCGACCTTGTCTTCGGTTCGAACTCCCAGCTCCGGGCAATCGCGGAGTTCTATGCATGTGACGACTCGAAGGAGGCGTTTGTGAAGGACTTCGTGGCGGCGTGGAACAAGGTGATGAACCTTGATCGCTACGACCTTGCCTGAGCTCGGCGGAAAAGAGAGCTGTCAACCTGGTACTGACCCCCGTTCCTGTTGTTGGGATCGGCAAGAACGGAGGTGGCGCTTTTCTTGGCTCGCGCGGGCCGGATCGCGAGCCCTCTGATTCTGCCAGGGTCTTAATCGCTGAAGTCACCGAGTACCTTGGAAGCTTTCGGTCGAGTACTGGAATCGATAAGACCATCAGGGTGCTCGATCGCGCTTCTTAACTTAGCAACGACCGTTCGCCTAAGCCTCTATCCGTGGGCAGATCGGAACCGTAGTGGGGCACGACCCCGCTGGTTCTGATTTGCCCGTCCCGAAGCGTCCTGCACGACAGATTTCTCCAACCGTGTCTTGTGCGCGTACACCTAACCCATGCCACCTGCGCCGATGGGCGCAAGGACCTCGTAGGGACCTGGTTTGGTACCGATAGGGAGCGGCATGTCAGTGTAAGAACTGAGCTTATCCTATCAGAATGCGGTTAGCGCCTGAGTAACGGGCCACCCGGAAGCAATCCACATGCCTGATTTGGCCTACACGTATAAGTGCACTATGCCCGCGCAGGATTACGGTAGAAGAACCTGTTATCGGTGACTACCCGCGATAAACGGCGTAGTGCTTACCGACAGTATGCGCCCCCTGGTTCCTTGCGATAAATCCCCATCCCACAAGTGATTTTCAGGTGATTAATAGCCCTGCGAGCGGATTCGGCCTGAAAAGTCGGCTCCCCATCGACTGGGTCACCTCTTGGGCCGGATTCAGGTGTGGAAGGGCGTTTCACAGGCACAATCTCACAGAGGTGGTCGGAAGGGCTGTTCTCCCTTGTTGTCATGTATGCCCGTCGATTCCACAACTGCGCATTTACGGAACGGAATCGCATTGGAGGCGCACGCAAGAAAAGGGGAGCCAAAAGCCGAGGGCGACCTTACGGTGGGAAATTCATGCGACGACGCAACATGTACTGGAAGCGTGGGTCAGAGTGCACAGATTATTTCAGCTTTGCGTATTCCGCCTTCGCTTCCTTGAGGATGGGGATGTCGGCGTCGGCGTCCTTCCAGATGTCGAAGAACTGCTCGTAGGCTTGCCGCGCTACGACTATATCCCCGGCAAGGGCGCGCGCGGCCGAGGCCAAGGTACGAGAGCGGGAGCAGAACGGCATCTTTGGCATCTTCGGAAAAAAGCACCAGGTACCAGTGGGCAAGGATGTTGTTGAACTCCAGCGCGGCAGCTTCGCCTTGGCCAAGGCGGAGCAAAGCCTGGGCCCGCACGATGCTGACCCACGCGTCGAAAGGAACTGGAGGGGCAGGTAACCCTTCGAGCCGCGCCAGCGCATCTTTGGCATTGCCCCCCTGAAGATCCAGGACGGCTTCCGCGAGAGTTGCGTTTTGCTGCCGTTCATTGTGCGTAGAGGGATAGCTCTTGCGCCCCGCCGCAAGCCGGTCTGGAACAGCTTGCGAGTGCCCCTCATTCGTCCGCCATAGCTGCTCCAAGCCACCCGCCGCCGACTGAGAACAGTGTGATGAAAACACAACAGATTGCCGACCCGCACTAGCGGGGTGCAATCCGTGCGGCCTCAAGTTTCTTCAGCTCTTGGAACCAGTTGACAACTACCTTGTACTCAGTAAGACCTCGGTGGGGAGAATCGTCACGCAGCATGAGGAATTCGCCGCCATCCGGCGTGAGGTCGTAGTCGTTGACCGCACCGCCCATTATGAATGAGCCCTCGAACAATACGCGCGGCTTGCCGGACGAAAAGGCCGGTTGAGTCACCACGCTCGAAACCATCATCTTGTCGCCGTTCCGGTAATACAGCTCTTTGCCGTTCGCCGACCAGTGAGGCTGAAGGCCGCCGTCGGAAGAAACCTGCCATCGTCCTCCCCCCGGTTCGGCGGATCGTACGTAGACTTCGCTCCGACCGGATTCGTCGGATGTATAGGCAATCCAGCGCGCGTCCGGTGACAACATGGCCTGCCACGCCTGCCCGGACGCATCGGCGAGGGTCACTGGCTCACCCGCGGCCTGCAAAACAGGCGTGCGCACCGCAGATGCAGGGGTATAAAGCAGCGGCAGCATGCGCACCCGGAGCTTGTCACCCGCCAACTCATACTCTACGAGGGCCAATCTTTTGGCGTCGCGCGACCATGACGTCGCCCCAACAAACCCCTTGGGGAAGTCATAAAGTTTCTGGGGTTCGGCGCTCGCATCGGTCGGCATCCACATCAGGGTGGTCCCGCCTAATGTATGGCCTCGCGTGAACACCAGCAGTTTGCCATCCGGACTCCAGGTTGGCGCCATATCGTCCCACGTTGGCGCCATACCGTTGACCTGTGCCGCGGTAAGTCGGGTTGGCGATTCTCGCGCGAGGTCATATAGCCACAGCGAATCTCCGGGGCCTTGTTTAACTGAAGCCGCGAGGAAACTGCCATCCGGCGAAAGCCGTGGGTCCCAGTAGTCGCCTCCTGGAAGTGCCAGGGGTCGCACTGCGCCTGCCCTGTCAACCAGTACCACCGAGTACTTGTTGTCCCGAGCCGCAACGTAAACCAGAGTACCAGCCGGAGAAACCGCAAATTCGGGGTTGAACCAAAACGAGCTGTCGTCGGTGAAAACATGGTAGGGGAGGATGAACTCGGGACCGATGGTGAGCGTTCGCTCGGGATCGAAGGGGACGGCCCAGAGTGCATTGGCGCGGAAAAATAGCAGATGTCCGGATGGAATATAGGTGCCTCGTGAAGCGTTCTCGAGCACGATCCGGCGTTTGCCGGTCTCGAGCGACTGAACAACAATCGCATCGCCAAGAGTCCGCCTTCTGGCGGTGAACAGCAAGTCGTCGCCGTTGGGCAGCAGTTGTGGCCAGTCGTGCTGTTGTTCCCCAGGTTCAAGCTTCGTGACCTGCTCCGGCACACCGCCGCTCGCCGGAACACGGCTGATGCCGCGGCCGATAATTCCAAAATAGATGTTGCCATCGCGCGCCCATGTACCGCCGAGCCCGACCTCGGGGAGCGAGCAAACATCCAGCAACTGGTCTCCCGATAACGCCATTTTCTGGACCTTCTTCGCAGCCACGAAGGCCAGCCATTGTCCATCCGGCGAGAAGAACGACACCGTGCCTATGCTGGGCGCCGGGGTCAATTTGCCGGCAGACTGCTCCAAGCTGTAAAGGTATAGCCCATACGCGCCTGTCGGCGTTTTCACTAGTGAGACGACATGCAGCCCGTCGGGAGAAACCGCCAAGCCCGGAACACTGTCGTTCAGCGGCGTTTCCGGCGGGGTTTGCACGGCGAAGTGTATCGCTGCGCCTGGTATCGTCGGCGCCTTCGAGAGGAGCAACCACCATCCGACTACTGCCCCAATGAGCAGGACGGCCAGACCGACGACGGCAAGTTTGGCTGTTCGGCCCTTGACCCAGCGAGGCTTGGGGCGCTCCGTAAGCATCTGGCTCACGGCGCGCCCTGACTCGCTGTCGCGTTTCAGGCGCTTCAAGTCGGCACGCAGCTCGGCCGCCGACTGGCAGCGTACCTCCCGGTCCTTCTCCAGGGCCTTGTTAATGACCTCCTCCAGGCGCAGCGGAATCTCGGGGTTCAGCTTGGCAGGCGAGACCGGCATACGCTCCAGTATGTCGTGGAAGATGATTCCAGGCGTGGCTCCCGGGAATGCCTGCTGGCCGGTCGCCATTTCGTACAGCAGCAGGCCGAAAGAGAACAGGTCGGTGCGGGTATCGAGCTCTTGCCCGCGCACTTGCTCGGGGGACATGTAAGCGAAGGTGCCCACGGCCACGCCGGGGCTGGTGAGATGTTCGGGCTCGATGGAGGCGGTGGGCAGCGCAGAGAATCCTACCGTTTCCGCCACCCGCCTGGCCTTTGGTGCCAGCTTCGCCAAGCCGAAGTCCAGGATCTTCGCCTGGCCGCGTTGGGTAACGAAGATGTTCGCGGGCTTGACGTCGCGGTGGATGATCCCTTTCGAGTGTGCGGCGTCCAGCGCATCGGCAATTTGAATCGCAAACTCCAGTACTTCGTCCGTCTTCAGCGGCTTCCCGGTAATACGCTGCTTGAGTGTCTGCCCTTCCAGCAGCTCCATGGCGATAAACGGTTGGCCATCATGTTCGTCGATGTCGTGGATGGTGCAGATGTTGGGATGATTGAGCGCCGAGGCGGCGCGGGCCTCCCGCTGAAAACGCTCCAGCGCTTGGCGATCCCTGGAAAGTTCTTCAGGCAGGAACTTGAGCGCTACGAAGCGGCCGAGCTTGGTGTCCTCGGCCTTATAGACCACGCCCATGCCCCCGCCGCCGAGCTTCTCCAGGATGCGGTAGTGGGAAACCGTCTTGCCAATCATGTGAGGGTTCCGCCTTTGGTAGCCATCTTAGGCTGCGCTTGCAGGTAAGTCAACGGAATAGGACTATCGGAATAGGACTATCCGGGACAGTTCAAGTAGCGGAACAGTTCCCAGAAGTGCTGTGCAGCAAAATCTCACGGTGCTGGATCAAGTGCGAAGTGGTCCCGGCAGCAGACCAGAACTTCCCTACAGGTCGCAGTGAAACTCACGGGGGCTGGGCACACAGAATGGATTGGGACTGAAAAGTCGGCTTATCGTCATCAAACTCCTGTGTCGAAACGATTCCCTTTCCACACGCGAGTTGGGTAGTGGGTCAATTTGATGCTGTAGCGGCGAGTTTATCCGTCAACTGACGGACCAGATGGCGGCGTAAAGCCGCCTCTACATCAAATTGACCCACTGCCGCGAGCTAGGTGAGCTTGACAGGAGCGGTCGGCAGGGGTATGGTTTGCGCCAGAGATAGAGATAAAGTTGAAATTGGAGATTCCGGTTCAGATGAGCGATTTCCAGAGGGCATCCGTATCTGCGCCGAGGGACGATCGCGGCGATCTCTGCACCTTTCCTCCTCTCGGTGAAGCGATCAAAGTCCTGATGGTTTGGCCGCGTTTCCCTCCCTCTTTCTGGAGCTTTGCTGGAGTCATGGAGCTCCTTCGCGAAGAAACCCTCCATCCCCCCCTGGGTCTACTTACCCTCGCCGCGCTCTGTCCGAAGAACTGGAAGTTACGACTGATCGATCGAAGCTTTGAAACTCTGCTGGACCGTGACATCCTTTGGGCTGACCTCGTCATGGTCAGCGGAATGAGCGTGCAGAGAGATGACATTCGCCAGACTCTCCTGCGGGCTCGGGCCCTTGGCAAGCGGACGATGATCGGTGGTTCTTACGCGAGCAGTGAGCCGGACACCCTGCTTCCACTGGCAGACCATGTTGTCGTTGGTGAGCCGGATGAGGTTTTCGACAGGATCGCGGCCGATCTGGAGCGAGGCTCCGCCCAACGGCTCTACGTCATCCACGACAAGCCCGATGTCAGCAAGACGCCGGTCCCGCGGTTTGATCTGCTCAAGATCGAAAAGTACGTCTCCATGGCGGTGCAGTTCTCACGTGGGTGTCCATTCCAGTGCGAGTTCTGCGACATCATTACACTCTATGGAAGGAAGCCGCGAACGAAGGCGCCGCGTCAGATACTTGCGGAACTCGAGGTCTTGTTCGAGCTGGGCTGGCGCGAGCAGGTCTTTATCGTCGACGACAATTTTATCGGCAACCATAAGCGCGCTCTGGAATTGGCCCGGAGCCTGGAAGAGTGGCAGGTAGCTCATAACTATCCGTTCTTGTTTTACACCGAGGCCTCGATCGATCTCGCGCAGAGGCCGGAGTTGATCGAAGCCATGGTGAGGGCGAACTTTTATTATGTCTTCATCGGGATCGAGAGTCCCTCTGAACAATCACTGCTGGAAACCAAGAAATATCAGAATCTGCGGCACGATCAGTTGGAGTCCATCCGCTTCATCCAGAGTCAAGGTCTCTGGGTGAGTGCAGGCTTTATCATCGGTTTCGACTCGGATACAGAGGATATCTTCGAACGGCAAAGAGACTTCATTGAGCGCGCCGCCATCCCCTGGGCCATGGCCGGGTTCCTGCAAGCACCGGCCACGACTCCGCTCTACGACCGAATGGTGAAACAGGGCCGGCTACTTGAGGAAAACCCCGCGCTCAACAATTTCAACTCGCCTAATTTTCGGACGCTCCTCCCGCTCCCCATTCTGTTGCAGGGTTTGCGCGAAACTCTTCTCTCCCTTTATTCTGCCTCTGCATTTTACAATCGGGCTCATCGTTCGCTTCTGGCGTGGGAAACACGGGAGCAGCAGAAAGTGACGCCCTATCCCTTCTTGCTCGCACTTGGCATTTTGGTTCGGTCAATCTTCCGTCAAGGCATCCTGTCCTCCTATCGGAGAGCGTACTGGAAGTTCCTGTGGCAAATCCTTACGTGCTGGTCGCGGAATCCACCGAAGTTGGTCATGGGAATGACGATCCTGCTTTCAGGGCACCACTTCATAAAATACGCGCAAGATGTCGCAGCCGCGTTAGAGGCCCAATCTCAGAAACTCGCCGCCCAACAGCCCACGGCGACCTGCGGACCATCCTTTGGCTCACAGGGCAAGGAGGGGGCCTCACTTAGCACCCTGTCCCATTGAAATAAGTCGCCGCGCGAAACGAATGCCGCCTGAGCGCTTACGAAGTTCTTGCGCAGCACAATGGCAAGGTAAAGGGCGGTTTCGCCCTGTCAATTCAAGGCCAAATCCTGCTTCCGGCTTTTGCTGCCAGGCGGGGTTTAGGCGCGATGTAGTTCATTTAAGCTTTTTCAAGGGGCCTGTTCACTGCGGCATTGGCGGCGAAATTTCGCGCCCAGCCTTCGGTCGCGCGACTGATACCACACCGCTTTTTCAGAATCAGTTTGGGTGCGGCGCAGTTCGCGCACGCGTTGCGTGGGGATGCGGACGGGCAAAGTATAACAGCGCTGCGAACGGCTGCGAAGACTTGGGCGGCGCCGTGGAGGTAACCCCTCACCCGGCCCGCTCCGGCTGATGAAAACGCCGGCAGCGGGCCACCCTCTCCCCAAGGGAGAGGGCAAAAATGTAGAAACTCCAGACCTTCTGGCGCCCTGGGCTAAGTTCTTTCGGCCCTCCGGGCCTTTGCCCTTGCGTAGGAGTACGTTCAGAAGCGTGCAACAAATCAAGAAAATGCCCTGACCTCCACTTCTACGTGGCGCACCCATAGAGGAAAATTCGCTTGACACCGCAGGCCGCAGACGCTTAATATATGGACTTGCCATATATGGAGCCGCATGTCCGATTGGAGGAGTAGAGCCATGGTAAACCGCCGCGAGTTTTTGGGTGTGATCGGGGTGGGTACGTCAGCAAAGCTGGATCCGCACCAACTTGCGGCCGCGCTGGGCGCCGCCGAATCGACATCCGCCTCCAGCCCGCAAGCGAGAGAGTCGAAAGCTTTCGGGTCCGGTTATTTCGGTGAATGGATCACGGATCAATTCGGCCTGCCGGCCTATCGCTATACCTGCAATCAAATCGCGGATCCCAAAGCCCGGACTCCCGTGAACAAGGAGTGGCGATCTCCGACCGATCAAACTCACCAGGTGGGAAACGATCGCTTGGTGGCGGCTGTTTCAAACTACGGGTACGTGCAGGTGCGGCAGGACGAGGGGGCGCCGAAGTTCCTCAACGATTATTCGCCCGAGCACGGCCGCTACGGCGGCGGCATAGGATTTCTCACCGATGGGAAGGCCGTGCTCAGCACTTACTATCCGGGCAATGCCGACTCCTTCGAAAGGGTTCTGGGCGCCGGTTATCTGCGCAAGACCGTGAAGGGCGGAGGCTTCGAAATCGACCAGGCGATTTTTGCCCCCTTTGGTGATGACCCGATTTTGATTTCTCAAACAAGCATTACCAACCAGGGCCGCTCTGCGGCGACAGTCCGCTGGGTCGAGTATTGGGGCTGCCACGTTTATCAGTTCTCGTATCGCTCCTTCATGGAGGCGCCCGCCCTGGGCGGCGCCAGGAAAGGCGCGGAACTGCGCCGCCGGTTCGGCGATCGTTTTACGCACCAGTTCCGGGCACTCGAGGATGGCACGGGTCTGCTGGAAACAAAACAATTCCTTGGACGGACGCCGGAAGAAGAACAGACATGGCGAGGGCTCCAAGCCTTTCTCAAGCTGAATCCCAACACCTTTTTCGGCCCCCCTGTCCTCGAACTCCCGCCCGGAACTGCTCTTGAGGACCTGAATCCTCCGCCGACCTTCCTCGTGTCACTTGACGCCCCTGCCGACAGGATGGCAACAAACGCTGCCTCATTTTTCGGCACGGGAGGCGTGGAACATCCGTCAGGACTGGCGAACAGGCTGGACAATGCTCTCGGTTCGGCCGGACCGGAAAGCGCCTTACTGTTGGAGCGAGCGCTGGAATTGCAGCCGGGCGAGAGGCGGACCATTTACTTCATGTATGGATATCTCCCGGAGCGCTTTGAGCTCCGAGACCTGGCAACGAAATACAAGCAGGATTTGTCATCGCTGTGGACACGTTCCAGTGGCCAGTGGAAAGCGGACGGCCTGCGCTTGCGTGTTCCGTCCCAGCCCTGGGTTGAAAGAGAAACGGCCTGGCACAACTATTACCTTCGCAGCGACCTCACTTACGACAGTTTCTTCCGCGAGCACATGCTTTCTCAGGGCCACGTCTACCAGTACATCATCGGATTTCAGGGGGCGGCGCGCGATCCGCTCCAGCATGCGCTACCCTTCATTTTCAGCCAGCCGGAGATGGTGCGAGAAATCCTCCGCTATACGCTGAAGGAAATCCAGCCGGATGGTTCCATCCCTTACGGCATTGTGGGATGCGGCGTGCCGATGCCGGTCATTTTTCGTCCCAGCGATCTGGAGATGTGGTTGCTCTGGCTGGCGAGCGAATACGTGCTGGCCACGCGTGACCAGGGCTTCCTGGATGAGAAGATTCCTCCCTACCCGCGGCGGGAGGTTGGCGCCAATGATCCAACCATTCGCGAGCTTCTGAGCCGTGCTTACAAACACCTGGTTGACGTCATCGGTGTGGGCGAACACGGCTTGATGCGTCTCTCGAATGGCGACTGGAACGATTCCGTGGTGGTCGGATACGTCCCTCCGACGCTTTTCCCGGAAGTCCGCCAGCACGCTGAGAGTGTTCTGAATGCCGCCATGGCCTGCTACGTCCTGGACTACTACGCGCGGCTGCTGAGTTATATCGGTGATACAACGCTGGCGTCGGAGGCCCGCGCCAAAGCTGAGGCACAACGCCAGGCGGTGCGGGCACAGTGGTCGGGACGATGGTTCCGGCGCGCCTGGCTGGGGGCGCAACTGGGCTGGATTGGCGAAGATCAGGTGTGGCTGGAACCGCAGCCCTGGGCCATCATCGGCGATGCGGCAACGCTCGAGCAGACCAAGACACTGGTGGAAGCGCTGGACGACTTGGTGCGCCAGCCGTCGCCCATCGGCGCGATGCTGCACAGTAAAGGCGTACCCAAAATGGCCAAGGCCGTCGGAGTCCTGACCAACGGCGGAATCTGGCCGTCTATCAATGGAACGCTGATCTGGGCGCTGGCATTAACGAACGGAGCGTTGGCCTGGGACGAATGGAAAAAGAACTCGCTGGCGCTCCACGCCGAAGCCTACCCGGAAATCTGGTACGGGATCTGGAGCGGGCCCGACAGTTACAACTCCGCACTTTCAAAACACCCCGGCGAGACGATGTTCGAGGAGCCCGCGGCCGGTGGCCAGGTCGTTTTTGGTCTGAACTGGACGGATTTCCCGGTTATGAATATGCATCCGCACGCCTGGCCTCTCTACACCACGGCCAAGCTGCTGGGGCTGGAATTCAGCGCCGCTGGCGTCACCTTCAGGCCGAGTTTGCCGCTGGATGAGTATGAATTCACCTCCCCACTGCTGGGATTCAAGAAATCCGCCCAGGGTTATTCGGGGTGGTATGCGCCGGCTCGGGCTGGACGCTGGAACCTCGAGGTCAAGCTCCCGGCGGCCGAGCGGGCGCGACTCACGCAGTTAGAGGTCAATGGTTCGGCTCAAGCATTGCCCGGCTCACCGGAGGCGCTGATTCGGTTTGCGGGTGAGAGTGAACCCGGCAAACCGCTGCGCTGGGCAGTGAGATGAAAAACCAGCGGGCCCACCGCACGAAGCCGATGTATGTTCTGTGGCGAACCCCTCAGCAAGGCTCGGCATATCTACGTCGAAGGGAAATTGCGGAGCCGGAAATGGGAAGAGCGTGAAGGCGAAAAACGAAATGGATGCGAAACCGTCTGATCTTGAGTGGAAGAAGGGCAGTGCTGAGCTACTGATCCTCTCGCTGCTGGAGGCTCGGCCTCGCCACGGCTATGAAATCAGCAAACTCATCGAGCAACGCTCGGGCGGCACCGTGCGCTTCCACGTGGCCTCGCTCTACCCGCTGCTCTATCGCTTGGAAAAGCGCGGTTGGGTCCAAGGCCGATGGGTGGAGAAGAGCGGGCAGCGGCGACGACGCTACTACCGCCTGACCCCAAAGGGGCGAAAAGTCTTGGCTTCGCAGCGTCGTGGCTGGCAGGTGTTTGTCGAGGCTATCAACCGCATCACGGAGGTTGAACATGCCTGATGAATTGTGAATTATGAATGCTGAACTCCTCGCTGGCCTGACGCTCCTGCCCCCGGGCCAGGTAAATGGAGCTCAGTTGCAGATAGTCCATGCTCGGTTCGAGCAAGCCGCCTGCCGCTGAAGTGTGAACAGACGGCCCTTTGGACTCAGCATTGCTGACCGGGTAGCGCCCGGCGCGGCTGGCGCCGCCCGCTTTTGTGGCACGCCGGCGCGAATTGATAAGGCCCTCTTGATTTATAATAATGGCAGGGCGCGAAAGTGGCGGAATTGGCAGACGCGCCAGACTTAGGATCTGGTCCCGCAAGGGGTGGGGGTTCGAGTCCCCCCTTTCGCACCAGCGTTCTGGACGCAACAAAGCAAGGCCCACGCTACGACGCTCGCGCGAGCGCCCGCTCACTGTCATGCTGAGCCCGTTCGCTTCGCTCAGGGTAAACTCCGCGAAGCATCTCGCCCTGCTGTTTTTCGGCGGAAAAGTCCAGAGCGAGATTCTTCGCGCAGTTTATCCTGAGCGGGCAGAGCGAGATCCTTGGCTGCGCTCAGGATGACGGCGAAGGACTCAGAATGACAGCATGGCAGACGAATGCACGGATGTCACGCTGAGCAGCGCAATCGATCCGCTGAAAGCAAGGAATCTACGCGCCGACGTCCTGGAGAGAAAGGAAGATTTCAGTGTCCGCGGCAATGAATGGTAAACAACGCGTCCATGCAGCGCTGCGACGGGAACCCGTCGATCGTGTTCCTGTCTTTATGTGGTTTCATCCTCAGACCGCCCAGCGGCTTGCTCGACTCCTCGAGATACCGGCTTC
>Ga0208692_1001091_pt1 | contig 16329 bp, 12 predicted proteins | sample June2015DPH_20_1_3_FD_184721 | JGI IMG/M metagenome (GOLD analysis project Ga0208692, IMG submission 184721) | Peatland microbial communities from SPRUCE experiment site at the Marcell Experimental Forest, Minnesota, USA - June2015DPH_20_100... | ecosystem: Environmental > Terrestrial > Soil >...
GTGAGACTGGACTTGAGGCTGGAATACTCGCTCGAGCCGGCGTTGACGGAGATCCAGTCCTTGCCGAGCTTCTTTGCCTGCGCCGAGTTCAGCCCGAAGATCGTGGTCAAACCGGAGGAGTTCCCGCTCACGTAGACGTACGCAGGGGTCAGCTCGAACGTCACGGTCGCCTTGCCCAGCGAGAGGACGTCCACGCCGCTCTGCTTCCCCAAGTCAGCGATCGCCTCTCTCGGGCTTGAGGACGAGCTGGCCGTGAAAGTGATTGTCACGTGGACGCCCGACTGCTCGGTGATCGCCGCCTTCGCGGCTGCAAGCACCGAGCTCGTGGTCACGGTTGCGGCAGATGCGGGCACCTCGAGAGCGGTCGACATGACGAGTGCGCCGGTTGCGAACGCGAGCACGCGGACAAGGTGACGGAAGTGTGGTCGGGGAAAAATACTCACCTCACCAACGTAGCTTCCCTCCGAAGAACGTGAGGCCTGATCAGTCCTGGGACTGAGCTGCCGCTGGTGTGTGCGCATCTCTCCCGACACTCCCGGGCGGAGGAGCTTCCGGTTATTAGAGGAGCGCAGTCAGCGTTGCGGCTCGCGCACTCGCGAGCTCCAACAGGATTTCGCCGCGGTCTACCGAACGCTCCGCCTGTGTCGGCCGATTGTCAACCCGGATCCCGGAGGCCGAACCGGGAAGGGCTACCCGCAACGACATCGGCCGAGCCGATCGCAGCACGGCGGTGAGCTGGCGCGGCTCCCAACTCAGATGTTCGACAGTCACCTGTCCTCGGCAAGCGACACCGTCTACGGAACCGCTGGGCCAGGCTGCTGGCAGCGCGGGCAGTAGGTGCACGGCACCTCGGGACGACTGGACCAACATCTCGGTAACAAGCGCCGGGAAACCTCCGCACAGGTCGACGTTGAAGATGCTGTCTGCGTCATGGGTCGAGACGAGCGACGGACGCCAAAAGCGCGTCGCCAATTGCGTGAGGATCTGGTACGCGAGTTCTGCGAGACCTAGATGGGCGGCGGCCATTCCCAGCTGCACGAGGCCGAAGGCCATGCTGCCGCCAGCATCGCTCGACTGGCGCCAACGAAGGCGTGCTTCGATAACAGCTTGGACCGCTCGCCGCAGCCGCGGGTCGCATACGATCTCCGGGTCTGGTTCGTAGAACAGCGGGTATAGATGGGACGCATGCCGGTGCGCGTCGTTGTTGCGCAGCCCGTTCCATCCCCACTCCGCCAGAGCACCGTCGACATCAACACGATACGACGGAAGGTTCCCAAGGAGAGCCCTCCACGCCTGCATCTTGTTGTCAGGTACCTGGGCCTCGGTCCCGACGTCAAGCAGACTCCGGAAGAGTCCCTTGGCGACAGCGATGTCCATAGTGGCGTTGACGGCTGCTTGCGACGGCGACCCCGATGGAGTGTTCTCGGGTGAGAGGGACGGGACGAAGAGCATCCGGCCTTCCGGTCCCTCGATGAGGAAGTCCTGGTAAAAAGCCGCCGCCTCTTCCATGAATGGGAGCGCGCGCCTAAAGAGGAACTCGCGGTCGCCCGTGTACTGCCAATAGTCGAAATACAGCCGCGCCGCCCAACCTGCGCCTGCCGTCCAGAACTCATGGGGGTAGCGCTCGTCAAAATGGTTAGCCAGGCCGTGCGTGCTGGTCCGTGCTGGCAAGAAGATCCCGCGGCATCCAAACAGAGCACGGGCGTTCTCGCGGTAGTCGTCCATCATCGATTCGACGTAGTCGAAGTACGGCAGGAGCAGTTCCGGCGTGCGCGTGCTGAGCAAACCGGCCAGCGCACACTGAACGTTGCCGTTCATGGTGTAGTCACTGGACCACGGTGGCGCATAAGTACCGGTCCACACGCCCTGGAGGTTCGGGGGCAGCTGGCCGACGCTCGAGATGATCGCATGGCGGCCGGCGTCGAACTCCATCTGGACGAGCGCGGGCTCTGCTGTCGACCGAGCGCGGGCGAGCCAATGCTCGCTGCTCGCCTCGGAAGTGACGGCGCCTCGCAGGTCGAGGCGCGTCCGATCAAACAGCTCGGCATGCTCTCTTCCATGACGCTCGACGAGCAGCGCGTAGTCCGCGTCGAGAGCAGCGAGCCGCGTGCCCAGCTCAGCAAAGCTGGTAGCCACCCGATCTGTCAGCATTTCCAAGAGCACGAGGACCACCACGCTGTCCGCGCCGGAGATGGCCACTCCGTTCGGCTCAGCCCGCACGCTTCCCCCGTGTGCCTCCACCCGGGCGACGGCGCGGTAACCAGCAACGCTGTGCCCCCATCTGTGGGCGAAGCGTGCTCCGATGGTGAGCATCGTTCCTTCGCGACCGACGACGAACTCGCGGATCCCTTCCCGATACGCCGCTTCGGCTGGCGTTCCCGGCGGCGGCAGGGTTGGCGACAAGGCGACGGTGCAGTCGACACTTCCCGACGTCGCCCCCACGACCCTGGTCACGACGACGTCATCGGGTCGCGAAACAAAGAGGTCCCGGCTGAACGAGCCACGGTCGTCGCTCCAGCTGATGTCAACGACGCCCGTGTCAAAGTGCACGCCCCGTCTGTAGTCCTTGACGGCACCGAGCGAGGGTTGAGCGATATGCAAGTCGAACGCGGGCACAAACGGGTCGGTCCAGCGGAAACCCCCATAGCCCGCCCCGCCGGCAAGCCGGACAGGTAGTGCGGCCGCCTCCTCGAACCTGCCGGCGAGCAGCAGTGCCCTCACCGCGTCGAGCACCGTTGCCATCTGGATCGGTGGCATCGGGGCCGTAAGTGGGAGGAACAGCCGCTCATGGCTGAGGGTCACGATCTCATTGACCGGGTCGCCATGCACCAGAGCGCCAACGCGGCCGTTACCAGCGATGAGGCACTCCTCCCAGTTGGAGGCCCGAGTGGTACTGAAGAACCCAGGCGCTGGACGGCTCCTCTCGAGGGGGCACACGGGTCTCACCTGCAGGCTACTTGGAGCGGATTGACGCCATCGGGATCGACGACGGACCTCCGCCGGGGGAGCCCGTCGTGAGCGAAGCCGGATGAAACCACCGTCGGGCCGTTGAGGTCAGGGCGGCCTCTTCGCAAGAAAGGAGCAGGGAGGCCGCGGACAAGGTCCGGTTTTGCGATCCGCTCTTCGATGCTCTGCTGAGTCACTTTGGACACAGCGGGACCCCTCGTGAGGGCAGCGGGCGCCATCATCGGCAGGGCACCTGCTCGCTGGTGATTCCGTACCTCCCTAACTGCCGTTGCATGTGTTTTGCCACGCCTTGGCCCCACCGCCTCCTTCCGCCGTGCAGCCCGGTCTCTGACTTCACCTGCTTGTGGGTTCCTGGCGCTTCGCGCTCGTCGGTCCGCTCAGGAGCAGCCACCGGGCGGCCCGCCGGCGACACGTGCGGGAACGTGCCCTGTGTAGCCGCAAGCGATGATTTGGCGCGCGCGAAGTCCAGGCGCATAACCGATTCGTAACACTTACGATTCATGCTCACAAGTGTTTCGAGGGCGTCGAATCCCTTCGGCAGACGGGACCGAGCAAGGAGGGGCCTTTTCGAGCGCGGCCATCGTGCAGGCGGCAGTGCATGCGGATGTCTCCACGAACACGGTCTCGTAGGTCCTAAACGGCAACCGAAGCATGGCGGAGGTGACTCGCGTCCGAGAGCGTCGGTCCATCGGGGATCTCAGCTACGGAGCCCACGCAGCCGGCTGATCGCCGCGAGTCGAGAAGAGCAATCTCGTCGCGCTCGTCGTGCCGTTCGGCGACTGGTCGTCCCTACGGGCAGGTGCGCGTGCACCCGGCGGTGCGCTGGCAACTGTCGAGGCGCCTTTGGAGTAAATCTCTCAATTCGTTGGCGATGCCGCACACGTCGCCGTGCGAGAGGTGCGGAGCTAGCGCATTCGGGGTCTGACCGACCTGGCCCCGTCGGGGCTTGTCGTCGGCCGCTGAACGAGCTGCTCGGTGCCCAGGGCGCGCGGCACTGGTCGGGATCCTGGGCCGGGGAGGGTGGCGACGCTTGTGAGGTACTCGCGGCGGCTCTCAGAGCGGCACGTCGACGGCGTCCTCCCTTTGCGGCTTACAGGGCCCACCCCTTTCCAAGGTGCGCATTTCGTTCGCGAAGATCGGTGGCTGCGCGGTGGAGGTGCTTGGCAGGCGGATCGCCGGGGAAGAAGCAGTCGCGGCTCCATCGCTACCACGAGCTTGCGGTCGGGGCTTCGACTGAGATGGCATGCTCGCTGACGGCCGCGCCAACCCGCCGGCTTAGGACCCATCGACCCCCCGGGTGGTGCCGTGCTCTCGCGCACGACGAGGTCGGTGGCGAGCTCGACGCGATGCCTGAGCGTCCCGTCGCTGCTGGTGCTCTCGAGCAGCGTGCGCACGGCCACCGCAGCCATCTCCGTCAGCGGCTGATGCACTGTCGTCAGCGAGGGAGTGATCCACGCGCTGAGCGGGATGTCGTCGAAACCGACGACGCTCAGGTCCTCGGGGACACGGAGGCCGGCTTCGCGCGCCGCACGCAGGACGCCGAGAGCGGACAGGTCGTTCCCCGCGAAGATCGCGGTCGGGCGCACGTCCAGGCCGAACAGCACCTTCGCCTGCTCGTACCCGGCCCGCACACGGAAGTCACCCGGCTTCACGACCTCGTCGTCCACCGAGAGGCCGGCCCTTTCCAGGGCGGCGCGGTAACCGTCGAGGCGCGCTCGGCTGCACAGGAGCTCCGGAGGGCCGGTGATGATCCCGATCCGTCGGTGTCCCAGGTCGATCAGGTGCTTGGTCGCCGCCAGCCCGCCTGACCAGTTTGTGGCGCCGACCGAGCTCACCTCCGGACCGGGCTCTGCCGTCGGGTCGACCACGACGAACGGCAGACCGCGGGCAACGAGCACAGCCTTCTGGCGCTGCGTGAGCTGAGAGAGCAGGAGGATGATCCCCCGGGTGCCGCGAGAGGTGATGTGGTCGAACCAGACCCGGCGCTCGTCCCCCTCCGACAGCGCCGTGAACGCGACCGTGAGCCCCTCCGCTTGGGCCGCGGCGGCGGCCCCCCGCACGATCTCGATCGCCCACGGGCTGTCGAAGTCGTTGAACACGATGTCGATGAGCGGTGGCGCGTCATCGTTCGCTCGCTTGCGGTAGCCGGAAGTCAGGAGCGCTTGTCGGACGAGGGCGCGGGTGCGGGCAGAGACGTCGGGCTTGCCGTTGAGGACCTTGGACACCGTCGCCATCGACAAGCCGGTCTCCTCGGCGATCTGCGCAAGGGTGACCCGCCGGCGGGGGCGGCCCGGAACCTGCGGCGCCGGTCGCCGGGTCCGCGCCGCCGCCGGCACGGCGAGGGCCGCCTCGACGTGGCCAGTCCAGCGCGCTCGCAGAGCCTCGAGCCTCATCGCGGCAGACGAGGTCTCGTGGGGCATCCTGGGTGGACTGGTTGTCCCGGAGGCCACCACCCAGCTGACACGCCAGCGCCTCACCTCCGCTGGCCTGGTGCAGGAGCAGCCGGCGAACATCCGGCTGGCGACACTGCGATGCCGCGCCATGCGACCGCAATGTGATCGCAATCCATGCGTTGACTCTTCCGGGGCCCAGGGCTATAGTTTTACCGTAACATATTCGCCGGAAGCGCGAAAAGTTTCGAACCGGTTATCACAGTCCGGACCGGTCCCGTGAGGGGCCGCGGCAGGAAGGGGAAACAAACATGACCCATTTGCTACGCAGACCTCCAAGGCTGCGCGGTCGCTTGGCTGCTCTGTTGGCAGCTGGCCTGGCGGTTAGCACCATTGCCACCATTGCTGCGGTCGCAGTACCGGCCGGAACTTCGTCCGCGCAAACTGCGGCCGTGCCGACAGCCAGTATCACTGTGGAGGTTCAGGACCAAGGCACGGTCCTGGATAACTACTACGTGGCGGAAGCCGCGGCGTTCGACAAGGCGAACCCCGGCGACACAGTAACCATGAACGTCGTCCCGACGAACAACGTCTACAAGCAGAAGCTCCTACTGGAACTTCAGGGGCAAACTCCCCCCGCGTTGTTCATGACCTGGGGCGGCGGCATCTTCGCGCAGTACATCACGGCCAAGATCGTCCAACCCTTCGGTGACCCCGGCGTGAACGATGCCGGCCACCCGGCCTGGGAGTCAGATTTCCTGACATCGACGCTCGGCAGCTGCGAATACAGCGGAGTCGATTACTGCATACCGTTCGCCGGCACGCAGCCCGTCTTCTTCTGGTACAGCAAGCCGTTGCTGGCCAAGTACCACCTGGCCTGGCCCAAGACACTCCCCGCGCTCCTCGCGACCGTCAAGACGCTGGCCAAGCAGAATGTCAGCACCCTCGTCTTGGGCAACAACGGCGAGTGGGAAGGCCTCATGTACCTCGAGTACTTCACGGACCGGATCGGCGGCCCGCAGCCGCTTCTGAACGTCCAGGAGAACAAGCCGGGAGCATGGTCCAACCCCGCCTTCACCAAGGCCCTCGAAGACATCCAGCTTCTCGTCAAGGACAACGCGTTTGAGCAGGGCTACAGCACGATCAACTGGGGCACCGGGTTTACTGATGCCCTCATCTACAAGAATGTCGCCCTCGCGGAGCTGATGGGCTCCTGGCAGATCGGCTTCTTCACTTCCGTGGCCCCGGGATGGGTCAAGTCCGGCCAGCTCGGCATCGGCGCTTTCCCGATCGTCCCGGGCGGGAAAGGCAACCCAACCGACCTGGAAGGCAACACGACGACCTACGTCGGCTTGGCCTCCCACATCACCGCCGCGCAGACTTACGTGGCTGAGCAGTTCGCCAAGTACGCCTGGGATTCCCCCGCGTACGCGACGGAGCAGATCGCCCAAGGTATCGTGCCTTCGCTCAAGGTCTCGCCAACGGCGTTCAACTCTCAGCCAGCTTTGAAGCAGTACCTGGTCACGATTGACAACGCTGTCTCGAAGGCGGCGTACTTCCAGTACTCCTGGGACCAGGCTCTCGGCGCGACCAAGGCTCAACCGATGCTCGACAACCTCGCCAAGGTGTTCGAGCTCCTACAGACGCCGAAGCAGTTCGAATCCACCATGAATAAGCTCCAGTAAGGTCCCCGATCCAGGCAACTGGTGAGTATCGCGGAAGGGCCCGGCCCCGCCCCACTAGGGGGGGTGGGCCGGGCCCTTCTTGACACCAAGGTGAGCTCAATGGCAAGTACGACCGCGCTACTCCACGAGGATCAGCCAGATCGCCGACGTCAGCGGCATATCAGCGCCCGACGCCGAAACCTCCTGGGCGACCTGGTAGGCGTGTCCCCGACGCTGGCTCTGTATGGCGCCTTCATCGCAATCCCCACGGCTCTCGCCGTCTACCTGAGCTTCACGAACTGGGACGTGATCAGCCCGCCGACATGGGCGGGGTGGTCGAACTGGAGCCGTTTCCTCTCGGATCCGCTGGCCCACCATTCCCTGATCGTGACTTTCGAGTTGGCCGGGTTCAGCTGGCTGGCCCAGACTCCGCTGGCGATGGCTCTCGGCATATTCATCGCTGGGAGGCAGCGTTACCGTGCTGTCTACGCGGCCATCTATCTGGTCCCTTTGTTGCTGTCGACCGCCGGGCTGAGCCTCATGTGGGAGGACGTCCTTTTCCCTCAGTACGGCGGGCTGGCGTGGCTGGGGCACAGCCTCAACATGTCCTTCCTCAGCCAAAACTGGCTGGGCAGCACTAGTCTTGCTTTCTACGTTATTGTGGCAATAATCGCCTGGCAGTTCATCCCGTTCCATACGCTCATTTTCCAGGCTGGAAGGCGAGCTATACCCGGTGAGCTGTACGACGCGGCCGCGGTCGACGGCGCCAACGTACGCCAGACTTTTTGGCACGTGACACTGCCGCAGTTGCGCTACAGCATAGTTACGTCGTCGACCCTCGTCCTGGTGGGCTCGCTCACGTACTTCGACATCATCTACATCTTGACCTTGGGCGGGCCCGGGGACACGACCCGGGTGCTCGCCATGGACATGTACAACACGGGCTTTGTCGAGACGGAGTTCGGCTATGCCAGTGCACTAGCAGTGATCCTGGGCGTACTTGGCATCCTTGTGGCCATAATGCTCGTGAGGTTGACGGGATTTGGCAATATGGAAGGGGGGCAGGAAGGCATATGGTAGCGAGCGTCCCGCAGCGTGCCAACGGCGTCAGCGCCAGCGGAGCTGTCCCCCGGAGAAGGCACCGCACCGACTCGAGGGCGCCGAGTGGCGTCAAGAGCATGTCGAAGGTTTTTCGTTCCCTAAGCTTCGTCCTCGGCACGATCTGGTTGATAATCGTGCTGGGCCCTATTTATTACATGATCCTGGAAAGCTTCCGGAGCAGCGACACGTATCTCTCGGCGAACCCCTGGCTGCCGACTGGGCCTTTAACCCTCTCGTCATACGATGTCATGTTTCACGGATCCGGTATAGGGACGCTGTTCCGTAACAGTGCCGAGCTCGCTGCTGGCACGATCGTGCTGGTCGTCATACTCTCACTCGCGGCTGCCTACCGAATTGTCCGGCGGGGGTCACGTTACGCGGCCGTTTCGTTCCGCCTCATACTGTTTGGGATTGCTGTGCCCATCCAGGCGATCGTCATACCCCTCTTTTTCGTCACAAACAAGATCCACACTTACGACAAGCTCTACGGCCTGACCCTGGTAATGGCGGCGTCGCTTATCCCGGTGGCCGTGCTACTGATGGTTAACTACGTGCGGGTCATACCGCGAGAGCTCTACGATGCCATGGCCGTCGACGGAGCTGGCCAATGGGCTGTTTTCTTCCGGTTGGTCGTGCCCATGGCTCGTCCGGTGATGGCTGTTGTCAGCATTTACGCCGGCCTGGGGGCTTGGAACAACTTCCTCCTGCCTCTCATCATCACCCAGTCCAACAACGACATGGTGCTCCCCTTGGGGATGTATCGCTTTGCCACCAATTCTGAGTACGGCCTCAACGTGCCGGTGGTGATGGCCTTCGTCTTCGCTACGATGGTGCCGATATTGATCCTGTATATAGGTTTACGCCGACAGTTCGTAAAGGGCATCGGAGGGTTTGCCCTCCGATGAGTATGCGCAGTTTCGCGGTGGATTCGAGCCGTTCTTATCAGCACCCATGTTCCTGAAGAAAGTGACGAGGTGAATTGATGACGACCGCCGCCTATGCGAATTCTGCGCTGGCGATCGAAGACCGTGTGAACGACCTCGTCGACCGCATGGACGTCGACGAGAAATTGGCGCAACTCGGTGCGGTCGAGTTCCCGCACCTGCTGAAGGGCGACCACTTTGATGAGGAGGCAGCTCTAACGGTCGTTCCCCACGGCATCGGCGAGGTCACGCGCATCGGTGCGACCACAGGCCTCTTGCCGGAACAAAGTGCCCAGCTGTTCAACCAGATCCAGCGGCTCGTTGTTGAACGCACCCGGCTCGGGATCCCGGTAATGGTGCACGAAGAGTCACTTGCCGGCTACTGCGCGCGGGGCGCCACCGTGTTCCCGCAAGCGCTCGCGCTTGCTTGCTCCTGGGACCCGGAGCTTGTCCGTGATGTCGCAGACAGTATCCGGCGGCAACTGCTGGCCGTGGGCGCGCGGCACAGCCTGGCGCCAGTGCTCGACGTGGCCCGGGACCCCCGGTGGGGGCGCCTGGAGGAGACGTATGGCGAGGACCCGGTGCTGGCCGGGACACTGGGAGTTGCCTACGTTCACGGCCTCCAGACCGATGACTTGTCACAGGGTGTGCTGGCCACCGGGAAACATTTCTTGGCTCACGGGCTGTCCGAGGGTGGCCGCAACCACGCGCCCGTACAAATCGGGCCGAGGGAGCTGCGCGAAGTCTTCGCCGAGCCTTTTGCCGCCGCGATCCGCGAGGCGGGCTTGAGCTCGGTCATGAGCTCCTACAGTTGCATCGACGGGCTGCCTGGCAGCGGCTCGGCGGAGATCTTGACGCGGCTGCTCCGCGGCGAGCTCGGGTTCGAAGGCATGGTCGTGGCCGACTACAACGCGGTCATCCTGCTGATGCGCTACCACCGGGTGGCCGCCGACCGCTCCGAGGCCGCCGTCAAGGCTCTCACTGCTGGCTTGGATCTCGAACTTCCCGCCCTGGACTGTTTTGGCGCGCCCCTCAAGACTGCGATCAACAAGGGGCAGGTCGCGATGGCTGCGGTCGACACCGCCGTCCGCCGGGTTCTCACTTCCAAGTTGCGCCTGGGCTTGTTCGAGTCCCCCTACGTCGATGCCGGTCGAACCGGGCCAATTTTCGCCGACGCGGCGAACGCCAAACTTGCCAGGCGGGCCGCCACCCGGGGAATTGTGCTCTTGGCCAACGACGGCGTGCTGCCGTTGGCAGGACAGGTATCGAAGGCGGCGGTCATAGGGCCGGCGGCTGATGACCGACGCTTGCTGCAAGGCGACTACCACTACCCGGCGCACCAAGAATTCTTCATGGACCCCAGTAGGGGTGCTGCGCTTGAGGAGCCTTCCTTCGCCGACGCCCACTGGGAAGCTGGCACCACCTTGGAACCGGCTCCAAGCGGGTCGGCTGACGGCAACTCCGACGAGCAGATCTCCGACCTTCTTTACTTGCCGACCGGCCATGGGGCACTCAAGCCCGGCGAGTACTTCACTGAGCATGTGACCCCACTGGCGGGGCTCAGGGCCGCTCTGGGCTCCGGGGTTGATGTGGCGTACGAAAAGGGCTGCGAGTTGCAGGGAGACGACCGCGCCGGCTTCCCGACCGCGGTTGCAGCAGCGGCGCGAGCCGACGTCGCTGTTGTAGTGCTCGGCGGCCGCTCGGGGTTGGACGCCAACTCAACGGTAGGCGAAGCGCGCGACGCCACGGACCTCAGGCTGACCGGCGTTCAGGAAGAGCTGGTGAGCGCCGTCGCCGCGACAGGTACTCCCACCGTGCTTGTGGTGATGAGCGGGAGGGCGCATGTGTTGACCGAGGTGGCCAACCGCGTGCAAGCCCTGTTGGTCGCCTGGCCTCTAGGAGAACAGGGGGGCAATGCTCTGGCAGACGTCCTGTTGGGCCGGGCGGAGCCCACCGGCAGGCTAGCCGTCACCCTTCCGCGGGCCACCGGCCAGGTCCCGCTTTATAGCAGCCATCGTTCCGGGGGTGACGGTTCGGTGTTCTACGGCGATTACACGGACTGTCCCCACACGCCACTGTTTAGTTTTGGCCACGGCCTTGGATACACCACCTTCGGTTACTCGGACATCGCTGTCGAGGGCACTGACACCTCTTCCCGTGTCACTGTGAGAGTGACGGTGACGAACACCGGATCGCGAGAGGGCGAGGAGGTTGTTCAGCTTTACGTCTCAGACTTGGTGGCGTCGGTTGCGCGACCGGCGGCCTCCCTCATCGGCTTCACCCGGCTGAAGTTGTCCCCTGGCGGCTCTGCCAGGGTTACCTTCGATGTCGACCCAAGCCGTCTAGCCTTTTATGACGAGTCCATGCGGTTTGTTGTGGAGCCCGGCTTTTTCCGCTTCGCCGTTGGCGCTTCATCGTCTGACATTCGCCAGTCGGCCGTCATCGACATAAAGGGACCGGTGGCTTCTTATCTGCAGCGGTCCATTGTGGCTGTAACCGCTGTGGTCGACGGATGACGTGGATCGGATTCTCACTTATGACCGTGGGGGTCCTGCACGCGATCGCAGACGTGAACCTCGCCATCCCCACCGACAGCGTCATCGTCAATTCTGACGATATGACCTGGTCGCTGCTGTTGCGGCGGTTCTGCGGCCGTGGCTCAGTCGGCCTGTGACCTCGGGGTGGAGAGCGTTCGGCTGCTCCTCGCCCGGCTCAAGGGGCACTCGGGCCAGGGTGGTGACCCTCTCGCCCACACTTGTGATAGGGGGGAGTTCCGTGCCCGAGGGGCGCGCCGGCAGATGGTGACGAGCCTTTGGCGCACCGGAGCATACGTGGGTCCATCCGGGCGGCGGACGCAAGGGGTCCCAGACAGGACCGAGGAAGGAGCTGTGAATGCCGAAGGGCATCCATCCCGTCATTGAAGATGCGTGCAATCAGTAATCCGGAGAACCGTCCTGGCCCGGCAGGTCCGTGAGGCCATGAGCATAGACCCTGCAATCGTCCCTCAGCGCAGATTGAGCAGCGGAGCTTTGATGCCCGCCATCGGGCTCGGGACTTTCGGCTCGGACCGTTTCGGGGCCGACGAAATCGCAAAAGCCGTCGCCGGCGCATTCGAGGTGGGCTACCGCCATTTCGACTGCGCATCCGCATACGAGAACGAGGCGCAGATCGGCGAGGTCTTGAAGGGATTCCCCCGGGAACAGCTCTGGGTCACCTCCAAGCTCTGGAACGACAAGCATTCTCCCGGCGACGTCGTCCCCGCCTGCCAGCAGTCCCTGGCCGACCTTCACCTGAGCTACTTGGACGCTTACCTGATGCACTGGCCGTACCCGAACTTCCACTCGCCCGGTTGCGATGTCACCTCCCGTAGCCCCAACGCCCGGCCATACATCCATGAGGAGTTCATGGCGACCTGGCGCGAGATGGAGCGGCTCGTCGACCTGGGCCTCGTCCGCCACATCGGCACCTCGAACATGACGATCCCCAAGTTCGAGCTCCTCCTGCGCGACGCCCGCATCGCTCCTGCGGCCAACGAAATGGAGCTGCATCCGCACTTCCAGCAGCCCGACCTCTTCGACTACGTGCGCTCCCGGGGTATCGAACCGATCGCCTTCTGCCCGATCGGGTCGCCCACCCGCCCCGACCGCGACCGGTCACCCGACGACACCGTCGACATAGAAGACCCCGTGATTGTCGCCATCGCCGCCAACCACGGCGTGCACCCGGCCGTCGTCTGCGTGAAGTGGGCGGTGCAACGAGGCCAGACTCCGATACCGATGTCGGTCAGGCGCAGCGAGTACGAGTCGAACATTGAGGCTGTCGTCAACGACCCGCTCACGCCGGCCGAGATGGCCCTCATCGCCGGGATTGACAGGAACAATCGTTTGATCAAAGGCCACGTTTTTCTTTGGAAGGACGACCAGCCCTGGGAAGACCTCTGGGACATCGATGGGAGCATCAAGTCATGACCAAAACCATGAAGGGTGCCTTTTTGCCGGGCAACAGCACCACCGAGCTCAGAGAGGTCCCCGTTCCGGTGCCCGCCCACGGCGAGGCACTCCTGCGCATGAAAGCTTGCACGATATGTGGATCGGACATTCGTGCTATTTACCACGAGCACCTGGGCAAGGGCCCTGAGGGTTACCAGGGAGTCGTGGCGGGCCACGAGCCAAGCGGGCAGATCGTCGAGACAGGGCCGGGATGCCGCCGTTTCAGGGTGGGTAACCGGGTGATCGTGTACCACATCTCCGGGTGCGGGGTCTGCAACGATTGCCGGCGGGGCTACATGATCTCGTGCACCAGCGAGTACCGCCGCGCCTACGGCTGGCAGCGCGACGGGGGCATGGCCGAATACCTGCTGGTGGAGGAAAAGGACCTCGTCGCCCTGCCGTCGGAACTCAGTTTCGCTGACGGTGCACAGGTGGCGTGCGGTTTCGGCACGGCCTACGAAGGATTGCGCAAGATCGGCATCAGCGGGGACGACGCCGTGCTGATCACCGGTCTTGGCCCGCTCGGCCTGGCCGCCGGGGCGCTGTGTCGCAAGCTCGGCGCCCGGGCCATCATCGGTATCGACATCGTGCCCGAGAGGCTGAAGCTGGCCCTGGAGTTGGGGATTTGCGACGAGGCGCTCGCCGCCGGGCCGGAAAACGTAGCCGAGGTCCGCAAGCTGACAGGTGGAGCGGGCGTCGAACGGGCCGTGGACTGCTCGGGCAACGATGCAGCTCGCTCCACCGCGGTGCGGGCGACGGGCAAGTGGGGCCGCGTGGTGCTGCTCGGCGAGGGCGGTGGGCTGCAGTTCAACCCGTCGCCCGATCTGATCCACGAGCAAAAGACCGTGTTCGGTTCATGGGTCACCTCCACCTGGCTTATGGAGGAGCTGGTGGACCGGTTGGTAGCCTGGCAGCTGCACCCGGCCGACCTAGTCACGCACCGATTCTCCCTGGATGATTCCGGCGAGGCCTATGCCCTCATGGCCTCAGGGAAGTGCGGGAAGGTCGCAGTCTGTTTCGACGAGGAACTCAAGCAGTGACCGGTCGAGGGGCGGATCTGGGCGGTAAGGCACCGTCTAGCGTCGCCAAGGGCGGCTCGCTTTGCGGGAATTGGGATGTTTGGCCTCAAAGGCGTTGGACAGCGCGGCATCGCGCGCAGGGCACCTCGACATCACGGCGGCGTGATGGCAACGGTCCGTCCTGAAAAGGTCGGCAAGGTCTGCGCAACGGGTTCGTGGCGATTCCCGAGACGCGTGCCGAGATCTCCCGCCACCTGTGCCGCGTGGGCGTGGCGACCTTCTACGTCACCCGCGACGAGACCGAGGCCATGAGCGGGGGCGATCGGGTGGCCTTATTGCACATGGGATAAAGCAACCGAACAGGTCGACCCTCGATCTGTCTGTCGATGAGCACGCTCAGACCCTGGGGACGCGCACCGAGGCCGAACCACACGCCGCGAATTCGAGGGAGGGTTCGGGGCGGTAGGCGAGGCGTCGAGCGGATAATCCTGGCGCCTGGTCAGTTCCAGATGGCCGACCCGCTGTCGGGGTCGAAGAAGTGCAGCCGCTCGGTGTCGACGGCGAAGGTGGCCCGTGAGCCGGCTTTGAGCTCAGAGCGGGGCGCTGTCCGCGCCACCCCTTCGGACTTCATCCCCGCGGGCTGGAGCATCGATGCACCGTCCTGCTCCGAGGCGCCGCTGGCCGCGGCAGTGACCTCGGAACGGGCGCGCGTGGCGTCGATCAGGAAGTGCACCTGCAGCTCGTTGCCGAGCGACTCCACCAATTCCACGTCGGCCACCAGCGTGGACCCTGGTGCGGGCGGCGGCCCCAGGGCGGCATCGGCGAGCTCCTCGGGGCGCACGCCGACGACGATCTTGCGGTCCCGATAGCCGCGCAACGCCGGATGAGCTGCCAAGACATGCTCGGAGAGGGTCAGGGACTGCGTCCCGAGCCGCACCTGGTCGGCCTCGGGGGAGACGACGGCCTCGTAGAGGTTCATGGCCGGAGAGCCGATGAAGGCCGCCACGAAGAGGTTGTCGGGGTGGTCGTAGAGCGACTTGGGCGCGCCGCACTGCTGGAGCTTTCCCAGGTGCAGCACCGCCACGCGATCGCCCATGGTCATCGCTTCGACTTGGTCGTGGGTGACGTACAGGGTCGCGACCCCGACGCGGCGTTGGATGCGGGAGATCTCAGCGCGCATCTGAACGCGCATCTTGGCATCGAGGTTGGACAGCGGCTCGTCCATCAAGAACACCGAGGGCTCGCGCACGATCGCCCGGCCCATGGCCACGCGCTGGCGCTGGCCGCCGGAGAGCTGTGCGGGCTTTCTTCTCAGGTATTCCGCAAGGCCCAACATCTCGGCGACGGCGCGAACTTTCGCCCTGATCTCCGTCTTGGGGACCTTGCGGAGCTTCAGGGCGAAGCCGATGTTCCCTTCCACGGTCATGTGGGGATAGAGGGCGTAGTTCTGGAACACCATGGCCACGTTGCGGTCCTTGGGGGACATGTCGTTCACCACTTCGTCCCCCAGGCGCAGGGTCCCCGAGGTGATGTCCTCCAGGCCCGCCACCATCCGCAGCGCGGTCGTCTTGCCGGACCCAGACGGTCCGACCAGGACCACGAGCTCCCCCTCGGCCACGTCCAAGTCCAGGTCGATCACCGCAGCGAAACCGTTCGGGTAGACTTTGCCTACCTTCTCCAGGCTCACCTCTGCCATGCGACCTCCTCGGTGATCATCAACTGTCCTTCCCTGGCGACCGGCGCGCCTTCCTGCCCTCCGCAGTCTCGGGAGGCGGGGCCGACGAGAAGCTTGTCTTGTTCCGGCTGTCGGCACACCTGACGCGATTCTTGTCGCTTCTGTCGAGTACGCCAAGCGCCAGTTAGCTCGAATCGACCACGGGTTGAAACAGGGCTTTTTGGCGGGACAGGTGCACGTGGCGCGCACGACACTGAGCGTGTCAAATCAGAATCTGAACGCGTCTGCAGCACGGTGCAAGTCATCCGTCGCGTCTCGCCGTACGTCGATGCGCGGCGTGCCCCCGACATCGGCGGCCGTGGAGGTGATTTTCGGGTCCGGGCCGACGGGAAGACGCCAAGAGTTCCATTGGGATCCCTAGTGCAGCAAAGTAAGAAGATATTTCCGAACTTCTCCGTTGTTAGGAAGGATCGTCGGCGAGAATTGGACCCATCGACCCCCCGGGTGGTGCCGTGCTCTCGCGCACGACGAGGTCGGTGGCGAGCTCGACGCGATGCCTGAGCGTCCCGTCGCTGCTGGTGCTCTCGAGCAGCGTGCGCAC
>Ga0208692_1001093_pt1 | contig 16298 bp, 15 predicted proteins | sample June2015DPH_20_1_3_FD_184721 | JGI IMG/M metagenome (GOLD analysis project Ga0208692, IMG submission 184721) | Peatland microbial communities from SPRUCE experiment site at the Marcell Experimental Forest, Minnesota, USA - June2015DPH_20_100... | ecosystem: Environmental > Terrestrial > Soil >...
CCCTAATTCGCGGCACGTAATTCCTTTGGAAGTAATCGAGAACACCAAGTATCTGCCTCTCCTTCAGGTCCTCAACCTGGTCGGAAAGCTTAACGGCTTACAGGAAAAGCGTAACACCCTTAAGGTGCGGTTTGGGAACACCCAGATCGAACTTCGTGTGGACGACCCGAAGATTCGCATCGCCAAGGAGACGACGCGCCTCTCGGCTCCCATCCGTGTTTCGAATGGAAAATGGATGGTGCCCACCGACTTCCTCACCACCGTGGTGCCCAGGCTTACTAGCCAAGTCGTGGAGTACCAAGTGGGGACAAACCGCATTTTTCTTGGAGATGTCAAGCCGGGATCCTTTACCCTACGGTTCGAGCAGGTGAGCAATGGCGCGAGGCTCACCTTCCAGTTCACGGACAAGGTAACCGTTCGGACGGCATCAGTTAACGGCAAGTGGGTGATGTTTCTGGGAGACCACCCCATCGAACCGCTTGAACAATCCTTCCACTTCCAGAATCCCTATGTAACCGACGTCTACTTCGACGACCAGGATGGGCTGCCCAAAGTCGTCATCACGCCTTCGGCGGGGGGGCTAAACTTCTACCCCGCACTGGCGGAAGGAGGCAAGGTTCTCCTGGCCGACGTGTTGAAGCCTCCCCTTCCCCAGACGCCCCCGCCTTCCCAGCCGGCTCCCACAACCGCCAGTGCGCCGGCGACACCAGCGCCTTCACCCGGCGTCACGGAAGAGGGGCCGGCCACCCAGCCTGGCCCGCCTTTGCCGGTCGTGGCCCTGGATGCCGGGCATGGCGGCGACGACGCGGGGGGGCGCAGTCGTGAAGGTGTCACCGAAAAAGATCTGGTCGCGCAACTGGTGGCACGTGTCCGCCTGGCATTGCTTTCGACGGGAAAATACCGGATTGTGTTGACGCGCACCGGTGATGTCAATGCCACTTTCGAGCAACGTGCCGTGGCGGCAAATGTGGCGGGGGCCGCTTATTTCCTCACTTTTCATGCCGGCGATTTGGGCGGCAGCTCGCCACGGATTGCGGTTTACACCTACCAACCTCCCAGTCCGCCGCTCCCTTCGCCGGGCGGCGAGGCAAGGTCGAGCTTCGTACCCTGGAATCAAGTCCAGGAAGCCCACCTGGACCAAAGCCGCCAACTCGCTCAGGCCCTCGAGCAACAGTTCGCTCAAATTGCCGGGCTAACAGCGGATACCCCCGCGGCGGCCCCGGTACGCACACTGCGTAGTGTGAACGCGCCCGCCGTGGCGATCGAGATCGGCAGCTTAACACCCGATAACGACGCCGGCCCTCTGACCGACCCCGCATTTCAACTACAGATCTCTGCCGCCGTGGCGCGAGTTCTCACCGCTTTGCAGGGTGGAGGTGCCTGAGACATGAGCCTGCGCGCCAAACTTCTTTGGGTCGCCCTCTTGGTGGTCTTTGCTGGGGGGCTCTTCTATCTGCGCTCTCTGGCCAGGCGTATCTTCTTTGAACTGCCTTTGCACAGTGAAGAATCTGCCAAGGCGCGCTTGAGCGAGGCAGTTTTACAGTCGGGCACCGGGCCCAATGAGATCGCCGTCCTTTACTTCCCTTCTCTCAATGACCGCAAGCTGATTGCCGAGAGTCGGCCGGTCAAATGGGCCCCCTCAGCGGATGATCGAGTTCGGCAGGTTCTGTTGGCGCTGGCGGAGGGATCACGTCAGGGCCTTGGTCACCCCCTGGCTGCCTCAACCAACGTTCGCGCCGTTTTCCTGACCTCGGAAGGAACTGCTTTTGTGGACCTCTCGAACGATCTCCTCAGCAGTGTAAGTCCGGGAATTGAAACCGAGTCCCTTTCCGTTTATTCCATGGTGGATTCAATCACCGCCAACATTCCTTCGGTAAAACGGGTTAAAATCCTTATTCAGGGCCAGGAAGTTGAAACCCTGGAGGGGCACGCTGACTTGACCGAAGCCATCGTTCCCGATCCAACCCTCATCAAAACCGGCCCTTGAAACGTCACTGCGGGTTCATCCCGCGAGAAAGCGATGGTTTTGCACGCCCTCATCGCTCAGGAGATTGCATGTCCACTATGCCAAGACCCTTGACGGGCCTTCTCTATTCCGGCGGCAAGCTGGTTCGTCCGGACCGACGTCCCGCTACCGAGCTCAGGCCCGTTGAAATCGTTCCGCAATTCATTAATTCCGCGGAGGGTTCGGCGCTGATTCGCCTGGGCGAGACTCAGGTGATCTGCACGGCCTCGGTCGAAGATGGTGTTCCTCCTTTCCAGAAAGGCACGGGCCGAGGGTGGATCACCAGTGAATACGCCATGATTCCCCGCGCCACCGAAAGCCGCACCCCGCGGGAGGTGACTCGGGGCCGGCAGGTCGGCCGCACCATGGAGATCCAGCGTTTGATCGGCAGATCGTTGCGCGCCGTGACCGATATGGAGGCTCTCGGTGAGCGCACGGTTTGGATCGACTGCGATGTGATCCGTGCCGATGGAGGGACGCGCACCGCTTCCATCACCGGTTCGCTCGTGGCACTGGGCATGGCGTTCCAGAAGCTGCTCGAACTCAAGGCCCTGCGCCGAATTCCCTTGAAGGACTACATGGCGGCGGTCAGTGTGGGCATCGTGGGCGGGGAGACCCTGCTCGATCTGGTTTACGCCGAGGACTCGAACGCCGAGGTGGACATGAATGTGGTGATGACCGGCTCTGGCCAACTGGTCGAGGTGCAAGCCACCGCGGAAGGCAAACCCTTCAGCGTTGGCGATCTGAACAAGCTGATCGAAGTGGCGCGGCCGGGCATCCAGCAACTCCTTGCCATCCAGCGTTCGATCCTGAAATTTGAACTCTCCTCGGCCCTTGCATAGCTGATAATTGCTGAGTCACCGCCTGATTGGGCAACTGGAGTGTCCACTTTCAACCCTTTTGCTTTTGACTTTTCGACTCTCGACTTTCGACTCTCGACTTTCGACTTTCGCCCTTTCGACCTTCGACTTCGACCATGCCCCTCATCACTCGCCACTCACGGCTCTACCTGGCCTCCTCCAATCCCGGTAAACTCCGAGAGTTCCGTGAGGCGGCCTCAGCGCGCGGCATCCATGTGAAACCTTTGCCTGGAATTGAGGGCCTCCCAGCTTGCATCGAAGATGGCAGGACCTTTGAAGAGAACGCGCGCAAGAAAGCTCTGCATTACAGTGCGTACGTCTCCGGCCCGGTATTCGCGGACGATTCTGGGATCAGTGTTGATGCGCTTCGCGGTGCGCCGGGGGTCTTTTCGGCCCGCTTCGCACGAGCCGACGCAACGGATGACGATAATAACCGCAAGTTGCTGCAAGAATTGCGCCGCGTCGAGACGGCGGGGGATTCAAGCCCGGCCAGTCCTCAAGCGGCCCTCGTCGAGCGCGGAATTCCGCCCTGCGTCGAGAACCAGATCTCCCGCCGCGCCGCCCACTATGTCTGCGTAATCGCGCTGGCGCAGTGTGGCCGCATTCTTTGTCTCACCGAGGGAACAGCGCACGGCGTTATCCTTGATGAACCGCGCGGGACAGGAGGCTTCGGGTACGACCCCCACTTCTTCTACGCTCCACTGGGCAAGACTTTTGCTGAGCTGAAACCGGAAGAGAAATTCGCTGTCTCGCACCGAGGTGAAGCATTCCGCAAACTGCTCGATTTCTTGTCGCAAGAGTAGGGTAGCGGGTTAGTTGGCACTCGCCAGACTCCGGTACTCGGTGTCAGCACCCTCGGGCACCAGCACCCAGAGGGTATAGACGCCCAGCGCCGTCCCGATGGGGAAATGGATAAGGCTGATGCAGCCGAGGATGATGGCGAGCATGCGTGCCCAGGGGCAATGGGCCATCAGACCCCATCCCGCAATCCCTCCCGCGATGGCGAAACCCAAAATGAGCAAGCCGATCCCACTCAGAAACGGAGCCAATAACAGGCGCATGGGTCCGGGTATCGGCATCAGCATAAACGGGAAATGCATCTGTCCGAAAAAGATGAGGGCCAGGCCGGGGATCAGCCGCAGCCCGGAAAGGATGATCCAGAGGAGGCCGAGCACGTTAAGGTGCCGTGCCACACGTGAGGGTCGGGCGAATCCCGCGCTCGGGCCCGGCACGCTGGTTTGATCTGTCGAGGATGGAGGCGGCGGCCCAGGAACGGCCGGCGAGGCGGAAGCCGCCGCGCCGACAACCGGTTGGCCGCATTTGTTACAAAATCTCTGGCTCAGCATGACTAGAGCACCACAATGAGCGCAGTGCATAAAACTCACCTCTCTTTCCTGTACCATCATACGCCCAAACGGGCGCAAATGTTCCCGGCTTGCCCTCCACGAGTCCGAGGAATCCCTGCCCGAAGACAAATGAGGCCACTTTCCTGAAGCAAGCTAATTTGAATTGGCTCCTTTTGATCGCGGGTGGCGCATATGCCCCGACGGTCTTTGCCGGGTTGTATGCAACTCAGGGGCGGTATAATGTTCGAGTGTCTAAGCTAAAGCACTATTATGGCCTCAATCATCCGCATTACATGCACAACTATGCGCCACAGAGATAATCCTTATAATTTGCGACGGGTCTTGCTGTTCGGTCTTATGAGCGGCTGCTTCGTTGCCCTTATGTCTTTGGTCGCCGTTGCGTGCTTTGCACTCGCCGGGTTAGTGCCGTTCAGGCCGGTCTGGAACTGGATATGGTGGGTGCTCGGCGCCTTCGTGATATCCTTTTTTCTGACAGTCTCGACGATCTTGGTTTATGCATATTTCGAGGACTCAAACTGACCCCTCTCAAAAGCGCGGGTGGCGCCACGATTCGCTGAGTAGCGGTCGCGCTCCTCCCGAACCAACTCAGTGAAGGTTCGCTCGATGATCTTGTTGCCGAAAATCTCCTTCTGGATCTCTTCGAAGTCAGGATACTGAAGCAGCTTTGGCGGTTCGGGTACGATCCGGCCGATCACTTCTTGACGCTTGCGCACTACGAGGGTCTCCCCGCGTTTCAGCCGAGCCTCCACATCGGGAAAACGCTGTCGTAAATCGCGAACGGTAAAGGCTTTCATGTGAAACATTACAGTTTCACCTTGGAGCCGGGTCAAGAACCTCAAGTAGGGACGATGTAAAATTGTCGCCACATCTTAGCGATGTGAAATCGCCGCCACTTGGCAAGGTCGGCATTTTCTTGCTTTCCCATCGGGCTGACCCCGCGATGCGGGGTCAGCGCTACGGCGTCGGCTCGAGCTTGCTCGATCTGCTGCCGGAAGCAAGCTTCCGCCGACGGAAAGCGGCAGCCCGCCCCGGCGAGCCGCACTCCAAAGGCTGCGGCTCGACTTTTCATGCTATATTGAGACTTTGTCCGGGGCGAGAAACCAGAAACAGGCGTGCACGGCCGCAGCGAGGGCTTTTGTCACCGCATTCCCAAAGGATGCCGCGCAGGCTGGCGTCCCATGGAAGCTTTGTGCCGCACTTGCCGGCCTATTCAATAACCAGTAATCTCGAGCGGGAGCGGAAGTCTTAGCGGAGCGACCATGCCCAGCAAAGCCAAGTCGATCAAAAAGCCAGCAAGAGCCAAGCCGAAGACGGACTATGCTTCGCCAGAACGCCTGGAGAAGATCTTTTCGGCGCTGGACGAACTCTTTCCTCAAGCCCAGTGCGCCCTGCGGCATGAGAATGCCTTCCAACTCCTCGTGGCCACTATACTCTCCGCCCAGTGCACCGACGAGAGAGTGAACAAGGTCGCGCCCGGACTGTTCCAGAAATATCCCACCCCGCAAGACTTTGCCGCATTGCCGCAGCCGGTTCTGGAAGAGGAAATCCGCTCCACGGGGTTCTTCCGCAACAAGGCCAAGAACATTATTGGAACGGCCAAGGAATTGGTGAAGGATTTTGGCGCTCAGGTCCCCCGAACAATGGAGGAAATGCTGACCCTGCCGGGCGTGGCGCGAAAGACAGCCAACGTCGTGTTGGGGACCGCCTACGGCATACCCACGGGCGTGGTCGTGGACACCCACGTTTTCCGCATCGCACATCGGCTGAAGCTCTCAACCCAGAACACTCCGGAGAAAGTCGAGCAGGATCTGATCGAGCTTGTCCCGCTCGAGCGCTGGATACCCTTTGGCCACCAGGTGATTTGGTTTGGAAGAAAGGTTTGCCAGGCCCGCAAGCCTCGGTGCGCGGAGTGCCCGCTCGAGTCCATCTGCGACTCACGTGACAAAACAGTTTGACTCGCCGCAGAAGGTCACGGCAGCCTTAAGAGGGGTTACAGAAGGGACAATGCGATGAGACGCAACAAGCATCACAATCTGCTCAAGAGATCCTTAGAAAGCCGCTGCTGAGGGCAGTTTCCCCCCGTTAACCCTAAGGCTGTGGACGGTAATAAACAGCGTTCCATCTCCACGGCAAATTCGGCAGGAGCTTGTGAACGACCAGAATCGCTTTAAGGTATGAAACGCCGATAAACTCGAAAAGCCTAAAATGCCTCTTTTTCAGGAATTCGTCGATTTCCCAAAAGAGCGGTTTTCCAACTTGCATGGGGCGGAAAGAAACCTCGACATGGATTAACTTTACGTGTTCCAAGACTTTCTCCCCACGGCTGAAAACAAGCAACTCGGCGCCCTCTACGTCCACCCATAATATATCCGGCTGCTTCTCTCTCTTCGCGAAGTATGAATCGAGGGTCGTGGTGGTGATTGTGATTTTGTCCTGGACAATCGACCCGCGCCGTTTTGATGCATAGGCGGGGTTTATGGGAAGCATGGATGAAAACCCTATGTCCCTATTCTCCGATTTCTCGGGGCTAACCGGGAAAAAGCTCACGGTGCCCACTTTGTCGGAAAGGCCAACCGGATTAAAGAAAATGTTGCATCCATCTCCGTATTTGGCGATATTGCTCTTGCATATCTCTACCGCTGTGGGGTTGGGCTCGAAAACATGGCACTCCGTTGCATGAAGGGCCTTATAAAGATAGATCCCGTCCAGGGCGTCGCGGCTGCCGATGTCGCAAATGACGGGATTCGAAGGGCCCATTCTTTTTGCGAGCTCGACAAACCGGGCGGGAACCTCATGCACAAAAGTAACCGTTTCATTCGGCACGGAGTTATCCAGCTTATTGCGTCCCGTCTCGCGTTCGCTCCCGTCAACCCTAAGAGCCGGAGTGCATCGGGGAAGGCGAAGTGTTGTGACTACCTAATCAACTTACCATCCCGCGCTTCGCCATGGCGCGGGCAAGTTCGGGTGGAGGAGTGAACGTCACTTTCTCTTCCACAGGCTCAATTTCCTCGACCTGTTCCACTCCCAAACCCTTGAAGTAGGCAACCACGTCCTGAACGAGGTGCTCAGGAGCCGAGGCGCCGGCGGTGATGCCGACGCACTGAACCTTTTCGAGCCAGGCAGGGTCAATCTTCGACGCGTCTTCAATAAGGTAAGCGCGTGCTCCTGATATCTCGGCGACTTCTCGAAGACGCCTGGAGTTAGAACTATTGTCGGAGCCGAGAACCAGAATCACCTCCGCTTCCTTGGCCAGAAGCTTGACCGCCCATTGCCGGTTCTGAGTGGCGTAACAGATGTCATCACTGGGAGGGCTGACCAGTTCGGGGAAGCGCCGCTGGAGAACTTCAATGATCTCTCGGGTGTCGTCAACCCCCAGCGTCGTTTGCGTGGTGATGGCAACACGATCGGGATCCGAAACCTGAACTTTTTCTGCCTCTTCCACGCTGCCGACTAACTGGGTGTGCTCCGGAGCTTCACCCATGGTCCCAACAATCTCGTCATGCCCCGCGTGCCCCACGAGAACAATGGAGCGGCCCTCTCTTGCAAATCGGACAGCCTCCGTATGAACTTTGGTAACCAGAGGACAGGTGGCATCAATTACTCGCAGATGTTTTGCCTCCGCCCGGGCTCGGACTGCTGGCGAAACACCGTGGGCGCTGAAGATTACCACTGCCCCTGCCGGGACCTGGTCGATCTCATCTACAAAGACGGCTCCCTTGGCGGCGAGAGACTGGATCACGTGCTTGTTATGGACAATCTCCCTGCGCACATAAACGGGGGCCGGGAAAAGCTCGAGGGCCATGTGAACCACGTCAATAGCCCGATCCACACCAGCGCAGAATCCGCGCGGCTTGGCGAGCAAAAGCTTCTTGAGTTTCATGCCAACTCGCTTTTTTGCCCTCTTGCGGGGGAGCAACCCTTCAGCAATTATAATGCTAGCAAATTCCCTATAGCGCGTCAAAAGCGGAACGATGCCCGGTGATTCTGAGCGAAGTTCTCAGTAGTCATACTACTTTCTGGTATGTCATGCTGAGCGCAGCGAAGCATCTCGCCCTGCTCTTTCTTGGCGGAAAAGTCCAGAGCGAGATTCTTCGCTTCGCTCAGAATGACAGCGAAGGGCTCAGAATGACAGCATGGGGAATCAAGTGACGATATCCTCGCCGCCATCCACACGGATGACATTACCCGTAATCCAATAGGTGCGGTCGTCCATCAAGGCGACGATGGCGGAGGCCACATCTTCGGGTGCAGTCAGCCGCCCTCCAGGGTTCCGCATTCGTGCAAACTCGGCCAGCTTATCGATTCCAGGGATCTTGCTCGAACCAGGGGTAAGAGTCACGCCCGCCTGAATGGCATTGGCGGTGATACCGTGAGGCATCAGTTCGTAGGCCAGTTGGCGGATGTGGGACTCGAGGACCGCCTTGGCCGCTGAGACAGGGCCGTAATTCCGAATCACGCTGTGCCCGCCCGCGCTCGTCATGGCGTAAATGCGGCTGCCGCGCCCCAGCATCTTCCGGCGAAACAAATCCTGGACCCAGTAGACAAGATTGTTCCCCATGACATCCACCGTCATGTCCATTTGCATCTGGGTCAATTCATCTTCGGGAGAATCCGCGAGGTAGGCTTTCAGCGACCCGAAAGCGAGGGAATGAAGAAAGACTTTGATGAAGTTGCCGCCGCCTTTCTTGCTCCAGTATTCTTGCATCCTATTCAAAGCTTCCGTGCGCTTGGCAGGGTCCGCAGCATTTATATTGAAGAACAGGACGTCCCGCCCAGCGTCCTGAATGCTCGCCATAACCTGCTCCACCTGAGGCATACTGGAGCGCCGATCAAAATGCACACCGAAAATGTTCAGCCCGGCGCGCGCCAGCTCGAGGCTTGTGGCGGCGCCGAAACCGCTCGATGAACCGACAATCAGCCCCCAGGGCGTGGGTCCTGTTTCCGTCATATTTATTTTTCTCCGCTACTGAGATTGCCCTTGATATTGACGATTGTCGATTGACGATTGTCGATTGCACCGCCTTTCAATCGAAAGTCGACAATCAGCAATCGTCAATGTTGGAATTGCCGATTTTGATTGACGATTGCCGACTGACCGCCTTCAATCGACAATCGCCAATCGACAATCGACAATCAAACCAGGCGCTCGACAGTGATTCGACGTTCATCGCGCCCCAGGTGTTCCAAGCGGATTCGGATGCAGGGTCGCGGAATATCCTCACCGAACTTCTCCCCCCACTCAATGAGGACTGTCGCGTCCGGGCCCTGCAAATCGTCCAGCCCCAGCGTAGCCAGGTCACGCCCCCCCTCAATGCGGTAAAGGTCCACGTGGTAAACCTTGCCTTCAGGACCGTACTCATGCACCAGGGTGAAAGAGGGGCTGGTCACTTCTTCCTCAGGGATGGAAGCCAGGCTGGCCAAGATCCCCTTCACCAGCGTCGTCTTGCCGCTTCCCAATTCTCCTTCCAACAATACCAGGCAAGGTGGCTGGACTTCCTTAGCCAACTCGCGTCCGAAATTCACTGTCTCCTCAGGCGAATGGGTGACCCGTTGGGCAAGAGTTCTCGCAGGGAGTAGCATTGACCGAACCTCAGTGACAAGTGACGAGTGACAAGTGACGAGCAAAGAAAACAACTGACGTGCGTTGCTTGGCTCGTCACTCATCACTCGTCACTGCTTGTTTGGCTCGTCACTCGTCACTTGTCACTCGTCACTCCCGCCAGCAGCTTGTACGCCCGCGGCAACGCGCCGAGCAAATCACCTGCGATAAGTGAAGCCTGCCCCAGTTCTTTCGCAACCAAGTCTCCCGCCAAGCCGTGCAGGTATACTGCCGCCGCTGCAACCTCGCTCATCGGCCGATCGCGATATTGTGCCACAAGCCCCGCAATCAAGCCCGTTAGAACGTCACCTGTCCCACCGGTGGCCATACCGGGATTGCCCGTGGGGTTCACCCAAACCTTCCCGTCGGGCGCGGCCGTAAGTGTGCGAAAGCCCTTCAACACGAGGTTCACCTGGTGCTTCCGGGCGAACTCACGCGCCCGCTCGACACGGTGCGCTTGGATTTCCGTAGTTCCTAAGCCCGCAAGGCGGCTCATTTCGCCGGGGTGGGGCGTCAATACAGCGTCCGTCAAATCACTCCCGGCGTGGAAGGTATGCATGCAGCCCGCGAAGGCGTTCAGGCCATCGGCGTCCAAGACTACGGGGAGGCGACGACGGTTTACCAGGGTGCGGACCAATTCGGCCGTTTCGGGGACACTGCCCATCCCCGGACCGAGGGCCAGAACAGACTTACCTTCCAGTAACTTGTCTAAGCGCCCCTGCTCGAGCGCACGCAGCGAAATCGTGCCCGCCTCTGTTTCCGGAAGCGGCTCCGTCATGTATTCCATTCCCAGTGACGCCACAATGGGCAAAGCGCTTACGGCGGTGGCCACGGTCACAAGCCCCGCCCCAGCCCGCAAAGCGGCCATGGCAGCCAGCGCGGCTGCCCCGGTCTTCCCTACCGAACCGGCCAGAATCAGGACGTGGCCAAAACTCCCTTTGTGAGCGTCGGGCTTTCGCGGCCGCGCCATCCAAGCAAAGTCTTCGCGGCAGGCCAAGCTCAAGAAGAGTTCCGAATCGCTTTCGAGTGCCTTGGGCGGTGTTCCAATTTGCTTTAGGGCCCATTCCCCTACACGTTCACACGCCGGTGGAAAGATATGCGCAATTTTCGGCGCGGTGAAGGTGACGGAGAAGCCGGCACGCACGTGCTCGCCGAGCAACTCCCCCGTGTCGGCTGAGATGCCGGAAGGCAAATCCACCGCCACCACCTGCGCGGCGGCCAACTCCGTGTTGACCTCGCGAACCACTTCCAGGAGCAAACCTCCCAGCGGCTTGGAGAGCCCCGTTCCCAGAAGCGCGTCAACCAACAACGTCGTGCCTTTCAGGCTCAGCTTGATGCCTTGCCAAGCTTCGGGACTTTCGACGACCTCGGGCAGCGCGGAAATCGCCAGCCGCTCGAGGTTGACGGCCGCGTCGCCTTGCACTTTCTGGGGGTCCGCGAACAGGAGCACCCTTGGCTTCAGCCCTTTATCGCGCAGCAAACGGGCCACCACGAGGCCATCGCCGCCGTTATTTCCCCGCCCGCACAGAATGACGATCCGTTGCTGCTCCAGTGGGGCAAAGCGCTCCTCGAGAAACTCCACCACACCGCGTCCGGCGTTCTCCATTAGCGTTAGGCTCGGAACACCGTAGCGTTCGGTGGTCAGCCGGTCGATACGTTGCATCTGTGCAGCAGAGAGGATTTTCATGGAATCGACGAGAAGAAGTCAGGAGTCAGGAGTCAGAAGACAGAATGAGCAGCAACCCAGCGCCGATCCGCCCTGCCATGGCGGGTCCCGCCTTCCCAAATCCAATGCTCCCCAGAGTAGCTCTGATTCTGACTCCTGACTTCTGACTCCTGACTTCTTCGCTTCTAAAGCATCCAGCCACCGCTCACGTTAAGAACCTGACCGGTAATGAAGGAGGCTTCCTCGGAAGCAAAAAACTTGACAGCTTCCGCGATGTCGCGGCCGGTGGCAGGACGGCCCACCGGGAACCGGGCGTCGATCAACTTCTCTGCTTCCTCCAGGGATAATGCCTTTTCATCAATTACCGGCGGGTTTACAACGTTCACGGTAATTCCGTTGTGTGCCTCTTCCAGCGCCACGGAGCGCGAAAATGCCACCAGCCCAGCTTTGGCTGCCGCGTAGGCTGAGATCTTGGCTTGTCCGAAGGCCCGCTCCGCTCCCACAGCCCCCAGGTTGATAATTCGTCCCCAATGTTTCTGCCGCATTACGGGCACGGAAAACTTGGTCGTGTAAAAGACACTGAAGAGGTTTGAGGCGACCACGGAGTGCCATTCCTCAGGGGTCGAATCCACAACCGGTTTCCAATCGAACACACCCACATTGTTGACCAGAATATCTACATGTCCAAATCGGTTGACGATCGCCTCAATCAATTCCGCCACGCGCGCGGAGTCTGTAACGTCAGTCGGGAAAACCACCCCTTCGGCTCCCACGCTGCGCAATTCGTCGACAACTTTCTGGGCGCCCAGTTTATTAGTTCGGTAGCTGATGGCTACACGAACCCCCGCCCGGCCCAAAGCGAGGGCAATCTCCTTCCCGATGCCTCGCGAGGCGCCGGTTACCAAGGCCACACGGTTCCGCAGAGACAAACTGAAGCTCCCTGAATCGAGATTACTTGGTGCAGTCTATCGGAGTCGAAAGTCGAGAGTCAAGAGTCGAGGAGTTAAAGGGTTTGCGGCCTTCGACTCCCACTCCTTGACTCCGGACGGCGGAAGTCAAGGGTTGGAAGTGGAGTAGTTGAAGCGTTTTCGACTTTCGACTCTCGACTCTTGACTCTCGACTCCTCGACTCTGCTTTACTCCGAAGCTTTTGCCACAACCAGCGTCATATCATCCTGGAGTTCAGGGCTTCCGGTCCAATCACTCACACTGCGATAGATTTCTTCCACAAGGATCTGGGGCGAAGCGTTCAGGGCGCGGCGCACCACCTCCAGCATGCGATCTTCCCCGAACTCCTCGCCGTAAATGTTCTCGGGTTCAGTAATCCCATCCGTGAAGGCCAGAAGCAGGTCCCCGGGTTGAATTTGAATCTCCGCCTGCTCGTAGGTAAGCGGAGAGAAAAGGCCGACCACCGTACCGCCCGCCCTAAGCCGCTCGACCCTCCCGCCACGGAACAATACAGGAGGCAGGTGACCTGCATTCGTGTATGTCAAGGTGCGGGTTGCGGCGTCATACACACCAAAAAAGAAGGTCACGTATTTTTCCCGGGGAGTGTTCTCATAAACTTGGAGATTCAGCCTGCTGACCACCTGCGCGGTCGAAAGAGCCAATGTGTGAGAACCGCTCGTGGGCCCGAAGCCATCGTAGAACTGAGCGCGAAGAGCAGACTGGATTGCTGCCATGAGCAGGGCGGCCGAAATTCCTTTCCCACTGACATCCCCGAGGACCAAACAAACCCTGTTTTCGCCCAGCTTGAGGAAGTCGTAATAATCGCCGCTGACCGAGCGCGCCGCCTTGCAGACTCCATAGAGCGCCAGGCCTGGAACTTCCGGCGCAGACCGGGGAAACAATTGTGCCTGGACCTCCCGCGCAATCTCGAGCTCGCTTTCAAGACGGAGTTTCTCCTCGGATTCCCGCAGCAGGCGCTCCACCGAGGCTGTCATGCTGTCAAAGGCCTCCCCCAGCGCGCTGATCTGGTCATTTGAAGGAACCCGGATGCGGTACGAGAAATCACCCTTCTTCACTCGCTCCGTAGCGTTATAAAACTTGTCTACGGTATAAGTGATCGAACGTGTCAAGCGGACTCCAATGAAGAGCGCGATGCCTTCGATAACGAGGAAGACAACGGCGACTGCCTTGAACACGATTACATAGACTTGGGAAAATTCTCCCAGCGTCTCAAGAAGGCGTCGACTCAGGGCTATGACTCTGGAGCTGACATAAACGAAAGCCGGCGCGGTCAACTCCTGTTGCTTTTCGCCTTCCCAGAAAACCGGGTCCAGTGACGAAGCCCCCCTCACAATGAAGTCAAACCGACTTACAGGTTCCGGAAGCTTTAGATTCTTCGAGTATACGCTCTCTGAGAGGGCGAAGACTCCCTCAGGGGTGCTGAGACGAAAGTCTGATTGCGAACTTCGCAGACCCGGTTCCGTTTGCAAAGGCCGCGTCGTTACCACCCCGACCGGCCCGATGCCCTCTCCCACCATATCCAGCAGTTCCGGCGTGATGGGTTGGGACAGGATAGCAACCAAACTGCCCGCTGCCGTAGGGCCGCGCTCGATGGAATGCAACGCGAGATGACCCCTGTCCATTACAATCCCTGCGAACTCCTCCCGCTTGAACCAAGCGGGAATCGTCAGAGGGGATTGGGTTTTGGTTCCGTCCAAGCGAAACGCCCGAACCCGTGACCCAATCCGAAGGGTTATTTCCAGGCCCGGATAACTGACGGCGTGCTGATGCAGTTCCTTGACGTAGAAGTTCTGCAGCCGGTCCAACGTCTCCTCTGACGCCGAGGAGCTATTCATATGGGCTTCGTGAGCCACAGTGCGATTAACCTGTTGCAGTTCATCGAAGTGCTCGCCCAAGTTCGAAGCGACAAGAAACGCAGCGAATTGACCGCTAACAATGTAAATGCCCAGCCACACCAGAAACACAATCAAAACGACGGGGACAATAGCGATAAATACATAAGTAACGATCAGCCGCCGGCGGAGCCGCCAGAGCAAGCGGCGCCGGATGAATACCGTGAGCCGCCCCAGATAGTAAACGCCGCAGGTTATAGCCGCGAGCCAGAACAAAGCCCAAAGCGCTGCCGGAGCACCGCTGGAGAGCCGATCCACACTCCACAAGGCAGCCCCGTAAGCCAACACCCACACGGTGAAACGCGCCATGCGGTGCGTACGGTATTCCCGCAGCAGAACTTTGAGCAGCGGAGTAAACATGAGGACAGGCCCCAAATTGCCCAGCAAGAAAAATATGCCTCGTTCTATGAATGGACCGAGGGACTACGCTTGGCTTAGGCGCTCTTCGTAGCGGCCGGGTTCAGGCGGGCACTTCCATAAATCTAAAGTGCCGGGCTAAAGCCCGCCTCTACGAACTGCCGGGCTACGAACTACTTGGTTGCTGAAGCTCGCGCCGCCTTTCCTGGTTTTGCAGGACACTGCGCCGGCGACCGTAACCAAAGTAAACACAAAGACCAATCGCCATCCAAATGAACAAGCGCAACCACGTGTCGCCGGGAAGTCCCGCCATTTGTGCCAAGCAAACAATCATCCCCATGGGCCCGACGAACCACACCAAGGGTGTGCGGAAAGGCCGGTGAATCTCGGGATGCATCCTGCGCATTCCCATCACCGATCCCGACACAATAACAAAAGCCAGCAGCGTCCCAATGCTGACCAACTCCCCCACAATCCTCAGGGGCAAGAGCCCCCCTGCCAAGGCAACGCATAGTCCCGTTAACGCTGTGCTGATATAAGGGGTACGAAACCGGGGGTGGATCTTGCCGAATGGCCTTGGCAGCAAGCCATCGTGAGCCATCGAGTAGAAAACGCGTGTTTGGCCCAGCATCATCACCAGGATTACGGCCGTCGTTCCCAGCAATGCACCGATCTTCACGATGGGCGAAAGCCACCAGCGAGCCGCTGTGGAATCTATCGCCAGCGCCAATGGATCCGGGACATTGAGCTGGCGAAAAGGCATAATCCCCGTAAGAACCAGGACCGCGGCAATGTAGAGCACCGTGCAAATCGCCAGCGATCCCAAAATGCCAATCGGCATGTCCCTTTCCGGATTGCGAGCCTCCTGGGCTGCCGTGGATACAGCATCAAAACCGATGTAAGCGAAGAAAATGATGCCCGCCCCACGCAACACACCGCTGAGGCCAAATTCCCCGAACGTCCCCTGGTTTGCGGGGAGAAACGGATGCCAGTTGGCCCGATGGACATACAGCGCTCCGAAGAAGATGAAGAGTAAAACCACCCCAACCTTAACCAAGACAATAAAGCTGTTGAAGTTGGCGGACTCACGTATCCCGATAATAAGCAAAGTGGTGATGAGGAGGACGATAAAAGCGGCGGGGAGGTTAAAGACCGGATGAACGACCGTTCCGTCCGCCAGCCTCAAAGTCTCCCACGGGCTCTTGCTCAGTTCGGCGGGAAAAGGCCAATGAAGCGTCTTCTGCAAGAAGGAAACGAGGTAACCTGACCATCCGATCGAGACGGTCGTGGCCCCCACGGCATACTCGAGGATCAGATCCCACCCAATAATCCAGGCCAGGAATTCCCCTACTGTCGCATAAGCGTAAGTATAGGCGCTGCCGGCCACCGGAATCATGGATGAGAACTCCGCGTAGCACAGGCCGGCAAAAGCGCAACCCACACCGGAGAGGATCACGGAACCCACTAGCGCCGGACCGGTGTGCTGGGCCGCAACCCCGCTAAGCACGAAAATCCCCGCTCCCACAATCGCCCCGATACCCAGAGATATCAGGGCGAGCGGCCCCAGCGTGCGCCGTAAGCCGT
>Ga0208692_1001101_pt1 | contig 16196 bp, 11 predicted proteins | sample June2015DPH_20_1_3_FD_184721 | JGI IMG/M metagenome (GOLD analysis project Ga0208692, IMG submission 184721) | Peatland microbial communities from SPRUCE experiment site at the Marcell Experimental Forest, Minnesota, USA - June2015DPH_20_100... | ecosystem: Environmental > Terrestrial > Soil >...
CGCCTGAAACTCACTACCAGAAAATCGTATGGATTTCGAACTTTCAGAGCTGCTGAAGTTGCTCTCTATCATACGCTTGGCAACTTACCGGAGCCGGAATGTATTCACAGATTCTGCTGACGAGGCAATCATTTTTCAGCATGTTCGAATAAAAGCTTGCTGAAAAAGCAAGAAACTGCACGTTTGTTATCACGGATTCCACTGATTTTGAATCGGTGAAATCAGTGAAATCCGTGGCGTTTTGCTTTTTGATTAATCGCCGCTGAGGCTGCCCGGCCAGGGAGAATTCAGATGATACGAGACCGAAGGGCCGACCATTTCCACGCGGCGGATTTTGCCGTTTTCAATCAAGAATGCCTCCGTTACCAGGATACTGGAAGGCCGGTTGAAACCCTTGAACTCGTAAGGGCGGCTATCAGAGAGAATCCCCTTGCTTACAGTGCCCTGATCGAATACGGCGTGAGCCCATACGATCCCTCGCTCCTGGTCGACAACCGGATAGCGGCGGTGATGGATATTCTGGACTACGAAATAGATGCCTAGCTTGAATTGCGACAAGCAATCCATCGAAAAGAGGTCGATGGCATCCGGAGGCTGATTCGGCGATCGTGGAACATTGGTCGTGGGCGAACCGTTTTCAACCCGGTGACAATCGCTCGTAAATGGATATGTGCCGGTACCCTGAATTCCCTTGCCGTCGTTTTTCTGCAATCCTGTGAAGTAGCCGTCGGCAACAGCAATTAACTCCTGGCGCGACATCCGTTGTGCCGGCGGAATCGATTTGAACCAGAAATCTTCGGGCTTGTATGGTTTGTCCATTTCAGCGATGTTGTTAGGACCTCCGCCGCCCGGCTTGAAAAATATGCTCTCGATTTCGGTAATGCGCCCGAGCTCAATACGGAGGCGAAGGCTCATAAGCAAAGGCGCGCCCGCTTCCCGCATGGTGCCCATATACGCGACCTGGCCAAATTCCGGATCAGCGAAGATATGCGTATAATTCCCGCGACCTTCGGCTGTCTTCCAGTAACCGTCGCCGATCTCAACCGCCTGATCGTTTTCGGTGTACCTGACATCTTTCGACAGCGGTAATCGCTTGGGATCATGGGCGACAAGCGCGGTCAAATATTGGTCAACTACATTCTCCAGACAAGCACGATTACAGTTGAGCGGAATTGTGCCCGTCGAGGCATCGGCTTTGGGCGAAAACGAGCCGGTGATTGTTATAGCAGCAATTGCGATAGCACAGATAACCAGGACCTTAGCACGCATGGATTTATCTCCAGTCAAAGAAAGCGTTTTTCCCGCTGCGAGCACCAATCAGAAGCGGCAACATGCTGCCGCACTCCAAAGCGTCCTTCGGGCGCTAGCAGCCCGTGGTGAAAGTACAATAGGCCGCGTTCCGAGCGCCGCAGGGGCAGATGCAAGGCGGCGCGACCTATTGTACTTTCACCACGGGCTGCTAGGCCTTTCCCAATGCCTTTAAAACTTTATCCGGAGTAATTGGCGGGTACAGCCATTTCCCGATTGCATTCGCCACAGCGCAGACGATCAGCTGCGTCGTGGCCATCGCATGGCTGATACCCGTGCTGCCGTAAACAGCATTGCCCAAGAGGGTCTCCACGAGAATCGTCTCGCAAGGGCCGATATCGAGAATCGTAGGTTTCTTGTATTCGAACATATTGGTGTTCAGCTTCACTCCCGTGGCCTTGTCGAAAATGAACTCTTCCGTCAGCCCGGAGCCGTCGCTGAAAAACATCACCTGGTGGATCTGTCCTTCAAAGGAAGTCAGTCTCAGCACCTTTCCCGGATCGCAGGCAACAACATACTTCGTCACCTCCACTTTTCCCGTTTCCGCATCTACAGCCACTTCGCAAAAAGACGCATTCATCGTATCCAGGATTTTCCCGTATCCCTGATTCCAGCTGGCCGTCGGAGGCTTTCCGGTAAACGTGGCGGCAATGTCTTTGTCATGGTCGCCGGATTCGGGAAACGCCGAGAAGGGATAACTCTTCGTCGGATCCGATTTGAGATATACCATCGAATCCCTCGTTTCCAGGTCATCCGGTTTGGCTTTGAACCTCGGGGCCGCTATTTCCAGGAGCAATTTCCTGCAGGCAGCGGCCGCCTTCTGGCACACCCAGGCCGCAGAGGTCGTGCCGTCGCTGCCTCCGCCAACAGGAGTGAACAGCGCTTTGGGATCATAGCTGAGGATCACATCCTCCATCTTGGCACCCATTTCTTCGGCTACGACCATTGCGCAGGCATCGGCCGCATACATTCCGCTCCAGGGCCCTTTAATTGGAATATAGACTTTGCCGTCGCCCTGAACCGTGACGGTGCACATGAAGGTTTCCATGGAATTGCGGTGACTCATCGAGTAGCGGAAGCCTAACCCGTGCATTCTGCCGTCCGGCAGCTTCTTCGTTCCGGCGGGATGCCAGTGCCAGTTGATGGCCTTCTTCCCCTGTTCGACGCACATTCTAAAGCTGGGCGGGATCTCGGGATCAGTCTGGGATGAAGGGCCATGCATGTTCTTATAGGCGACATCGATCGGATCCATGCCCAGTTTCTCAGCAACCAACTGCTGGGAGATCGGCAATTCATCGTAGTGAAAGGGGAACGCCTGGCCGCTCGTATACATGCGTCCGGAATTCGTGAAGACCGCCTGGCAATTGGTTTTTACGTTTTCGCATTTGGTTGTAAGAAAGGGACTGAGCCGCATGTCGCCTGCAACGGCAAATACAGAGTTGCCGCGGACTCCGCCATCAGTGACGACATCTTCTTGGACTGCTGTTATGGTGCCGTCATTCTTGAATCCGAGTTTTGTGTGGATATAGCGCTGCGCCACCGCCATGTCATAGTCGTTCTGGCGGGAGTTGACGGCGCGCACGGGCCGTCCGGTTCTTTTCGCCAACAGCGGCGCGATCAATGCCGCCCGCCTTACGCCGAAATCGCAATATCTGCCCCCCTGAAATATGGTGTTGCGATAAATTTTGTCAAACGTGAGCTTGTACATCGGCCTCAGGATGGAGGCGCCCCAGGTTGGAGGGATGCCTTCCACGAACAAAGACGGGCCATCGGTTCCGACAGGATCGTCATACCACCAGGCGACGCCTCCAGAAGGATTCGGTAAGTGGGAGCTGAAGAGCGAAATCGCCCAGTCAAATTCAATGACTTGATCGGCCTGCCTGAAGCCGGCTTCCGCATCCCCCTGGCTGTAATTGGTCAGCTGAACATTTCCTGTTCCTTTGGGATTCGCTCGAACCACAGGCGAATCCGGCTTCATTCCTTCCCGAGGATCCAGGATATGAGGAAGCACCTCCCATTCTACTTTGATCAGTTTCAGCGCCTGATCGCAGATCTCTTCGCTCTCAGCCGCAACGACCGCGCCAACTTCTTCATCTTCCATATCCGCCTCGCTAATCAAAAGCGGCAAAGTCAACTGAGGCATTGCTTTGATCTCGGGATCTTCCCAGGTGACAATTTCCACAACTCCCGGCAAAGCCCTCGCTTGACTGACGTCTATGCTTTTGATTCTGGCGCGTCCATGCGGGGATCTGAGGAATTTTGCGAAGAGCATGTTCGGGACCACAACATCCGTTCCGAACTTCGCCCTTCCCGTCGCGATCGTATTCGAAAGTCTGCCCGGCACATTCGGCTTGCCGACAATTTTGAACTCCGGCATTTCAGGCATCTCCTCGTCGAAGTGCTTTCGCCAATTCTATCCCGAATGAATCGGAATCGGTATCGCAATCGATTTTTCCCTGTACCTGCCCGATGCTGATTCCGATTGGATTCATTCAAAACTGAGATCATTCCGGGCTAACCTGTTATAAAATGCCACAAAACGCCGGCGAGACGCCGGCGCTCCCGGCAATGGAGGGGAAAATGGCCGCACCAGGGTATGCAGGCAAAATTCTTCGGGTCAATCTGACCAGCAAGAAAATAAGTTCGATCGAGACGGCGAAGTATGACCAATACGGAGGCGGTTACGGAATCGCCATTGCCATGTTCTGGGACCTCTGTGTGGCGCCTGGAGCATGGGACCTTCAGGATGCCCTCGATCCGAGAAACATTGTGACTCTGATGACCGGCCCCCTTGCCGGGACATTGGTTCCCTTTGCGGGAAGGACGAGCGTTTCGGGATTATCTCCGCAATCGTGGCCTATCAACTGGTTCAGCCACAGCAATTTCGGCGGCAGTTTCGCGCCCATGCTCAAATTCGCAGGATGGGATGGCGTTGTCATTGAAGGAAAATCGGACGCTCCCGTCTACATCAACGTTGTCGACGACAAAGTCACGCTGGAAAGCGCGAAGCCGCTCTGGGGGCTCAATACCTGGGACACGCAGGAAGAAATCTGGAAGATGCAAAGCACCAATGCTCCCGTCCGATATGGCGCGGAGTGGCAGAAAGTGGGGAATGCTTTTACAACGCAGAGGCCGGCGATCGTAACGATCGGCCCCGCGGGAGAAAACAAATCCCGTATTGCCGCGCTGATCCATGGTGGAGGAAATGGAGCCGGTCAGGGCGGATTCGGCGGCGTGTTCGGCGCCAAGAACCTGAAAGCCATTTCTGTCCTTGGGACGGGCAGCGTGAAAATTGCTGATCCGAAAGCAGTCCGCGACGCGCGCGAATGGTTTGAAGCCACGTGGCCCATGTCAGGCCAGCGCGGTCCGGGTCGTACCTTGACCTCCGGAGTGTCTGCGTGCCTTGGATGCGATCGGGGCTGCCGCACTAGAAACTCCGTCTTTGGCAATGACTCCGATGCCTGCACAGAATCGGTCTGGTTCAATCTCCCCTCCCCGCCATTTAATCGCACACCACAGCAGGATCGATGGAGAGCCTGCGATGTCGTGCAGAAGCTTGGAATCAATGCGGCGGACAGCTGCTTCGGAGGGGCAATGACTTTCCCGAGCCCCAAAGGACACCCGATACAGCCGGGAGTTCCCGGCACCACCGGATCAGGCTGGTATGTAAAGAGACTCTATGACATGGGAATAATCGGTCCGGGGAAGAAAGTTGATACCTATCCGCTGCCCATGGATCTCTACGAAAAGCCGGAATTCGCCGAAGCCTTTGGGACGGCGATTGCGAACCGCATCGGTATTGGCGATCTGTTGGCGGAAGGGACCATACGTTTTGCAGAAAAGCTGGGAAGGCTAAGCGACTTGAACGATATTTTGCGTCTTCCTGTTTGGGGATACATGGATCACATCACGATGCCGGGAGTGGAGTGGGCCTACGGCAACCTGATGGATTCCAGGGACATCAACAACCACGATATCCAGATGGGCCCAACCGATAAAATATCGTGCGAAGAATACGTGAAACGAATGGCGACGCAGATGCCGCCGTATACGGATGATCCGTTCATGTACGACTACAGCTGGCAGGGACCGCAGGCTTTCAAAACAGGGATCTACTCCGATCACAGAGCCAAGTTCGTGGCGTTCCACCAGCACTATGCAATTTTCTATAAGGAATCTGTTCTCTATTGCGATTGGGCATTTGGCAGCTACTTCAATCCGGACACAAAGGACGGCAAAGGGGCAACGCCTCAGGCGGAGCCTGTTTTCTTCAATGCGGTGACCGGAAAGAAACTCGCATTTACCGACGGCATCGAAATCGGCCGCAAGGCATGGAATATGAAGCGGGCGATCTTTGTTCTGCAGGGCAGGCACAGGGACCTGGAGAAGTTCTCCGGCTTCATGTACAGGCCGGGAGCTGCAGCCGCCTCATTCCCTCCGGCCAATATGCCTGTCTATGATGGCTCGGCATGGAGCTGGAAGCCGGTCCGGGATATGTATCTCGACGAACAGGGCGTCGAGCAATGGAAGACGGCTTTCTACAAGCTTGAAGGATGGGATCCGGCCTCAGGCTACCCGACTCGAAAAACCCTAGAGTCTCTCGGCCTGAAAAACGTCGCCGATCTGCTTCAGTCGAAGAACAGGCTTGGGGCCGCTTAGAGATTGTTGTGACTTAGAAGCGGCAGATTGTTCGCTTCTCCATGAAGGATCCTGATAAACGACTTTGCCGCCGACCATCGTCATCATGACTTTCGTTTTTCCGATTTGATTCGGCGCAATTTTGAACAGGTCCTGCGAAATGAGGATCACGTCTGCCAGCTTTCCAACTTCTATCGAGCCCTCCGTTTTCTCTCTCTTCGCAGCAAAAGCTCCGCCCATCGTATACCCTTGAATGGCCTGCTCCAGAGTGAGCCGTTCATTAGGGAGCCATCCCCCCGCCGGTGTTCCCTCCGGGGTCTCACGTGTCAGTAAAATCTGCACTGCCGGCCAGGGATTCAGAGTCACCACGGGCCAATCGCTGCCAAAGCACAAAATAGCTCCGCCAGCCAGGATGTCATGCCAGGGCCAGGCGCATTGAGCGCGCTGCGGTCCTACGTTTCCTGCCCAAACATTCAAATTATTGTCATTCGGAGTCGTATGCAGTGGCTGCATGCTGGCGATCACGCCGAGCTTTCCAAATCGAGGAATGTCTTGGGCACTCGGGTCTTCAATGTGTTCGACCCTGTCCCTCGCATCCGTATGGCCATTTGCTTTATTGGCAGCCTCGTAGGCATCAAGAGCAAGACGAATGGCGCGATCGCCGATCGCATGAGTGGAGATTGGGAAGCCGAGACGGTCCAGCTGGGCCACACTTTCCTTGTACTTTTCAGGATCAAAATAGAGCTGTCCCCTGTTGGGCGGATCGTTCGCGTATGGTTCCAGCATCGCGGCAGTGTGCGCCTCGATGACACCGTCCAGCAGGAACTTCACAGTGCCCAGATCAATCCAATCATCGCTATACTTTTTTCGATTTTCTTCCAGAATCTTGATGACATCTGGAGCAACCGGAGCGTTGACAAACCGCGCCATGAACAACCGTGTGGTCAACTCTCCCTTCTTCCGGATTTCATCGAACAGCTCGACACGCTCTGCGTCCGCGCCGGCGCTGATCAGGCGAGTAAAGCCCAGGGAACTGGCGTAATGGATGGCCTTCGTCAGGCGATCCCGCTCTTCCTCACGAGTCGGCTGTGGAATAACCTTTGCCACCAATGGGCCCGCGGCTTCTTTCAGCACGCCGGTAGGCTCGCCTGTTGTCGGGTCGCGCACAATGATCCCGCTTGGCGGATCGGGAGTTTTCCGCGTGATTCCGGCCGCCTTCAGGGCTTTGCTGTTCGCGAGAGAGCTGTGACCATCATAAGCCAGCAAATAAACGGGACGGTCTGGGATGACTTCGTCCACGAGCTTTTTATCAGGAAGGCCGCTCTTGCCGAAGATGTTGTAGAACCATCCCATGCCCTGAATCCATTTCTTTTCAGGGTGGGCAATGGCGTAATCCTTTATCATCTTTTGGAAATCACCGATGGTTTTGGCTTCATTTAAAGAAACCCGTTCAAGCTGCGCGGCGCCGGCCATCATATGGACGTGAGCCTCCACGAACCCGGGAAGCACCATGTGCTCTTTCGCATCGATGATTTTTGTGGAAGGACCTTGATACGCAGCGATCGCTTTATCCGAACCGACCGCAATGATTTTCCCTTCGCGGACCGCCATGGCCCGCGCCCAGGGCTCTTTCGAATTCACAGTATATATTTTCGCGTGAATCAATACGGTGTCGGCAGGGGTGACCTTTTGCTGCCTGCACGCGGATGTTCCCAAAACACCAATAAGAATCAGGACAATCACAAACGCTCGTTTTTTCATATCTGATAGTCCATTCCTCTCCATATCCAGACCATGGCATAGCGTGCACCTTATTGGGAACTCATTGCACGATTTCGCTGGCTATTTTGTCGAGAATCGCATCCCGCTCTTCTTCCAGCGATGAAGAAACGGGTTCCGGCCAGGCGCTGGTCTGCACAATAACGACGCGCCGGGCAGGATCAACGTAAATGCATTGTCCATAGATTCCTTGTGCCATGAACACGCCGTCATTCCCCGCAGGAACCCACCACTGATAGGCATATCCGTAGCCGCCTTCAGGGCCACCTGGTTTAGGCTTGAGATAGGGCGCGTCGGGTGTAGTGGAATTATGCACCCATGCTTTTGACACGATGCGCTTTTCTCCAAGAGTCCCGCCCTGAAGCATCATAAGTCCCACGCGTGCGTAATCCCGTACAGTCGCGTTAAAACAGGCAAATGCGCATGTGTCCGGCTGGTTCTTGGATTCGTAGAAGAATGCGTCGCTCTGGGCGCCGATCCTGCTCCAAAGCTTTTCTTGTGCATATTCATTCAGACGTTTTCCGGTAACCTTCTCGAGGAGAAGCCCCAATACCTGAGTGTTCACACTCTGATATTCAAACTTTGTGCCGGGAGGGGTTGCTGTCGGCTGAATGGATTGTGCATAGTTTTTGAAAGTGGGATTACCGGTAAGCAGCGCTGCACCGATCAATGCCGCTCCTGATTTTGGATCTCTGTAATCTTCGCTGTAATTAACGCCACTGGACATCTGAAGAAGGTTTTTTACCGTGACGTTGCGATAACCGCTCTCCGAAAGATATGGCAGATACTTTGTGACAGGATCCTCGACGCTCTTGATTGCACCCTCTTCGACAGCCGCCCCGATCAGGATTGAAACAATGGACTTGGACAACGATTGGGATACGAACTTTGAATTCTGATCTGCTTCATGAAAATACCTCTCGACAACAATCTGGTCGTTGTGGAGGACGAGGAACCCGGTAACGAAGTTTCTCTTGAAATAATCGTCCAACGAAAAACGGCTGCCGCGGAATGTGTATTCAATGACCGGAGGTTTAGTTGGCTCGCGTAGCGGATATACCCGCTCCCCTTTTTTTATCAAGTCCGTTCGAAAACCGAGCCGGTCCATGTGGTGGAAGTAGTAGAAATTGTAGGGTTGTGCCATATAGCTGTATTTGTCTACCAGGAGGCCAGCCGGATTCATTTTGCTGATCTCAATTTTGCCCGGAGATTGCGCGAACGCTCCGAGGCATATCATCAGTGCTGCAATCTGTATAGGGATCACCGAAAATTTCCAATTTCTATTCATTTTACCCCTGTCCTTTGCCGAAAGCCGGTCCGCGTTGAAAATGTTGACGTTTTTGTCTCGAAATTGCAGCCTAAAAAAATTCATGAAGCACAGACGGTCCACCCCCACACACGTGGGGACAATACTGAAAAATTTCTGTATTTACGTCATCCGGACAAAAAAAGCCCTTCGAAGTCTTCGATCGACCGAGTCGTTCCTACCTTGGCGTCGCTATTAAAAGACTATAGCGGACCCCCTGAGACGTTCGATTGTTTCGGAGCCGATGAAGTTTTAGCGACGAACGCGTCCGCTTGCGGATCGCATTGGCGTCTTCGAGCATTCCCAGCTGATTGGACATCCGCTCGACTTGCTCCTTCAATTCAGCCTCGCGTTTCGATGTGCACGCAGCCGCTGTAGCAACCACAGCCGAAAGAGCGGCACCCATCTTCCACATGAAGGACCGGCGCTCGGCGTTCGGTTGTGTGGAAATGCTATCAGGTCCTGATGTCGGTTTCATAGTATCCATTTCACACTCCCTGTCCATGTGACATTGAATTGACAAAGCCAAGAACATCTGAAATTTCAGTGACCGTTCCGAAATTGAGGTCAGAAAAAGGCTACCATCCGGATTTCATGCCGTAAGGCACTGTTGTCAAAATGGTATGGATCCGGTGGATCTTGCCGCTCTTGATCTTGAAAAATCCACCGCCCAACAACAAGGTGGGCGATGAAAGGCCGATGGAGACCGTACGTCCGTCGGTCAGGGTGACTGACTTTATGTTGCCCGCGTGATCGAGAATCGCGGTGGAAGAGACAATGCCGCGTTCTTCATCGACTACCAGGTGGCGCCGGCGTATTTGGGTGACAAACCTTAAATAGCCGGTCTTAAACTGCTCGGTGCAGCTCATCTCTCCCGTTTTGCACCGGCTCACTCCCCGGCTTCTCAAGGCAAAACTTTACGGCGAAATCGTCGAGCATTTGCCAGGTTGCCTCATCGAGCCGGATTCCTTTCTTCAGCGACTCGATTCGTTTTTCCGCCTCTTTTTCGCCGTGTATAAAAATCCTGCTCTGCCCTTTGGCCTTGGCGCTGTCCCGCACCTGTTGCAGGATGGATTCCACATGCCGCATGATTCCGGCGGGATCTCCGAACAGATCGAGCCGAATTGCCCCGAAGAACTGAGAGATTCCTGCTCCCTGGGCACCGAACGTTTCGCGGCTCCAGGCTCCCATGGACAATCCGGCGCACAAGAGGTCGACGAGCAGACCAAGCCCAAAGCCCTTGTGTCCTCCTATTTCCTCACCGGCGCCTCCGAGGAAAAGGTGCCCGCCATCCGGCTTGTCGCTGCGGTACAGGGTTTGAAAATGCTGCGTGTCAGTCGTTCCCGCGCCGCGCTCATCCACAACCCAGCCCAGGGGCATTGGTTTGCCCCGCCGTTCATACACCTCCACTTTGCCGTGCGACACAGTTGTGGTAGCCATGTCCAGGACGAAATTCGTTTTGCCCGCGGAGGGAATTGCTACGCAGATCGGGTTGGTGCCCAGGATTCGCTCGCGGCCGAATGTTGGGATCGAACAGATCCGGGTATTGCAGAAAGCCATGCCGATGAATCCTTCTGCTGCCGCCATCTCGGCCCAGAGGCCGGCCATGCCGAAGTGATTGGAGTTGCGGACTGAGCCAAATCCCACGCCCGCATTCTTTGCTTTTTCAATCACGCGCGTCATGGTGAATTGAGCAATGCACGGACCGATGCCGTGATGGCCGTCCACGACAACCGACGATGGCGTCTCGTGTATGATTTCGGTTTTTGCTTTCGGGAAGGCGAAGCCGTCCCGGATATTGGTCTGGTAGAACGAAAGCCGGGCCACGCCATGCGAGGCAACGCCCCGCGCGTCCGCCTCCACGAGAATCCTGGCGGTTACGCCGGCCTGCTCCGGCGAATAGCCGATTTTTTGGAGAATTTTTGCGGTATAGGCAAAAAGCGCTTCATACGTGATCTTGTCCTGCTTCATTGCCTCCTCACTTTCATGAGTTCCTGAGCTTGGGAAGTGTGCTGGATCCCTGGGGTGCTAAATAGATTTTCTGCTGACGGCCTCCCTTTTGGAAAGCCATCTCGAGGGCTTGCTCTACGGTATCGGCAGTTCGAAATGCGGTTTTCGCCAGAAGCGCCGGATTGAGGCCTCCGACAATGATGATGTTGTAGATTTCTGCGGCGGAGCACATGTAGTAACTCACGTATTTGGGAACCGTGAAGAGGTTTCGGACCTCACGTTCCCGCTCCGCGTTCGTTGCGCAATCCACAAACATTGCGCGCGAATCCTGCGGCCCGATTCCTTCTGCGCAATCGCTCAAGATGATCATTGTGCCGCCCGGCCTCGTAGCCTCCTGCATCAGGTAAAGGGCTTTCCCGGTCTGGTAGAACTCGATGTCTTTCGGGTATCCCCCCTGCGAAGCGATCGTAATGTCCGCGAGCTCCTTTATCGGCACTGCATAGAGATCGTCGACAATTCTGCAGCCTGCCTCGTGGGCAGCCACACAGTCGCCGGAAACAGCATGCGCGATCTTCCCATCCGGGCCCATGATCACGTTGAAAAGGAAGGAAGGGCTGACGGTGACTGCGGCTTCCAACATGTCGAGGTGGACGGGGTTATCTTTGATGTTTCCGTTCCTCACCTCGGGACGCTGTCTGCCCATGTTGTCGATGATCATCAGGTGATTCTTTTGAATTGATTCGAAGCCGGATATTCCGGGCAAAATCGATTTTTTGCCGCCGCCCCAGCCTGCCCACGGGTGGTAGGTGCAGCAGCCGGTCAACACCAGGTGGTCGGCATCGGCCGCCATCTTGTTGATCGTGATCGGCGTGCCCCGGCTGGTTTTGCCCAGGTTGACCAGGTTTTTCTCGTCCCTGCAGTCGTGATCGACGACACGGAATCGCCGCGTCAGTTCGGGTCCCAGCAGCCGTGCATGCTCCTCTTCGGTTTGTTTGCGGTGCAATCCGACTCCGCTCAAAAACCGGATGTCTTCATCCCGGATACCCGCATCGCTCAGTTCCTTTACGAGGAAAGGCAAATACACGCTCATCCGTTGCCAGGCACGGGTAACGTCGGACACAACGATGCAGACGCTATTCCCGGGCTTGACCATCTCTCCCAACCTGCGGGAGCCGATAGGGTTTGCAAGCGCACGCAAAATTGCGTCTTCTTCTGTTTTTCCAGAAGAAGGGATGTCCTTGAGGATTATGCCGAGCAGGTTCTCTTCCGGAACCGTCACGTCCACATAACCGTTTCCCAATTTCATCTTGAGTGTTGTCATCGATGGCTCCAGATTTGGGGCTGCGTGCGAAAGGTTCCGTGTATCAAAGTAATCCTGAGATCCAATAAACTATTCTAACAGGGATTTTACACTGGAATCCGATTGCTAGCAATTCGCCATAGCGTAAGGTAATAAAACTCAGCCGAGCTACAAATGAATGCAATCATTGGGCTTGAGGAAACTGCGGAACCTCCTCCTCTCCTCTGCGAAGATCGGCACTCTCTATCTGGATTGTGCCCTTTGTATCGATTCTCCAGGCCACGGGCCACGATGTGTTGGTAGAGCCCAAATTTTGATTTGTTCTCTTTTGGGATTGAGTGCTAGCATCGCGACGATTCAAATACGGAACTCATTTTTAAGGAAAACGCTATGGAGACAATAAAGGATCTGCAAGCGAAACTGCCATCAATGCATAATTGGCGAACTACGGACACGGACGAGATCGCGAAACGGCGCTACCGCGCTCAAACTGAATCGCTGCGGGTTCGAAACCTGGACCCACGCTTTCCAGTTTATTCCAATTTCGCCGTAAAGTCAGAAAGCGGGCTGACCTATTCGGTTGAGATCCGCAGCGTATCGCAACGGCGGTTTTCGTGCAATTGTGTCGATTTTCGCATCAACGCCCTCGGCACCTGTAAACACATCGAAGCCACTCTCCTTTACCTGGAGGCGCGTCATCGCCGGCTCTTCCGTCTCGCTCAGAACAATGGTGAGGGACGCATGGACGTGGTGCCCGATTTCTCATGCGAAAAGCTGCGGATTGAAGGGCTTCCGGGAAAACTTCCACGGGCGCTGGCGGGCATGGTTGATCGCCAGGGCATCATCCGCGTCGACGATCCTGAAGAGGCTTTGACGGCGCTGCAGAAGGCCGGCATATCCTCGTTGCGTATTTCGCAGGAAGTAGCTTCATGGCTCGAAGCGCGCCATCGCGCGCAGGAACGGAGGCAGTCGGTTCGGGAGTACGAAAGGAAAGTGCAGTCCGGGGAATGGCTGGCACAGGAAACGCTGGTGCCGCTCTATCCTTATCAGCGCGAAGGCATGCTGCATCTTGCCTTCAATGAAAGAGCCCTGTTGGCCGATGAAATGGGGCTGGGCAAGACCATCCAGGCGATTGCCGCGTGCGCGCTGCTGCATCGGCTGGGCAAAGCAGCCCGCGCACTGGTTGTTGCTCCCGCTTCTTTGAAGACGGAATGGGAAGACCAGATCCAGCGTTTCACCGATCTGCCCTACCAATTGATTTACGGTCAGCGCGGAAAGCGTTTGCGTTTGTACACTTCCGCTCCTTTTTTTACCATTGTCAATTATGAACAGATGCTGGCAGATGCGCTTGACGTGAACAAGCAGCTTCAGCCGGATATAATCATTCTGGACGAAGCGCAGCGAATCAAAAATTGGAACACCAAGACGGCCCAGGCAATCAAGCGCCTGCAGAGCCGTTATGCCTTCGTACTCACGGGCACCCCGATAGAAAACCGCATCGACGACATTCATTCGCTGATGTCATTCCTGGACCCGTCTGTCCTCGGACCGCTCTTTCGCTTCAACCGCGAGTTTTACCATTTAGACGAGCGCGGGCGTCCGGTCGGCTACCGCAATTTGGAACAGCTCCACGGGCGCATCAAACCTTTCCTGCTGCGCCGTCGCAAGGCTGAAGTCGAAGCAGAACTGCCGGACCGTACCGATCAGCGATACTTTGTGCCGCTCAGTCCGGAGCAGGAAAGCAGCTACGCCGGCCACGAGGCTGAGGTGGCGCGCCTCGTGAGTATCGCAAAGAAACGTCCCCTGACCCAGCAGGAATCGGAAAAACTGCAGCGCGAATTGGCTATGATGCGCATGATCTGCGACACGAACTACATCCTCGATCCTGAGGACCGGACCTGCCCTAAGCTGGCGGAACTTGAGAAGATCCTGGAGGAATGCCGCAACAACGGAGATGTGAAAGTTCTCGTCTTTTCGGAATGGGCTCGCATGCTGGAACTCGTGAAGGGATTGTGCGAGCGGCTGCATATCGGATACGCATTGCACACCGGCTCCGTACCGCAGCGGCGCCGCCGGGCTGAAATCCAGTTATTCAAGAATGATCCCAATTGCCGAGTGTTCCTCAGCACCGATTCGGGCAGCACCGGTCTGAACCTGCAGAACGCGAGCGTGGTGGTGAACTGCGATCTACCGTGGAATCCCGCGCGCCTCGAACAGCGGATTGCGCGCGCCTGGCGTAAACACCAGACCAAACCGGTAACGGTGATCCACCTTGTCTCCCAAAACACAATCGAGCAGCGGATGCTTGAGACCCTCTCTATCAAGCAGGCTCTTGCCGACGGCATCCTGGATTTGCGCGGCGACCTGAACGCCATTCGTTTCCGCGGCGGAAAGCAGGCCTTCATTGCCCGGCTGGAACAGTTGATCTCGCCCACACCCAAGGCTGCAGTTCCGGCTCCCAAAAAGAAGGTTTTGCCCGTGGATCGCGCGCTGGGGTTCAGTCAAATTGCCCGTAAAATCGTTGGGCCTGCCTGCCTCCGCTGCGAAGAGCGTTATCCTGCCGAGGGGCCGCACTCGGTGATAGTGATTGTGGTGGACCGCGATGCGCCCCTGTGCCAGGAAAAGCTGCTGGCGCCCTTCGAGGAATTTTTCGGCAGGGAGGTTTCGGATCCTTTGGCGCCGGTAACGCTCGAAGTGATCGATCGCTCTGCCGACGAAGCCATGACGCGCCTTGTCGCAGCCGGGCTGATTTCGTTGAACACTCGTGCCGTTCGCGAACTCGATGCATCAAGTGGAACTGCAGGGTCAGAGCTTACAGAAGCCGAACGCCAAATAGCTCAGGAGCACCGGCGGCAGGCAAACCGTAAACTGAAAATGGCGGCCTTGCTCGGGGGCGGTGGACTGCTGGAGGAAGAACGGGAAGCTCTGCTTCAGGCTGGCCTGTGGCTGGGCAAGGCGCTTGGAGTGGAAAATCGTATCCCGGAACCTGGTTCGCTCGAAGATGCTCTGCACCCTCCACATGCGTTATTCTGGGGGAGTAGCCTGCCGATTGTCCGGGCCTATGCGGCAGATCCGTCCTCAGCGGCTGCCCCGGCAGCCGCCGCGCTGCGGTCTCTGGCGGGGCAGCCATAAGTCGCCATTTGTAAATCTTGTGCCCTTAATTCAAAGTCCATTGGAGAAGCCCGCCTTGGATTACAATCTATCCGGAGGGTGATGTGAGGAACAAGCAACCTCGGGATTTGCAGGAAAGGGTCGAGCGGGCTGCGAATGCTGTTCTGGAAGCGAACGGGTCCGTGGGGCCTTTGGAGTTTCTGCTGCAAATGGGATGGCTGGCGCCCTCCCATTTGTTGAGCTGGCAGAAAGGGATCCTTCCGACGCTGGCGGATGTCATGCAGGGAAGTCCCAAAAATCGGGGGAAAGCGTTCCGCCATTTCGAGCAGTGCTTGGAGAAGCCCACCTTGGACGAATGTTGACGCGATATCTTCATTATTGTCATAAATTCCGAACTCACTTGTCTCTTGAGAAGGACGCGCCGGGGATATGTGGTATCCAGGATGCCAATCTTGGACCTGTGATTGAGGTTTCCGAGGTTGGAGGATTGCACCATCACTACGAACGCCGGGCTGCATAACCTGCCCGGTTTTTATCGCGGGAAACTTCACTAAACTAAATCTTCGCCGATCCCAAGTGTCGGCTACATCACATAAATTATTCGCCTTTGCCGAAAACCGGATAGCCGTAGCCTATCGGCTATTCAAGAATCCCGCAAAATACCATCAGGAAACAGCTGCAATCCGGCCGTATGGGGTTTTGGCAAAGGACAGGCCGTAATCGTGCCCTCTATAGCGCGATTGGCAACGGAACGTTACTGATCGAACTTGTTTTTATTGGCTGATAATAGTCGCTCGGCTTCGT
>Ga0208692_1001110_pt1 | contig 16142 bp, 19 predicted proteins | sample June2015DPH_20_1_3_FD_184721 | JGI IMG/M metagenome (GOLD analysis project Ga0208692, IMG submission 184721) | Peatland microbial communities from SPRUCE experiment site at the Marcell Experimental Forest, Minnesota, USA - June2015DPH_20_100... | ecosystem: Environmental > Terrestrial > Soil >...
GATCTCTTCGCCCCAGATGTCGAACTCTGGGATGTCTCTTTCGTTCAATCTGTAGTCGCTCATTTGCACATCCTCCTTGAGCCAAACGCTCTCGGCGCGGCTCTATTCACATAGCGCATGGCAGTCACCCCCTGGACGGTGGGAAACGCACGGCGCGCTTTTTTTTGGCGCGCCGTTGCTCGCGTTTTCCACGGGCCAGCCGCGTAGCGGGCGGCGGGCGCGTTCCACCGCGCTGGATAACGCACGAAACGCGCCCAGAGCGGGTTGACGGCCATGCTACACAATGAAAAGTGCCGCGCGGAGAGGCGTCAGCGGCAAGACTCATCCCCAGCACTATCGGGGATGAAGGATTGACGCTGGGCGGCGCGCGCACTTAAGCGCTCGCGCAGCGCGCCGTTGCTGCGTACTTTGCAGCCGCGAACCGCAGTGAGCGCCAAGGAGCGCCGAAGGCGCAACGCGGAGCGGGTTGCGGGGAGGTGCAGGGGGGGGTATTCCCCCCTTTGCAGAGCGGCGCAAGCCGTGATCGGCGCGAAGCGCCGGGCCGCTGCGGGCGAGCGAAGCGAGCGGCCGTCCGCGGCGGCCATCAGGGGGGGCGGCTGGGGGGGGCCCGGACCCGGGCGGCGGAGGGAGCACGGCGATGCACTATCAGCCGCGCGGACCGAGCAAGCCTGGGGCCCCCCCCAGCGGCGTGCCAAGCGCGCCTCCGCGAAGCGCGGGCTTTGTTGCGTCCTGGGCCGACGATTTGTCCTGGCGTTGGGCCGCTGCGCATCGGTTTGAGATTTTGCTTCGGAGCCGGCCGCGCTTCCCTTTTCAGCGAGCTTTCACCGTTCAAGGCGTAAATATATTTACGCTGGCGCTTTTTCTGTCGCGGCCTGGGCTTTTTCCGGCTTGATTTTGCTGAGATTTATGCTGAGTTGGCGCATTATCGCATTATTACGTTCTTACGTGTTTCTACTCTCCCTATTAATCAAAACAGAACGGGAAGTCACCGGCAGGATTGCCAGTGGTGGCTTGGCGCAACTGTTCAGCTGCTCTCAACACTGCCGGTATGCAATAGGCTAGGCCGTTGACGCGCTGCCTTCGTCCGCATTCCTGCGGCGTTTCGCATCTATCGAATGTCGCATCGATGCCGCGTAACACCGCGACGAGCGGAATGTTCGCCTGGCGCCAAGTCTTAATTACGGCCCAGTCTTGCGTGGTGAGCAAGTGCCGTGCGCCGCGCCGCTGTTGGAAGCGTTCCTCTATCTCGGTAAAGTACTCGAAGCGATTAAGCATTGATCCCTCGACCTTTCATTCGCGGCTTGATGTCCGTTCTTTGGCCCACGCGATGTCCGCGAAGGCTTTTTTTATGCCTTCGTGCTTTCGTGCCGGGGGCGGGTCGCTTTTGGTGTCGATGCAATCTTCGGGCGGCGCGAGGACTTCGAGTTTTTGGATGACGGATAGGCAGCGTTCCCAGTCTTCCTCTCCGAACTCGCTGAATGGCAGGGTTTCGGCGCGGATGAGCTCCGCGCGCGACTCGATGGCGAAGTGGCAGAGCACGACGAAGAGGTCGCGCTCTGCCTGGGTAAGTTGCGGCCGCATCATCGCGGCGGGCCGCACTGCGTGTAGGCTTGCTTGGGCGGCAGATGTGCGCATGGCTGTTTACTCATTCGATCTAACATCCTCGAACAAACCGCGAAAAGTTCGGCCATGGCGTGGCCTCCCATGCTGAGTTCCGGTGTGGGCGCCGTCATCCTGGCCCAACGTTCCCACGTTTCGGCTGCATTCGTCGCCTTTCCTGCCAGTTCTGTGAAGTCTGGCGGTTTTTCTTCGGTTGGCTTTTTCATGTTTACTCCCTGTACCCGATTTGCTGCGATTTGGCCTCAAAAACCTTGTTCACAGCGGCTTCGAGGTCGATTTCGTAAGACTGGCAAAGCAGATCGAGATACACATACGCATCAGCCAGTTCTGATGCAAACTTCTCCCGCAACTGCTCAGGGGTTTCCTTGTTCCCAGGAATACCGTCGCGCACACGATTAAGCTTTTTCAGGACATTGGCGGCTTCACCGATCTCGCCCAATACGGCAACCATCCAATCAGACCCACTCCACGAATTCAGGCGGTGATTGAATCCGTTAGGAGACTCGCACCGCAGACGATTTCTTTCAGAAAACTGCTTGTTCATTGTTCCCCTCCTTCAAGGGAGTTAAAGGGATAATTCCCCTTCCATCGGCGGCCTTAGGCCACAATTTCCCCGTCACATGGACCGCCAATGCGTGTGGGTTTAGGGCCGGGCATCCAGTCTTCGCGGGGCACTCTTTCCTCCTTACGGGCTTTTTCATGGTTTGAGACCATTCTCCGCTCTTGTATTTCGGCGGTTGATCTCGTAGCGTGCGTAGTCCTCGATGTACGTATCCGCTTCGAGTTTGTTCGTGAAGCTGCAAATCTGGTAGCCGTTGAGCGGGATGCCGTGGTTGTGCTTTGTCCACTGCGCGCCTGTCCATGCGAGCGCGTGATCAATTTTGTGTCGGATGAACCATCGGTGCAGGCTACCGTGTTTTGGCTGCATGAGCGCGGCGTTCATGAGTCCATCCGATCTCGCGGCTTCCCGATCATCTGGAAGAGCCGCGCCAGCTTGGGCGCTTTTTTCTCTTCGCGGAGTTCTATGCCGCAAGTCGGGATCGATTCGACCTCCTCGTCGAATGCGTAGCTTCGCCCGGCTTCGAATGCTATGGCCATGAGGCGCGCCGTGCGCGCGCCTTCGTTGGTTCCGTAGATGGCCCATTTTTTGCTTTCTTCCTTATCGGCGTAGAAGATTTCGCTCAGCATCGGTAATTCGTTGATGCAGCAGGCCAGCTCGTGCTCAAGGTCGGGGAGCAAGAGCGCGGACGCCTGCTCTAAGTCGATGCGCAGGCGCGTGGAGTTGAATAGCAGTTTGAGAGTCATGGATAAGTCTCCTTGGTATTCGGGTGTTTTGGGGGCGCGCGGGGGGCCGTCCTGGAGGCCCCCGGATTGGAGGCCTCACAGAATGGGCTTGGTTACTTTGTCGTCGTCGGCGCCGCTTTAGCGGCGATCTTCGCTGCCAGCTCGTTCATCAGCGATTGCAGTGCGAGCAATCCGCCCTGCTCCACGATGCTGAGCGATTCCGATGCCAGCGGGACGAGGGCCTGCTCGATGTCCTTGAGGAACCCGAGCGCTTTTGATCCTGTGCTTGGTGTTGCCATTCTTGTCACCTTTCTTATCCTGTTGCGGCCTTGGGGCCCGGTTATTTGTTTGCGAGCGCGCGCAGGTACTCGGCGTCGCGGTTGAGCAGCATGTCGAGTTGGCCGCGGAGCTTCTCGGCCTCGACTTCGACTGTCTGCGTCTGCAGGCAGGTGGCGATAACTTGGGCGAGCTTGATGCGATACTCCAGGTCGCCGGAGTAGTTTTCCCAGACCACGCGCGCCCAGTCGAGCAGCAACCTATTATCCACTTAGTCCTCCTTTCCCAGACTAATGTTCGAGAGCAAGTGCTCCGTTGCGCCTTCAATCAGCTCCTTGTCTCCTGGCTCGGCGACGCTGGCCAGGCAGCGATCATCGAGTTCCGCGCCTATGTTCATGTAAAGGTCGAGTTCCTCGTTGGGTGTGAGTTTGTTTTGTCTGATCGCATCGTCGATCGCGTTGACGCACGTGTTTAGCGCGCGGAGCAAGTGCTGCGCGCGGGTTGCCGGCTTGCGGCCTTCTTTGTGGGGCATCATGTCCTCGTTTCTGAGTTGAGCGCATCCAGCGTGTCCGCGATCGATGCTTGTATCTTGAGCAGCGCGCGAACGCGGTTGGCGGGGGTAAGTTTGCCCAGCATGTATTCGAGCCAGCGTTGCGCGTTGCCAACGCACTCAGCGACTCTCTGCTCGTCGCTGATATTGAACTCCATCTGTGGGCGAAGCGGCCGCGTGTACATGGCAGTTACACGAACGGGACGGCTGGGAAAACAACGTTATGGCTAGCCCACCATTTACGCAGATTGAATCGGCAATCCTTGCAAAAGGCCGGCGCGGTGAGGCCTCGGGCCTCCCAGGTTGCGTGGCATTTGGGGCAGTGGACGAATGGCAGTCTGAGGACGCATTTTGACCGGCCGCATGTGCAGTCGGTGGCGTAGGGATTTTTGGCGGGTGGGATCATTGCTTCTTGCGGGTTCAACGGGTCCATGCTATATTCCCCTCGGTGCTTACTGCTGTATATGTGTATATTCCTGTGTTGCAACTTTGTCAACTAAATATATTCAGTAATCAATCTGATTCATTTCTGTCTTTATTCCACAGCTTTTGCACAGGCTAAGTGTGTGATATGTATAAGTTTCCGCGTTAAGACTGTGGGAAAGGCGATTGAATCTCGCGTTAGCGGCCTTCGGGCGATCTCGTAATCGCCCGTTATCGGACGTTGTAAGTGCTGGAAGTGTGTTGTGTTATGTGTCAGTTCGGTTTACATAATCCCCGTTATCGGACATTGATAAGCGCGTTATGCGTGTAGCTTTCTGTGGTTGCCGTTTTAGCGAGGCGATTTCCACCATTAGGCGAAAAGGCGAAGGCCGGTTTTGGCGGGGTTGAGGCTGAAATTGGCCGGAAATCTTGTGAGTGCTGTTTACTCGCCTGATTCTCCGGCCAGGGTTCACAAACAATCGCGTCTGAACTTAGGCTTGGCCGCGTAGGAGAGAGCGGGGGGCGCTGTAGGCTGCCCGCAGCTGGCTGGATTCACGCCCCAGCCCACCGATCGGTGCTTCCAGGCCCGACAAGCCGACTGCACAATCACGGTCGCTCCCCGCTGGGATGCGGGGCGGATCGCCGCCTAACTCGACTGAGAGATGGCGCAACGGTCCGGCAATGGCGCGGCGGCACAGCGTAAGCGTCCCGCGCGCGGCGTAATGGACCGCGCGGGGTTTCCGGGCACTGGTGGGGGCTTTCAACCCGGTGGGCAGATGAGCCGAAAAAAACGCATAAGCGCATAAAACGCGGCGATTTTACCGCGGGCGGTCATAAGACGGGATTCGAGGGCGTTCGCAAGACGCCGGGTCGAACCGATGTGACGATTCGATCGCGTATGGGCGAAGATGTCTCTCAGAGTGCTCGGCCTTCGGCCTCCGCCTCTGCTCGACACGGCGGTCTGCGGACCGCCACGGCTGCGCGGCACAGGGTTAATCGCTCCGCGAGTCCGAAATACCCGTACCGATGGGCTCACACGGAGTCCCCATAAGCCCCGCGTGTGCCCGCAGATATCGACGGCCTATCGCTTGTGTCAAGGGCCGGTTCGATGCCGGCATGTCTCGACCCTTGACACGAATCGTTCGCTTTTCACGCTTGGAATGCGGTCGAATCGGGCTGTTCTTCCCAGATTCGACCGATGGGTAGCAATACCGAAAGGGTATGAGAAATGTCTGACCTAGGCTCTATCGAGATTCGTTGGAATGCGCAGGTGAGAGCGTTCTTTGTGCAGTACGGGAACATACGCTTTGCAGTGTCGCGGCCCGGCGCGATTCTCCTCGGAGACGCTTTGCGCGAAGCTGTAAGGACTCTAACAGTGGCCCAGTATACCGGACATGACGACGACGATCTTATGACGAATGGATAGGCATGTGCCCGGTCAACGCCTATGCAGGTGGCTTGGAGCTGGGCCGATGCGATTGACTTGCTGGACCGCCTGGGCGACGGTTAGGTTGTCCGGCCTGGCCCACATCGCATTGTACTTTTCCTGAAAGAGCGCAATTGCGGCTGGATCGGTGATGAACGTCACCGAGTTGTCCTGGACGGTTTCGCCGGGCGTGCTGAAGTTGGCGCTGCCGTCGCGCAGCGTTGCGCCATCGACGCAATAGCTTTTCAGGTGCATCAGGACGCTGGATTTTTTGACCTTGATGGTGATGCCGGTGGCGTTGATGAGGGTGTGCAGCGGGGTTGTGGCCCCGTAGCGGTTGCCGCGAGCCGAGGCCTCCAGTTCCGTCCTGTCGAGGTATATGCGGATGGTCACCGCGCGGCGAGAGGCGGCGAGCAGCGCCGCCACGATGCTGGGATCGTCGAGTGCGTAGGCCGCCATGTCGATGGTCTTCGTGGCTGCCGCGAAGGCCGCCACATCGAGGGCGATGCCGCTGCCGGGGTTCGTGTAGCTGATAGTGACCGTCATGCCGCTCCTTTACTTCCGCTCATAATCGTGCGCTTCGCCGCGGAGCTCCGCGATTTCGTTGCCGTTTGCGTAAGCGCGCGCGTCTAAGCGCGTTACCCAGGTATTGAGGTTCTTCAGGTCGGCGCGGATGTCGCTGAGAATCCAGATCAGGAGGCCGGTCTGGGTTGCAATGAAGATGGCAATTTCGAGTTCTTCCAGAGTTGGCATGGAGTGCCGGTCCTGACCCAGTTTAGCTCTTTATTCGCTATCCCGCTCAGGTTGCGATGTCTATAAGGCTTTGGAGATATACGTAATATCCATCGCCTGCCGGGAATGTGCCGGTTTGCGGCACATATGCTTCGAGGAACAAATTGAAGTTAGTGCCTGTTGGCACATTGCCTGACGGACTGACGGTTAGCGTGAAGTTTGCCGTGCCCGGCGTCTCTATCGTTCCCGCGGGGACTGTCACGGCGCCGGACCCTACGCTCGTTGTAAAGTTTATCCAGCCATCGAGGCCCACGGCCGATGTGTACTCCTGGTTTGCCGGCGGCTTCACTGTGAAGGCTTGCGGCGTGGCTGTGGGGTTGGCGATGGTGAACTCGATAGTTTGATCCGTGCCGGAGACCAGCGGCAGCGTTGAGACTGATGGCGTCATGGCGTAGCCTATGGCGTTCACCACGTCGTTTGCTATGCCAACATATGCTTTCTCAGTTACCGAGCTTTTCCCGTCATATGCTTCGATTTCGAGCAGCCATGTGCCCTCCGGCGCGCCGGCAGGGACGCTCACCGTCAATATTGCCATTTGAGGGGTGGTATTCCCCGATGGTATGTTCAGGCTGGGCGGGTTGAATGTCATCGTCCACGGAATGCTGGGCGCGCCGAATTGAGTTATTTCTTGTGTTCGCTCCCCCACCGTTGCCGATGCCCATTTCGTTTTCAGATTGATGATGCCGGCATAGGGCGCGCCCGCTGCCCAGTCGCCCCCCCCTGGGGCTGCCACGCCCTGCACGAATATCTGATACTGGCAAGCGCCGCCAGGCGCGGCGCTGGCCACGAGCGGATATGACATGCGCGACAACCATGACGTTACGTTGATGCCCGGCACCACGAACAGCGGGCCGTACCAGGCTGGACTGCCGGAGTAATACGGCACTCCTTCTTGCGGGCGTTGGAAGCCGAGCAGCGTGCCATTCTCCCATTCGCTGCTCGCTATGATGCTTGGACCGACGATTCCGCCGATGGGATCGACCGCGCACATCATCCAGTAGATCGTGCCTTTTGCCGGAATTTTGCCATATACCGCTTCCCAATCGGCCGGGAGTTGGTCGTACGCCGGGCTGTAATCGTAGTAGTTGATCACTTTGAAGCCGCTGCCCGCTCTCGCGGTCACGCTTGATGCCGATGCGCTCGTTGCGTAGAGGACGATTGCCGTGGGCGCGAGCGATGGGTCGATGTAATATCCGTAGGGCGTACCCTTTTCCGCATCAAGGGTTGCATAAACATAGATTCCCGCGAGCGTATAGCTTGCGTCGTAAATGCACGTTGTGCTCATGCTTTTGTATGCGGGGAAGTAGATCGTAGGCGGGTAGACTGTTTCGTTGCACGACTCGACCGTAACGGGACATATGATCGACATTGGCGAGCCGTTCATCGGTATCGTGCAGGTTATTGCATATGTCCCAACGGCTGTTGAGCCGAGCGCCAGCGAGGCGAGCACTGCGCCTTGAATTCCGCTCGATAGGTCGGAGTTGCTGGGAGTGAAACACGATTGGCTGAGCGTAACCGTACAGCCGTCCGGCACGCCTGTGACCGCGATGGCGTAAGGGCTGTCGGCAGCCGAGTAGACGATCAGCGTGATATAGCAATAGTTTGTGACGCCGTTGCAGACTGCTGTCAGGGTGACCGCATAGGTTCCGGGGGTTGCATCTTCGCTGGCTGTGAAGTTTACACTGAATGCCACCATATCGTATGGCGTGAGCGTGGCGGGTATGGGCGTACTCCAGTAGTAGGGTGCTACGTCAACGCTTCGCCAATAAAATATTGCGTTCACTCCCGCGCCCAACCCGCTAATTGTCCAGTCTGTGTTGTACTCGATCGCGCTGAATTCGACGGGGTTGTATGTTTCGGTCCCGGCCGCCGCACTGCCGCCTTGATTTACGACTATGACGTTCGGCAGGAAAGCCCAGAATTGGTTGCCGTTTTGCGTGTTCGCATCTGGGGTTGGGTACGGGTTTGTGCTGTTTTCTAGACTGAGCTCTATTCCCAACTGGCCGCCTGGGACGATCGGCGGGTATACGTACGGGTTCCAGATGTTGTCTCGACCGACTCCTTCCGTTGCCGTCAGGGTCCATGTGCCCGATGTAATTGGCGTGATTCCCCCGCTTGCCACGAATTTTGTGTTCACGATTGTTGGGATTTTTTGCGGCGAGCCGAAGGACATCTGAGTTTGCGTGCACATGTATTGGAACTGCGCGGGCGTCATCTGCACGAAGCCCAGAGACATGCCTTCGAGGCCGTCCACGACCGGGTAGGGCAGTGGCACGTTGCCGGGGAAGGTTGCGCAGGCGAGCGCCCACGCCTGCGCGATGTCTTCGCCCTGGCTGAGGATGCCCGCCACTATGATTTGGTGCTTTTGCCGGGCCATGCTTTGTCCGGGGCTGTTCGGGTTGACCGGGTGCACGTTTGGGCGGAATACCTGTGTGCCTTTCCAGTTTGTGGCGATTACGCCCGAACTGCCTTTCACCGCACCTGGGGTCCTTTTTACCAGCGCTCCGGAGAGCAGTGTCCCGGTGGTCTGGGCTGCTTGGTTTCCCGCGGGGACCACCTGAATCGTGATGCCGGCGCTGGGAACGCCTGGCGGTGATGATCCGGCTATCAGAAATGTGTATATGCCCGGAGGCGTGGTGAGCGTGGTGACGATTGTTGCTGTCGTGATTTGGACTGGATTGGTGCCGTTGGGCGTGAAGGTTGCCGGTTTCAGGCTGGTCGGGACTGTCATCCACGCGTTGAGGAACTGGGGCGCGCCCGGTTCAACCAATTGGCCTGTTGTGGTGTAGAGCTGGAGCGGCCAGAGGCCGGTATAGGCTGTGAAGCCTGTCGCATAGATGCCGATGTCGATGGTCGCGCCCTGGACGATTGAGTATGCGTAGGCGTCGGTGGTGAGCGTTTGGCCACCGGCTGCGGTTAGCGCCTGGGGCTGTGGCCAGCTCGGGCCCTCGGTAATCACGAAGGTGAAGGGCACGGCGCCGGCGCCGAAGGTGGCCAGCCCTTGGACCTCGTAGACGCCGGGCGCCACGTCGTCCCGGTTGACGAACGGCAGCGTTGCCTGGCCAGGCGCTGAGTTGAGGACGGGGGTGCAGGTGCAGTTGGCCGGCAGGCCTGTGAAGGTGATAGCCGAGAAGATGTTTTGCCCGACCGGGGCTTGGTTCGTGACCACAATCGTGTAGTCGTAGCTCGGCGTCATCAGGGGCTGTGTATCCGGGATGGTTAGGAAATAGTTGCCGTTGGCGAAGGTCGCCGGGATCGGCGTCAGGGCCGGCGTTTGCGTGATTGGTGTCACGACGATTCCCAGGGGGCTGGACGAGTTCGGCCTCGACCAGGTCACGGCAACGTTGGCTGGGCCTTTGGCGATCATGTCAGTATCCGAACGCGATGAAGCGGATTATGTCGCCGGATGCGCCGACGCCGCCGAATGTGCAGGATGTCGTGGAGCTGGCTGTTTGCAGAATCGCGTCCGCGGGCGTGCTCTGGTCTTCGGCTATGCAGTTATAGCCGTGGACCGCCGCATAGGTCATCGTGAGCGTGAAGGTGCATGCGCCCGCGGTTGGCCAGGTGAAGGTGCCCACCGACTGGCCGCCCGCGCTTGTGCTCACGCTGCATCCTGTCGATCCCACGAGGTTCATGGTTCCGCTGGAGTAGTACTCCATTGCGCCGAAGGCTTCCCTGGTGTAGGAGTTGCCGGAGTTAGAGGCTACGAACTCGGTTGTGCCGGAGTTGCCGTAGTTATAGACGATGATGCCGTTGCTGCCGGGCGTGGTCTGAGTTCCTCCATTAACCTTCACCCAACTGCTGTTTGCCGGATCGATGATGACATCGCCGCTGGAGCTTAAGCCTGCCGCGTTGCCTGTCGTGCTTTGGTTCCATGTCGGGACTGTGCCTGTTAGCCCGGAGTAGGGCACCGCGGAGGCCGTGGCCGCATTGCCTGTCGTGCTTTGGTTCCATGTAGGCACCGTGCCCGTAAGCCCGGAGTAGGGCACGGCGGAAGCCGTGGCCGCGTTGCCTGTCGTGCTTTGGTTCCAAGTCGGAATCGTGCCGGTCAGGCCGGAGTAGGGGACGCTGCCCGCGCTGCCGCTGGTATTGCTCGCGATCGTTACAGGGATGTCGGCCGAGACCAGCGCGCGGAAGGTAGGCGTCGCGTTGCTCCCGGTTGCCGGCCCCGCCCAGACCGTGTTTGGTGTTTGCCCGGCGAGGTTGATGTTGAGGGTGCCGCTGCCGGTGACTGGGGTTCCGGTGAAGTCGAATATGGATGGCCCACTCAGGCCGACGCTCGTCACGGTGCCGCTGCCGCTGCCGGTGCCGCATGGATTGCCGGTATTGCTGAGGTATCCGCTGTTGTCGAGTTGGGCGCAGCCCTCGCCTGAGCTGCTCGCGATCGTGGGGAACTTGTAGTATGCGCCCCCGGTGCCGTTTGGCTGAATGGCGAAGACCGCGGTGTCGTAATACGACGCGCCTCCGCCGTAGACGGTGAATCCTCCCGTTCCGCCCGTCGACGTGTTGTTGACGGTTAAGGTCGATGTTCCCTGGCTGTCGATGTCGGTCTGTCCATTGGCGTTGGCCTTGAAGACGCGGCCTGGGGTGGTTGCTCCCGTGTCCTGGAGGGTGCAGCCGGCTGTATATTGGCATTCCCACGACCATGTGGCTGTACTGCCCTGGTACCAGTTGAGCTGGCCGAGCAGCGTTTGGTTCCCGACGTTGTCGATGGCCGCGACTTCCGACGACGTCGTTCCCCCGCTGCCGATTACCACGCCTCCGGTGCCGGCGTTGTTGCTGCCGTTGATGACTACCGCGCCGTTGCCCGCTGAGTTTATTACGGTCTGCTGGTTTGTGACTGATCCGCCATGATTGCCCTGGCCGATGCTGAGCCTGGCGACGTTGTTGAGCGAGTCGTTCACCTGCCAGAATTGTTCGCCGGCTGTGGCGTCGGTGAACCCGTATGTCCAGCGGTAGCCGTAATCCGTTTGGATTTCGTTCATCAGGCCGCGCTCGTTGCCGGTGCCGGTGCCTAGCCGCCAGTGGTTGGTGATTGTGGCATCCTGCTGGCTTGCATACCAGTCGCCTTTTATGCCGTTCCAGGTCCTGTGGAACGCGTCCCAGAACGAGTTTCGGCTTCCGTTGTCGACCAGGTCGCCGGTGAAGAGGGTGCCGCCCATCATCACACTGTTATAGCTGGAGCCGCTGTCGGCGAGGTACTGGACGGTTGAGTTTTCGCTCCTGAGTCCCACGATCGTGCTGCTGGTGGCCGCTGCCGCGAGATGGAACATGGTTGAGCAGCTTTCGACGTCGCCGCCAGACCAGGTGTTGCCGTCGCCCCCGACGACGTTGAATCCGATGGTGCCTGAAATCGGACTGCCGCCGCTTGTGGGGCAGTCCACGTGCGCCTTGATGAATGTCGACGCGTTGGCGTAATCGTCCACCACGCTGCCTGATAAGTGCCCTGTGAGCAGCCATCCGGTACCGTAACCGTTGGCGACAATATCTATGAAGGTCCCCCCGGTATAGTCGCCGGTGCCATCGAGCACGATGCCTGTTTGTCCGGTCGATTGGTTGCCATTGAGATACAGGCTGTCAAGTTTAATTTCCTGGGCGCGGTAGAAGTGGAGTGCCTGCGCGCCGCTTCCCGCGCTCGCGGTGTTGATGTTCATGTTTTCGAGCATGAAGCCTTTCGTGTCCATCGCGTATGTTGGGTCGCCGATGCTGAACGCCGCTCCGCTGCCGGTGTAGACCCAGACGGTGGCGCCCGCTGTTCCCGCGGCTGTGCTCCCGCCCTGGTATCCGCAGCCATCCAGCCGTACGTTGCGGATGCCGGCCGGCACGGTGAATGTCTGGCTGGTCGTGATTGTGGCGCATGGCAGCAATACGACCGTGTTTGCGGTTGCCACGCTGGTCGCCGTAGACCAACTCGTCGCCGCGGAGCAGGCGCGCGCGTCGCAGATGCCCCCCAGCATAGAGGGCAGGCTGGCAATGCAGGCGTTGACGGGGGCGGATATGTCGCTGAGACCGGCACATGCCACTTGGAAGGTTGGGTAGGTAACGTATGCGCTGGTATTCACGATGGGTGAGCTGCTGTCGTGTTGCCAGTGGACGTTGAGCGCGCCGGCAGGCGGCGCGGGGGTTTCCACGTTGTAATTGATGCCTGACGCGAGTTGGGCGTTGGCTGCCGTCCCTGCCAACGCCCAACTCGCCAACGCGAATATAAGGAGCGATTTCATGGTAGCACGTCTCCTGTCCGATTATCCCCCTATAACGGGTTCGCCTTCGAACTCGATTTCCGTGTTGGGCAGGATTGCGATGGGTACGCCTTCGATCTCGATGGTGACGCTGCCCGGCGTTGGCGGCTGGACCGGAGCCGACTGGTAGGCTGCGACCGCGGCGACCGGCGGACCCGCATAGCCGCTGAGCGGATCAACTAAATTTAGTTGGAAGGTGACCTGGCCGCTGGCCGGGGGCAGCCCGTAGACTGCCACCCACGTTTGCCAGATTGACGTGCCGAGCGCGGGCCAGGGTGTGTAGACGTTGATTATGCGTAGCTCGCTCGGTCTGATGTGGCGGCGAGCGGGCGAGTAAGCCGCCGAAGCTCTGAGTACCGCGGCGAAGGTCCCGCCTGAGCCGATGGTTGCGTTCAGTTGGAAGCCGTAGAGGAGTTTCGGCAGGCTTGTTCCGGTGTACAGCGGCGTGGCGCTGAACCCGGCAATCGCCGGCAGCGATGGAGCGATGGGCGCAGCTGTTTGGAGAGGCGAGACGCCGATGGTTTGCAGGTTGCGATTGCAGCGAAGGAAGAGCGCGTAGCCGGATAAATAATCGGGCTGGCCGTTCGACCCCCCGAGGTCAGATGCCTTGGCCAGCCCGTTCCATGATTGTTGTTCTGCTGTTTCCAGCATACGCCATGCGCCGGCCAGCGGGCCGGCGCGGGCGCGGTTGTTTTGCTGGGAGGCGCTTCTCGGCTGAGTGCGCATTGTTTGCGCGCGGAGCTGCGGACCGGCACGGCCAGCCGAGGCAACGAGGCCGCCCAGTTTTCCCCGGGCGGCCTCGATGTTGGATACGAACTGCATGTTAGGCCACTGTGATGTACAGCGGCACGGTTGCCGTGTAACTGCCGAAGGTGATGATCGCGTTGGCGGTGTAAGTTCCGGCTGCAATGCCAGTACCCCCGCATGTGATGGTGAGCGTGTTGGACGTTGTCGACGCGGTCAATGTTGCGTGTGTCCACGCCGCTGTGGTGCCGACCGGGAGGCCGCTGTAGCTGTAGGTGAGCGCTTGGGTGAATCCTGCCGGCGTGACCGCGCTGATGGTGGTGGTGAAGATCGCCGTTCCTGTCGTTGCTGTTTGCAGTCCGGTGCCGGACTGGGCACTCACGCTCACGGCGAAGCTCACGCCGGAGCTGCTCTGGATGAATCCCACCAGGAGCGAGACTGGCGGTCCGGCGAAGCCGCCGATCGCGTCGATGAGGCGCAGCTCGAAGCCGATCTGCCCCGCGGCCGGCAGCGGGCCGAACTTGCCGACATAGCCGGTGGCCGGCGTTGTGCCGCTGGCCACGTTGCCGAAGATTTGGTTCGTGCCCGCCGTGGCGGTGTCGACCAGGGCTGCCGGGTATGCGCTGTAGATGTTGCGATACGCGCTTTTGCCGACGAACGTGCGCCCGGGCGACTGAATGCCGGTGGCGCGAACCACCACGCCGTAGCCGGCGAAGGTGCTGGGCGTGGGCACGGTTGCCAGGCCGAAGCCGGTGACCGTGGTCCCGTTGCCCACGAAGCTGGCTGTGAATGCGGTAATGCCTGGAATGCTTGGCACGGACGGGATTGCGGTGAAGTTCGGGGTTATGCCGAGACTGGCGAGGTGCTTGCAGCACGACACGTAAAGCTGTTGGCCGCTGGGGTTGTACGTTGTGCCGATCTTGCTCTTTAACGTGATCGTTGAGGCCAGCGAGTTCCAGCCGGCGATCAGCGTCGTGCCTTGCGACTTGAAGTCCGCGCTTGCGGCGGCGAGCGCGTTGCGGACAAGGCGCTGCGCGGGCGTTCTCGGTTGTACTGGGATGGCGTGACGGCGCATGTACTGGCCCGCGCGCCCGTGTGATGCGACTAAGCCGCCCAACTTGCCGCTGGCGGCCGAAGTCAGAAGTCCGATGTATTTCATGGTGTTATTTCTCCCTAGAGTCAGACCGCGCGCCCCGGCTGTCTTTAGACAGTCGAGGTCGCGGGCAAGCTGGTCGGGAGCCGACCGCGGGCCAGACTATGTAAATTCTACGCGCTATTCGTTAAAGTACACAGGGAATACATCGGGGGAAGCCGCGGGATGTTCTGGCCCCGCCTCCCAAGAACGCCGGCGCTAGGGCACTGAATATCGGCGGTGGGCGATGGCCAGGGCAGCTTTTAGCGCGGGGTTCCCGGGCCGTCGTTTACGCGGCCCCCCGCGCGCACTTATGCCCTGGCCGTTGTCGCCCCCGCTTGGGGTTAGGGCGACGCCCTCGTGTTGGGCCGCGCCTCTAGCGAAGCGCGGCCCAACACCGGGTGGGGCAAAGAGGAATACGGTCAAGGAGGTTCGGAACCTTAGGAGAAGGGGGAACGCGGGTTTCAGGGGCGTTCCCTCTTCTCCTGTGGTTCTGACGAATGCGCCGCAAGGCGCTGTCGCGCTTCCGAAACGGCAGGGGGAGCCGCGAGGTATCTAGTCGAGTCAGACGGCAGAGTACCATCCTGCCGGCGTGTTGACTCGCACTCGCGGCGGCTGCCGTTGCGTACTCGAAGCGCCACTTTCGTGCGCGCCACTCGCTGGATGGGGGGGCACAGATACAGGCACTTTATAGCACTTTAGGACGTGTCCAGCGCGGGACCGTGGCATCTATGGGCGCCCGGCCCGTCGCGGACCGGCCCGGGCGTTTTCTTCCCCCGGTCCGCGGGGAAAATGGGAGCCTGGCACATTTTGACGCTTCGCGCCGGGCTTTGTCGCGAAGCGCCGCCGGAGCGGGGGGCTTTTCGGGCGGTTAAAAAAACGGATTGCAGCGAGCACTGCGCCCGCCGCAATCCGGTTGTAGCTCACTTAACGCGATGACTTTTGTATATATTTTTACAGACGCCGTAGAGTTCTTTCTCGTCCTGCACGTCTTTCGGCGACCATCCGCTGCTCTCCAGTCCAGCATAAAACGTATCTGGCAGGCAGCCATCAACTTGCTCAACTCGCCCCGTGTCTACCAGCAGCATCTTGATGTGCTTCGGCGCTTTGGCAGCTTTTTTCGCGGCTGTGCCGGGGAAGCTCATGCCGTGCTTGTCTTGCCATGGGCTGCCGTCGCAAATTGTTTTGCCGGCGAGCACAGAGCATTTACCCGCCCGGTCGCTGAAGTCTGTTTGCTGTGGCGTAGCCGCTATCATCGGGGCTACAGCAAATGCAGCGATCACCGCTGCCGCAAGATAGTATCTGCCTGGCGCAAACGCTATCAGGCAGAGTGCGCGGCGGTGCAGCGGCAAGCTGCTGAGTCTTGCGCATCTGATGACCCGGTGTGCGCGTGTTATTGTCTGCCAGAGCGGGATCAGTTTAGGCAGCTTCGGCTTCCGTTCGCCACCCCGATTCCTCAGGGTGGCGAAGTAAAGCTGCTTTTTTCCGGTTAACTCTGTTGGGCAGCAAGACACCGGCTGCTCGCATTCGATCTCTTCGCCCCAGATGTCGAACTCTGGGATGTCTCTTTCGTTCAATCTGTAGTCGCTCATTTGCACATCCTCCTTGAGCCAAACGCTCTCGGCGCGGCTCTATTCACATAGCGCATGGCAGTCA
>Ga0208692_1001121_pt1 | contig 16036 bp, 13 predicted proteins | sample June2015DPH_20_1_3_FD_184721 | JGI IMG/M metagenome (GOLD analysis project Ga0208692, IMG submission 184721) | Peatland microbial communities from SPRUCE experiment site at the Marcell Experimental Forest, Minnesota, USA - June2015DPH_20_100... | ecosystem: Environmental > Terrestrial > Soil >...
TGTCACAATCTTGCTCATCTCGGGCACGGCCAGCGTGGATGAAAACGGCAACACGGTCCACGCGGGCGACTTCCGTGCCCAATGCTGGAGGACCTACCAGAACATCACCGGACTGCTGGAGGCAGAACGGGCGACGTGGAAGGACATTGTGCGCACCACGTGCTATCTGCGCGACATCGAGCGGGACTACGAGGCTTTCAACGAAATTCGCGCCCAGTTCTTCAAGGAACAGGGACTGAATCCTCTGCCTGCATCCACGGGCATCCAGGCCATTCTGTGCCGGCCGGATTTGCTCGTCGAAATCGAGGCGATTGCGATCTTCGAGTCGGATCGTAGCGCCGGCAACAACGGCCAATAGCCGGGGAGTTAGGTGGCACAGGCACTCTTGCCTGTGCCACCTCTCCCGGGGCATGACCCGTGCACAGGCAAGAGTGCCTGTGCCACATAGTCGTCTGAGGAAGGAAGGCAATGAAAATCGCTGGACAAATCAGCATTGATGACATCCCGCAGATTTACCCGCTCCTGAGCCGGGTGGTGAACCCCCAGTACGGAGAAAGTGGAACCCGCGTAGTGGAAGTGGCGGGCGTGCGGTTTGGCGGGGAGCGACCCGTGGTGATCGCCGGGCCATGTGCGGTGGAGAGCCACGAGCAGACGGTGGGATTGGCACACGCAGTGAAGCGCGCCGGCGCGGACATGCTGCGCGGCGGAGCCTACAAGCCCCGCACCTCACCGCATGATTTTCAGGGCTCCGGACTCGAGGGACTGTGCATTCTGAGCGTCGCCCGTGAGCAGACCGGCCTGCCGATTGTGACGGAGGTGATGGACCCGCGCCTGGTGGGAGAAGTAGCCCAGGTGGCGGACATGCTCCAGGTGGGTTCGCGCAACATGCACAACTATACCCTGCTGGCCGAGGTGGGTCGGGCCGGCAAACCCATTTTGCTGAAACGAGGCATGTCCGCAAGTCTTTGTGAATGGCTGGGCGCTGCGGAGTACATCGCCAAGCAAGGCAACCTGGATATCGTGCTGTGCGAGCGTGGCATCCGGGGATTCCCTTCCGGCGAATACTCACGATACGTGCTGGACCTCAACGTTATCCCAGCGGCAAGGATGCTCACTTTCCTACCCATCATCGTGGACCCAAGCCACGCCACAGGCGTGTCGGCAATGGTCGAGCCGGCGAGCCGGGCAGCGCTGGAAATGGGAAGTCATGGGCTGCTCATCGAAGTCGCGGACTTCTCATTGGGCGAGCCCAAGTGCGACGGGTTGCAGGCCATCGACGCCACGACTCTCGCGAGGATTGTCGAGTTTGCTTACGCGCATGGCGTCCATGTTCGGGAACATGCGCACGTCGCATGAAAAAGCGAAGGAGTCTGAAGTCAGGAGTCAGGAGTCAGAAGACAGAAGGAAGCGTGGCGCGGGTGCCGCTCCGGGGACGTGTGGCTTTTCAAAGACAGAAACCCGTCGCTGGCATCCCCGGCACGGTGGCTAATGCTTCTCCAGATTGACAGCGCCGGACAGGTCAGTGTCTTTATTCTGACTCCTGACTTCTGACTTCTGTCCGTAAGGGGAGCCACGGAGAAACCATGATTCGAAGAATCATCTTTGCTTTCACGCTCTTGATGCTGGCCAGCCCGGCTTGGGCGCAGTCCGGCGGGTATAAAGAGCCGGACGATGACAAGCCTCCGCAACGCTACGCTAACATGCCGGACGAAGCGGTGCCGTACCGGCGCTTTACGAAGCCTTATTACGACTGGTTCGTCCAAACCGATACGCTTGCCTATAATGGCGCGGCGGAGAAGCGGCCTGATGGTGACGCGTCGAAGCTGAGTGAAATTGCTATCGGCTTCATGGCCCCCATTGAGAACAATCCCGAATCCATCTTCGGCCTTCCCATGCTGCACGGCGCGCAACTCGCCATCGAAGCGGCGAACGCCCGCGGTGGATATCACGGCAAACCCTATTCACTTAAGGTGCACAACGAGTCAGCTCTCTGGGGCGCCTCCTCGACCGAACTCGTGAAGATGCTCTTCAATGAAAACTGCTGGGCCATGCTGGGCTGCGTCGATGGTCAGAACTGCCACATCGCGCTGCGCGTAACTCTTAAACTCGAAGTCCCTATCGTGAACGTCGGCACCACTGACCCCACGGTGACCGAGACTCGCATCCAGTGGTTGATGCACGATTTTCTTGACGACCGGCAGCAGGGTTACACCTTGGCGGACTACGTCTTCAAGAACCTCAAGCTGAAGCGCATCGGGATAATCCGCACCCAGACCCGCTATGCCCGGCTCGGCGTGCAGAAATTCAACGATGAGGCACGGCGCATGGGCCGCCAGCCTATCCTGGAGGTGAAGTTCGAGCGCGGCGATAAGGACTTCACCAAACAACTGAACATGCTCAAAAACGCAAAGATTGAAGGAGTCGTCATCTGGGGTGAGGCCGCCGAAGCAGGGTTGATCCTGAAACAGATGCGCGCCCTGGGAATGAAGCAGCCGGCCTTCGGCGGAAGCCGCCTGGCCTACCCCCAGTTGCTTGAAATCGCCGGCCCCGCCGCCGAGGGAATGGTCATGACCACCACGCTCGATCCCACCCGCCAGGACCCCAAATGGCTGGCATTCCGCGAAGCTTACCGGAAACGCTTCAACGAGGAGCCCATCGACTACGCCGCCTACGCGTATGACGGAATGAATATCCTCACCTCGGCCATTGAAAAAGCAGGGCTCAACCGCGGGAGGATCATGGCCGCTCTGCGCGATTACCAGATGAAGACCTATGAAGGAGTGACCGGAAAAGCCTTCTTCGATCACACACTGAATAACATTTCGCCGGTGACTATGGCGCGCGTGAAAGAGGGCAAGTTTGAATACTGGCTGGCCCCGCGCCAGGGCGGCCACGAAGGCGCTGATAGCACTTTAGGCGGTCGTGCCGGGCAGTAGCACAGCGCAGCATAGCCGCAACCAAAAGCAGATTCTTCGCTATGCTGCGCTCCGCTCAGAATGACATGTCATCCTGATCCCGCCTTGCGGGAGAAGGATCTGCTCTTCTTCGCGCCGCGCGATGAAGTTGGCGCCTGGTGCTACAGGCTCCGTGGTCTGACCTTGCGGCTTTTCGATATGGGCGACGTTGTCACGCAATTGATGTCCGGACAGCATCCAAGGAACGCAGGACACCGCAAGAGACTGTGTCCCCCAAGAGGGTCAGCGCGTTACGTGTATCAGCCTTCACCAAGTTTTGGAACTCCAGTTTCGAGTTTCGAGTTTCCAATTTCCAATCTCCAGTTTCCAGTTTCCAATTTCCGATTTCCAGTTTCCAGTCTCCAATTTCCAATTTCTAATTTCCAGTTTCCAATTTCCAGTTTCCAGTTTCGCCTTGCCAGCCTGCTTCTTGCAGCTCTCCTCGTGCCAACCCTGCATGGTTTCGCACAGGCTCCTCCCGCGCCTTACGCAGTCATTCCACGAGACGCAGTGAATTATTCGGGGCCTGGGCGAGATGCCAAACATGATCTGCCGGGTTTAGAAATCAAGATCGGGTTCCTGGCGCCGCTCACCGGGCCGCATCTGAACGAAGGTAAAGCGCTGCTTCAGGCTGCGCAGTTGGCGATTGAAGACGAAGCTGCGAGTCCGTTGCCCGAGGGGCGTCGGCTCTCGATTGTCCCGCGCGACCAGAGCGGGCTCTGGGGACGCACTTCGAATGAAGTCGTGCATCTTGTTTATGAAGATCAGGCGGTGGCGATCGTCACGTCTCTCGACGGCGGGTCAGCTCATCTTGCCGAACAGGTTGGAAACAAGGCCGGAATCCCGGTGGTCACGCTCTCCACCGATCCGACCACGACGCAGATTAACCTTCCCTGGATTTTCCGCCTGGGCCCCACGGACACCCAACAGGCGCGCGCCTTTGCGCGGGACATCTACGTTGCACGCAAACTGAAGCAGGTCATCCTTATCACGGAAAACGGTCATGACGGGCGAGTGGGTGGGGAGCAATTTGAAAAGGCGGAGCGCGAATTGAACGCTCCCCCTGTTATCCAATTGGCGATTGATCCGGCCGATTGGAACCCGGACTCTGTTGCCGAACAAATCGCCGCGCAGAAACCTGACGCTGTAGTTTTTTGGACGGGACATGAATCGGCGGCGAGATTGGTGCCGCGATTTGGCAGCAAATTCCCGACCGCGCCGGTCTATCTCTGCCAAGAAGCAGCTCAGGGAAGGTTCGAAGAATCAGCGCCCAAGCACTGTAAATGCCAGGAGCGGGCTTCGACGATGTCCAACGAAGCCGCCAGTAGCTATCCCGGAACGGCCTCTGATGCAAGCACGGAAACCAGCAGTTCGCCAAGACTTGCAAGTTCTCCGAACGCAGACGAAAACAACATTTGGATTGTCACCTCGCGTCTTTCGGCAAGCCCGCTGCGTGAGAGCTTCGAGAAACGCTGTCGCGAGCGTACCGGAGCCCTTCCCACTCCGGCTGCCGCTCAAGCCTACGACGCCGTTCGGCTTCTCGCTGCCGCTCTGCGCCGCTCCGGCCCCAATCGCGCCCGCCTGCGAGATGCTCTGGCAGAACTCTCCAGCTACACCGGCGCCTCCGGCGTCATCTCTTTCGATCATGCAGGCAATGACCTGAGCGATGTCACCCTCGTCAGGCTCCCTTGAGAAGTAGGTGGTAGGTGGGGGCAGGTGGCATATGGCTATGTCTTCCGGCGTGGGGGCTTTGCCGTGTGAAGGGCGGGCAGGAGTAACGCGGGGCTGCCTTGTAAGTCCTCGGCTTTCTGCCAGCCCTCGCGGACTTCTAATGAGATAAGGATGGGGACATTTCTAGGTAGTGGGTCAATTTGATGTAGAGGCGGCTTTACGCCGCCACTTGGCGAGGTAAACTCGCCGCTACAGCACCAAATTGACCCACTACCCATTTCTAATGGGGCTTGATAGTCCCGGCGTCGATGTGTTGACACCGCCGACGGCACAATCTAAGATGGCACTGCTGCGCTTCACACGTGCCGGGGCGCGTCAATCTGTTTCCAGGAGGCTCAAGCGGTGGAGTGGCACTTTATGCAGACCAACCCTTCCGAGGAACTGGCTCAACTCCGTTTTTTCACGATGAAGAAGCGCCAGCCGGATGGTGACGTGAATTTTCGGATCACGGTGAAAGAGTACGCCGCACCTCCTGCGGGCCAGCGCCTGCGTTTCTTTGCCGAGGCCGATAAGCTGGTGAATCAGAAAACTGCGGCGTTGCTGCCCTCCGGCTGGGGTGATTCTGTGTGGGAAGCCCTGGAGGGCTGCCTGCGGCTGATCCGCCAGTTCCCCTACGAGGGAGAGGAGTGGACCTGAAACAGCCGCGCCAGGGGTGCAGCGCTTGTTCCTGCTGAAGGCGGCACAATTCGCGAGGTGAGGCGCAAGAATCCATGGAATTCACCAAGAAACAAATCCGGCCTGGCGTCGTGGTCCTCGAGATGACCGGCAGCATCCGCATTGGACCGAACTGCCAGCAGATTGAACAGGCGGTGGACGAGATCATTCGCCGGCACGAAACGTGCGCCATCTTCGACTTTTCTGGGGTTTCCTTCATCGATAGCTCCGGCGTGGGAACCATCGTCAGAAGCCTGACCAAACTGAAGAAGTTGGGTGGAACGTTGCGTCTGACCGGAGTGAAGGGCATGGTCGAAGGTGTACTGAAACTGACGCAAATCGACAGAATCATCGAGATTTACCCCACAGCGTCGGAGGCTTCACAAGATCTTCCTCCGGTTTCCAATCCCTGAACAATCAACGGACCGCCAATGCTGAGCGTCTGACGCAGACCCTGCGCCTTCGCTTAGGGTGACTGCGGCTGGTGCTGCCCACGAGGATCGATGGTTGATCGTTGACCAGCTTGCAGGAGTAGCGCGGACGTGCGTGCAACCGGAGGTGGACAAGATAGTCCGTCGGCGCAGCGAGCAGGCGTAGCGTAGGGCCGTCTTGGCGGAGTCGAAGGACACTGAATTCAGCTAACCCACGGGTTGATGACAGGGACGGAGAGATCCTCAAAATGCGATGTATGGCGGGTGGCGAGCGTAGCATGACAGGCGAGCACTATGCCTGCGATCATCGCGTCCCTCAGCTCACCGGGGCGTCCCTGCTTGTACCGAACCGCCATCAGATCGCCGGCTTGTTGGGCCGCAGGCGTGTCGAAAGGAGCAATCCGCCGCCCAATCTTGTCGGCTAGGACAGTTTCGAAGGCCCGCATCAAGGGAGCGCGTCGCTTCCCGACAGGCATAGTCTGCAATCCAAACCGGATCTCAAGGATCGTAACGGAAGTTGTCCAGATGGATGTCCGGGACTGCTTGTCCAGCCAAGCGATCACATCTTTGTCGGGTATTCGGCGCATAAGCGCCGAAAGCACATTGGTGTCGAGGATAATCATCAATCAAAGGAGGTGCGCTTAATCTCATGTCCGCGAAGTTCAGGAATATCCGCTTCCAGACCGATCTTCGTAAACAAGGATGCGATTTCAGTCCCCAGCCCGCCAACAGGGGTATCTTGTTCCTTGGCGGCGTTGCGCAGAACATCTCGCACTTCTTCCTCCATGCTCCGGCCATGCCGCTTGGCACGGCGCTGTATCCGTGACTTAACCACTGATTGAAAAGGCGACCAGTGCAGGTGTTCAGGACCCGTCATTGTAGAGCCGAACGGCGTTCAGCTTTAAGGACTATCCCAGAGAGGAAAGATGCACTGGAACAGCCCGGTTGGAGACAAACGGAGGTATAATCACCGGTGCGGGAAGGCCAAAATGGAAATTTCTAAGATTAGACTCTGCGGAGTCAGGAGGACATGCCAGTGAAAGTGCAGACCTTCACGGCGGTCATTCATCGGGAAGACGACTTGTACGTCGCTACCTGCCCTGAGCTGGGAACTGTGAGTCAGGGCACGACGATCGAGAATGCTCTCGCCAATCTTAAAGAAGCCACGGAGCTCTACCTGGAAGAGTTTCCCCTCCCCAATGTCGGTCGGCCGTTGCTGACAACGTTCGAGGCAACTTATGCCTAGGCTGCGGCGAGTCTCGGGAGAGGAGGCGATCCGGGCACTTGAGCGATTAGGGTTCCGACAAGTTCGGCAGCGTGGCAGTCACGTGATCCTCAAGAAGGAAACAGCTCAAGGACCCATCGGCTGTGTCGTGCCACTCCACCGTGAGTTGGCTATCGGTACCCTGCACGGAATTCTTCAACAGGCCAAGGTGCCGCCCGAGGAGTTTATGGAGAAGCTCTAGAGCTGAGTAATGAGCGACTTGTCTCTCCAATTGTCCGCCGCAACCTGGGCTGGGCCACACCGAATGCGTGCGTGAAGCGAGCTATGCCGTGGGTCCGCCACGAACTCGTCGGATGGCGCGTGCATCTACGTGATGCCTCCGACCGCGTAAGGCGCGAGCCCTTTGGCCAAGATCTCCGCCATTCCGGCAAAAAGGGTAGCCATGAGCCGCCTGCCCTGCCTACTGCTTTCTGCCTGCTGCTTGCTGCCTACTCCTGTCCGCTTGCCTTTCCCAAGTCCGAAGTCCGTAGCGACTGAGATAAACCGGAATGTTCTTTAATGCGGGATTCTCTGTTTCAATATCGCGGATCATCGCCCGTTTCACATGGGAGAGTGTGCCCGTGAGGATGGTGAGAGAGCCACCATCACCTCCTGCGCCATTCACCTTCCACCCCAGGGCGCCATGGCCTTTCGCGATCTCGATCACCCGCCGCGCGTCGCGACTCACCAGGTCGGGATGAAGCCGCTCCTGGGCTTCGGTGTTCTCGATCATGGCCCTTCCCAGCGCCACAAAATCTCCTGCGTGCACGGCATCCCGGCTTTTTTCGGCCGTCATGCGCAAGTCCTGAAGCTTGCGGCAGTCCGGCCCCGAGCCCTCGAGTTCCCGGATGACCTTTTCATGAACCGCCGATGAGCTGTGAGATTTCCCAAAGTAGATCAACACCAAGCGCCGCTCCAGCTCCCACCAAATCGAGTTGGGGATTTGAATCTGGGAAACGGTGGCGCGCGGATAATCGAACATTTCAATGTAATTGATGCCGCCGTAAGCCGAACACAACTGGTCCTGGATGCCACATTGAAGATGGAGCATTTCGGTCTCGACTGCCTGTGCCGTGTACGCCACTTCGTGAGCCGTCAGGTGTCCCTGGGTGAGGCGGTCAAGCGCTCCCACCAACGCCACAGCCACCGCCGCCGAAGTTCCGGTGGAGGCGCCACTCGGGGCCTCGGAAAAAATCGTGACCTTCAAAGCCACGTTGGAAGGAACCTTCATCCGAGCAATGGCCGCCTGGAGCAGGGGATGTTGGTCCCAACCGGATTGCGCGTCTGTGACCGCAAAACGTTGCCCATAGTTCTCCGCGAAGACCACAATTTGCTGAGTCGGAGTGTCATTCTGAAATACTTCCACTTGGACTTCAACGTAGGGATAGACACCGATATTGAAGATCTTTCCGGTCTTGGCAAACCAGGTGTCCGTCCAGCCGCCGTTGTCGCAAATGCGAATAGGGGCCACGCAGTTGATAATGCGCAGCGCTTGCCTGCCAGTGCGATCGTTCATTGATCACCTCACACGAAGTAGGCAGTAAGCAGAGGGCAGTAGGCAGTAGGCAGTGAACGAAGGAGAAATAGGGAAACCTAGGCACGGTCACGTAATAGGCGTTCTTGCGCAACCCCCTCACCCGGCCCGCTCCGGCTGGTAAAAACGCCGGCAGCGGGCCACCCTCTCCCCCAAGGGAGAGAGGGAAAAGCAGTAGATTCATTGCCGTCTGCTTTCTGCCTTCTGCCTTTTCCTTACTTCGCTTCCTTCCAGTTTTGGCCCACGCCGATATCTACCCGCAAGGGAACCTTCAGCGGATAGGCGCTTTCCATTTCGGACTCAACAATCTTGCGGGCTTGCTCCAACTCTGCCTCCGGCGACTCGAACACCAGCTCGTCATGGACGGTCAAGATCATCCGGGTCCGCATCTTCTCCTCGTGCAGGCGGGTATGGACTTTGATCATGGCCAGCTTCATCAGGTCTGCGGCAGTTCCCTGCACCGGCGTGTTCATGGCTTCGCGCTCGGCGCGGTTACGGGAGGGCGCATCCTGGCTATTGATCTCGGGGATCGGACGCAGGCGTCCGAAAAGGGTCCGGACGCGGCCGGTGGTTCGCGCTTCCTCGACCAGGTGGTCAAGCAACTCCTTCACCTTACTGTAGCGGCGGAAATACGCGTCAATGTATTGCTGCGCCTCGGTTTTGCTGGAGCCGGTGCGGCCAGCCAAGCCGAAGGAACTGAGTCCGTAAACCACGCCGTAGTTGATGGCCTTCGCCATTCTGCGATGCTCGTGGCTCTGGAGGGCGGGAACCACTCCAAAGATTTCCCATGCCGTGCGCGCGTGAATGTCCTCGCCGCGCGTGAAAGCCTCGATCAGCACCGGATCGTTGGCCAGATGCGCAAGCACCCGGAGCTCCACTTGCGAATAGTCGGCAGAGATCAGGCGACAACCGGGATCGGCAACAAAGGCCGAGCAGATACGCAGCCCGAATTCGTCCCCGATGGGAATGTTTTGCAGGTTCGGGTTGGACGAGGAAAGGCGTCCGGTGCGCGCCACGGTTTGGTTGAAGGTGGTATGGAGACGGCCCGTTTCAGGGTTAATGAACTTAGGCAGCGCGTCAAGGTATGTGGATTTCAGCTTTGTTCGGGTCCGGTAATCAATGATTCTCCGCGGCAATTCGTGCTTCTCAGCAAGAGATTCCAGAACCGACGCTTCGGTGGAATATTGCCCGCTTTTCTTCAGTCTCTTGCCGCCCGGCAGCTTCAGCTTTTCAAACAGAATCTCGCCAAGCTGTTTCGGCGAGTCAATGTCAAATGGCTGTCCGGCGCGGTCGTAGATATCGAGCGTGAGGTCCGTGAGCTCCTTATCGAATTCGCCCGACATGCGCGCCAGAACCTTTGCGTCCAATCGGACACCAAACGCTTCCACGTCCGCCAGGACTCCCGATAGCGGCAACTCGATCTCCTCATAGAGCCGTTTCAATTCTTCCCGCGCAATCTCGGGCACCAACAGCGCCGCAAGCTGGCGCGTGGCGTCTGCCCATTCTGCAACGGAATTGGAGAGCCTGCGGCCCTGCCGGCGGAGCACTACCTCCTCGAGCGCCTGGCTCGAGGCCAGCGGGTCAAGCAAGTAGGAATACAGCATGGTATCGTCTGTGACACCCGCCAACCCGACGCCACTCTTCCCGAGCAGCAAGCGAAGAAGCTTCGAGTTGTGAACCGCCTTGGGATGCGATGCGGCGGAGAGAAAGGACTTCATAGCATCGAAAAGGCTGGGCGTCGCGGAAACACTGGCCAGCCGCCTGCCGTCGGAAAGACCAAGACTTTCAAGCCGGCCTGAGAAACTTTCCTCGCCTTCCACCGCGAGCCCTAACGCCACGGGAGCACGCTCTTCCAGGCCGCTCAGCCATTTGCTGAGCGATTCCGGTGTCCGCAGTTCCTCAACCTCTGCCGCTGCATGCACCGGCGCCGGCGCTTCTTCCAGGAACTCGCGCAGCAGCGAAGTGAACCCAAGCTCCTGGCACAACGCCCGCAGTTCGGAAAGGTCGAGCGGGACAAGCTTGAGGTCAGCAGGGCCGACCTCCAATGAAACGTCCGTGCGGATAGTTGCCAACTTGCGGCTGAGCAATGCCTCATTGCGGAAATCGCGCAGGGCCTCGCGGTAGCTCTGCTTTTCCTCTTGCGCGTAATTCTCAAGCGCCTTGTCGAGCGTTTCGAATTTCCGGATTAGTTCTGTGGCGCCCTTCGGCCCGATATAACTTCGCTTCTTGATGCCCGGCGTGGCGGGAGGTTCTTGGCCAGGAAAGGGTCGCGCGCCTGGGATGTTGTCGCTGGGATCCCCCGTCAACGCCAGCCAATCCACTACCTGAGACGGTTCGACGCCTAGAACCCCCCGAACACTCTGAAGCTGGAGATCTGACAGCTTTACATTCTGAAGAACGCCTTGAAGTTTAGCTTCCTCGGACGTCTTGATCATTCGCCGTTCGTCTTTGGGAAGGTCCTCTTCAATTCCAGTCTTAGCCTTATGTTTCTTGTTTGCTTCCTCCACGATTTCGTCTGGTGTCATCCGAACAGTGAGCGACTCCCCGTCTGCAGATCCACGCGAAGGCTTCAGCACGAAGCTATGTTCGTCTACAAGCTGAAAGAGGTCCTGGTCCCCCGACACAATAAACGCATTCAAGCCCCGATCACATCCTTGCTTTGCCAGCGTCCCCATCACATCGTCGGCTTCGTACCCTTCCTTCTCAACCAACGCAAGCCCCAGCGCCCGGCAAAACCGGCGCACATAGGGAAGCTGGAGCGCGAGCTCCTCAGGGAAAGCCGGACGGTTTGCCTTGTATTCTTCAAACAGCTTGTCCCGAAAGGTCGGAGCGGCAAGGTCAAAGGCCACGCCCACGTAATCGGGCCGGTGGTCTTTGAGGATCTTCCGTAGGGTTCGAACGAATATGTAAATCGCCTTGGTAGGCATGCCGCCGGGCGAGCGGAGCTCCATCTGCATTGGCGCATGGAACGCTCGGAAGACGATTGACATGGCATCAATCAAGACCAGCTTCTTAGCTTGCTGGGATTCGGCCAAGGTTTTCCTCCCGGATGAAACGTAGAAGGTCATTCTACCCTATCCTCGTAAACCGGCGCGACATCCTCCGAATGAGCGATTGATTCATTGAGTCATTGAATCATTGAGAAGCAGCTGCGAGGGGGTGAGGCGATCTTGAAGCCCCGACTTGCCCTCGACGTCTCGGCTGCCTTCTGACAAGCCATGACGGCGCCGCAAAGCCGTAACAAGTTCGCCAAAGGCACATAAACCTGAGGATGTGTTGTAAAATCAACACGCCTGATGTTTCATTGCAGAAGCCGGATAAGCCTTACCTTGTTGAAAAGAAAAGGCATACACTAGGGCGACGCAAATGGCCAAATAAGTGCTGGTATTTTCCTCTGGGGGAGAATTTGATCAACCAACACACTATTGCAGCGCCCGTTTCGGTCTCCGGGATCGGACTCCACACGGGCGTCAAGGTCAGCCTGCGTCTTTGTCCTGCCCCTGCCAACACGGGCATCTTGTTCCGGCGCACCGATCTCGAAGGATTCACAATTGAGGCCCAGTCCCGGAATGTGGCCAGGGTGAGCTACGCCACCAGCTTGATGAAGAAAGGCGTATTGATCTCCACCACTGAGCATCTTCTCTCAGCCCTTGCGGGACGGGACGTGGATAACGTCCTGGTGGAGATTGACAACCTGGAGCTGCCCATACTGGACGGCAGCGCGCGGCCCTTCGTCGAACTCATCACGAAAGCCGGGATTCGCCGCCAGCGGGCGAGGAGAAGCTTTATCAGAATCCTGAAACCCGTGGAGGTGGTTGATGGAATGAGGCGCATCGCCGTCTACCCGGCGGATGTTTTCCGCGTCACCTATCGCATAGCTTTCCCTCACCCCTCGATCGGGATACAATCCATCGAGTTCGCGTCAGGCTCGTCCAACTACGCCACTGAAATCGCCCCCGCTCGGACCTTCGGCTTCTTGGAAGAACTCGAGATGCTTCGCAAGAACGGTCTGATCCGTGGCGGCTCCCTGGAGAATGCCGTGGTGCTGGACCGCAAGGGCGTGATTAATCCTGAGGGGTTACGCTTCCCTGACGAGTTTTGTCGGCACAAACTTCTGGACCTGATTGGGGACTTTTCCCTGCTCGGCCACCCTCTGATCGGTCACGTGGTTGCGGAACGTGCCGGTCACGCCATGCACGCCCAACTGGTGTCCCGCCTGTTGCGCGAGAAGAACTCCTGGAAGCTTGTCTCGAGCCCTGAAGTAGCTGCGAAAGCCATCCCCCAGCCTGCCCCAGTCTTGGCCACAAGTGGGTCGCGTGAATTAATAACAGTGGTAAATAGTGAATAGTAAAGTGTAAAGTATAAACTCCAAGATGGATTCACAATCAGCAGTCTGCAATTCGCTACTCGCAACTCACTCTTCATAATTTGGCCTTCATAATTCACAATTTACTATTCACTATTCATTCCGCCGCCGTAAGCCGATGTAGAATGTAAGGGGCAGATTGAGCGCACGAAATTACACTACGCGCTATACTTCTTTTCCTGTGCCATGAAAAGCCGGCAGCGGTTGACTGAACAGCCATCCGGAAACCCGGAGCCTGGAACGATTTCGTCCGCTAATTCCTTGATTCCTTGTAGGCCAGATCGGGCATTTCCCACCTTTCGGATGGCTTTCTAGACACCACGTGAGCGGCATCATTGCGTGCGCGAGGCAGCAGAGCAAGTTGACATGAACGATCAGACTTCCAATACCGCCGGCATCTCTCCTCAACAGGGCGAATTACTTGCCGGGCTGCTGAAAAAAGCATTCGGCTTCTCTTCATTTCGCCCCAACCAGGAAGCCGTCTGTCGTGCCGCGATCGCCGGCCGGGACATACTCCTGGTCATGCCTACGGGGTCCGGGAAATCTCTCTGCTATCAACTTCCAGCCATCGCGCGCGGCGGCACGGCACTGGTCATCAGCCCCTTGATCGCCCTGATGGACGACCAGGCATCCAAGCTCGCCGCACTCGGTTTCAAAGTCGCACGCGTTCATTCCGGGCTGGACCGCATGACCTCCCGCCAGTCCTGCCGAGACTATCTGAGGGGCGGGCTGCAATTTATGTTCATTGCCCCTGAGCGGTTGCGGGTCACGGGGTTCGCCGAGATGCTCGCCAAGCGGAAGCCCACGCTGATCGCCATTGACGAAGCGCATTGCATTTCGCAATGGGGGCACGACTTCCGCCCGGATTACCGCATGCTGGGCCAATACCTCCCGGCTTTGCGCCCCGCTCCGGTCGTGGCGCTCACCGCTACGGCAACACCCGTCGTGCAGAACGATATCATCAACCAGCTTCGCCTGCTCGAGCCGGCTCGATTCATCCACGGTTTTCGCCGCGAGAATCTCGCCATCGAGGTAGTGGAGGTGCCGCGACCCATGCGCCCTCAACTCACTTGCGAGCTTCTCAATGACCCCGCGCGGCGTTCGGCAATCGTTTATACGCCAACCCGCAAGGAAGCCGAGGCGCTCGCCATCGATCTGTCACGATTTTTCCCGGTCGCCGCCTACCACGCCGGCCTGGAATCCGAACAAAGGGAGCGCGTGCAGAGGGCCTTTGTGGACAGCAAGCTCGAGGCGGTTGTCGCCACCATCGCTTTCGGCATGGGCATTGACAAGCCGGACGTGCGCACCATCATCCGCACCGCGCTGCCAGGAAGCATCGAAGCCTACTACCAAGAGATCGGACGCGCCGGTCGTGATGGGAAGCCAAGCCGGACCATTCTCATGCATTCCTACGCAGACCTGCGCATTCACGAGTATTTCTTCGCCCACGATTACCCACCCGTGGAAGAGCTGAACGCGATCTTTCAGCGACTCCGCCGGGAACCCCAACCGAAAGAGGCCCTCCGAAACGCGCTGCTCATGGATCCCGAACCCTTCAACACAGCCCTCGAGAAGCTCACCATTCATGGCGGCGCGGCAATCGACTTCGCGGAAAACGTGACCGTGGACGGCAAGGACTGGAAGCATTCCTACATCACGCAGTTGGAACAGAAACGTGCGCAACTTGGCCTGGTGAAGCGCTACGCAGAAACGCATCAATGCCGTATGCAGGCCTTAGTGCGCCATTTCGGAGATCTCGCCGACAGCAAGCGGGCGTGTGGCCAGTGCGATTTCTGCGCTCCCAGACGATGCATCGCTCAGCACTTCCGGACCATCACCAAGGCCGAACGACAGACGGTGCACACGCTCCTCGAGACGCTCCGCCATGCCAAGAGCCAACCCATCGGCAGATTGCACCGAGTATTGTTTCCGACCGAGGCCATGAGCAGAAATGACTTCGAGGACCTCGTCGGAGCGATGGCGGGAGCCGGCTTGCTGCTGCTCGAGGACGCCACATTTGAAAAGCAAGACAAAATCATATCCTACCGGAAAGTAACCCTGACCCGAGAAGGTTACAAACTGAGTGAACACACGCCGGTGGAACTTCTTCTAACGGATAGGACAAGAGATCAAGAGCCCGTCAAGCCGAAACGGCGAAGCTCTGCGGGAAGCAAGCAACCGGACCCGGCTACCTTTTCGCCGCAGGAAGCCGCACTCGAAGAGAAGCTGCGCGCTTGGCGGCTCGCGGAAGCGAGGAAGCTCCGACGTCCGGTCTTCTTCGTCTTCACTGATCGGACATTACGCGCCATCGTGCAGGCGCGGCCGACCACTCCCGACGACTTGCTCGCAGTCGAGGGGATCGGACCCGCGAAAGCTGAGATGTTTGGGCAGAGCATCCTCCAAATCTGCCGCTCAAGCTCCCACACCCAAGGGAAATCATGACTCCCGAAAAGTGACGAGGGCGCATTGAATAGTGAATGGTGAATAGTGAATAGTAAATTGTGAGTGCCTAGTGCCAGCCGCGATGATCATTTCACCATTCACGACTCACTAGCCAGTGTCCAGCATTTATAATTCACCATTCACCATTCACTATTCAGACTGACACTTTGCCCCTTGCAGGTGGAGAGCGCCGGGAGTATCTTCAATGATGGGGGATAAGTGCTAGACCTCAAGGCAATCAAATCAAATGAAGTGAAGAAGAGGAGGCGTACTATATGCCAATCACGGCTGTAGTCGAGAAGAACGCATATGACGCAGCGATGGAGAACTTTGACCTCGCGGCAGATGCGCTGGAACTCGACGATGATGTGCGAAGTATGATCAAGTATCCCGAAAGGGTACTAACCGTCGTCCTGCCGGTGCGGATGGACAACGGGAAGATTCACTGTTTTCAGGGGTTTCGCGTCCAACACAGCACGTCCCGCGGCCCTGCCAAAGGGGGAATCCGCTATCATCCCAATGTAACAGTGGACGAAGTGAAGGCCCTCGCAACCTGGATGACGTGGAAGTGCGCTGTGGTAAACATCCCGTTTGGGGGCGGGAAGGGCGGCGTGACTTGTAATCCAAAGGAGATGTCGCAAATTGAGATCGAGCGACTCA
>Ga0208692_1001132_pt1 | contig 15892 bp, 8 predicted proteins | sample June2015DPH_20_1_3_FD_184721 | JGI IMG/M metagenome (GOLD analysis project Ga0208692, IMG submission 184721) | Peatland microbial communities from SPRUCE experiment site at the Marcell Experimental Forest, Minnesota, USA - June2015DPH_20_100... | ecosystem: Environmental > Terrestrial > Soil >...
CACACCCAACACGTCAAAGAAATTGCCGCTCACCAGCGCCCCGAATTTCATTTGGGGTTGCGCCGCTTTGTCTGGGGCGAAGCCAAACTGGAAATATTGCGAGGCGGTTAAACCTGCGAAGGAATTGCTCTTCTTCTGGAGATCCTCGAAGTCCGGGTTTGACACACCAGAGTACTGGAAGATGCTTCCCAGGCTTTCGCCGCGGAATTGCGACTGGACCACCATGATGGCGGAAGGGTTAGGCACGGCCAAGCGCGGAAGTAGAACATAGTCCGCCAGACTGAAGATGGCCGTGTTGGCCCCAATCCCTAAAGCCAGCGAAACGATCGCGACCAGAGCGAACCCGGGATTGCGTTGCAGCATGCGTAAGGCGTAGCGTAGGTCGTGCATCATGATTCCTGGTCCTCCCGCACTGTGGAGAGAGCACGTAGGGTGCCAAGCGACATGGTCTGTATCCTATTCACAATGCGCAATCTGCCTGAAATTGCGTGGGCGGTGGCTGTCCGCTTTTGGGACGGAGGTGCGCGAAAATGGGACCGCGAGGAACGATTCCAAACTCACTAGGGTGCTTTCGATCTGCCTGTTTGGGTCTGCAAGTGTGTGTCCTACATATAGAAAACCGTTCGACGTCACACTTGGAGCGGCAAAAACTGGGGAATGGTACGCCTGGCAGGATTCGAACCTGCGACCTGTTGCTCCGGAGGCAACCGCTCTATCCATCTGAGCTACAGGCGCATATCGACTCAAGTCTATATCTAGCCAGACGTGAAAGTCAAATCAGCGAGCAGAATCACCAGCGATGGGAATTCATCGACAGCTATTTCCCGCGCGGTTGGACTCCGCCAGGATACGGTGGATGACGCAGGCTGGATTCACGCACGACCAGCCGTGGTGGGAAGAAGATGCGCTTGGGCGGCAGCGGCGTCTTGGATTCCATGCACTCGAGCAATAGCTCTGCTGCCGTTTCGCCGATTTGGAAGCTACTCTGATTGATTGTTGAGAGGGGCACGCGCAGCAGGTCGGAGTAGTGCACGTCACCTGCACCCACAACGGCAATGTCTCGGGGTACGTCCAGTCCAGCCTCCAGAATAGCTCTTATTGCGCCGGCCGCGACCGGATCGTTGTAGCAGAAGACCCCATCGGGGCGAGGCTTTAATTGCAGGAGGCGCTGCATGGCGTCATATCCAGTACTGTCTTCATGTGCCCCGCTGACGACATACTCGGGCGGGACCTTCAGTCCGTGTTTGGCCAAGGCCCGACGGTAGCCGCGCAGCCTTCCCTTTCCAGTCGACACCATGGGTCCGCGAAGGTGGGCGATGCGGGTGCAGCCCTGCTCGATGAGATGCTCGGTTGCCATAGCACCAATCTTGTCGTCCTTCACTCCGACGTAGTTGGCCTTCCAATTCAAGAACACGCGATCGATCAGCACGTAACGCGCTTTTCCCCTCTCCAACAGTTCGACCATCGAACGGGTCGCGTGCGGCGCCGCAGACGCGATAATCAGGCCGTCGACCATGCGCGCCAGCAGGAGCTTGATCTGGCGCAATTCTGTTTCTGCATTCTCGCCGGAGCTGCTGATAATAATCTGATAGCCTAAGGGCCCGAGTTTGCGGTCGACGCCCTTTGCGACCTCTGCAAAAAAGGAGTGCATCAAATCGGGTACAATCAGCCCGATTAAGAAGCTGGGGTGGCCGGCGAGACTGCGCGCGGTGAGATTGGGTTCGTACCCAAGCTCACGAGCGCGCTGGCTAACTCGGCGTCGGGTCTCTTGGGCAACATCACCGTGGTTTCGCAATGCCTTGGAAACAGTCATCAACGACACGCCCAAGTCCTGAGCGATATCTCTCATCCGCACTGCCATATCGACCCTCCTGGCTAAACCCTCTGGCAAACTGCCGCAAAGCAGAACTCGCAGCGAACCAATCGGCAGGCACCGCGCTAGCCGGGACGCTTACGCGCAGCCGTGGTTCCGCCAGATCACTAATGTACCACTCCTTTGTCATTTTGCACGATACTATTTCTTTCCACCTTTACCGCTAAAGGTCATATTTGTATCGCTAAAAAAAGTCCTTGACAAGTGAAAATTTCCCTGCTAGTTTTCTGCACCATACCCTATGCGTACGGGGACATGGGCATGGGATTGCGCCTCTGGATGCAACCTCTATGTCATGTGCGGAAGATAATTCGCAGACTGGCTGTACTTGCTCAAGCGTCTGGTCCGGTCAATACAAGGAGGAACGCATGAAAACCAAGCAATATGCTCTGATCTTCGTTGTCCTCGCCGCAGCATTGCTCTTCTGCCCCGCGGTTCGGGGACAAACCTATTTCGGTTCAATTCTGGGGACCATCACGGATAGCAGCGGAGGCGTAGTCCCAGGAGCCACAATCACTCTCACCAATCTCGGCACCAACGAAAAGCACTCTAAGCCGACCGACCCCGCGGGCTTTTACGAGTTCCTGAACCTCGTGCCAGGTTCCTACCGCATAGAAGCGGATCAAAAAGGCTTCAAGCACCTTATTCGGGGACCAGTGGTGCTCGAGGTGAATGGTGCGGTAAGGATCGATGTCACGATGGAGGTCGGCGCGCTCGGCCAGACCATTGAGGTGACAGCAGCGACACCCCTCCTGGAGCCAGTGACCTCCTCCATCGGAGAGGTCGTCGCTGAACGCAAAGTCGAGGAACTGCCCCTGAATGGTCGCAACCCTTTGTCCTTAGTGGCACTCGTTCCCGGGGTTGTGCCCCAAGGCTTCTCGCAAAGCAATCCCGCGGTGGTGAACTTTAGTGCTTGGGGGAATTTCCAGATCGGTGGAGCGATGGCCAATGAAAGCGAAGCCATATGGGATGGCATAACGCTCGGCACCGTTTCAGCGAACGGTATCTCATTTGTTCCGTCGGAGGACGCGCTGCAGGAGTTCAAGGTGCAGACCAACAACCTCTCTGCTGAATTCGGGCGCACTGCCGGTGGGATCATCAATCTGACTACCAAATCAGGCGCGAACGAGTACCATGGTAGCGCCTACGAATTCCTGCGCAACAAAGTGTTGGATGCTAACAACTTTTTTAATAATGCCGGGGGGATTGCCGTCGGGCCATTTACTCAGAACCAATTCGGAGCCACGTTCGGCGGCCCCTTCGTAATACCGCATGTTTACGACGGACATGACAAGACCTTCTTCTTCGTCAACTATGAAGGCTTTCGTCAGCGGGTGGGCCAAACCTTTTTGTACACGGTCCCGACTATGGCCCAACGCATCGGCGACTTTTCCCAGAGCTATGACGCCCACGGCAACCTGGTCCCTATCTACGATCCGCTGACGACGGTGCCTGACCCTGCTAACCCCGGCCATTTCCTCCGCAACCAATTTGAATGCAATAGCGTTTTGAACGTGATCTGCCCAGGTCGAATTGATCCGGTTGCCAAGATCATGGGGGGAAACACCTGGCCGGCGCCCAATTCACCGGGTGCGCCTTTCACCTCCATCGATAATTTCCTGGTCGACGCAAGCAATCCCACCGACGAGGACCAGTTCACATCGCGCGTCGATAAAGTGGTCAGTGACAAGCAGAGAATCACCGCCCGCTACGCTTTCTACTACATCGATGCGCCGGGTGTCGACCCCTTCCACAACAAGACTACGACCACTGATAACGGGGCACCGACTACGAACAAAGCAAGCAATGTAGCCTTCGATTACATCTCCTCTTTTAGTCCGACGTCAGTTTTTGACCTGCGCATCGGCTACGCACGTCTTAGTTTCGTGCGCACTCCGGCAAGTATCGGACAGGATTTAACCCAATTGGGCTTCCCCAGCAGTTTCAACGACGAGGTGCAGGTCCGCATGATCCCCATAATCTCACCGGAGGGAGTAACTCCCACGGACAATGATGTTGTCATCATTCGACACGAGGACACCGCCCAAATCCAGGCAAATCTGACCAAGATCTTGAATCGGCATACCTTGAAGTGGGGATTCGATGGGCGGATGTATCGGGATAGCGACATGCAGTCTAACAGCCCGAGCGGGGGCTTCAGCTTTACTAATCAATTTACGGCCGCCGATCCCTTCACCCTCGTGGGCGGCCTTGGAATGGCCTCCTTTATGCTGGGTTATCCCAGCAGCGCAAGTGTCACCGATTGCAACTTCGTCGCACTGCAAAGCTTGTATCGCGCGTTCTATTTTCAGGATGACTTCAGGGCGACGAGCCGCCTCACCTTCAACCTTGGCCTGCGTTGGGATTGGCCAGGGGACTTTACGGAACGGCACAACAATCTCAGTTTCTTCCTCCCTGACGCTGTGAGTCCTCTGGCACAACCGACGGGGTTGCCGTTGGTTGGCCGATTGGGCGTGGTCGCTTCGCCTGACCGTAGCAGCCGAGCAGCGGTCAATACTTATTTGCGGGGGTGGGGGCCGCGGTTTGGATTCGCGTACCGATTGGGCAGCAACACAGTCATTCGGGGCGGGTACGCTTTATTCCAACTGCCGAACAATTTGGACGTTCCAGGGATCGACGACTCCGTTAACCTCTCCTCAACGACTTTCATCAGTTCCCTCAACGGAGGCGAGACACCCTTCAACGTCCTTAGCAACCCCTTCCCAACCGGGTTAATTTCGCCGCCCGGGCACGATGGACCTTTCCAACAGACTTTTGAAGGGCAGAGCCCCGCTCTTTACACTAATACTAATTACCCCGGATACGCGCAGCAGTGGAACCTCAACGTGCAGCGCCAACTACCTTCTGACATGCTGTTGGATGTGGCCTATGCAGGCAGCAAGGGAGTCAAGATCCCCCTAGAGTTACTCGATACGAACCAAGTGCCAGACCAGTACCTGTCCATGGGCTCGGCTCTCTACAACTTAGTGCAGAATCCATTCTACGGGCTGATACCATCCGGCGGCTTCTTGGCGCAGCCAACCGTTGCACAGGAACAATTGCTGCGCCCCTACCCCCAATACGCAGCGCCGCTATTTGAGTATTGGCCTAACGCGGGCAAATCAATCTACCACTCCCTGCAGATAAAGGTAGAGAAGAAGTTCAGCAAAGGATCAACTTTCCTGGCTTCCTACACTGTTGCAAAACTGATTAGCGACACAGACAGTGTTACTGAATGGCTTGAGAGCAGTGGGGTGGGCTGGGACGCACAGGACACTTACAACCGGCGGGCAGAGCGTTCCCTCTCAACGTACGACGTCCCGCAACGATTCGTTTTGAGCTACGTCCTGGATCTGCCCGTGGGCCGCGGAAAGAAATTCCTCGCCAATGTCACTGGGGTGCCTGGCAAGCTTGTGTCGGGGTGGTCCGTTAATGGTATCACGACATTGCAGAGCGGCTTTCCCCTCCAATTGTACGCATTGACTGCTACGCGGCCGAACAACATTTGCAAGGGTAGCGCTAGTCGCTCGGGGCCAGCCACCAGCCGACTGAACGAATGGTTCAATACCTCATGCTACGTGCAGCCCGCGCCCTTCACATACGGCAACGCGGGCCGTACCTCACCTAACGTGCGCACTCCGGGAATCAACAACTTTGACTTCTCCTTGTTCAAGAACACTTATTTCGGCCCGGAGGACAAACTGGCTATCCAATTCAGAGCAGAGTTCTTTAACATCTTCAATCGGGTCCAGTTCGGCTATCCAGGTCAGACCCTCGGAACGCCGTCGTTTGGAGTCATCAGTTCACAAACAAACGACCCCCGGCTGATCCAATTTGCCTTGAAGTTGATTTTCTGAGGCCCCAGGTGGGGCCCTTCGGTTCTCGGCGGCGGGGGCGTCCCCTCTCGGGACGTCGCCGCCGCTCGTCTTCATGCTGGCTACGGCCCGACCGATAGCACATAACCCAAAACCCAAGAACTGAGCCAGGTAAAACTAGAGTAATCTTGGGCTGAAGGTCTTCGCAGTCGGGAATGGGAAAGGACGAACACTGCACGAGAAGGACACACTGGAGGGCAGATCGTGGCCGCTTAGCAGTGGGCCGAAAGTGATGAGAAGGTGACCGATGTGGGCCGGAAAGCGGGGATCAATGGGGAGACGTTTTATGCCTGGAAGGAGCAGTGTGCTGGCAGGCGGTTAGCGATCTGCACGAGTGCCGAGTCCATCGCGGCATATTTTCCCGAAACATTCCGGTGTTAAGATAGTTGGGTACATCTTCGGCTTGACATACGTACACCCGTAGTGTACAGGAGGCAAATCGTCATGCGTTTCTACAATCTGCCGTGGAAGAAACGAAACCGGCCAGTGGTAATGATCGGGGTGCTGTTTCTGCTGTCTCTGTCAGGCGCAGGCTTCGGACAAGAGAGGCAGCAGTCTTCATATAATGATAACAGCCTTGCCCGACTGAAGCCTTCCGTTCGGAACAGACTCTCTAATGGCCTCTGGAAGTATGACGCGTACCCGAACCTCGAGTCTCTGGACGCCCACAAGACGGTCACGATTGCGAATATCAAAGGCCCAGCACAAATCAACACGATTCACGTGGCGGGCCAAATGGGTACTGCTAACGTAGCTATGGTCCGTTCGGTCATTTTGGAGATCTTCTTCGATGATACCCGACCGCCGGCTGTTTCGGTGCCCTTGGGCGACTTCTTCGCAGATGGTACGGGGCGGGCCGGTTACTTTTCGACGTCCTTTGTGGAGAAGACGCCTGACGCCTACGACTGTTACATTCCGATGCCCTTTAAGAACTCCGCTCGCGTCACCCTGCGGAACGATAGCGACCAGGACATCGTGAGTTACAGCTACGTCGAGTGGCAGACCCTGCCCGATTGGGATGCGAGTCTCGGTTATCTCCACGCCTCCTGGCAGCGACTGTCGTTTCAACTGACGCCGGACACAACGCAGAAGCTGTTTTCGCTGACGGGGCCCGGCCATCTCATTGGTGAGTACTGGAACATCAATACTGATGAGCCGGAATTCGCCGGGATGAACTTCGTCATGGAAGGCAACAACGAGTTCAGAGTGGACGGAGACACTGAGCCTTCCATCAATTATCTTGGCAGCGAGGACTCATTCAACTTTTCGTGGGGTTGGCACCATCCCTTCAACGGTTATAAAGTCGGTATCAACTACCTTAACTTTAGGTTTGACCAAGCTAAAGTAGTCTTTGAAGACGAGGACAAAGACGGCAAACTAAGCAGGCTATCGACTTACCGGTTCCGCGATCGAGATGCAATCCGCTTCGACCAGACGCTGGAACTAACGGTCAACTGGACAAAGGAGGCCAGGTTTTCGCCTGCCGGTCTGGCGATCCTCGATAAGATCCGCGAACGCACCCAACAGGGAGCAGGCTGGGTGGATTACGCCGTTACGCCTTATTGGTATTCCAGTGACCCGAAGGGGCGAGGGTTGGCCATGCCTCCCATCGGTGAACGACTGAAACCCGTGCTTCACCAGAACTCGCCGTTGTAGCCCAGCGAGAAAGAGATAGAACGCCTGTGCCTTCAGATCCGAAGGTGGTTAAACGGGCCGCAGTATTATTCTGCCTTGCTCTGGCTTGGCCGTGCAATCCTCTATCGGGTTGGGCGACCGGTCCCTCGCCATTGAGCCAGGAGGCGGTGGAGGCCGACTCGGTAACGCACTTTCGTGCTGGCCAGGAAGCCATGCGAAACGGCCGGATACAAGATGCGGTCGACGAGTTTCAGAAAGTGCTGCGCTTGGACCCTGGCCTTGTCGAAGCGCGCGTCAATCTCGGTATTGCTTACCATTTGCTTGGTCAGTACGATTTGGCCGCCATTGCGTTATCCGAGGCCCTTCGCCAGAAGCCGAGTCTCCTAGGGCCCAGCATCTTCTTGGGAATCGACTACTTAAAGCTTGGCTTACCAGCAAAGGCGATTGGCCCGTTACAGGAGGCACTGCGCGTCGACCCCTCCAATCGCGAAGCTCGGCGCGCCCTCGCGGCGTGCTACTTGGCTCAAGACAAATACAAGCAGGCCTCGAAAGAGTTCCTCAGTCTCTCTTCCCTCGAGCCAGACAAGGAAAGGGCATGGTTTGACTTAGGGCGTGATTATTTGGACATGGCGAGACGGCTGGCACGCCGCATGCCAAATAAGTACCAGGCCTCGTCTTGGGCGCATCGCCTTGCAGGAGATTTCTACTCGAAGCAGCACCGCTGGAATGATGCAGCTCGCGAATACCTGCAAGCCCTGGACATCGACCCGAAGCAGCGCGGACTGCATGCTGAGCTAGGCATGGCGTATTTGCACCAGGCGAATTTGGACAAGGCTCGGGCTCAGTTTTCCCTGGAGCTTGACATCGACCCGAGGGATGAGCGCGCCCTACTCGGGTTGACCGAAGTGTATTTGGCGAAAGGCATGGCCGAATCAGCGCTAGAAAGCATCTCAAAGATTTGGGACGCATTTCCCCCGTCCCTTGCGCACGAATCAGACTTTCCATTGGTCACATTCGCGCCTGAACTGGGGAGCCAGTTGGCGATTAAATTCGAAGGATATCCTGAAAGTGGCGCACGGTCCTTCCTGCTTTCGGCGTTATACAGAGTCGCGGGCAAAAGCGATAAAGCTCACGCACAGCAGGTCGTCTTTCAGTCTCAACTCGAGACATGGGAGAACGGCCAAAACATAGCCGAGCCTGGAGAGATGCAGAGCGGGGCTACGACGCGCGAAGCCTGCACCCGACACCAATTAAACAAGTGTGTCAACTTCCTCCGTTCCCAAAAGGGCTTTAGCCTCCCTGACTGCCTACTTCTTGGGGCATCGTTGATGGCGCTCGGGAAAGTACGGGATGCCTCCGATGTCTTCGCAGCTTCCTTCGAACAAGAAAACGGAACCGCTGAAACCACTTATTGGTTGATTCAGGCTTATATGAAATTGGCCGACGACTGCTTCGGGCGACTAGTTGACATTGCCCCGGAGTGCTGGCGAGCGCACCAGTTACAGGCGGAAACTTATCAATTCCGCGAAGATTACAGTGGTGCAATTAGAGAGTATCAAGCCGCGGTCCGGTTGGACCCCGAGAATGCTGAACTGCATGAATTGTTGGGCGAAGCATACCTATTGGACAAAGCACTCGCCGAGGCGCGGCCTGAGTTGGAAGAGTCTGTTCGACTCAATCCGACCGGGGCACGCAGTCTCTACTTGCTGGGGCGATGGTATGTAACGGCTCGCGAATTCGGCAACGCCATTCCCTACTTACAGGATGCGTTGCGACGGGAGCCGGATTTGCTAGAGGCGCGTTATTTCTTGGGCAAGGCGTACTTGCGAACCGGTCAAGCCCTGTTGGCGGTGAGGGAGTTAGAGAAGGCATCAATTCTCGATCGTTACGGCGACTTGCACTACTTGCTCTACGAGGGCTATCGGAAACTTGGGAGGGAAGATCTCGCGCAGAAGGCTCTACGACGCTCTCAGGAGCTTAGAAAAAAAGCCGCCGACAGTGCGCAAGCCAGGCTGTCCCAGTCGATCCCAGACAGATGACCTGATGTGGCAGTTGAAGCCTCACAATCTGACCAAGGCAAGAAACGATCTGAGTCAGGTCACGGAGACGGGAACCGAGTCCTACCGGTTTCGGCGGACGCTGGACAGGAAGAAAGGAAAGGGGGAGAAGGCACGAGGCACAGGCAATGCTTTCAAACTCGGATTCGAGGGGCGCTGAGGGAAGGCGGCCGCGGGATTTACCCGTGGCGGGAGTGCGAGTACATTTTCTTGAATTAGTTATTTTGGCCACGGACGGGAGCGGCCCCGGGGAGAGGTGAATCATGAAAAAAGTCGACAGAAGGGGGTTCATGAAGACGGTCGGAGGAACGGTCATTGCACCGTCGCCATTCAATGCGTCTTCATCCCCTGTCGTGGTGGATTCCGACAGTCGAAGCGCATTAGGTACGGGTGCGCCGGGAAATGATCAGCCTGCATTGCGAGTTGCTTTAAGGGTACGCGTCGACATTCGAGAGAACCTCTACGACCGATGGGCCGTCATATCTAACTCGTATGGCCTCCGCGGCGAAGACGATTTTGCCCTGGGATTCCGTCCGGCCTGTCCCTCCAATCAGACCACCTACTATGGGCAGGCGTTCGGAAGCCAGCCGGCGGCCGGTAATTTTCCAGGGCAGGCTCGAGTCACCGGTTTTCAGGGGCAGAGGCTTGTTAACACGAAAAACCGCAATCTTGGAACTATGATCGGCGAATTGCAGTCCGACCCATTCCAGATTAAGGGCGACGAGATCGACTTCTTAATCGGCGGAGGCGATTTCAAAGAACAAACCTGCATCAACTTATTCGTTGAAACAAAAAGCTATGCATTCGAAAAGGTAAGAACTGCGACTGGAGACCGGAACCTCAGGCTTGTTCGTAAGCAGTGGGACGTGTCGGCGTGGAAGGGGAAATGGGCCTACTTGCAAATTGTGGATTACGCCCCTGTGGAGAAGTGGGGAGATTACGCCGCAGTTTCCTTTCCGGAAGACGATTATGGGTTTATTCTGCTTGATGACATCCGGCAAACTGATGGTGAAGGTAAGAGGGTCTCAGAGGCGTATGATCGAGAAAACAATTTCGATTTCGAGAGTGTTCGCACGCCGCAACACAGAACAGAACCCGGCGATGCAGTGGTACTCATTGCGCACGGTCAAAGGATGCTGCAACAATTTGCCGTCACTGAACGCGGCAGTCATAAGGGAACTTTCTCGCTGAACCTGAGCATCTCCGAAATCGCCGAGCACGTTTATCGATGTGATCAACATTGGACTTATACGGGCAAAACGCTCAGCGGGGTCAAGCTAGAGACGCTTATCAGAACACCTATTACCTTGAACCAGTGCCAGTTTTTCCTTCACCCCGGCATTCTATATAACGGCAATGTGACCGCTGAAAAATGCCATTATCTGGGGGAAGACTTCCCCGAAGACACCTCGACCCTGCCCGGGGGATTTTCGGTCGAAGACGAGCATTGGGTGGTGGGTGGATGGATTGAACCCCAAACAACAGGAAGTGAGCCGAAGTCGAGTGTGAGGCTTCAAAAGAACTACGATGCCGATTGCTTCGAGGCTGTGTATCTAGTACCGGATTCAGCGCAATTCGGAAGGAGAATGTTCTTGGATGCGGACACTCGATTGACTGTGGACGACGGATTTGCGCTCCGTAAGTCGTTATATCTCTATTTGGGTCCAAAGAAGACGTTCAATTACGTTCCGAACAAAGGGCAGGGATACGGCCAAGTGATCAAGGCAGGCTGGGCCACGCTCTACCCGCAGTCGGCCACGAATCCTCCCCACTCTCTCGGAGACGACTACCAGTTAAGATTAAGAACTCTGCTGGACAGTCGCGCTTTGATGCAGGAAATCACACTCGGCAGCCGAAATTACCGGGTCTTCTTTGTGGGCAGGTGGATTGTGGGCGACCATTTTAACTTCACAGAAGACTACACTCCCAAACGTTACTTTCACAACTATGTGGGCTTTTCCTGGTCAGGGATGGCGGGTTTGGCCTGCTACGCTGCATTCCAAGAATATGTTCGTACCGCCAGCGATGCAGCACGGCGCGTTGCTGAGGACACGATGGATTTGTTTGTGGATCATGGGATATCTCCCTTGGGAATTCTCTACCCCGTGTATTTCGAGAAAGATGGATTGTACGGGGGAGCCGATCCCGGAAGCCTCGGCGGCGGATTTGGTACGTACGGCCAGCTTGGAAACATTGACCTCTGTCCGTTGGGGGAAGGATTGTACTGGTACGTAAAGTGTTACCGATTGCTCAAGGAAAAAGGAATAGCGGACAAGGGGAGCTGGATCGAAGCTGTACGAACGTCGCTCGACAAGATCATGCAATTGTACCCAGATGGCGATATTCCTGGACGCATAAACGGCACCACGGGCAACCCCGGGATTAAGAACATAGACCTTCTTTACTGGGCTGCGTCTAAATACACTCACCCATGGTCTCGACCCGCCCGCGTCGTCTACCCGAAGCCCTCAGAAGGGGGCCCTACTACCTTTGCCTACCTGGTGTGGGCTCTGGTCGCGTTTTATCAGTTATCTGGGCAGGCCAAATACCTCGAGTATGCGAAAACGGTCGGTGACAAGATACTCCTCATACTCGAACGCTACGGAACTTTCTCGGGGTCTGAGATGGACTTTTTCAATATTGACAAGCGAGGGTCTCACGCGGCATTCGCGGCCGTGAACTATCTCTATGAGGCGAGCGGTGAGCCGAAGTGGCTCGATGGAGCTCGGCTATGTGCCAATTCGTTCTCCACCTGGCAGTATTCATACAATGTCAATTTCGACTGTTATAGAGATCTCCCACTCGGGCGCTTTGATTATCGCACTATTGGGGGTACACCGGTCGACATCAAATTTAGCACCAATAATTTGGTGTTTGATCAAGGTGCGGAAGAGTTTCTCAAGCTTTGGAACGCCACCGGCGAAGAGCAATGGTTTGAGAGGGCCAGGGCGCTGCTTCACCAAGGGACTGAAAGCACTTTGACTGAGCCCAAGCGCCAGTGGCTGAATGACAATTACCAAGGCCCGGCAGAAGGATTCATCCGTTCCCTTAATCCAAGTACAGGGTTCGACTCACATTGTTTGGGTGGAGGGACAGAAGACGTTCTCCCGGCGTGGCCCTTCAAGGGAAATTGGACCACAAAAAGTGAGGGCATCCTTAGTATGTATATGCTCGCTGAGGCAATGCCTGTCGAAGAGATTCTTCGCAAGTACGGAAGCATCTGTTACAGCTTCAAGTGGAGATACGGTGGCGCACTGGACACGTTAGACAACGTCAAGGTTCTACAAGAATCAGACGGTGTTCAAATAGAGGCGCGCAATATGATCGCTGGCAATCAAACCTATCGGCTTAAGCTGCTCGATTACCCGGGCCAGAGTGTGATCCTAAATGACGAAGTTTACGATCATAGTCAGATCGCTGTCGGAATCCCTGTTCGATTCTCATCGCGGCAGACGAAGCGTATTCGGATCAGGAAGGCGTAAGCATCGTTCAAAAACCGTCATTCCTGCTGACGCCTACTCTTGGGCTGCCCAGAGGTATGGAGTTCGGCTTGCAACGTCGGGGAGTTACTGAAGGCAATTCAATCTCTCGGTATAGGAGGCGATGTGGGTAAGATTTCACGAGGTGGATTTTTGAAAACTCTTTTTGCGGCGTCAAGCTTACCTCTAGCGGGGTCCGCAGCCGCGTATCCGGATCCCGTGCAAGCCCACTGGCACAGTCCAGGCTTGGGAATGCTGCCTGTATTAGTCCGAGCTGAGAGCCGGCAGGTATCCCCAGAGAATCCGACCGGTGCGAAAGGTATGGGGGCAACAGCAATACCAAATCCCAACGATCCGAAGCTTCCTTTCTCCGCGGCGGCTGAGAAGCTCGGCCAGGGCTGGAAGGTGAGCCCATTCTATAAGCCGAAGGCCAGTGAAACTCTCACCATCGCGGATATTGATGGGCCCGGTGTTATTCGGCACATTTGGATTGCGACTGAGTCAAGTTGGGTGGGCAATGGACGAGCCTGCGTACTGCGATTCTACTGGGACCATGAGGATACACCCTCCGTTGAGGTTCCCTTAACAGACTTTTTCGCCGTGGGTAATGACCGATTTGCGCCCGTGAGTTCCCTTGCTGTGATCGTGAACCCTATGGCGGCATTAAATTGCTACTGGCCGATGCCGTTCCGGCGGCACGCAAAAGTAACGTTTACCAACGACTTATCTAGGGACTTAGGCCTATTAACCTATCAAATCGACTACGAATTAACTGAGATCCCTGGCGACATAGGTTACTTTCACGCCCAATGGCGGAGAGCCACAACGGAGCGGTCCTTTCCGCAGCACACTATCCTCGACGGAGTAAAAGGGCAAGGCCGCTATGTTGGGACCTTCATTGCTTGGGCTCAGCTCGCGGATGGCTGGTTCGGTGAGGGCGAAGTCAAGTTTTTTATCGACGGCGATAAGCAGTTTCCGACTATTTGCGGAACCGGAACTGAAGATTATTTCGGCGGCAGCTACGGTTTTCCTGAAATCTTCTCGACGGCATATACCGGCAACACACTGAAGCGAGAAGACAACACTTTGGCCAACCAGTTCGCAGGCCCCCGGAAATGGAGCCTCTACCGCTGGCACATCATGGACCCGATTAACTTTGGCCATGGCCTGCGTGTTGAGATACAGGCTTTGGGATGGTGGCCGAACGGCCACTACCAACCTCTTGCGGATGACATCGCATCAGTTGCCTATTGGTACCAACAGGAACCGCATGCTCCGTTTCCAGAGTTTCCTCCCCTCGAAGCACGCTGGCCAAGGTAGCAACTCAGCCTTCGGGAATGGGGACGCCGGAGAATTTCCGCTGGCACGCGTGGACTTTGCAGATCCTGGGGGTACTTGCCCCGGGCCCGGAAGACTTGTAGCTTGTAGTTCCCGCCGCATCACTGGATGAGTCGATTTCGCACGATACTCACGCATACATGGTTGACAGGAGGGGATACAAATGCCTGGCAAAACGAAGAACGCAAAGCTCGCAAGGAGGGAATTCCTGAAGAAGGTCGGTGTGGGCGGAGCGTTGGCCGGCAGCGTTCGAGGGTTGGCAGGGGAAGAGCCACATCCTTCCCCGCGCCGGGCAGCGGGCGCTGAGAAGCCAGCTTCGGGGCCGGCCAGTGCGGGCAGTCGCATCACCTTTCCACGCAGCTTCAGCGGCCGTAATCTGAAAATGATTGCCTTCCCACTGGGTGGAATCGGCACGGGTACGATCTCGCTGGGTGGCCGAGGGCAGTTGCGGGATTGGGAGATCTTCAACCGGCCGGACAAGGGAAATACGCCTGACTACTGTTTCCCTGCCATCTGGGCACAGGCGGAAGGAAAGAAGCCGGTGGCTCGGGTCCTGGAAGCGCGGATTGAGCCGCCCTACGAAGGGCCGAGTGGGCTGGGGTCGGACAACGTGCCCGGCCTGCCGCGCCTTGCTTCCGCGAAGTTCACCGGCGCCTACCCATTTGCGCGCCTCGAATTCCAGGACAAGAAGCTGCCAATCCTCGTCAGCCTGGAAGCGTTCAATCCGCTTGTGCCTCTGGATGTAGAGGCGTCCGGTCTGCCCATCGCCGTGCTTCGCTACCACCTCAAGAATCCCGCCGCTGCGCCGGTGAAAGTGGGTGTGGCGTTCAGCCTTCAAAACCCTGTGGGAAAAGAAGGGAGACAGGCCAACTTTCGTCAGGCCGAAGGCGTGGCGGGCTTATTCATGGATAATCCCTTCTTGCCCTCGACTGATCCGCTGAGAGGCTCGATGTTCCTGGGCGTGCTCGGCGCGCCGGAAGCAAGCGTTTCGTACCTGCGCGGGTGGAAAAGGGCGCAGTGGTGGGATGGGCCGTTGACCTTCTGGGACGACTTCACCGATGACGGAGCCCTGACCAGCGACTCGCCCGCTGTGAGCCCGGTGGGTTCGCTTGCCGTCACGCAATCGGTGCCTGCGGGCGGCGAAACCTCCGTGACCTTTCTCCTCGCCTGGCATTTCCCCAATCGCACGCCTGATCGTTGCGGATGGGAGGCTGCGGCGGCAGAGGACAAGACCACGGTGGTAGGCAACTATTATTGCCAGCGATTCACGGACGCCTGGGAAGTGGCTCGGCACGTGGCGCGCGAGCTCCCTTCGCTCGAGGAGCGCAGCCGCCGCTTCGCTGCGGCGGTGGAATCTTCCACCTTGCCTCCGGCGGCGCTGGACGCGGCGCTGAGCAACCTCTCGACCGTGCGCACCAACACGGCTTTCCGCACCGCTGACGGCGAATTCCACGGGTTCGAGGGGTGCAACAATCAATCGGGATGCTGCCACGGGACGTGTACCCACGTGTGGAATTACGAGCAAGCGACGGCCTTCGTCTTCCCTTCGCTGGCGCATTCCATCCGGGAATCCGAATTCCTGCGTAACACCCGCGAAGACGGCCTGATGGGTTTCCGCTCCTACCTGCCGGATGG
>Ga0208692_1001134_pt1 | contig 15887 bp, 12 predicted proteins | sample June2015DPH_20_1_3_FD_184721 | JGI IMG/M metagenome (GOLD analysis project Ga0208692, IMG submission 184721) | Peatland microbial communities from SPRUCE experiment site at the Marcell Experimental Forest, Minnesota, USA - June2015DPH_20_100... | ecosystem: Environmental > Terrestrial > Soil >...
GCGGGTCCGGGGCCTTGATGTGGCAGCGCAGCAGATTCAGTCCCAAGGCTTTGGCCTTCTGCATTTCGTCCTGGATGTAATCGAGCGAGGGAGGCGTATAGATCGTCTCGGGATAGAAATCCTGGTCGAGCGCGCCGCGCAGATAAATTGGCTTGCCGTTCAAATAGAACTTTCCCTCCCGCGTCTGGAAGGTGCGGAAACCGAAGGGATAGTCGCGGGAGTCGCCGGAGCCGAGGCTGACGCGAAGCACGTAAAGCGCCGGCTCAGCAGGACTCCACAGCCGCGGGTTGGCGAGATTTCCCGTGAACTCTGCATTCGCCTGTAGGTCGCTGAGCTCTCGGGATGCTTGCCAGACCACCTTGTCGGCGGAGCCATGGATTTCCACACTGACTTTGGTTGGGCCGCCACTTTGCGCTCCCGATCCCGGCGCCACGACGGGGACGTTGATCTTGAAGTCTCCATTCGCGGCGGCCAGGATGTGGACGGGGCCGAGGTGAACGCGCGGTCGAATCTGGATTTCGACGCTCTGCCAGAGGCCACTGGTCTGGACATACCAACTCTGTTTTCCGTGGGGAATCTCGGCGTAGTTGACCCCCTCCACGATATTGGGTTTCGCTCCCGGGTCTGCCACCCGCACCGCAATCTGGTTTTCGCCCGCGCGGAGCCGGGAAGTGATGTCAAACTCGAAGGGGGTATAGCCACCTTCGTGCGTCCCGACCCTCTGCCCGTTGACGTAGACATCGGCAAGATAATCGACAGCTCCAAAGCGCAACACGGCCACCTGGTCCGGTGAAAGAGCTTGGATGTTCACGGAGCGCCAGTACCAGGCCGCCCCAGCGTAGTCTCGCAGGTCCGCGAACTGGGACTGCCACGAGGATGGGATGCGCGTCGGCCGCACATTCTCCGCTGCCGAGAGTTTCTGGACGTCCAAGGCGCCCCTGGGATCCGCGAGGAAGTGCCAATCGCCGTCCAGCGAAATCGTTGCGCACCGTGCTGGGGCGCAAAAGAGGCACGCACCGAGGAGGCACAAGATGAGTAAGTATCGACGCATGGTGTTCTCCAGTATCCGGGAAAGCTGTAAGTTTAAGCTGCCAGCGGGTGGGAATGCAACTCAAGTCGAGAGTCGAGAGTCGAAAGTCGAGGAGTTAAGAACGCTTCCGACCCTCAACTCTTGACTCTTGACTCTTTCTTACCTCCTGGAGCGCCGGCTGTGCTAGGATGGCTTGGTTCGAGAGTTTGAATCTTCGCCTTGGCGGAAGACAAACCATGACCTTGAGCATTTCGACGCAACCGACGGTTTACCACCTTGTTCCTCCTGAAACCCAGGTGGAGAGGAACGGCGCAGGCCCTGCTTACGAGCTCGGCGGGCTGGCGGGGAAGCCCGTCATGATCGTGCTTCGCATTACGGAGATCATCGAACAGGAATCTCTGCATGTCTCGATTTGGGGTTCGCCGGACGGAAAAGATTGGGGCCAGCAGGCGTTGTTCTGGTATCGCCAGAAGTTCTACCAGGGAGTTGCGCCTGCGGCTCTCGATTTGCGGCAACTGCCCGGCCTCAAGTTTCTCCGGGCCAATTGGGAAGTCAACCGTTGGGGACGCGGAGATCCGCGGCCGCTGTTCAAGTTTGGCGTCGAGATTCAGGAACTCGCCACAGAGCCCGGCGCAGTCTCCGAGTAGTTACACAGATTCCAGCCCTCAGAATCTGATATGAGATCAAAGCCACAGTTCATAACCTGCACTCTTTTCTTGGGAATCTGCGTTTCCTCGGGGCTGGCGCAGCGACCGGCGAAAGACCAGACTCCGCCCAAGCAAGCTGCCGGCGCTCAGGCTGGTTCTGTGCCCCTGACGGAAACCATTCCTGCTCCCCAACCCGCCCAAACTTCCAAGCCAGTCAATGACCCGGGATTCATGGAAGCGGTCCAGGTAGAAGCTCTTGCGCACAAGATCTGGATCGCGGAATATCGCATCACCGACCTCCTGACGCAGGTGCACCCGGAAAAGTGGAAGACCTCGGAGGTGACGCGCAATTCCTTCAACCAGACGCTGGAGAATCTTCACAAGGCGCTGGAGGGGCTGGAGGAATGGCGCGCGCAGTTTGAAAAGCGTCCGGATAGCATGTACTTCGGATTTCAGACCTACGCGGAGATGAATGCGGCGCTGCCCCGTCTGGATGGCGTGGCCCGCGCCGTCAGCCAGTTCCAGAATCCCAGCCTGGGCGCGCAGTACAGCCAGGCCGGCAACCAACTCTTTGACCTGCAACAGGCGCTTCAACCCTACCTGGCTTATCTCTTGCGCAACCCTGACCAGCTCCTTTATGTGGCACAAACCAACTTGGCCGGATGCCAGAACGAATTGGGCTCTGCATTGCGTGGGCAAGGAGGACCGGCCAAGCCCCTTAAGAACACCTTTGTTGAGTTCCATGGACGGCGGCATAGCAACGGCCAGCCTGATGCCCGAACGTCCCCTCGGGGCGGGAAAAAGAAGTCTGCCAGTAAGACCGAAAAGAAGGCGGAACCCAAATCCAAATAGGATGAGTGTCCGTTTGAATGCACCTTGGTATGAGAGGGCGGATTCCAGGTTTCAGAGGGGCCGCTGCACGCCGGAGGTATGGCCTTGAAAGCATTTGAAATGATGAGAGATGCCGGAGCTCGAAAGTCACTTGGCGGGTTTTTCGTCTCTATAAAGCTCAGCACCTTGCCACCTATGATTGGTCTTGGCGTTTTTGCGGCATTATTCGCAGTTATCGGTGCAGGCAAGCCTGTGACGCGTCGCCCGCCAATTGTTGGGATCGCGCATATCGGGCTGAAGACCGACAACCTTGCTGTGGCCCGGAAGTTTTACGGAGACACCTTGGGATTTCAGGAGATGCTCACGGTAGATAAACCGACGGGCGGCCTGACGCTGACTTGTTTTAAGGTGAACGATCATCAATATATTGAGCTTTTCCCCAATCTGAGCAGCCCAACCGAAGACAGGCTTTCGCACATTGCTTTCGAGACCACGGATGCCCAAGCACTGCGGGGCTACCTTGCCGCACGTGGCGTGACAGTGCCCAATACGCTGAGGCCCGGGCTCGACGGCAATCTGAGCTTCATGGTAAAGGATCCGGAGGGGCACTCCGTCGAGTTCGTGGAATACTTGCCCGGCTCGCTCCACAGCCGGAATTTTGGCAAATTCCTTCCGGACACTCGTATCTCACAGCACATGATCCACGCGGGGTTCACAGTCCTTGACCGCGCTGCCGCGGATCGCTTCTACAAAGATGTTCTCGGCTTCCAGTCGATGTGGTACGGCGGCATGAGCGACGACCGTGTGGACTGGGTCTGTATGCGTGTCCCCGAAGGCAGCGATTGGCTCGAGTACATGCTGAACGTTCGCAATCCCACGCCACGAACGCTCGGTGTGATGCACCACCTGGCACTCGGTGTTCCAAGTGTTGAAACAGCCTATAAGACGGCGGTGGACCGAGGGTACAAAGCAGAACAACCCAAGATCGGGCGGGACGGCAAGTGGCAATTGAACCTCTACGATCCTAATTACACACGCGTGGAATTGATGGAGCCGAAACCAGTTAGGAAACCGTGTTGTTCCCCGATACTAGGTCAGTAGTCGGTAGGTGGTTGGTGGGGATGGATGTCCGTGCCCATCTACCATCTACCGCCTGCTGCTGTTTGAACCGCCGCAAGCCCAGAGGGGGGACCTGCGCCACGCTGGCTCGGTCCTGGGGTTGTTCTTCTGACTTCGGACTCCTGACTCCTGCCCGTCGCTCGTCGTAGTTCTTCTCTCTCCTGCTTGCCGCCTCTTACTATTGGGATTTTCAACCCTTCAGGACACCTTCGTTCGCCTGCCGCGGGGGGCTGAAAGGAACAAGACTAGCTCCAGACCTAGGGCTGAAAAGGTGTGAAAAAACCCCAAAGGAACAGGGTGATTTGAACTTGAATCGGCAGGGCTGTGGGGGTAGGCTTTGGGGCCAAGCGGAAGCTCGAATTGGAAGTCTGGACCATGATCTAGGAGGTGGTATGAGGAAGAAAACGTTACCCATGGAATGCTCCGCGGTGGGCGTTCACAGCCGGCGCGAATTCCTACAAACTGCGAGCGCGATGGCGGCGGGCCTGATGACTGCTCCATTGGCGGGGACTGAACCGGGTGCTGCCTTGCCGACGGTAGCCCTCGGGCCGCGCCGCGTGACGAGGCTTATTGCCGGGAGTAACCCCATGTACGGATATTCGCACTTTAATGGGCTGCTCAATCAACTCATGGCGGAGTACTTCACCGATGAGCGCAAAATCGAATTCCTGCTCAACTGCCAGAAGGCAGGCATCAACACCTGGCAGACCGCCTACGACGAGCACCTCTTCAGGCTTTTGCGTGAAGCCGGCTGGAAGATGAACTGGCTCTGGCTGACCGATCTCGAGCCTAGGAGCAATTCCCCCGGCGCCCCGGATGTCATAAGCCAATGCCGGTCGATTCCGGAAACGGAGAGACCCCTCGGTATGGTTCATCACGGCGAGCGGACCGACGTGTTTTGGCGCGAGGGTAAACTGGACCGCATTATGACTTTCATTAACGCGGTCCATGACCTGGGCCTGCTGGCCGGAATCTCGACCCACAATCCTCGTGTCGTCGAGGCCGTCGAGGAGAAGGGCTGGAGCAACGACTTCTACATGACCTGCTTCTACCGCGAGTCGCGCCGCCCGGAGGAGTTCGAGAAGGAAATTGGCGTTATCCCGGTGGGGGAAACTTACCTTTCCTCTGACCCGCCTCGCATGTGCGCGATGATCCGACAGACTCGCAAGCCCTGTCTGGGTTTCAAGATCCTGGCGGCAGGGCGGCGATGCGGCGCGCCGGAAGATGTCCGCAGGGCCTTCGAGTTTGCCTTCCAGAACATCAAGCCCACTGACGGCGTAATCGTGGGAATGTATCCGCGCTATACCGACCAGGTCAGCGAGAATGCGGGTCTGGTGCGGGAACTCGCGGCGTGAAGTGGAGAAACGGTCATGTCAAATAGCACATCCGGAGGGCACAGTTCCCGGATTTCAGTCTTCTGGCATGTGGCTGCGGGTGGGACCGAGCGGGGAAGCATCTACGGGAGCCTGACCATGCGCATTATGGCCTAAATAATCTGTTTTCGGCGCATAACTTCCCGCAATTCTTCTTTGGCGGATTCCGCCAAGTCATATTTGACTCGTGTTGACGGCTTGTTGATCTTTAAGAATCTGCCGAGATCAATCGGCGTGCCGATAACTACCGAATCACATTCAACTCTGTTTATCGTTTCCTCCAAATCGCGCATCTGCGCTTCCCCGTAACCCATCGCTGGCAGAAGCGCGCCGATGTTAGGATAACGCTCAAAAGTTTCTTTAATTGTTCCCGTGACCCACGGCCGCGGGTCAATTATCTCCGCGGCTCCGCCGCGCTTGGCCGCCACAACACCAGCGCCTGTTTTCATATCACCGTGAGTAAGCGTGGGCCCATCTTCCACGACCAAGACCTTTTTGTTTTTTATAAGCTCGGGTTTTTCAATTCTAATCACGGACTCGGCTTTAATGATGCGCGCCGAATCATTATATTTCTTCGCGTTTTCGATTATTTCTTGAACTGCGGTGGGTTCGGCGGAATCAATTTTATTGATTACGATCGCATCCGCAAGCCGGAAGTTCACTTCGCCCGGATAATAAGAAATTTCGTGCCCGGCGCGCAAGGGATCTGCGACCGTTATAGTAAGATCCGGCTTGTAGAATGATGTGTCGTTATTGCCGCCATCCCAGACAATGATATCGGCCTCCTTTTCGGCCTTTTTCAAAATTGCTGCGTAATCAACGCCGGTGTAAATGACACTGCCCATCACGATGTGCGGCTCGTATTCTTCCATCTCCTCAATCGTGCACTCGTATTTCTTGAGGTCGCGGAGCGTTTTATATCTTTGCACCTTTTCTTTTTCCAAATCCCCATAGGGCATGGGGTGGCGCACCGAAATAACTTTCTTTCCGACCTCGCGCAAAATTTCCACGACTCGCCGCGTTGTTTGGCTCTTGCCGCATCCCGTACGCACGGCGACAACCGCCACCACGGGCTTCAAACTTTTTAGCATCGTCTGCTCGGCGCCAAGCATGGAAAATTTGGCGCCAGCCGCAAGCACGCGGGACGCAAGGTGCATAACGGTGTTATATGAAAGGTCGCTGTACGACAAAACACACTCTTCTACCGCCTTCTCCTTGATCAGCTTCTCCAAATTCTTTTCTTCTTCAATCGGAATGCCTTCCGGGTATAATCTCCCGGCCAACGACGGCGGGTACCTGCGTCCGGCTATTCCGGGAATCTGGTTCGCAGTAAAAGCGACCACATCCACATGCCGGTCTTTTCTATACACAACGTTGAAATTGTGAAAATCCCTTCCCGCCGCACCCAATATCAAAAGTTTATGTTTTCCCATGGCCATTTTATTATAAATCCCGTATAAAAACTGGCAACCTCAAGGTGGGGGTGTCTTCGCTATAAAATCATTGATTTTGTACACCTCCGGGCGCAAAATCGTTGTAATGTCTAACCCACCTCTTGTAAAGTTCTGACAGGCATATTTTGTGTTTTGTTAGAAACCTGACTTTTTGGTTTCTCGGCCAGGCATTCTCTCGGGGTTTTCCCTTTGAGCGCCACGTGCTGCCTCCTCTAATTATATTCTTCTTCCCATCCTCTGAGAAGCTTGCACTGAGCAGTGACGAGGAAACAGCAGAAGTCGGGAGTCAGGAGCCACAAGACAGAGGGTGTGCGGTAGATGGGGTAATCCAAAATCCACAATCTAAAGTCCGAAATTGCCCCAGGCATGATTCTTCAACTACGGACGAGTCACTACTGACAGCCTCGCCAAGCCTCTGGACCGCAAGCCCTGCTATCCGGTATAAATGCACGTGAGGAGGTGACGATGAGACGCGATACTTGCATAATGTTTTTTCTGTTCGCAGGACTCTTGCTGCCCGCATCGGTACGGGGGCAACTCGTCCCGGAGTTCCAGCCGCCCAAAGCAAACTGCTGCCTGCCATTCGCCGCGCAAAGCCTTGCCGACCAGTTGCAGGATTGGAATCAGATCGGTCGCTACCATGAGGACGATGTGCGACTTCAAACTCAGCGGGTGGAGAAGGGCCGCGTAGTTTTCCTCGGTGACTCGATCACCGACGGTTGGAAACTGGCGCAGTATTTTCCTGGCAAGCCATTCGTGAACCGTGGTATTGGCGGGCAGACCACTCCGCAGATGCTGGTACGGTTCTATCCTGACGTGATTAATCTGCATCCTGCGGCTGTGATTATTCTGGCGGGGACGAACGACATTGCGCGCAACACCGGCCCCCAAACTCTCGAAATGATCGAGGACAATTTCCGGGCGATGTGCGAGTTGGCGCAGGAGCATGGCATCAAGATGGTGCTTTGCCTGCTGCTTCCGGTCAGTGACTACACCCAGCACAAGCAGACAGACCACAGGCCGCCCTCTGATATTCTCAAACTCAATGAGTGGCTGCGCCGTTACGCCGCCGAAATCCAGGCGGAGGTTGGGGATTACTATTCGGTCCTGGTGGATAGCCATGGCATGCTGAAGGAAGGCTATTCAGACGATGGCTTGCATCCCAACGAGCGCGGTTACACGCTAATGGCTCCTGTGGCTGAGGCGGCCATCGAGCGGGGGCTGAGAGGTAAGAAGTAAGAACAATGGGGGCTGGGGCAAGTGTGAATTATGAATTGTAAAGTATGAAGTATAAATGGCTCACTGGTTACTGTCCTTGAAGAGGCGCAGGTCCGGAGGGCGGCGCCTGCGCTACGCTTGCTTTTCTTCCCCAATCCCCAGCGGACAGGTTGAAGGCAGCACGCAATTAGCAGAGGGCAGTCAGAAGTGGGTACCATGAGAAACGCAAATCAGGATTCAGGATTCGGAATTGCGCCACTCCCGTTTTGTCAACTGACCACGGACCCGCCGTGGCGGGACCACGGCTGACTGGCTACGGACAACGGACCACGGACGAATGACCAAGAACATAGTGCCAGTTGAACTTTGAGCTGTCGAAGCATAATATCAGCCCAGGTCTATTTCGTAGAGGTTTCGCGAACAAAGGGGTTCGCTGATGAATTATCCGGTCTGGGAACCATCCATGTTAGGTGGGGGAATGGTCATCGGGATCATCGCCATTCTCCACGTCTTCGTTTCGCATTTTGCGGTTGGCGGCGGTCTCTTTCTGCCTCTCACAGAGCGCAAGGCCTATCGTGAGAACAATCCCGCCTTGCTGGAATACGTGAAGTCCCACTCGAAGTTCTTCGTTCTTGTCGTCCTGGTTTTTGGAGCCGTGAGTGGTGTGGGCATCTGGTGGAGCATCAGCTTGGTGAATCCTGAAGCTACGGCCACGCTCATTCACGTTTTTGTTTGGGGCTGGGCGATCGAATGGGTTTTCTTCATTGTGGAGATTGCCGCAGCCTTCATCTACTATTACGGCTGGGACCGGCTTGCCCCCCAGACGCACCTCTTGGTGGGATGGATTTATTTCGGGGCAGCGTGGGCCAGCCTGCTGGTCATCAACGGCATCCTGACGTTCATGCTGACGCCGGGGAGATGGATCGAGACGCAGACTTTCGCGTCGGCCTATTTCAACCCCGGTATGTTGCCTTCGCTGGTGGTGCGCACGGCGGTGTGCGTGGCGCTGGCGGGTGTTTACGCCCTGATTACCTCGTCGGCGGTCAGCAACGTTGCCCTGCGGAATGAGGTTGTCCGTTATGCCGCCCAATGGCTGCTGATCGGTACGCTGATTATTCCTTTCGCCGGGGTGTGGTATATCTCCACCCTTCCCAGCATGGCGCGGGAGATTTCCATGGGCGCGTCGCCGGCGGTCACCATCTTCGCCGGGCTTTCAATATTCCTCTCCGCGCTGGTCGTGGCGTTCACTTACTTTGGCCCCTACCAGCGCCCACGCCATTTCAATCTGGTCTTCGCTTTCCTGCTTGCCGTCCTTGCCCTCTCGACAACCGGCGTTACGGAATGGGTACGGGAGGCGGTGCGGAAGCCCTACATCATTTACGGTTACATGTACGCCAACAGCTTGCGCATGGCGGATATGGGGCGTGTCCGGGAGCAGGGAGTACTGAAGTCGGCAAGGTGGGTTCGCCGGCATGACGTGGACCCCAATGCCCCGGAGCGCGCCGGTGAAGAGGTTTTTCGGGTGGAGTGCGCGAGTTGTCATACCGTAAACGGGTACAACAGCATCCGCTTCGCCGTCAAAGGCTGGAGTTGGACAATGATCGACTACCAGTTGGCTCACCTCAACGAGTTGAAGGGCTTCATGCCGCCGTTCGTCGGGACCGAGGCGGAGCGAAAGGCCTTGGGCGACTGGCTGACAAGTTTGAACCCACGGCCCGTGAGCGTCGGCATGGAGCCTGGAAATCCTGCCCCCAAAGGCCAGTCCAGGGGTACGACTGGAGAAGGAGCGCCGCAACAATGAATCCTGTCATCCCTGCGCCAGTTCCAGTACCCTTGCCCGCGCCGGCTTGGCTGCTCGAGTTTCTGCTGGTGTTCACATTTATCCTGCACCTGCTGGCGATGAACTTTCTCTTGGGCGGGGTTATCATCCTGAGCGTTTCCAGCTTCCTTGGCCGGCGCGATTCCAAGCACCGTGAATTCACGCGTCGCGTTTCCCGCGCCATGCCCTCCGTAGCGGCCTTCACCATCACGCTCGGCGTGGCTCCGCTGTTGTTCCTGCAGCTCGTTTATGGGCAACTCTTCTACACCTCCTCCGTCCTGATGGCCTGGTACTGGCTTGCGGCGGTGTTCTTGGTCATGCTCGGTTACTACGGCGTTTATTGGTATCAAATGCAGCACGACGAGCTTGGGCCAAAGGCGGTGTGGGTGATCCTGGTGACCGCCATCCTCTTTATTCACGTGGCCTTCATCTTTACGCAAAACATGACGGCCATGCTGCACCCCCAGGATTTCTACAGCCTGTTTGTGAACGGCAAGGTCGGGACAATTCTCGGCCCCATCACTCTTCTGAACATTACACGTCTGGCTCACTTCGTAGTGGCCGCGGTAGCCTTGGCCGGGTTGGGGGTGGCTCTGCTCTCGCACCGCTGGCAGACGGAATCGCCGGAGTTGGCGGATTGGGGGAGACGTTACGGGGTGACTTGGTTCATGGGCGGGACCCTGGTGCAATTTCTGGTGGGTCTCTGGTTTTTGTTCAGCCTGCCGGTGGAAGTCCGTCAGACCCTGGTGGGCGAGAAGCTCGCCGTGGGCGTGCTGGTCTTGGCGATTATTCTGGCTTTGCTGGCGCTTTTGAGCGCTCCCAAGAGTCTGTTGGCATCGAGTGTCGCGATGCTGGGCACTGTCAGCGCGATGGCCGTATTGCGACACTTCGTGCGCAGCGCTTCTCTGCGCCCCTACTTTGATCTACACTCGCTGCCGGTCCAGGGCCAGTGGGTCGTCTTCTCCATTTTTGTGGCGCTGCTGCTGGCTGGCCTTGCTACTGTAGGCTGGATGCTCTACGTGTTCTTCCGCCCTGCCGCCACGCGTGGGGCATCCTCCTAGCATTACTCCGCTAGAAGTTTAGCGAGGCTTGGCCTCAGGGCGACGAGTCATGCCTCGTTAGGAATCGGAAGGGCGGGTCCCGCAGGGCGGGACCCGTCCTTCCCCTAGAAGTGGACGCAGAACTTGACTCATTTACACCAAGTTCCAAAACTCTAGACTTCTAGGACGATGGCGAAGTGGATAGACTCGCGGTTAGTCCAGTCATCTTGCCTGTTGTCCTCCGGTTGCATTCCCGGTAAGATTCGACTGGAGAGGGGACCGAGCTGAGAAAGAGTCGGGGCCGGGGAAGCTTGCGTCCAACACTCACCTGTGATAGCGAGTCGGAAGCGGAGGAGGGATGCGAAAACTTCTTATCGGTGTGATCGTTACGTTTGTGTTGAGCTTTCCCGTGGCCCGCACAAGAGCGGGGCAGTACCAGTCCGCTGTCCAGCCGGAGACAAAGATGCTCAAGGCGCGACAGAAACAAGAATGGAAGACGCTGAAGCTCCAGGAGAAATACCAGAAACACTCCTGGAAGGGCCAGCATCTCTCCAAAGCGACACGGGCGCAAATGAAGCACCAGATGCAGCGCGAAAAGCGGGCTCTGCGCGAGAAACAAAGGAACGATCGCCAGAATTTAAAGGACCGCCAGCGACTGATGAAAGAAAGGACGAGGCAAGTCTATTAGCCGTGGCACCGCCTCGCAAAGCCGGACCTGCTTCCATCCGGCGATGGAGTTGAGCATTGGGTACGGACAGCCGAGTGGGGAGCGATCGGGCCTCAGCAGTGCGGCTAAACTGTCGAGTACGAACGTCAACCTTGCGTTGGGCTCTTCTCTCTCCAGTGAAGTCGAAAGGGTCTTGGGAGGTCGCCATGAAGCGAAGCGGCTGGTTGTTGGCGCTAGCATTCCTATTGATTCCGGTGCTGGGGGCGCAGGAGGCCCAAAAGTCAGGAGGAGAACAGGAGCAAAAGCCCACCCTCGGCCCCTCACCTGCGCCTGCTCTGCGAGGTCCCCGAACAGCCACCGTGAACGACTACCGAAAGCTCGCGCGAATTCGCAGCATCTACGTCGAGAGGATGGACAACGCCCTGAGTGAAAAGCTGGTCCTGAGCCTTGGGAAATTGGGCCGTTTCAGGATCGCATCCACGCCTAAAGAAGCGGATGCCATAATGACCGGCTCATGCTTGGAGTCGCGCCGGCTGAAACGGCTTCACTCCGAGGTGTTCATCGCCGATCGAGGTGGCGGGTCAGTTTGGCAGGATAACGTCTACCGGCCTTACAACCCTCCTTCCCTCGAACAGGCCGTCAACGAAACCGCGCAGATGGTGGCGGAACACTTGGGGGAGAGTTTCAGCGAAGCCGGAATGAAGTGAGCGCGAGGGTCAGGGCACGGCGTGTCGCATGGGGAGAGGGCGGCATTGCTCCGGGAGGAACCTTACGCTCACTCAGGACCTTCTTAAGGCTCGAACTGAATTCTTGAATGGCAGGGATTTCAGTGGCCGATGCGGAAAGGCAAGGCGGAGCCTGTCCAGAGCCAAGGGAGTCCGACCGCTTCTCACCGCGAAGCGGTGGGTCCCGCCTCGCGGGACGCAAGCCCACGGTAGGTTTCGTCCCGCAGGGGCGGGATCGCCCAACCCCGCAAGGGGTTGTCCAATGCCGCCCCTAGCCCCCAGCACCTAGCCCCGGTCTTTGAACTGACAACTGAATCCTGAATCCTGAATCCTGAATCCCGAATCCTGTTTTCTTATGCACTTGCGCGCTTTCCGCTCCGACGATCTCGAAACACTCTACAAGATCGATCAGGCTTGCTTTGCGCCGGGTATTTCTTATCCGCGTGAAGAGTTGAGCAGGTTCATAAGCCAGCGGGGAAGCAGGACATGGGTCGCAGAAGAGAGCGGGGAAATCGCCGGCTTCCTCATTGCCGAGCGCCAAGCGCAGAAAGTGGCGCACATTGTGACCATCGACGTGGTGGACCGCTGGCGCCGGCGAGGGTTCGGAAGCTTGCTGATGGACGCCGCGGAGCATTGGGCGCGGGAGCAGAAACTGCTGTTTGTTTACCTCGAAACCGCGGAGAACAACGCTGCCGCGCAAGCCTTTTATGAGGCGCGAGGTTACAGGAAAGTGGACAGCGTCGCGAACTATTATTCGGACGGTACGTCTGCCTGGGTCATGCTGAAGTGGTTGAAAGGGAAAGAAGCTGCTGGCGTCTGAGTGCTGGAATCCGGAAGTCGAAAGTTGGAACCCCAAAGCAAAACTTTTTGAGATTGACTTTCGGGGCCGAGTGAAGTTGAATGCCCAAATCTGCTGAGGGTAAGGAGGCAGAAGAAAGCCTACCTAACTGTCGAACTTCCAGGATCGACTGATCCGAGGAGCCCATGCCCATCAAACTGACATCATCCGATAGCAAGACCATTGTTGTTGGCGTCCTCATTGCTGCTTTTTCGCTCGCCATCGGTGTCAAGTACTTCTCTCATGCATTTCCGGAGGCGGCGATTCAGTTCCGCGTGAACCGGGACGACTCGGCTCCGCTGGCGCAGAAGTTCCTTGCCGAGCGTGGTTTCAAGCTGGACGGCTACCGTCATTCGGCAGCGTTCGATTACGACGATCAAGCGAAGGTTTATCTGGAGCGTACTCAAGGCCTGGAACGGATGAACCGGCTGACGCGCGGGCCTGTTCATCTTTGGCATTGGTCCCATCGCTGGTTCAAGCCGCAACAGAAGGAAGAATTCCGCGTGGACTTGACGCCCGCGGGCGATGTGGTGGGTTTCGGCCACGATATCCCCGAAGCGGCGCCGGGCGCGGCCCTGGATCAGGCTTCTGCCCGGACCATCGCGGAGACATTTCTCAATCAGGTGATAAGGCGGAATCTTGCGGACCTCGAGTTCGTTGAGACGCAGACGGAGAAGCGCCCGGCGCGCACCGACCATGACTTTACGTGGAAGCGGAAGAGCGTGGACCTCGGAGATGGAAGTCTGCGCATCGAAGTGGAGGTAGATGGCGACCAGGTGGCGGGTTACCGGGAGTTCATCAAGGTTCCGGAGCAGTGGGCTCGTGACTACGAAAAGCTCCGCTCACGGAACAATGCCGCTCAAATCGTGGACGAGGTTTTCGCCATTCTGTTGTGCGTCGCCATGCTGGTGATTTTAATCCGACGCCTGCGCGACCGTGATGTGCCGGTTGGGACGTCCCTGGCTTTCGGCGGGGTAGCCGCCGCCTTGTACCTGCTGGGCCAGTTCAACGCCTTTTCCTTGGCTGAATTCGGCTACCGAACCACGGATTCCTACTCGAGCTTTGTCACTAATTATCTGTGGGACAACCTTCTTGCGGCACTCGGCATTGGAGCAGCTATTTTCTTGCTGGTAGCTGCCTCGGAGCCGGTGTACCGCGAGGGTTATCCGAAACAAATCTCGCTGCGAAGATACTTCAATTGGCAGGGCCTGCGAAGTCGCTCGTTTTTTATCGCCAATATGGTGGGCATCGCCCTCACCTTCTTCTTCTTTGCTTACCAGACTGTCTTCTACCTTGCCGCTGACAAATTGGGGGCCTGGGCGCCCGCTGAAGTTCCCTTTACCGACCTGCTGAATACACGATTCCCCTGGGTCACGGTGCTTTTCATCGGATTCTTCCCGGCTGTTTCGGAAGAAATGCTATTCCGGGCTTTTTCCATTCCATTCCTGAGGAAGTTGCTGCGCTCCTTGCCTCTAGCGGTGGTGCTCTCGGCTTTCATATGGGGGTTCGGCCACGCGGCATACCCGAACCAGCCATTCTTCATTCGTGGCCTTGAGGTGGGGCTGGGGGGAATCGTGACGGGCCTGATCATGCTGCGTTTCGGAATTCTGGCCACCTTGATCTGGCACTATTCTGTGGATGCGCTTTACACGGCGTTCCTTCTGATTCGTTCTCCCAATCATTACCTGATGGTGTCAGGCGCCGTCTCCGCGGGCATCATGCTGATCCCGCTACTGGTCGCGGTGGTCGCCTATTGGCGTACTGGAACATTCCGCGAAGAGGAATCACTTAGCAACGCCTCCGAGGGCATTTCCAGGCCGGTTGGCAAAGAGGTCATCGAACCGGAAGCCGCTCTTGTCTACCAACCATTGTCCCAAAGGCGACTGATTCTCGCCGGACTCCTCACCCTCCTCTTCATTTTGCTGGCGGTGATTCCTGTTTATCGTTTTGGGGAGGGCATCTCGATGAATATCTCTCGCGCGCAAGCCCTGCGCACGGCTGATGCCTACCTCCGGCAGCGTCAGGTGGATCCCGGACGGTACCACCAAGTGGCGTGGGTTCACGAAAACGTTGACCCCTTGGCGGTCCGCTATTTGCTCGAGCACAAATCCATCAAAGAGTCTGACCAGACTTACCGGCTGGCGACCCGCCTTGCGGTCTTCGAGGTGCGTTACTTCCGGCCGCTGGAAAAGGACGAGCACCACGTCTTCTTGGATCCGACCAGCGGCCAGGTGTTCGGCTATCGCATGTTGTTGGACGACAACGCGCCCGGCGCTTCGCTCTCGCCTGAACAGGCGCAGACCCTGGCAGCAAAGTATGTTGAGGAGCAAGGCTACCGTCTTTCGGAGTTCGATCTACAGAGCTCGGAAGCGGAGAAACGGAAAGCTCGCGAGGATTATACGCTGGTGTGGCAGGCTAAAGCCGGCGATCCCCGAAATGTGGCAGACGCGCATTATCGCCTGGAGGTTGAATTGGCTGGCGACCGGGTGGTGAGTTTTGCGCGCTCCTTCAAACTTCCGGAAGCGTGGGAACGTGCACGCGGTTCCTCGAGTTTGGTCAATTCGGTTTTGTCCTTTGCGGGATATCTGGTCGGTTTAGCCTTGGTCGGAGCCGGCGTGTTCTTGTTGGTCATGAAGATCAGGTCCGGCCAGATGCCTTGGCGCCCGGCAGCGAAGGTGGGCGCTCTGATCGTTGCGTTGATGATTCTTTCCGAGCTTAACGAATGGCCAGGTTTAGACCGCCAGTATATGACTTCCATCCCTCTAGCCACTTGGCGGCTGTTCATGGCGGTCGGCCTGGTTGTGGTTCCGTTGCTGGCCGGTTTGCTTTGCTGGCTGCTGGCGGGGCTGGCAGCGAGCCTGTATCCGGAGGCTTGGCAGCTCTTGAGAGGCTGTGCCCGGCGCGTGTGGCGGCGAGATGCGTCGGTGTGCATGGTGTTGGTTCTGGCCGCCGGGTTGGGCCTGGACAAGCTGGCGGCGCTTTTCGCCAGCCGCTTTCACGCCTTTGCTCCCGTGGGCACAGCAGTTTTTCCGGAAATGTTCAATGCCGCTCTGCCGGGCGCGGGCTTTTTCCTGCGGGCGCTCGAATTCAGCGTCGTTGATATTTGCGGGCTGGGACTGGCAATCT